>Ga0182742_1002479_pt1 | contig 20269 bp, 14 predicted proteins | sample eDN5th37CBELigMG_FD_128880 | JGI IMG/M metagenome (GOLD analysis project Ga0182742, IMG submission 128880) | Enriched Miracle-Growth compost microbial communities from Emeryville, California, USA - eDNA 5th pass 37_C BE-Lig MG (version 2)... ... | reverse complement strand
TTCGAAGCGGACGACCTCCGGGGCGCGCTCCTGCGCTGGGCCGCCGATCGCGCCGGCGCGCCGCACCCGCCCGAGCCGCGACCGGCGTTCCGCCGGGCCCGCGAGGCGCGCCTCGACGGCATCGCCGACACCCTCGAAGCGCATCTCGACCTCGACCGGCTCCTGCCGCTCATCGCCACGGGCGCACCGCGATGAGCCCGGCGCCCCGGGGCCGTCGAACAGCGGAACGGGCACCCTCGACCCCGGAGGCACCATGGGCAAGCTGTTCTTCACCGCGCTGACGTCGCTCGACGGCTACATCGAGGACGCCGACGGCCGGTTCGACTGGGCGGTGCCCGACGCCGAGGTGCACGCCTTCGCCAACGAGCTCGAGCGCACCGTGGGGACCCACCTCTACGGCCGACGGATGTACGAGACGATGGCCGTCTGGGAGACCTACGGCGATGAGCCGGACGCATCGCCGGTCGAGAAGGCCTACAGCGACGTGTGGCGCACGATCGACAAGGTCGTGTACTCGCGCACCCTCGAGGACGTGTGGACGCCGCGCACCCGGCTGGAGCGCGCCTTCGACCCCGAGGCCGTGCGCCGCCTGAAGGAGGGGACGGAGCGAGACATGAGCGTCAGCGGGCCCGACCTGGCCCAGCACGCCTTCCGCGCCGAGCTGGTGGACGAGGTGCAGCTCCTCGTGTTCCCGATCGTCGTCGGGGGCGGCAAGCGGGCGCTGCCCGCCGACGTGCGGATCGAGCTGGAGCTCGTCGACGTGCGCCGGTTCGGCAACGGGGTGGTCTTCCTGCGCCACCGCCCGGTCTGACACCGACCGTCAGCCACCACCTTCCACTGGCTCGTCGCCGAAGCGGATCCCCAGCTCGCGCGCGGTGAGGACGGCGTCGCCGTCGAGCGGCACGCTCTTGATGTGGCGCGTGACCTCGTGCAGGGGCACGTACCGCACGAGCGGCGGGTCGAGGGCCACCATGACACCCCGGTGCCCCTCGGCCAGCGCCCGCACCGCGGCGGCGCCGAACCGCAGGCCCAGCAGCCGGTCGAACGACGTCGGCGACCCGCCTCGTAGCAGGTGGCCGAGCACCACGGTCCGAGCCTCCTTGCCCGTGCGCGCCTCCAGCTCGGCCGCCACCTTCTCGCCCACCCCTCCGAGGCGCTCCGCCTGCCCGACGGCCTTGCCCCGCACCGACACCGTGCCGGACACGGGCCGTGCGCCCTCCGCGACCACCACGATGGAGTAGAGCGAGCCGCGCGCCTCGCGCTCACGGATGGCGGCCGCCACCGACGTCAGGTCGTAGGGGATCTCGGGGATGAGGATGGCGTGCGCGCCGGCTGCCATACCGGCGTGCAGCGCGATCCAGCCGGCGTAGCGGCCCATCACCTCCACCACCATCACCCGCCCGTGCGACGTGGCCGTGGAGAACAGCCGGTCGATGCACTCCGTGGCGAAGCTCACGGCGGTGTCGAAGCCGAACGTGGTCAGGGTCTGGTCGAGGTCGTTGTCGATGGTCTTCGGCACTCCCACCACGGTCATGCCCGCCTGCGCCAGGCGCTCGGCGATGGCCAACGACCCGTCCCCGCCGACCGTGATCAGCGCGTCGATCCCCTCGCCGCGGAGGAGCCCGACGAGCTCCTCCGTGCGGTCGACCTCGATCCACGAGCCGTCGGGTTGCTGCACGGGGAAGGCGTGCGGTGCACCGCGGTTGGTGGTGCCGAGGATGGTGCCGCCCAGGTGCGCCACGCCTCGCACCGTGTCGCGGCTGAGCGGCACGAGCCCACCGCCGGGGTAGCGCTCCGGCAGCAGGAGGCCGTTGAACCCGTCGCGGATCCCGACGACCTCCCAGCCCCGGTTGCGAGCGGCGTAGGTGGCGGCTCGGATCACCGCGTTGAGGCCGGGGGCGTCGCCGCCGCCGGTGCTGATGGCCACCCGCCGGATCGCCGGTGCGTCGGACGGCGACGGGGCTCCTTCGGCCATGGGCGCTCCTTCGTGCTCTCCATCACGCAGAGGCGGGGGCCTCCGGGTCACGTCACGACGTTGCGGTCGTGCAGATCCTTGATGCGGTCGTCGTCGTAGCCGAGCTCGGTGAGGATGGCGTCGGTGTGCTGGCCGTTCAGGCAGCCGCCGAGGGCCTGCGTGCGCGAGCGCGACAGGTGCAGGTACGGCGCCACGCGCAGGTGCTCGCCGTAGATGGGGTGCTCGGCCTCGACGACGAAGCCCGAAGCCCGCCCGAACTCGTCGCTCAAGAGGTAGGTGAAGGGCGTCTCCTCGGTGACCCGGACGCAGCCCACGCCCTGCGCCAGCAGCTCCTCCTCCCACGTCGACGCGGGCCGGGTGCGGAACACGCCGCCGAGGACCTCGGCCAGCTCGGCGTCGTGCCGGCGCCGGGCTTCGGCGGTGGCGAACCGGGGATCGGCCGCCACGTCGTAGTGGGGGGCCAAGGCCCGGCACAGCACGGGCCACTCCTTCTCCGCGGGCGCGGCCAGGACCACCCACCCCTCGGCGGCCTCGTAGAGCCGGTAGAGGGCCGAGAGCCCGTGGAGGCCCTCGTCGACCGTCGGGACGTCGGGCCGGCCGTCGTAGGCCAGCAGGCCGTCGGCCATCGTGTGCGCGGTGGTCAGCAGCATCGACGTGTCGAAGCGGTGCGCGCCGAGCCCGCGCTCGCGCGTGTAGATGCCGAGCAGCAGCGCGGTCCCGACGCCCAGCGAGGCGAAGCCGTCGGCGTGGGCGGCCCCCATGTTCGCCGCCCGGAGCTGCATCGACGCCGCCTTCACCGCGTCGAGGTCGGACGTGAAGTCCTGCTCGAAGAGGAAGCCGACGTTGCGGGCGGCCAGCCCGCAGGCGGCGCCGATGGTGGGCGCGTACGCAGGCCGGTGGGCGCACGGCCCCGACGTGCCGTAGGCCGGGGCGCTCACGTACACGAGGTCGGGGTTGATGCGCCGCAGCGTCTCGGCGTCGATCGAGCGGCGCTCGGCCACGCCGGCCCGGAACCCCTGCAGGACCACGTCGGCCCGGCGCACGAGGTCGTGCACGATGCGCAGGCCGTCCTCGCTGCGCAGGTCGAGCGCGATGCTCTCCTTGCCCTGCGTGACCTTGGCCGACCCCACGTCGGGCAGCTCCGACATCACCCGGATCTGATCGCCGCTCTGCTCCTCCACCTTGATGACGCGGGCGCCGAGGTCGGTGAGGAGCGTGGCCCCGTAGGGCGCCGCGTACTGGGTGGCGAACTCCAGGACGACCAACCCCTCGAGGGGCAGCCGCCCCCGCTCGACCGCGTCGCCCGTGCCCGACGCGGCCGCGGGGTTCGCGGCGGGAGCGGCTGCGCCTGCGAGCTCGCCGGCGTGCTGGCCGAGGGCCGGCGCCGGCGCGGTGAGCGGCGGGCGCTCGCCGTCGATGCGCACCAGCGGGACGAACTGGCGGATCGGGCCGTGCACAGGGTCGTCGACCGTGGTGACGCTGCCGTCGTGGACGAACTGGGGGTGCTCGAACACGTCGGTGCCGTGGCGGAACACCTCGGCCCACACATCCGGGTGCTCGTCGAACACCTTCATCCACTCGTCGCGCGTCTTGCCCTGGACCCGCTGGAGCAGGAGGTCCCAGAAGGCGCGCCGCTGAGCGGACGTCTCGAAGTTGGGGAGGGTCCGCCACTCCGGATCGTCGAACATCCAGTCGAGCTCGAGCGCCCGCATGAACGCCTGGAACAGGCGGTCGGCCGTCTGGGAGAACTGCAGCCAGGCACCGTCGGCCGACACGGCGGTGAGCAGCCGGAAGAAGATGCCGCCGATCGGCACCCCGTCCTCGTCGACGGGCGGCGCGGCCACGAAGGCGTCCGGGTAGCGCTTGGCCATCTGGATGGCCATGCCGTTCCAGGTGTCGTGGGCCGCCAGGGCCTGCGCCATGGAGATCTGCACGTGCTGGCCGAGACCGCTGCGCTCCCGCTCGATCAGCGCGGCCAGCACCCCGTGGGTGGCCAGGTGGGCCGCGCTGGCCGAGCAGTAGGGGGCGGAGATGAAGGCCGGCCCCGGCCGGTGGACCATGCCGGTGGCCTGCGCCAGCGCGCCCACCTTCGCTTGCACCACGAGCTCGTACCCGGGGGCGTCGGCGTAGGGGCCAGCGGGGGCGAAGCCGGTGACCGACAGGTGGACGAGGCGCGGGTTGCCGGCCGACAAGGTGGCGTGGTCGACCCGGAGCCGCTCGGCCACGCCGGGCCGGAAGGTCTGGATGACGACGTCGGCGCCGGCCGCCAGGGCGTGGAGCTCGGCGAGCTGGTCGGGCTGGTGGAGGTCGAGCTCGACGCTGCGCTTGCCGCGGCTCCAGTACGGGAACCCGGGGTCGCCCCGCAGGGGCCTGCCCCCCGGAGGTTCCACGAGGAGCACGTCGGCCCCATAGTCGGCCAGGAACTGGCCGACCGGCGCCGCGGCCTGGGTGGTGGCCATGTCGAGCACCACCAGCCCCTCGAACGGCTTCACGACCTCCATGGAGCAGCCCCTCGTCTCGTGGTCGAGCGGACGGCGACCCGCCGCCCGCGGCGGCTCCCACGATGGCACGCGGCGCGGCCTCCGGACGACCTCGGGCCCCACCGGCGCGGTGGACCGGGATGGGACCAAGGACCCTTGACGGTCAACATAATCCCGGGTACCTCTAGGTCAGCCCCACGGGCGAGGCATCACCCCACGAAGGACGGAGAAGACGTGCGTGTCGTCGTGATCGCACCCCCCTGGCTCCCAGTCCCTCCGGTCGGGTACGGCGGGACCGAACTCGTGCTCGACACCCTGTGCCGGGGCCTGCAGGCCGCCGGCCACGAGGTGCTGCTCTACACGACCGGCGACAGCACCTGCCCCGTCGAGCGAGCGTGGACGTACGACCGGCACCTGGGCATCGCCGAGATGAACCCGGCCCACGAGCTGCGCCACGTGATCGACGCCTACGACGCCGCCCAGGCGTGGGGCGCCGACGTGGTGCACGACCACACCGTGACCGGTCCGGTCTGGGCCCAGGTCCACGCCCGACTGCCGGTGATCACCACCAACCACGGGCCCTTCGAGGACCCGCTCGACGCCATCTACGGCCGCCTGGCCCCGACGGTGCCGGTCATCGCCATCTCGCACCACCAGGCCTCCACCGCCGGCGACGTCCCCGTGCGGGCGGTCATCCACCACGGCCTCGACACCAGCGCCATCCCGGTGGGCACCGGCACCGGCGGGTTCGCCGTGTTCCTCGGCCGGATGAACGAGGCCAAGGGCGTGGACCGCGCCATCCGGATCGCCCGCGCCGCCGGTGTGCCGCTCAAGATCGCCGCCAAGATGCGCGAGCCGGCCGAGCGGGCGTACTTCGAGGCCCGCGTCGCGCCGCTGCTGGGCGGCGAGGTGGAGTACCTCGGCGAGGTCGGCCCCGACGACAAGTACGCGCTGCTCGGCGAGGCCGCCTGCCTCCTGAACCCCATCGCGTGGCACGAGCCGTTCGGGATGGTGATGATCGAGGCCCTCGCCTGCGGCACGCCGGTCGTCGGCACGCCGTGTGGCGCTGCGCCAGAGATCGTGGATGACGGGGTGACCGGCTTCCTGCGCCCGGACGCCGAGGGCCTGGTGGCCGCGCTGGCCCACGTGGACCGCCTCGACCGGGCGGCCTGCCGGGCCGCGGTGGAGGAGCGGTTCTCGATGGCCCGCATGGCCGCCGACCACGTGGCGACCTACCGGACGCTGCTGGCCTCGGCCGCGGCCGGGGCCGCGGAGACCGAGCTGGAGGCGCTGCTGGCCGGCGGCCCGGCCCGCTCGGCCGACGACGAGCTCGTCGGCGCCGGGTGAGCGCGGAGCGGGGTGCGCCCGGGCTCGGGCCCTACCCCGCTCCCCCGTCAGGCCTCAGGGCACGAACGCGCCGGTCACGTCGACGACGAGCGCGGCGGGCGCGCTGGTGGTGAGGCAGATGCGCCCGTCGTCGCCCACCGGGGCCGTCACGGCGTTGGCCACCGTCTGGCCGGCGACCACGTTGAGGTTCGACACCAGCGGCACGTCGCCGCAGGGCGCGGGCGAGACGGTCACGTAGCCGGCCGCCTGCACGTCGGCGGCGGTGAGGTTCAGGACGACCGCGCTCGCGTCGGCTGGCACGCCGCCCTGGCCCCGGACCTCGAGCGCCAGGGGGGTGCCCGGCTCGACGCGGTCGGGGCGGCTGTCGATGAGGCGCGCGGGCGTCAGGGGCGCCAAGGCCGCCTCACCCGAGGGGCCGTACGCGGCCTGCACGTCGACGACGACGTGGGCGGTGGCGCTGGTCTTCACGCACACCGCGCCACCCTCCCCGATCGCCGTCACCACGCCCGCCGCCACGGTCTGCCCGGCGGCGTAGTTGAGGTTCGACGTGGGCGGCAGCGCCGGCCCGCACGCGAAGACGGTGGCGTGGCCGGGCCCCTCGGGCTCGGTGACGACGACGTCGAGCACCACCGACGTGGCGTCGTCGGGCACGCCGGCCCGCCCGGTGACGGGTACCTCGAGCACGCCGGCGGCCTCCACCACGCCGAGGCCCTCGCGCGTGTCCACCAACCGGGACGGCGGCAGCGGCACGAGGCCGGCGGTGCCGGTCGGCTGGTAGGCCGCGCCGACGTCGACGATGAGCTCGGCCGCCGCGGTGGACGTGACGCAGACCCGACCACCGTCGTCGAGCCCGATCGTGACGGCGTTGGCCACCGTCTGCCCGGCCGCGAAGTTGGCCGAGGAGGTGGGCGGCAGCGCGCCGCACGGGTGCACGGTCAGGTGCCCGTCGGCCTCGGGGTCGACCACCGTCGTGGTCAGCACCACCGCCGTCGCGCCCTCGGGCACGCCGCCCGGGCCGGTCACGACGACCTCGCGCTCCTCACCCGCCACGAGCGGGTCGCCAGTCGTGCGCGTATCGAGCAGCCGGATCGGCACAGGCAGGCCCGGACCCGTCGCCGGCTCGTCGGGCTCCGGCTCGACCGGCGCGCCGGTGACCTCCAGGCTGACCGAGCCCACGCCGTTGTCCAGCCCGGGTGACGTCGACAGCACCGAGGCGCTCGAGATCGTGTACGTGCCCGGCGCGGCCGCCGCCACCGGGACCGAGATCACGCAGTTCGAGGTGGCCGCCACCAAGCCGCCGGCGAGCCCGACGACGGTGCCGCCCGCGCCGAGCTCCACGGTCCCGCCGCACGAGCTGTCGACCTCGCCCGCCGCCACCAGGCCGGCGGGGAGCTCGAAGCTGAAGGCCAGCTCGTCGGCCGGCTCGAGGTTGGTGTTGACGATCTGCAGGTCGAGCAGCGTGCCTTCAGCCGTGGTGGTGGCGGCGTCACGGAAGCCCGCGGTGAGCGTCGCCCCCTGCGGGGTGGAGAACACCTCCATCCCGGCGGTGTACGTGCCGGGCGTGCTGCCGATGTCCCACTCCACCCACAGCATGGCGTCGTGGACGTTCGCCTCGGCGTTGAACCCGACGCTGCCGCCGGCGGCGGCCGTCGTCATCAGCGGACCGGCGTTGCCGAGGGTCTCGGAGCGCGCTCCGGCGAACGGCAAGGCCCCGGGGAGCTCCCGGAAGCCGAACATCACCCCGGAGAGCGTGTTCAGCGAGATGATCGACCGGCGGGGCTCGGTGAGCATCACGCCGTAGCCGGCGTCGCTGCCGCCCGGTGCGGCGTCGCCCCAGTAGTGGAGCTTCACCGGTGCGGTGCTGCCGTCGGGGATCGTCACCCGGAGGACATCGGTGAGGAAGTCGTTCGGGTGCACGTAGGTCAGGGTGCGGTCGACGACGTAGGCGGCGCCATCCACCTCGGCGGTGTAGCGCAGCTCGGCCGTGGCGCTGCCCGCGTCGGTCCCGCCGGTCGTGGTCGCGCTGCCGTCTGTGGCGACCAGCTCCACCGAGGTCCAGGCGCCGAACCCGAACCCGACCGCCGTCGTCCCGACGACGAGCATGAGGCGTCCGCTGGGCGACTGCGGGCTGCCGCAGCACCACTGGCCCTGCCCGCGGGCCGCATGGGCGTCGATGGGCATGGATCCGGGCATCACGCGCATCTGGATCCCGTCGGAGCCGTCGGCCTCGGCGCCGCCCCCGGGGTTGAGCACGAGCGTCGCGTCCAGCGGCTCCGCCCCCGCGGGGCGGGGCGCCACCAGCCCGATGGCCGGTGGCGTGGCCAGCGCCAGGAGGGCGAGCACCGTCGCGAGGAGGAGCGGTGACCACGGCCTGTGTCGTGACATGTGCCGACCGTAGCCGCCACCTTCGACCCGGCGCACCGGGTCAGGAGGGGCGGTGCCACCATGGTCGGGTGGAGGCGACGCGGGTCGACCGCTGGCTCTGGGCGGTGCGGGTGTACAAGACCCGCTCCCTGGCCACCGACGCGTGCCGCGGCGGTCACGTGAAGGTGAACGGGACGACGGCCAAGCCGGCCACGCTCGTGCGGGAGGGCAGCCGGGTGGAAGCCGTCACCGGGCCGCACGGCCGCACGCGGGTGCTCGAGGTGGTGCAGGTGCTCGACCGCCGGGTCGGCGCGCCGCTGGCCGCGGCCGCCTTCGTGGACCACAGCCCGCCGCCGCCGGCGCGGGACGACGACCTGGCCGTGTGGGCCCGCGACCCCGGCACCGGGCGGCCGACCAAGCGCGACCGCCGCCAGCTCGACCGCTTCCGCACGCCCTAGGGAACCCCAGACAGATTCCTGACAGCTGGGCACGCGCCGGTGCGGGGCGGGTGCGGTACCGTCGCCGAGGCGGCGACACGCGGAGGGGCGGGCACATGCGGCGGACAGCGACGTGGCTCTCGACGGTCGCGCTGGCGTTGGTGGCCGGCGCCGGCGGGGCGGCCGGCGCGGAGCCCGACGGAGCCGGCCGCTACGACCACGGCGGCGGTCGGGCCGGCGCGGTGGTCGACGCCGACGGCCCCGTCACGGCCGCGGAGACGTCGGTGCACACCGACCGGGCCGGCGACGTGGGCGTGCCCGAAGCCGACATCCTCGCCGGCGGCGGCGCCTACGAGGGCGACATCCTCAGCCTGGCCGTGGCCACCGCCGGCACCACCGACCCGACCTACCCCGCGTGGACGGGGCCGCGCACCTACCTGCTCTGGGAGCTCTACGTCGACGGCGTGCCCGACGTGGACTTCTACGTCGAGCTGAGCGCCGACAGCACGACCGGCGAACCCTACGGGCTCGTGCTGGACGACGACTTCGAGGTGGTGTGCGAGGCGGTGCCCGGCTGGGACCGCCTCGACGGCGGCGCCTCGTTCCTCGGGCTGTCGTTCCTCGCCCCCTGCATCGGCCGCCCCGAGGTGGTCGCCTACCAGACGTTCTTCTCCTACGAGCAGGGTGGCCGCCGGGTGGTCGACGCGGCTCCCGACGCCGAGGCCACCTACCTCACCCGCACCCCCGCCCCCGAGCCGTCGCCGCCGCAGGAGCTCCCGCCGCTGGCCGCCGGCACCGACGGGCTCCGCGACCCCGCCGCCCGGCCTGGCGGCTACTGGATGCTCGGTGCCGACGGCACCACGTGGGGCTTCGGCACGGCCGAGGTGCTGGCGCCGCCGGCCCGCCCGGCACCCGGCCACCAGGCGGTGGCCCTCACCGGCACGCCCTCGGGCCGCGGCTACTGGGTGCTCCACGACGACGGCACCCTCCACGCCGCGGGCGACGCCCCGGCCTTCGACGGCGTGGCCGGCGAGCTGCTCCCCGGCGAGCGGGCCAGCGCCTTGTCGACCACGCCCGCGGGCGACGGGCTCTGGGTCTTCACCGATCGGGGCCGCGTGATGGTGCGGGGCAGCGCGCAGCCCTACGGCGACCTCGCCGCGGTGCCCCTCAACGGGCCGGTGCTCGGCTCGGTGGCCACCCCCACCGGCCTCGGCTACTACCTGGTGGCCTCCGACGGCGGCGTCTTCACCTTCGGCGACGCCCGCTTCGCGGGCTCCATGGGCGACACGCCGCTCAACGCGCCCGTGGAGGGCCTCGTGCCCGATCCCGACGGGTCGGGCTACTGGCTGGTGGCCTCCGACGGCGGGGTGTTCGCGTTCGATGCCGACTTCCGCGGCTCCACCGGCGGCGTCCGCCTCAACCGGCCGATCGTCGGCATGGTGGCCCACGGCAACGGCTACCTCATGGTGGGCGCCGACGGCGGCATCTTCACCTTCTCCGACGCGGAGTTCCTCGGCAGCCTCGGCGGCAACCCGCCGGCCGTGCCGGTGGTGGCGGTGGCCTCGTCGCCGCACGGCCCGTCCGCCACGCCCGTCACCGCCGCCGCCGGCTGGACGGCCCTCGACCGCAACGGCAACGGCTGGCGCGACGCCTGGGCCTTCGACGGCAACGGCAACGGCCGGGCCGAGTGGTTCTTCATCGACAACTACGAGGACGGCCGCTTCGAGACCGCGCTGGGCGACACGTACGAGGACGGCTGGATCGACGAGCTGTACTTCGACACCGACCAGAACGGCCGCTGGAACGCGCACCTCCTGATCCACCGCAGCGGCTTCGGCGGCAACCGGCCGTCGAGCCAGATCACCCTCGACGCCGACGAGAGCGGCCGCTGGGAGGTCTCCTCCTACGACGCCGGCTGGGACGGGATCTTCGAGTGGGTGGGCGGCGACGCCAACGGCGACGGCCAGTGGGACACGTGGTACGCCGCGCAGAGCCTCCCGTCCCACGTGAACGCGGTGGCGACGACGGCCCGGAACGTGGCCTCGATCAGCGCGGTGAACATCCTCCACGCCGGCGGGATCCCGGTCTTCTTCCCGAGCGCGGGACCGATCATCCTGTGATCGCGGCGGGCTCCTCGTCGGCGCCCTCCGCGCCCTCGGCGAACTGGGTCCGGTACAGCTCGGCGTAGCGGCCGCCGCGGGCCAGCAGCTCCGCGTGCCGGCCGCGCTCCACCACCCGGCCCCCTTCCAGCACCATGATCTGGTCGGCCGCCCGCACCGTGGAGAGGCGGTGGGCGATCACCAGCGCGGTCCGGCCCTCCAGCGCGGCGGTCAGCGCCTCCTGGACGGCGGCCTCCGACTCGGAGTCGAGGTGGGCGGTGGCCTCGTCGAGGATGACCACCCGCGGCTCGGCCAGCAGCAGGCGGGCGATGGTCAGCCGTTGGCGCTCGCCACCCGAGAGCCGGTAGCCGCGCTCCCCCACCACCGTGTCGAGCCCGTCGGGCAGCGAGGCCACGAGCGTGGCCAAGCGGGCGGCGGTGAGCGCGGCCCACAGCTCCTCGTCGCTGGCGTCCGGCGCGGCGTAGCGCAGGTTGGCGCCGATGGTGTCGTGGAACAGGTGGCCGTCCTGGGTGACGACGCCGACGGTGCGGCGGAGCGCCTCGAAGCTCAGGTCGCGCACGTCCACCCCGGAGAGGCGCACCGCGCCCTCGTCGACGTCGTAGAGCCGCGGCACGAGTGAGGCGAGGGTGGACTTGCCCGCACCCGACGAGCCGACCAGCGCCACCATGGCGCCGGGGGGCACCTCGAACGAGACGCCGTGCAGCACCTCCTCGCCGGCTCGGTCGTCGAGCACCGCCACCTCCTCCAGCGAGGCCAACGACACCTTGTCGGCCGAGGGGTAGCGGAAGCGGACGTGGTCGAACTCGATCGAGACCGGCCCGGCGGGGACGTCACGAGCGTCGGGGCGCCCACCCGCCGCGCCGGCACGACGAACAGCGGCAGGAGGACGAGGGCGAGCAGCGTGACCTGCCACGAGAGCCGGGCCATCACGGCCAACGTGAGGACGAGGGCGATCACGTTGGTGACCACGCCGGCCAGCGCCGACGTGAAGGCCCGCTGCGCGCCGATCACGTCGTTGTTGAGCCGGCTCACGAGCGCCCCGGTGTGGGTGCGGGTGAAGAAGGCGACCGGCATCCGCTGGACGTGCTCGAACACCCGGTGGCGCAGGTCGAGGATGAGGCCCTCGCCCAGGCTGGCCGACTTCAGGCGCTCGAGCAGGCCGATGAGGGTGTCGACCACCGTGACGCCTGCGATGAGCAGCGCCAGCCCGACGACGGTGCCCGTGCCGCGGCCTTCCACCACCGCGTCGACGGCCTGGCCCGCGAGGACGGGGACGGCCACGCCGATCACCGCCGAGACCGTGGCCAGCACGAGGAAGGCGACGATGGTGGACCGGTGCGGGCGGGCGAAGGCGGCGATGCGCCGCAGCGTCGCCCGGCGCACCGCCCGCCGCGGTCGCTGCGGTTGCATCGCGCTCTGCAGCGCGCTCCACATGTCGAAGTCGGACACCGGCTTCCCCTCGTGCTCGTGCCAGCGGGACGCCGGCGACGCTACGAGTTCAAGCGCGCTTCAGATCAAGCGGTTTCCTCGTCGTCGTCGAGGATGTACCGCGGCCCTGGTCCCAGCGTCGCCGCGGCGTCGCCGGGGTTGGCCAGCTTGCAGACGCGCAGCGACAGGCAGCCGCAGCCGATGCACTGGTGGAGCCGGTCGCGCAGGCGCTCGAGCATGGCGATCTGGGCGTCGATGCGCGGCCGCCAGGAGCTCGACAGGCGCTCCCAGTCCCTCATGTTGGGCGTGCGGTTGTCGGGCAGCGACGCCAGCGCGTCGCGGATCTCGTCGAGGCGCAGGCCCACCTGCTGGGCCACGCGGATGAACGACACGCGCCGCAGGGTGTCGCGGGTGTACCGGCGCTGGCCGCCGTCGGACCGGCTGGCGTGGATGAGGCCCTGCGCCTCGTAGAAGCGCAGGGCCGAGGGCGCCACGCCCGTGCGCTGGCTCAGCGCACCGATCGTCAGCAGCTCCTGCTCCACCGATGGGGCACCCTACGCGCCGGAGACCTCAACTTCAACTGAAGTGGAAGCTTCATCGGCGAAGTCCTCGACGCCCTCGACGGGGACCGCCACGCCGGGGCGATGGCGGTCGGAGGGCAGCAGCCGGAACACGGCCACGGCCGCTCCGAGCACCAGCACCGCGGCCACCAGGCCGGCGCTGCCGATGCTGTCGACGAAGGCCTGGGCGGCCCGCTCCCAGATGGCGCTCCCCTGCTCGGCGTCGAGGCCGAAGGCCGAAGGATCAGCACCCAGCTGCATCGCGCCGGCCAGGCCGCTGCGGGCCACCTGGCGCACCGGCTCGCTGGCGCCGCTCAGAGCCGACGACAGACCGGACGCGTACTGGCTCGTCACGAGCGAGCCGAGCACGGCGACGCCCAGCGCCCCGCCGAGCTCGCGGGTGGTGTCGTTCATCGCAGAGCCGACACCGGCCTTGGCCGGCGGCACCGACGACATCAGCTCGGCGGTGAGCGGCGACATCGTGAGCGACATGCCGGCGGCCAGCACCGAGAGGGTGAGGATCAGCTGCAGGTAGCTCGTGTCGGGGCTGAGGAAGCTGAACAGCGCCAGGCCGGCGGCGATGGCCACCAGGCCGCTGCCCGCCACCCGGTTGGCCCCGAAGCGCACGACCAGCTTCGGCGTCTGGGGCGCCACCACCACCATCACCACCGACATCGGGAGCAGGCGCCAGCCCGACTCCAGCGGCGAGTAGCCCAGCACCAGCTGCAGGTACTGGCTGGTGAGGAAGAGCGTGCCGAACATGGCGAAGAACACGAGCGTGATGCCGCCGCTCGACACGCTGAAGCGGCGGTCCTGGAAGAAGCCGAGGTCGAGCATCGGTTGGCGGCGGGACCGCTCCCACAGCGCGAACAGCACCAGGATCACGGCCGACCCGCCGAACCAGGCCAGCGACTCGCCGCTCAGCCACCCGTGGATGGGGCCTTCGATGATGGCGTAGACGAAGGCGCTCAGGCCGGCGATCGACAGCAGCGCGCCCACCGGGTCGAGCGGGGCGTGGTCGGGATCGCTCGACTTCGGCAGCATCGTGCGGCCGAGGACGAGCGCCACCACCACGATCGGGATGTTGACCAGGAACACCGAGCCCCACCAGAAGTGCTCGAGCAGGAAGCCCGAGGCGATCGGGCCGAGGGCGGCACCGCCGCCCGAGACGCCCGCCCAGATCGCGATGGCCCGAGCCCGCTCATGGGCGGGGAAGACGTTGGTCAGGATCGACAGGGTCGACGGCATGACGAACGCCGCGGCGAAGCCCATGACGCTGCGGGCGGCGATCACCTGGCCGGAGCTGTCGGCCACCGAGGCGAAGACCGCGCCCGCTCCGAACAGGGCGAGGCCGAACTGGAGCGCGCCCTTGCGGCCGTAGCGGTCACCGAGCGCCCCCGCGGTGAGCAGCATCCCCGCGAAGACGAGCGAGTACGCGTCGACCATCCACTGCAGGTCGGTGGTGGACGCGGAGAGCTCCTCGGACAGCCGCGGCAGCGCGACGTTGAGGCTCGTGTTGCCGATGATCACGATCATCAGCGAGGTGCAGAGCAGGCCGAGGATGGCCCAGCGACGTTGGAAGACGTCAGCCGGGATCGCAGGCTCGCGATGAGTCGACGACATGGGGTCCTTCGCGGTGGGGGGATGGCGTGCGCGCGGCGCGGATAGCCGAACGGACGGTGGGCGGAGGCTATTCCGGTGGTGGAGGTACCGAGCAGCGGCGTGCGTCACAGCCCGGCGGGCGGCGCCACCGCCCGGTCGACGGTCAGAGGCGCTGCAACCATCGGTCGGCGTGGCGGAGGCGGGCCTCCAGCTGCGCCACCGTGGCCTCCGACACGCGGGTCACGCCGGAGAGCCGGTTGAGCTCGCCGTTCACCTGCGCGTGCGTGAGCCCCGACCGTCGGGCGATGTGGCTGGCCCGCTCGGCGTTGGCCTTGCGCAGCCGGCCCTTGTGCTCCCGACGGGTGGTGCCCGCCGGGACGCCGTCGCCGTTGGCGAGGGCCCCCGCGCCGGGGCGGGGCGGCGGCGCCAGGGCCACCACCAGCGACGGGTCGGGGGGCCCGTCGGGATCGAGGTCGGGACCGGCGGGGTCGTCGACCCACTCGGGCAGCACGGGCTCGCCGAGGGCCACTGCCGACAACGCCGTGAAGAGCGAGAGCTGCTCGCGCCCCCCGGCCTCGTCGGCTGCGGCCCCGGCCAGCTCCTCGCCCGGGCGGGCGATCGCGTCGCCGTCGCCGTCGTCCCGCCGGCGCAGGCTGTGGCGGCGCTGGGCCGCGATGCCGGCCGCGAAGCGCCGCAGTCGGGGGTCGTCGGGGATGTAGAAGAAGGCTGGCTGGCGCCGCAGGCCCGGCGTCCAGCGCACCAGCCGGCCGGTGGCCTGGCGGAAGAAGAGCTCGGTGACGGTGGTGGTGGCGTAGACGCCGACCCGCAGCCGCGGCACGTCGACGCCCTCCGACACCATGCGCACGGCCACGATCCAGGGGTCGGTGCCCCGCGCGAAGGCCTCGATGCGCGCGGTCGCGCCCGGGTCGTCGCTCAGGACCAGCGTGGCGTCGACGCCGCAGTGGCGGCGCAGGAGGGCCACGATGCCCCGGGCGTGGTCCTGGTCGGCGGCCACCACCAGCCCGCCGGCGTCGGGCTGGCCGACCCGGAGGCTCTCCAGCTGCTCGTGCGCCCGGCGCAGCACCGTCGGCAGCCACTCGCCCTCGAGCGACAGCGCGGTGCGCAGCCGTTGGCTGGTGCGGGCCGCGTCGAGCACGTCCTCGAAGGTGTGGTCGTGGGCGGACCCGTCCGGGGCGACCCACTCCATGCGCCCGTCGACCCGGGGGAAGTAGACGGGCCGCACGACGCCGCCGTCGGCCAGCGCGTCGCCGTAGCCGTACTCGACGTCCGGGCAGGCCTCCCCGGCGTCGTCGTAGCGGACGAAGGGGATGGCGGTGGTGTCGGACCGGAAGGGCGTGCCCGACAGGGCGAGGCGGGCCGCGGCCAGCTCGAACGCGGTGCGCACGCCGTCGCCCCAGGCCCTGTCGTCGCCGGCGTGGTGGATCTCGTCGAAGACCACGAAGGCGTCGCGCCCGACGCCCCGCAGCGCCCGGGGTTGCGCGGCCACCTGCTGGTAGGTGACGACGAGGCCGTGCACGTCGGCCGGCACGCGGCCGTCGCGCGCCGTCCAGCCGGGCTCGAGGTGCAGGCCGAAGCGCTCGGCGGCGTGGGCCCACTGGTGCTTGAGCTGCTGGGTGGGCACCACCACGACCAGCCGGCGGGTGGGGTGAGCGCCGAGGTGCTGCACGGCGGCGGTGAGGGCGAAGGTCGTCTTGCCGGCCCCCGGGGTGGCCACCGCCAGGAAGTCGGGCCCGGGGTGCGCGGCGAAGGCGTCCAGGGCCGCTCGTTGCCAGGGTCGGAGGCGGACGGTGCGGGCGGTCACGGGGGCGCGGGCAAGCAGAGGCGGGGGGGCCGGCAGGTCGGGCCGAGCGCGGCGCCGGTGCCGGGGGCCGCCGATCATGCCACCCGGTAAGGCTCAGCCGAGCGGCAGCGTCGCCTCGCCGGCGTCGTAGACGAGCACCCCGTCGACCACCCGGACCCCGTCGGTGGGCACGTGGGGCGCGACCTTCCCGCCGGGCAGGAGGTGGCGGACCTCGACGCCGTGGAGCAGGGCAGCGGCGTCGGCCACCAACCGCCGGTGGCAGCGCCACCAGAGCGTCTCGGCGCACATCACGGCGGTGGGCCGCTCGGCGGCCAGGTCGAGCACCTCGGCCAGCCCGGCCCGGAACTCGGCGGTCCCCATGTGGTCGGCGTAGGCCCGGAACGAGGCGTTGCGCAGGGCCACGTGGGGCGAGCCGGGCACCGGGGCGCGCCGCCCGCCGAGGCGCGGCTCCCAGCGGTAGCCCACGCCCCCCTCGGGCAGCCAGCGAGCCATGGCGTCACGGGCCATGTGGGGGTGGCGCCGGCTGGCCGGGAAGGCCCGGACATCGACCAGCTCCTCCACGCCGGCCTCGCGCAGCTCGGCCAGCAGGCCGTCCTCGGGCAGGGTGCCGTGGCCGACGGTCCAGAGCACGGTCCCGGCGGGCCCTGCAGACCCGGCGGCCGGGCCGTTCATGCCCACGGCGGGAGGTCGGCGGCCAGGCGGATGCGGCCCTCGCGCTTGCCGAGGTCGGCCTCGGCCACCACCAGCCGGTCGGAGCGGGCCAGGGTGTCGCCGGTCCGCACCCAGCCGACCGTGCCGTCGGGCAGCGAGAAGCGGCCCTTGCCCCGGGCCCGGGCGATCCGGTCGGGGTAGGCCAGGGCGAGCAGCGACCCGGCGGCGTGCGGATCGGCCCCGCCCCCGCCTCCTCCTGCTGCGCCGACCCCTCCGACCCGGCGCAGCAGGTCGCCGGCACGGCGCTGCACCGCGCGCAGGGCGGCCCGGTCGACCGGCGCGTCGCCGATCGGCAGGCCGGCGCCGTCCTCGCCGGTCACCAGCGCCACCCGCACCGCGAGGTCGACGGGCACCTGGTCCGGGTGGCCGCGCAGCACGTCGCGCTCCTCCAGGAGCGAGGCCAGCACCACCGCGGTGGCGACGGCCGCGGGGCCGGCCTCGTGGTCCCGGGCGCCCAGGACCATCCGGGCCAGGCGGGGGTGCACCGGCAGCTCGGCCATGGCGTGCCCCAGGGCGGTCGGCACGCCGACCTCGTCGAGGGCGCCGAGGGCGACCAGCTCGGCGCGGGCGTCGGCCAGCGCCCGGGCCGGCGGCGGGTCGAGCAGGGCCAGCTCCTCCACGGGGCGGCCCCAGGCGGCGATCTCCAGCGCGAACGCGGTCAGGTCGGCCACGGCGATCTCGGGCCGCCCGAAGCGCGGCCGGGCGGCGTGCTCGAGCTTCGACCAGAGGCGGTAGGCCACGCCGGGCGCCTCCCGCCCGGCCCGGCCGGCCCGCTGGTCGGCGGACGCCCGGGAGGCGGGGCCGGTCCGCAGCGTGGCCAGGCCCCGGCGAGGATCGCGGTGCGGCGTGCGCACCTGCCCCCCGTCGACCACCACCCGAACGCCCTCCACGGTGAGGCTGGTCTCCGCCAGGTCCGTGGCCAGCACCACCTTGCGCCGCCCGGGCGGCGACGGCACCAGGGCTTCGTCCTGGGCCGCGGCCGGCAGCGCGCCGAAGAGCGGCCGCACGTCGACGCCCCCGAGGCCCTGCGCGTCGAGCGCCGCCTGCACCCGGCGGATGTCCGCCGCACCCGGCAGGAACACGAGCAGATCGCCCTCCTCGACCCGCAGCGCCTCCAGGACCACGCGGGTGGCGGCCTGCTCGAGGCGCTCGCCCTTGCGGGGCGGCGCCCAGCGGACCTCGACGGGATGGGCTCGCCCCTCGCTGGTGACCACCGGCGCCGGCGGGCCATCGCCGCCGAGCAGGGCGGCCACCCGGTCGGCATCGAGCGTGGCCGACATGGCGAGCAGGCGCAGGTCGGGGCGTCGGGTGGCCCGGGTGTCGAGGGCCAGGGCCAGGGCCAGATCGGCGTGGAGGCTGCGCTCGTGCAGCTCGTCGACCACCACCAGCCCGGTGCCGGCCAGCGTGGGGTCGTGCTGGAGCCGGCGGGTGAGGATGCCCTCGGTCACCACCTCGATGCGGGTGGTCGGGCCCACCTGGCGCTCGTCGCGGGTGCGGAACCCGACCGTCGCGCCGACGGGCTCCCCCAGGAGCGCGGCCATCCGGCGGGCCGCGGCGCGCGCCGCCACCCGGCGGGGCTCGAGCACGACGATGCGGCCGTCGCCGAGCCAGGGCTCGTCGCGCAGGCGCAGCGGCACCACGGTGGTCTTGCCGGCCCCGGGAGGGGCCACCAGCACGGCCACCCCCGGTCCGGCCAGCGCGTCGGCCAGCGCGGGCACGCACTCCTCGACCGGGAGCCCGGTCGGGGCGGGAGGGGGCAGCGGCCGGGGCACCCCGCCAGTCTCGCCCGCGTCGCGTCGGGACCCGCCGTGCCTAGCGTGCGCACCATGCCCGACAGCCCCAAGACGGTCGCCGTCACCCCCGAGGTCCATCGCTACCTGCTCGACCACGGCAGCCCGCCCGACGAGGTGCAGCAGGCCCTCATCGAGGAGACCCGCGGCCTCGGCGGTGTGGCCGGCATGCAGATCGCACCGGAGCAGGGCGCCTTCATGACCCTGCTGGTGCGCCTGCTGGGCGCCCGCCGCGTGATCGAGGTGGGCACCTTCACCGGCTACTCCTCGATCGCACTGGCCCGAGGGCTGCCGCCCGACGGCCGGCTGCTGTGCTGCGACGTGAACGAGGAGTGGACCGCGATCGCCCGCCACTACTGGGAGCGGGCGGGCGTGGCCGATCGGATCGAGCTGCGGCTCGGCCCGGCCCTCGACACGCTCCGGGCCCTGCCCGCCGATGAGCCGGTCGACCTGGCCTTCCTCGACGCGGACAAGGGCAACTACATCAACTACTACGAGGAGCTGCTGCCCCGGCTGCGGCCCAACGGGCTGCTCCTGGCCGACAACGTGCTGGCCGGCGGCCGGGCCGCCGACCCCTCCGCCGACGACGGCATGGCCACCGCCATCCGCGCCTTCAACGAGCACGTCCGGGCCGACGACCGGGTGGAGGTGGTGATGCTGCCCATCGCCGACGGGCTCAGCCTGATCCGCAAGAAGTAGGGCGCGGCCCCGGTTCAGGGGCGGCGCTTGTGGGGGCGCAGCTGCACCTTGGCCACCGGACGACCGGGGCGGGGCGGCCGGGGCCGGCCGGCCGGCTGCACGCGGCCGAGGGTGCGCCACCAGCCGACCAGGGGCCGCCAGGCCAGCACCGCGCCGGCCGCGCCGGCCAGCACCACGCCGACCACGAGGGCGAGGTCGCGCAGGTTCGCCCAGCCGAGGGCCAACCCCGTGACGATCGCGGCCACCGCGGCCAGGGCGCCGACCGCCACCTGCGAGGCCTGCTCGACCCCCGGCGGGAGCGGCGCCGTCCCGCCGCGGAGCCCGCCGGCGGCGCCGACGACCACCTCGGCGCCCAGCGGGACCAGGTCCACCGCCGGGTCGGCGGCCGCGCCGGGTGCGGTGGGGTCCTCGGTGAGGCCCGGCCGGGCCAGCAAGGCGAAGCCGGCGTTGTCCAGCACGGGGGCCACCCGCGGCGGCGGAGCACCGGCCGCGGCGGCTCGCAGGTCCACCAGGAGGTGCTCGCCGCGGGCGACGACGTCCGCCTCGACCGCCGGGCGGCCGTCGGTGGCGGTCACCCACAGGCCCTCCCGCAGCGCCTCGGCCAGGGCCGCCGCGCCCCGAGGGCCGGCCGGCAGGCCCTCCCGCCAGTCGGCCTGCACCACCACGAGGTCGACCCGACCCGGGCGGGCCTCGATGGCGAAGGCCTTGGCGTTGGCACCCGTGTGGTCGCCGGCCAGCGCCGCCCGGGCGACGGCGTGCGGGCCGGCGTCCACCAGCGGCCCGACGATGCCCGACGCGGACCGGACGACGGGTGTAGCCGGGCCGACGTGCGGACCGATGGGGCGGCCGAGGAGGCGGAGCAGGCGGGCCACCTGCCGGGTCTCGACCACGAGCAGGTCGACGGCCAGGGCCGGCGCGGGCGCCGGCGGCGGCT
>Ga0182742_1002478_pt1 | contig 20276 bp, 18 predicted proteins | sample eDN5th37CBELigMG_FD_128880 | JGI IMG/M metagenome (GOLD analysis project Ga0182742, IMG submission 128880) | Enriched Miracle-Growth compost microbial communities from Emeryville, California, USA - eDNA 5th pass 37_C BE-Lig MG (version 2)... ... | reverse complement strand
GCCCATATGCGGTAGCAGCCGCAGTGCCCGCAAGAAATGTTCGACGCGTGACTGATCCGATTATTGCAGCCATTGTCCGTTTCCTCCGTGATGTAATGTAACGGTCCCTTCGGACTCTTTTCTTTGCTTGCAAGTGATTAAGCACCATGTAACATGTTAGTGTCAACACGACACTTGCTCGGCGCGGAGCCGAAGCTGCCATTGGAGGCTATCTTGTCGCTCAGCTTTGGCATCAGCCCTGCCCTCGTGACGCCTTTCGTGGATGGAAAGGTGGATACTCGCCGCCTAGCCGCCCATGCCAGGGACTGCTTATCCCGCGGTTGCCGGACGGCCACTCTTTTCGGGACGACGGGCGAAGGCCCCTCCGTCGGCGCCGCGGAGCGCGACCGCGTCGCGAGCGAAATCATAGGCCTTGGCATTCCGGCGGAGAAGTTGGTGGAAGGTGTGATCGCCTGCTCGCAGGAGGAGACCGCCTACAGCACGAGCCGGGCCCTGCGCCGCGGCGCTCATGCGGTTCTGATGGCGCCACCCTTCTATTTCCGCCCTGCCCCCGACGATGCCGTGTTCGACTGGTATTCCGCCGTGTTCGAGGCCGTCGGCAACGATCTTCGGGACATCATTCTCTATCACATCCCCGGCATGACGGGGGTACCCGTGTCCCACTCGGTCATATCGCGCCTGAAGGACCGCTATCCCGGCGCCATCAGAGGCGTCAAGGACAGTGCGTGCAACGCGGAGGCGACGTTCGCCCTCATCAGTGCCTTTCCCGATCTCGAAATCCTTGTCGGCGACGAGACCTATCTCGGACGGGCCTGTGCTGCCGGTGCCGCCGGATCCATCTGCGGCGTTGCCAACATCCTTCCCGAAGCGGTGATCGCCTTGGCGGAGAACGGTCAGGACGATCCTCGTATCGTCGCTCTCGTGGAGGAGATCGTGCGCCATCCCGTCATCCCCACGGTGAAGGCACTGGTGGCCCATGTGCGCAGAGATCCGGTTTGGGCGGCCGCACGCCCGCCGCTTCCGTCGCTGACCGAACAGAGCACGGCCCGAGCCGTATCATTGCTCGAGCCATTCGGGACTGTGATCAAGGCCGTCGCATGAGCATGGCTCGCCAAACACCCCGCTCGGAACTCAAGTTGCGCGAGCGGGCCTATGACGTTTTCACCGAACAACTGTTGCGCAGTGAGATCAAGCCTGGACAATTCGTGACCCAGCGGGAATTGGTGGCGCTGACAGGACAATCTCTTGGTGCGATCCGTGAGCTGATTCCGCGGCTGGAGGCGGAGGGGCTGATCGTGACCGTTCCGCAACGCGGATTGCAGATCCTGCCCCTCGACATCACGTTGATCCGCAATGCGTTTCAGTTTCGGCTGATCCTCGAGCGGGAGGCGATCGCGTCCTTCACCCAGACGTCCAGCGATACCGAAATCGAGCGGATCGAAGCGGCCCACCAATCAATCGTCGAAGCCGCGCAAAGCGGTCTCACCGATGGCCTCATTGCCGAGGCGCAGAAGGTCGATCGGGAATTCCACGAGACGGTCATCGACGACCTCAACAACGACATCATCTCGAAGGCTTATCGAGTGAACTGGATCAAGGTTCGTCTCATTCGGCAGAGCGAGACGAGCCTCGATCAGGATCTCGTAATTCCCGTGATGCACGAGCATCTTTCGATCATCACTGCCATGAAGCGGCGCGATGCCATGGCTGCCGTGGATGCTGCCGTCGCTCACATCATGAACGCCCGCACGCGGGCACTCAGGCTCGAATAGGCCATGAACCGAAAGCCGGTGATCTGCCTCGGGTGCGCCTTCTGGGATACCATCTTCAAGATCGACCGAATCCCAAGCCATGGAGCCAAGGTGCTGCCGGAGAAAGCCGTTCAGGTTGCCTCCGGAATGGCGACGGCTGCCGCAGCCACCATCGCCCGCCTCGGGGGCAACGTCGAGATCTGGGCGCGCATCGGCGACGACCCGAATGGCGACAGCTTTTTGCTTGATCTGTCCCGTGAGGCCGTGAAAATCGACCGCATCCGCCGGGTCCAGGGTGCCCGCACGGCCTTCTCGACCATTCTCGTCGACAGTGCCGGCGAGAGACTGGTTGTGCCCTATACCGACCCGACACTCGATCCCGATCCAGGATGGCTTCCCCTGCATGAGATTTCAAAGGCGGCTGCTGTTCTCGTCGATATGCGCTGGATTGAAGGGGCAAAGGCTGTCCTTGCGGAGGCTCGCCGCCACGGCATTCCGACGATCCTTGACGCAGATGTGGCTCCGTCGGGCGCGCTTCGTGACATGATGGCACGCGCGGACCATGTTCTGTTCTCCGAGCCGGCCCTGCTCTCCCTTACGGCCAGTCGCTCGCCGAGGAAGGCACTGATGGAGATTGCGGCAGGTCTTGAGGCGCAGGTCGTCGGAGTGACCCTCGGAGGGGCCGGCGCGTTGATATGGCAGCGCATGCCTGCGGGAGACGTCGTGCACGAGTTCCCCGCAATACCCGCTCGCGTCGTGGATACCCTGAATGCCGGCGACGTGTGGCACGGCGCCTATGCCTATGGCCTCGTCAACGAATGGGAGCTCTCGCGGACCGTTCACATGGCCAATGTGGCAGCCGCCATGAAGTGCGAACATTTTGGCGGGCGGCTTGGTTCGCCCACGCTTTCGGAGCTTCTCGAACGGAGCCGCGTGTTCAAACCCACTATTGAGAACCAGAGCCGATAGAAGCAGCATCGGCGTTGCGCCGCTCAAGTTCGACGAGCAACCCGCTGTGATCGAGGTCGCCTACGGTCGCAATAAGATCTCGGAACAGGTCGGCGGTCAGCGCGGTGTAGGGCAACGCAGTCAGGTCAATCCGTTCAGCCGCGTCCAAGGCATTGTCGAGATCCTTGAGGTGGGTGACAGAGCGGCCTTTCGTCACAAAGTCGCGCTCGACCATGCGCTGCCCATGAAATTCGAGAACGCGGCTCTCGGCGAAGCCGCCACGGAGAGCTTCCCGGACCTTCGCCAGATCGGCTCCTCCACGTTGAGCCAGCAGAAGGGCCTCGGCAACGGCACCGATGGTTACGCCAACGATGATCTGATTGGCGAGTTTAGCCAACTGCCCTGCCCCGTGCGGCCCCACGTGGACGGGTCGGCCCATGACTTTCAGGATCGTCTCGACACGGGCGAAAGCCTCGGCCTCGCCACCGGCCATGATCGCCAACGTCCCCTGCTCCGCGCCAACCGTTCCTCCGGACACAGGCGCATCGATATGGTGGACGCCGCGCTCCTGAAGACGCTTCGCGTGCTCCTGAGCTTCGGCAGGCTTGATGGAACTCATGTCGACCAGAATGGTGCCAGGCGTCACGGCTAGCGCCACGCCTTGCGAGAAAAGCACATCCGCGACGATCCTGCCGTTCTCCAGCATGAGGATGACGACGTCAGCGCCCCTTACTGCGTCAGCGGCCGTATCCACGACGTGAGCGCCGAACCCGGCAAGTGCATCGGCCTTCTCGCGTGAACGGTTCCAGATCGTCAGCGGATAGCCGGCATCGAGCAGCCGCTTCGCCTAGCGCGATCCAATGAGACCGATGCCGAGAAAGGCGATTGTGGCCGATGTGGACGCCGTCATCTGTAGCTTCTCCAGGATGGCCGGCCCAATGTCCCGGGGTGGCCCGATATCGGGATCAGGCGACTGCGGACGACGCCTTCGGCTTGACCAAGCGGCCGAAAACGGTGCTCAGGAGTGGCGCGAGGGCGAGTGCGATAGCGATCAGCATGAGAGTCGTGACAAGCCCGTTCGACCAGAAGATCGAGAGCGATCCTCGCGACATGATCATAGACTGCCGGAAAGCGTCTTCCGCCTTGTCGCCGAGCACCATGGCCAGCACGAGCGGGGCGATCGGGTAGTCGAGCTTCTTGAACAGATAACCCACCACGCCGAAGGCCAATGCCAGCCAGAGATCGAATGGACGGCCCGCGACCGTGTAGGCGCCGATGAAGCACACGACGACGATTACTGGGCCGATAATGGCGAAGGGAATGCGCAGGATCGAGGCGAAGAGAGGGATGGTAGCGAGTACCATGAGAACGGCGACGATGTTGCCGAGATACATGCTCGCGATGAGGCCCCAGACGAAATCCGGACGTTCGATGAAGAGCATCGGTCCGGGATTGAGACCCCAGATCATCAGGCCGCCCATCATGACGGCTGCGGTCGCAGAACCGGGAACGCCAAGAGCGAGCATGGGCAGGATGGCGCTGCTTCCGGCTGCGTGATCCGCCGTTTCCGGGGCCACGACGCCCTCAGGCTCGCCGTGGCCAAATCCGTCCTTGCGACGGGAGAGACGCTTGGCAAGGCCATAGCTCATGAAGGAGGCTGCCGTGGGCCCGCCGGGAATAATGCCCATCCAGCATCCGATGGCGCTGCTGCGTAGCAGCGTTACCCAGTAGCGCGGCAGCGTCGCGATGGTCGTGAAGACATCGCGCACCTTGACCCGAGCCCGGATGCCGTCGAAACGAAGCCCCTCCTCCATGGTGAGCATGAGCTCGCCGAGGCCGAACAATCCGATCACGGCGATCAGGAAGCTGATGCCGGACAGGAGCTCGCTGAACCCGTAGGTGAGGCGCAGGCCACCAGAGACCGTGTCCATGCCGACCGCCGCGAAGGCGAAGCCGAGGCCCATGGAGACGATGGTCTTGAACGGGGAGGCAGCGCCAAGTCCGACGAAGCTGGCGAATGCCAGGAAATAGACGGCGAAATATTCCGGCGAGCTGAAGCGGAGTGCGAACTTGGCGACCCAGGTCGACAGCACGGTGATCAGGAGGACGCCCACCAGGGCGCCGAAGCCGGCCGACAGGAATGCGAGCGTTAGCGCCCGCGTCGCCTGGCCCTGCCGGGCCATGGGATACCCATCGAAGGTCGTCGCGACGGATGACGGTTCACCAGGAATGTTGAAGAGGATCGAAGTGGTCGATCCACCGAAGAGCGCTCCCCAATACATGCTGGTGAGGAGAATGATCGCGGCGACCGGATCCATGGTGAAAGTCAGCGGCAGCAGCAGCGAAACGCCATTGGGTGCACCGAGGCCCGGCAAAACGCCGACGAGGATGCCCAGCAGGACGCCGACCATCATCAGTAAGACGTGGTAGGTTGTCAGCGCGACACCAAAGCCATGAAGGAGCGAAGCGAAATTTTCCACGACATGTCTCCGTCGGGATGAGAGCCTAGTAGAGGCCCAGAGCGGCTTCGAGCGGACCTTTCAGGAGAGGAACCTGGAAGGCGACTTCGAGCACGAGATAGAAGATCACTGCGCCGGCGATGCCTGAAGCAAGGGCTATGACGAGCCGGTACTTGCCCTGCACCCACATGACGAACGTGAGATAGAGCGCTGTCGCCACGTAAAGGCCGAGGAAACGTGCCACCACAACAAAGGCGAGCATCGGCACGAAGAACGACGCCACGCGTTTGGCCTCATCCTTATGAAGGAATACCGACTGCAGCCCGTGTCGTCCCACGGTTGCCTGGATCAAGGTGCCGATGCTGGCAGCAACAACCAGAAGACCGATGTAGAATGGAAACGCTCCGGGCTCCGGACCTGCATCTCCCCAGCCGATGCCGAATTCCAGCGCACCGACCACTGCGGCAAGTCCCAATCCCGCCGTCAGCGTCGCTGTTCCGATCTCAGCCGTATAACGAGAAATCATGGCGTTGGTCCCGGTTCGTTGAGTGCTGCACGGAATAGAGGCCGGCGGGGAATGCTCCGCCAGCCAGGAATTCATCGCGGTTAGCGAACGATCCAGCCTTCCTGCTCGAAGACCTTGCGATTCTTGTCGTCATCGGACGAGATAAAGGATTTAAGATCCTCGCCGGCCAGGAAGCGGTTGGTCTGGGAGGTGCGCTCGATATACTCCTTCCACTCGGGCGTCTCGCTGACCTTTTTGAGCACATCGGCATAGAATGCGACGGCCTCGGCCGGAACGCCGCCCGGCATCCACACCGTGCGCGGCATCTGGAACTGGTCGATCGGAATTCCGGCCTCCTTACAGGTCGGAATGTCAGACCAGCCCATGGTCGCGGTCACCTTGACGCTGGCCTGCAGGCGCGTCGGGCTGAACACGCAGAGCGGAGTGACCGCTCCCGCCTTCCACTGACCGGCATTCTCATTCGGGTTGTTGGTGTTCGAGTCGATATGGCCGCCCGCGAGCTGCACGCCAGCCGCACCACCGCCCTGGAAAGGAACATAGATGAACTTGGCGCCCGTTGCATCCTGGATCAGGCTGGTCAGAGTTTGATCGGTGTCCTTGGATTGGCTGCCACCCATCTTGAAGGTGTCGGGCTTCGCCTTGACCGCCTCGATATAGCTCTTGGCATCCTTGTAGGGAGAATCCGCCTTGACCCACAGCACGAACTCGTCGAGAGCCATGGCCGCCACTGGTGTCAGCTCATCGGGCTTGTAGGCCAGCTTTGCCACATAAGGCAGGAGATAGGCGTTGTTCGTGCCAAAGGTGAGCTTGTGAGCGTCACCCGCTGCGACTTTCGTGTAGATGAAGCCTTCCGCGCCACTGCCGCCACCCTTGTTGGTGACGATGACGGATTGGTCCATCAGCTTGTGCTTGGCGACGATCGACTGAACGACGCGGGCAAAGTTGTCCGTGCCGCCGCCGGGCGCCGACGTGACGACGAATTCGACCGGCTTTGTGGGCTTCCAATCAGCCTGCGCCGCACTTCCGAACGTCACTGCAAGGGCAGTGGCGACCAACCATGAAGTTTTCTTAAGCATCTTCCTTCCTCCCTGTTATGCTCTCAACCGATGGCGTCGGTTGTCGAGACTGGCTGTTTAGGAATTGACAGCCGACAATCTTGGCTGCTCGGTCTCAGATCGGCGCGCTTTCACCTCGGTACCCATGCGAATGGCGAGCGAAAGCGCCTCGCGGCTGGCGCCCAGATTGGCAATGCCCCGGCCGGCGATCTCGTAGGCCGTACCATGAGCAGGCGTGCAGATCGGAAATTCGAAGCCACCGATCAGCGTCACGCCCCGATCGAAGCCCATCAGCTTCATCGCGATCTGTCCCTGGTCGTGGTACATGGTGAGAACGGCATCGAAATCACCGTTCTTGGCACGCAGGAACACGGTATCCGATGGGAATGGACCTTCGACGGTAAGGCCCTGAGTTTTGGCCTGACGAACGGCCGGTTCGATCACGTAGATTTCCTCTGTGCCGAAGTTGCCGCCATCGCCGGCATGCGGGTTCAGGCCGGCAACCGCGATGCGCGGTGGATTGAAGCCTGCAGCGCGCATGCACTGATCCGCCAGCGCCAGCGACCGCAGGATCGCCTTATCGGATATGGCGGAGGCGACCTGCGACAGCGGAATATGAGATGTGACGCGGGCATTCCAGGTCCTTCCCAGAACGTTGAACTCGCTCGCGGGTACTGATGTCTTGAGGACATCGCGCACGAAACGGATCTCGTCGTCATAACCCTCGTAGGCCAGACGCATGGCCTTCTTGTTGAATGGCGTGAAGAACACCGCATCCGCGCGACCCGACTGGGCCAGCAGCAGGGCTCTCCTGAAATTCTCCGTTGCGAACACGCCACCTTCAAGCGTCGCCGTCGCCGGAACGACTTGATCGGGGCTGAGATTCTTGAGGTCGACAAAGACGGGACGTGACGGGCGATCCGGGATTTCATTCTCGGACGTCACAACATCCACATTGACGCCGACGCCTGCCACCTTACCCCCCTGCTCCAGAATGCGGAGGTCGCCGAAGATCACGAGGAGCGCACCGGAACGAAACTCATCGGAAGCGATGAGCTTGGCAGCCAACTCGGGGCTGATGCCTGCCGGATCGCCCATGGCGAATGCGATGGTCGGCTTTGCTGAGGGGGACGACGACGATGGAGCGTTCACAGCAACCTCTTCTCGGGATGACGCAAGGACAGTAACAGCCCTAAATTTCGTACACAAGTATGCTGCATACAGAATTTTGTTTGCGAGGATTTACGAAAAGGTTGTATAGAGTGGTCGTTCACCGTCGGGATTTGTGGAAAGACGGCAAAGGTGGAATGCCATGGCATCTGAGGGAGCAACTCTGCTCATCGACGAGTTCGAGTCGCGTGGTCCGATCGTTCGCCCCACCCTTCACGATGCCATCGTGGCACGTGTGCGCGACATGATCATCGAAGGCGAACTGGCTCCCGGAACCCGGCTCCACGAGGGCAATCTCGGCAAGATGCTGGGCGTCTCCCGGACCCCTCTGCGGGAAGCCCTCAAGTTCCTCGTCAGCGAGGGATTGCTTGAGCTGTCACCCGGCCGCGGCGCCGTGGTGCGGCAGTTTTCTGCGAAGGACGTCCATGACAGTCTGATCGTGCTCGGCAATCTCGAGGGTCTTGCAGGGCGCCTCGTCTGCGAGCACGCCACGGATGCCGAGATCCGGGAGGTCCGGCAGCTGCATGACCGCATGATGGAGATGTATGAGAAGCGGGACCGGATGCCCTATTTCAAACTGAACCAGAACATCCATTCCGCCATCCTGCGCCTTTCCAAGAATGAGGCTCTGGTCTCGGTTCACGGCGTTCTCCAGGCCCGTCTGAAACGTATTCGCTACATCGGCAACGAAGGGCCTGAAAAATGGGCCGGCGCCGTAGCCGACCATATCGAGATGATCGAGGCTCTGGAGGGACGGGATGCCGACCGGCTGTCGAAGATCCTGACCGCCCATATGGACAGAACCTGGGAGCGGGTCAGGAACGCGATCTGAGGGCCGACCACGTTTCCCTTCCGCTTCGGATTGAAATTTCAAAGGCATCGAGATGGGTGATGAGAGCCGGCTTCGTGAGACAATCTGCCTTTTCGGGCGCTCTCTGTTCGAACGCGGCCTGACGGCCGGGTCGTCCGGCAATATCTCGGTCCGCTTGAGCGATGGTGGCTGGCTGACGACGCCAACCAACAGCTCCCTCGGGTTCCTCGACCCCGCTCGCCTGAGCAAGCTCGATTCCGACGGTCGCCTCGTCTCCGGCGATGCGCCCACGAAGGAACTGCCTCTGCACACGGCTCTTTACGCGACACGCAAGGATGCGGGCGCCATCGTCCATCTGCATTCCACACACTCCGTCGCAGTATCGATGCTGCCCGATATCGACCCTGCCAATGCCCTGCCGCCGATGACGGCCTATTATGTCATGAAGATCGGGCGCACGGCGCTCGTCCCCTATTATCGACCGGGAGATGCCGCCGTCGCGGACGCGATCCGTGGGCTCGCCGGACGGTACAGCGCCGTGCTGCTGGCCAATCACGGCCCCGTGGTCGCCGGAAAGGATCTGGAAGCTGCTGTCTATGCCACGGAGGAACTGGAGGAGACTGCGAAATTGCGACTGCTCCTCCATGGCCTCAATCCCCGCATGCTGACCCGTGCGCAGGTTCGCGATCTGGTGACGCATTTCAAGCTGGACGAGGCGATTGCGGAGGAAGCCTCTGATGGCGCCCAGGAATGCTGTTCCAAACCTCATCACCCTTCACACAAGTGCGGATAAACCGATGCCCCGCTTCTCGGCCAATCTAGGCTTTCTCTTTACCGAGCTCCCTGAAATCGAACGGGTCGCGGCCGCAGCCGCAGCAGGCTTCAAAGCCGTCGAAATGCACTGGCCCTACCAGGTGCCCGCTGCGGAGATGCGCAGCGCTCTGGATCGCAGCAAAGTCACCATGCTGGGATTGAACACGCCGGTCGGGAATGCTGCTGCAGGCGATTTCGGGCTCGGCGCTCTGCCGGGGCGCGAAAAGGAGTTTCAGCAGGCGCTCGATGAGGCCATTTCCTATGGACATGTCATCGGTGCAAGCGCCGTTCACTGCATGGCAGGCCAAATCGCGGCCGATGCCGCCGCGGCGGCCGAGCGGACATTCGTGGCGAACCTGAAGCTCGCCGCCGACAAGGCTGCACAGGCGGGCATGACGATCCTGATCGAGCCGATCAATCATCGGGACAAGCCTGGATATTTCCTTCACACCATCGAGCAGGCTGCGGCGATCATAGATCAGGTCGGGCGCCAGAACGTGAGGATCATGTTCGACTGCTATCACACCCAGATCATGCAGGGCGATCTGGCGCAACGGATCAAGGATTATCTCGGTCTGATCGGCCATGTGCAGTTTGCCGCGGTCCCGAGCCGAGCCGAACCGGATGAGGGCGAGATCGACTACCGTTATATCTGCCGCACTCTCGATAGCCTCGGCTATGAAGGCTGGGTTGGGGCTGAGTACAAGCCGCGCGGGAGGACCGAGGAAGGCCTGGGCTGGCTTTTGGCGCTCACCCAGGTTCAGATCGCCGCGAATGGCCATGGAGCTGCGGCATGAAACTCGGATGTATCGCTGACGACTTGACGGGGGCTACGGATCTCGCCCTCATGCTGTCCCGCGAAGGGCTCCGAACCATCCAGACGATTGGCGTGCCGCGGGCGGATCTCGACCTCTCGAGCGCGGATGCCGTGGTCGTCGCCCTGAAGTCCAGGACCAACCCAGCACGGGAAGCCGTTGATCAATCGCTCGCTGGCGCAGAGGCTCTCAAGCAGGCCGGGGCGGAGCATCTGTTCTTCAAGTACTGCTCGACTTTCGATTCAACGGACGAGGGCAATATCGGTCCTGTAACCGAAGCGCTCCTCGCATTTACGGACAGCGATTTCACCCTCGCCTGCCCTGCCTTTCCGGCCAATGGACGCACGGTCTATAAGGGTCATCTCTTCGTAAATGGAGTGCCGCTGCACGAAAGCAGCATGAAGGATCACCCATTGACGCCCATGCGCGATTCCTACCTCGTGCGGGTTCTGCAGCGACAGACGAAGCTTTCGGTCGGTCTCGTTTCCTATGAGGATGTGGATGCCGGACCGGACGCCATCCGCGCAGCCTTCGAACGCGAAAAGGCAGCGGGACACCGGATCGTCATCGTCGATGCCTTGAACGACCGACAACTGCGGACCATCGGCCTTGCAGCCGCCGATTTTCCACTCATAACCGGTGGGTCGGGAGTGGCCATGGGCCTGCCCGCGGCCTATCGGCGGGCGGAGCGATCGACACCTCCGGCCTCCCCGAAAAGGTTCGATGCCCCTGCCGGTCGCAACATCATCCTGGCGGGATCGTGCTCCAGCGCGACGAGGGGGCAGGTCAAGGTAGCCCTAGACGCAGGCGTCCCCGCTCTCCGGCTCGATCCGCTGGACCTCGCCTCCGGTGCCATGACCGCACAGACAGCACTCGATTGGCTGAAATCACAATCTGCCAAAAGCCCGGCCCTGATCTATTCCACCGCGACACCTGAAGAGGTCCAAACGGCCCAGGGCAGGCTCGGACGCATGAATGCGGGTGAGATCGTCGAGACCACCCTGGCGGAGATTGCCAACGCGCTCCCGGCCCTCGGTTTTACCCGCCTGATCGTCGCCGGCGGGGAGACATCGGGCGCCGTCGTGAACGCGCTCGATGTCGATGCACTCGCAATTGGCCCCGAGATCGATCCGGGTGTTCCATGGACCCGCTCGCTTGCGGGAATCGACCTCGCCCTCGCGCTCAAGTCGGGCAATTTCGGGACCCCGGACTTTTTCCTGAAAGCCTGGACCATGCTTCGATAGGGCTTGAAGCCCGAATGCCTTTGCAATCAGCACCATAACGGGCCGATGGCGACTGGCCATCGGAAGGGGGAGATGCGCTATGAATTACCATGATTTCTACGCGAAAGCGGATCGACCCGTAGAAACCTGCGTCGTCGGCACCGGAGGCTTCGGCCAGAGCCTTCTCTCCCAGGCGCAACGGGTCCCCTTGATGAATGCGCGTATCGCCGTCGATCTCAGTGCCGAGGGCGCTGCATCGGGATTGAAGGCTGCCGGCATCGATCCGAGAAAAATCCGGATCTGCGAGTCGGTGGTCGATGCAAAGGCCGCGTGGGAGCGCGGGGATTTCATTGCGAGCAACGACCTCGCGCTCGTGGCCGAACTTCCCTTCGACGTAGTTGTCGAAGCAACGGGGCAACCGCTCGCGGCGGCCCGCCATGCACTGATCTCCATTCAGGCTGAAAAGCACCTTGCGCTCGTCACGAAGGAACTCGACAGCGTCGTCGGTCCCGGTCTCAAAGCCCTGGCGGCCGAGCGAGGCCGTATAGTTACGACGGTCGATGGTGATCAGCCGAGCCTGCTCATCGGCCTTGCCACCTGGGCCGAGGTCATGGGCTTCCACATCGTCGCGGCAGGCAAGTCGAGCGAGTACGATTTCGTTTTCGACCCCTCTTCCCGCCGCCTCGTCAGCAATGAGCGATCCGCAGAGGACATTGATCTCGAAAGCCATTGGACTCTCGGCAACCGGGATGTCGACGAGCTTCTGGCAGCCAGACACCGGACCATCATGGGATTCCCTCAAAGGGCCGTGCCCGATTTGTGCGAACTCATGGTCGTGGCGAATGCCACTGGTCTGCAGCCCGACCGCTTCGACCTTCATGCGCCGCTTGCTCGCATTCATGAGGTTCCAACGATCCTCTCGCATCGTGACGACGGCGGCATTCTGTCGGGCAGCCGGCGCCTGGATGTGTTCCATTGTCTGCGCAAGCCCGACGAGATCAGCTTCGCGGGTGGCGTCTTCGTCGTTATCCGCTGCGACGATGCGAAGAGCTGGGATATGCTGGCCCAGAAGGGACATGTCGTCAGCCGGACAGGTGCTAATGCCATGGTCTACCTTCCTCGACATCTGCTGGGGCTCGAGGCGGCTACGAGCATCCTCGACGCGGCAATTCACCAGACATCGGGCTACGGCTCCGATTACAGGCCGCGCTATGACCTGATCGCTGTGGCGACCGAAGACCTGTCGGCAGGCACGTTCCTCTCCATGGGCGGTCACCACCACACGATATCGGGCGTGGCGGCCGAGTTCCGCCCCGCGGGTCCCCTCACGGACGCAGCCCCTGCTCCGTTCTACCTTGCGGCGGATTGCCGGTTGACTGCGCCCGTATGCAAGGGGCAGGAAATCCGGATGAGTGATATCGAACTGCCGGAAGCATCAGCGCTGGAGACGCTGCGGCGGCAGCAGGACAAACGCTTCTTCGGACAACAATCCTGAGAGAAGCACCGGAGTTACATGTCCAATGGCATTTCTTTCCCTTCTGTGGCCCGACCGCTTCACCATAGCCCTTGTGGTCACGGCCATCGCTGCGACGTTTCTGCCGGCGACCGGTGCCGCTGCTCCAATTCTCAAGATGATCATCATCGGATCGATCGCGCTTCTGTTCTTTCTACAGGGAGCCCGGCTTTCGCGGCAGGCGATCATCCAGGGCGCGATCCACTGGCGCCTTCATCTAATGGTGTTTGCTGCGACCTTCATCCTGTTCCCGATCCTCGGATGGCTCACGAAGACTTATCTGCAATCCTATCTTGCGCCCGGCATCGCGTTGGGCATTCTCTACCTCTGCCTCCTGCCTTCCACGATCCAGTCGTCGATCACCTTCACCTCGCTTGCGGGTGGAAATGTCGCCGCCGCGGTGTGCAGCGCGTCTGCTTCGAATGTCCTGGGGGTCTTTCTTACCCCTCTTCTCATGGGACTTTTCATGCAGACGCAGGGGGGCGTTTCGTTCGGAGCCATCGGCGAGATCGTTCTACAGATCCTCGTCCCGTTCCTCGTCGGGCACCTGATGCGCCCCTGGATCGGACAATGGGTGGAACAGCGCCGGACGCTCACCGGCATCGTCGACCGCGGCGCGATCCTGCTGGTCGTGTATTACGCCTTTGGAGAAGCCGCCATCAACAACCTATGGCATCAGCTGGAGCCGAGGGATATGATCCTCCTCGTTCTCCTCAGCTGTGTCCTCCTGGGTGTCGTTCTCGTGATTACGACCACCGCAAGTCGGCTGTTCGGATTCTCCCGCCGGGATGAGGTCGCCATCGTGTTCTGCGGATCCAAGAAGAGTCTCGGAAGCGGCGTCCCCATTGCGAGCATTCTGTTTCCCGCCAGCATGATCGGCGCGATCATCCTGCCTCTGATGCTGTTCCATCAGATCCAGCTGCTCGTTTGTGCAGTTCTGGCGAGGGCCTATGCGGAACGGGCAGAACGGGAAACGCCGGTCGTGAACCCTGCCGAATAACAGCCTCGCGGAATGGGAGCTGGGTCGAGTTCAGGCCGAAGTCGGTTCGATCACCAGTTCAAAGGTGACGCAGACTGGGTTGTCTCCGCGCACGATCTCGCCTTCGAAGATATCGCCCTTCATGTCGACGACGTCGATCTGCAGGGTAGCTCGTGGCGAGCCTTCGACATACCTCACTCTGCCCTTATGGATGGAAACCTCTGTGGCATGGGATTCGACGCGAGTGCCGTTCGTAAACCGAACTTCATTCAAGCTGCCAATGCCATAGACATTGGCGTTTCCGATCCCGTTCCGCGAGCAGATGGCCTCGATGGCGAGGCCAATGTCCTCATTGGGCCTGACTTTCGCCAGCAGCACATCTAGGGCAGCAGCCCTTGCCATCTCCTCGGAGACCCGCACCGGCTCGAACAATGTGAAGTTCGTCTCGATGTCTGGAAGAGCCGTGAACGTTGCGGCTCGCGAGCCGATCCCAGTGACCACAATAGGCTCCGCCACGATCGTCGCCGGCCCGAGCATATGGCCCATCTGCCGGCCGTCGCGCGAGTGCCAGATCCCGTGGCAGTGGATGAACGGCTTGCCGTCGCGCCAGCCGACGATAGCGCAGGCGCGTTCGATGTCGACGGGCCCCGCCGGTGCAAAGGTGTCGCTGTACCAGGCGGCATGAAAAGCATCCGGAGAGGCAGCCGGCATGATGAACTGAAACGGCTCGCATCGCCCGCCCCTGAGTTCCACGAATCCGCCTGCGCACCCCGCACCCTCAAATCCCTTCGCAATCGCCGCATCGACGGCCTGTCCGGGCTCGAGCGTGAATTGCAGCGGTACCGCCGCCCCTCCGACGGAGACCATGCGCTCGGGAGATGGTGGACCCGGATGGCGAATTATCCTTGATGTCATCCCTTGCTCCCGGGTGGCACGCTCGATGGTCAGCGAAGCTCGGACACGGTACAACTCTGACCGCCATCGACCGGCAGGCAGACCCCCGTGATGAATCTGGCTTCGTCCGACGCCAGGAAGACAGCTGCATTCGCGATATCCCAGGCGGTTCCCATCTTTCCGAGTGGGACGGCCGCATTGCGCGCGGCGACCATATCGTCGACGGACGCATATTGCCCGGCGATCTGCTTGTAGATGAGCGGCGTGTCGATGAGACCCGGCATGATGCAGTTCGCCCGGATGCCCTGACGGGCGTATTGCATCGCCAGAGCGACAGTGGCCTGATTCACTGCCGCCTTGGTCGCGTAATAGGCGAAATAGGGATAGCCGATCCAGCGGATCGCAGCGAGTGACGAAATGTTGACGATCGCGCCTCCCCCCTGGCGCAGCATATGCGGAATAACCGCCTTCGACGTCCGGTAGATCGGCCCGATATTGAGATTCAGTGCCGCTTCGAATTGCTCCTCGCTCAATTCGACGGGCCCGCCCATGTGGGTCACCCCGACATTGTTGTGAAGGATGTCGATGCGGCCGAACTCTTCCATCACTCGCTCGACCGCGGCATTGATCGATTTCATATCCGTGACGTCGGCCGCGATGGCGAGGGCGCGGCCCCCTTCATTGCCGATGATAGCCGCTGTTTCCTCGGCGGCTGCTTGAACGAGGTCGATGCACGCGACGGCAGCGCCTTCCCGTGCATAGGCCACCGCGGCAGCCTTTCCGTTGCCCCAGCAAGGCCCTGACGATCCAGCGCCGAATACAATGGCAATCTTGTCTTTCAGACGCTCGCCCATCTCGATCTCACCTTCGTCCAGTACCAAGAGCTTCGGAAGCGCGCACGTCCGGCGCCGGATCGAGAATGCCCGCTATCGAGAAGCCGCCATCGACGGAGAGCGTCTGTCCGGTGATGTAGCTGGACTTTCGCTGATCCAGCAGGAAAACGGCTGCTCCGGCAATCTCATCCGGCGTGCCGTAGCGCCCCTGCGGGACGGTGGCCATCCAGGCCGCGCGGACCTCGGGCGTGTGGACCTCCTGGACGAGCGGCGTCTCAATCGGGCCGGGGGCGATCGCGTTCACGCGGAGTCCAAAGGGCGCCAATTCGACGGCCATGACCTTGGTCATCGTGATGACAGCACCCTTCGAGGCGCCATAGGCCACGCGCCCCTTGTTGCCCATGAATCCGGATACCGATGCGATATTGACAATCGAGCCGCCTCCCCGCTCCCGCATCAGCCTGGCTGCCTCACGCGCCACCACGAAGCTTCCGATCAGATTGACTTCCAGCATCCTCCGAAAGAGATCGACGCTCGTATCGAGGGCCGGCACGTCCCGGCCGATGCCCGCCGAGTTGACGACACCCGTGATCGGTCCGAACTCCGCCTCACAGGTCGCGACCGTACGAACGACGTCGTCCTCGTTTGCGACATTCATCCGCTCGAACCGTACACGGTGATTGGACGGAGAGAGTATGTCCCTGCAGCGGTCCAGATTCTTCTGGTCGAGGTCCGCCACGATAGCGCGCCACCCCTCGGCAAGAATGGCCTCGACAGTCGCAAGACCGATCCCGGAAGCGCCACCGGTCACGAGAACCGTCTGTTGCTGAGCCATGCTTCCCTCCTTCAGGGCCGACAAATCCGCTACCGTGACGCTCTTACCCTCATCCCATCAAACCGTGCGGGCTGGTTGCTCCAGAGGAACGCAGCCTCGGGCCTCCAATTCCGCGCGGATGTCCTTCTTCGTGATCTTTCCATAAGCGGATCTCGGTAGGGCATCCCAGAAGAACACGCGCCTCGGTAGCTTGTAGCGGGAGACCTTCCCGTCCAGCCAAGCCAGAAAATCGTTCTCGCCGACATCCGCCCCTGGTCGGCGCACGCAGACAGCGACGCCCACCTCACCCCAGGTTCTGTCGGGTACTCCCAGAACAGCGACCTCGGCAATGGCAGGATGTGTCAGGATCTTCTCTTCGATCTCGCGGGGATAGACGTTCGATCCGCCCGAGATGTACATGTCGGAGGCCCGACCGGTAATGTAGAGATAGCCCTCTTCGTCCACGTGGCCCAGATCGCCCGTCCTGAACCAGCCATCCCGGAACGCCTTCGCATTGGCTTCCGGGTTATTGTAATAGCCCGCAAACACGGCCGGTCCGCACACGCAGATCTCGCCCGTCTCTCCCGGCCCCAACTCACGTCCCCGCTCGTCCTGGATCGAGATCTGCATGCCGGTCCGCTCATAGCCGCAGGTTCCGACCTTTACGCCAGGACCGTCCTCCGGCTCATGGAGTGCGGGAGGCAGCACGGTGATGTTTCCGGTCACTTCGCCAAGGCCGAAATACTGGACGAGCACTTTCCCGAGCTTCTTGAGCGCATGTTTCTGGTCCTCCCGGTACATGGGGGCGCCGGCATAGATCACGTGGCGAAGTGATGAATGGTCATGCACATCGACCGAAGGATGCTCGGTCAGCAGCTTGACGATGGTGGGAACGGTGAAAAGATTCGTAATCCGCCATCGTTCGACCAGCCTCCAGGCTTCGTCGACGTCGAACCGTTCGCTCGCGAGAAGTACGGTCTTGGCTGCCCGCGCCACCTGCGTCAACTGATGAATACCCGCACCATGGGACAGCGGCGCGACGACCAGGGACGCGTCGTGATTTGTCGTACCGGGCATCAGATCGCAGAGATGGTTCGTCACCACGAAGGCCATCTGTCCGTGGGTCAGGACAGCGGCTTTCGGGCGCCCGGTCGTGCCAGACGTGAAGAAGAACCAGCACGGATCATCATGCTCGACGGGAGCCATAGGGATGCGCTCGCCAACATGGCGGGCAACAAGGTCATCGTAATCGTCGCCGAACCCGGATGCCCCGATGGAGATCACGAATCGAATGGTGGAGGCTGCGTCGCGCACGATTGCAGCGTGCTCCGGGAAATCGCGGTGACATATCAAGGCTGCCGCGCCGCTCGACTGGGCGAGATAGGCGACCTCGTCCGGTGTCTGGCGAAAATTCGCCGGCACCCAGACGGCACCGAGCTGAAAGCATGCGAACATGGACTCGAACATCTGGTTGCAGTTCTTGGACTGCACCAGAACGCGGTCACCCTTCCCGATACCTTTTGACGCCAGGGCTGCTGCCATGGCATTGACCCGCTGCGCCAGGTCTGCCCAGGTCCAGGTCTCCTCGCTCCAGACGAAGCCGATTTCGTTCCCATGGCGCCGGGCCGCCTGGTAGAGAAAATTGGCGAGGTTCATCACCCGCTTGGACACAGGCAGGGTACCTTCGACACGTGCCATGAACGACCTCTCCTTCTTTCAAGGCCTGTTGAATGCTCGTCCTCACAGAGGCTTCAGGTCAGAGGAAAGCCGTCGATATCCACGGAACGGTTGCGATGATCACGAGACCGACGATAAGCGCCACGAGATAGGGCCAGATCGCCCCGATCGCTTCGTCGGGCGAGACATTCCCGATCTTACAGGCCAGATAGAAGCCAATGCCGATGGGGGGCGTCATCAGGCCGATATTCATCGCCGTCACGATGACCATCGCGTAATGAATGTCGTTAATCCCGAGGCTCTTCGCGATGGGGAACATGAGTGGAGCCATCAGGACGATGGCCGGGAGCCCTTCGAGCACGCAACCGAGAATCAGAAAGACCACGATCGTCACGGCCATGAAGCTGATCCAGCCTCCTGGCAGACCGGTCATGAGGGATGCGAGCCCCTGAGCGACACCTGCCTGGGTGATTGCCCAAGCCATGGCGAGGGCTGTTCCGAGGATCAGCAGAATCGTTCCGGTCAGCGCGGCCGTCTCGACCAGCATTCCGTAGAACTTACGCCATCCGATGCCGCCATAGAGAACGATTCCCACGAACAGGGCATAGATGACCGCGATGGTGGACACTTCGGTGGCCGTCGCGATGCCGCCGGCGACCGTGCTTCGGATGAGGAACGGGAGGACGAGCGCAGGTATCGCGACGAGCAATGTGCGTCCGACCAGGGATGCCGGAGCCCGGCGGACGCCTTCCATGCTTTCATGTCGCGCCTTCCAGCGTGCCAGAATTGCAAGCATCACAAGGAGAACAATGGCGACGACGAACCCGCTGGTGAACAGGCCCGCAATGGAGACGCCTGCCACCGAGCCCAGAACGATCAGCACGATGCTCGGCGGCACGGTATCGGCCATGGCCGCACCGGTCGCCAGAAGCGCGATCATCTCCCGGGGGCTGTGCCCCCGCCGCTTCATCTCCGGGAAGAGCGCCGGAGCAACGGTTGCCATATCGGAAACTTTGGAACCGGAGATGCCCGACACGACGAAGAGCGAACCAAGCAGGACGTACGACATGCCTGCACGGACGTGGCCGAGAAGCGAGGCCAGAAAATCGACGATGGCCTTGCCCATGCCGGTCGCATCGAGGATGCACCCCAGCAGAACGAAGATCGGAACCGACAGAAGGATGATGCCCGACATGCCCTCGTCCATTCGCCCGATCATGACGAAGGTCGGAACCTGGGTGGCGAAAGCGAGATAGCTCAAGGTGCCGATGCCGAAGCAGAAGGCGATGGGGACGCCGGCGACAAGGCAGGCCACGACGAATACGACGAGGAACAGCACGATCTTGGCGCTGCCCAATCTCACGAGAGAGGGAGAAAAGAACCAGAGCGCGGCGGTAATGGCTGCAATCAGAATCGCAGCCACGAGAAGGTCGCGCCATGAGCAGCTCTTGAGCGCGTAGGCAATCACGATTCCAAGCATTGCGACCATGCCGAAAGGAATGGCCGCCACGCGGAACGTATTCGGGATATTGAGGGCCGGCGACGTGATGTACCATTCCTCCAGCGCATAATCGAAGGCCGGCACCAGCAGGGCGAGAAGGAATGTCGCAATCACAAGGAGAGCGAAGGCCCCCATGAAGCTTTGAACCCGCTCAGGCATCCTGTGCAGAAACAATGTCAGCCTGAGATGCTCGTTGCGATCGAGCGCGATGGCCGATCCCAGCATGGCGAGCCACAGGAAGCAGATCGAGGCGGACTCGTCGATCCAAACCACGGAAAGCGAAAAGACATAACGGGAGGTCACACCTGCAAGCAGGAGCGTCACGATGGCGACCAAGAGTGCGGACGCGACGACTTCGACAGGTTTCAGAAGGCGCGATCCTGCGCGAACCTCGTCACTTTCGGCAACAATGAGTGGTTCCGATGCAGGAATAGCCTCTGCGGAGGATGTCATGTCCAAGCATTCCCTAAAAATTTCCACGACATAGCGCGATG
>Ga0182742_1002477_pt1 | contig 20282 bp, 18 predicted proteins | sample eDN5th37CBELigMG_FD_128880 | JGI IMG/M metagenome (GOLD analysis project Ga0182742, IMG submission 128880) | Enriched Miracle-Growth compost microbial communities from Emeryville, California, USA - eDNA 5th pass 37_C BE-Lig MG (version 2)... ... | reverse complement strand
GCCGGTGTCGGATCACGCCATGTACGTGACCATCAACGACATCATCCTGAACGAAGGCACGCGCCACGAGCAGCGCCGGCCGTTCGAGATCTTCATCAACTCCAAGAACCTGGATCATTTCCAATGGATCGTGGCGTTGACCCGAATTCTCTCGGCCGTGTTCCGCAAGGGCGGCGACGTGACGTTCCTGGTCGATGAAATGAAAGCCGTGTTCGACCCGCGCGGCGGCTACTGGCAGTCGGGCGGCAAGTTCATGCCGTCCATCATCGCCGAGCTGGGCTACGTGGTCGAAAAGCACCTGCAGACCATCGGCCTGCTGAAGAAGCCGGAGATGGAAGAGGAGCGCAAGAAGCTCATCGAGGAGAAGAAGGCGGAGTTCGAGGCGCGCAACAAGCAGGTCGACGCCTTTGCCAAGAGCCACTTCCCCGAAGGCGCGCAGCTGTGCGCCAAGTGCAGCACCACCGCCGTCGTGTTGATGGACGGTTGCATGACTTGTTTGAACTGCGGCGATTCGAAGTGCGGATGAGCACTGCCGATTGATTCGATTTGTTTGACGGGCCTTGGGGACTAACCCACGCCACCACTCGCGCCCCGCCTCGTGCGGGGCGTTTTCTTTTCCGCCGCCGGTCGAGTACCTTCGCTCCCCATGGCGCTGAAACTGCTGAGCCTGAACATCGAATACGACCGTCACCTGGATGAAGTGACGCAGACGATTGCTGCCCATCTGCCGGACATCGTCTGTTTGCAGGAAGTGTTCGAGAAGGACTGCGTGAAGCTTGCGGCAGCGGGCGGCTACCAGGTGAAGTTCGCCATCAGCACGCTTATGCCGGAGGGCGGCGAGGGCAATACCAGTCCGCGAAGCTGGGGGCTGGCGGTGCTGACCCGGGTTCCGGTGCACAACCAGACCGTTGCCTACTACGCTGACGACCCGCGCATCCGAATCTACAAAGAGCGGAACGATCCGCGGCGCGTGCTGCTCATGACTGAGCTTCAGCACGAAGGGCGGAGTTACAAGATCGGCACCACTCATTTCACCTGGTCGATGGCCGGCGAAGCCACCGATGAACAACGTGCGGATTTCGTGCGGCTCAAGCAGGCGTTACTGCCTTACCCGGACTATGTATTGTGCGGCGATTTCAACTCGCCTCGCGGCGGAGAGATGTTCGCGAAGTTCACGGACGAACTGGGACTGGTGGATCACTTGCCGCCGCATGTCACTACTACCATCGACCCGAAGCACCACTACGCCGGCGCGCTGGAACTGGTGGTCGATACTATCTTCTCGACACCGGACTATCGGGCGAGCGACATACAGGTGCTGGAGGGGATCAGCGATCACAAGGGAATCCTGGCGCGGATCGAGCGTGCGTGACCTGACATGGCCAGCACTAACACGAGAGGTGAGATGAACCAGGCGGCCGATCGGCTCGGGCGGGGCTGACCTCGCTCATGAAAACTCTTCTGCTGATTCTCGACCTCGCCGGTACATTCGTGTTCGCTCTGGCCGGTGCGACGGCGGGTGCGCGGCGGCACTTGGATGTGTTCGGCATTCTCGTGCTGGCGTTTGCGGCAGCTTGCTCGGGCGGCATCGCACGCGACGTTTTGATGGGCGCCACGCCGCCGGCGGCGATTGTCGACTGGCGTTATCTCGCTACATCGGTAGTAGCCGGACTCATCGCGTTTCGCTGGCACGCTGCTATCGAGCGGATGCAGAACCCCGTCCGTATGTTCGACGCTGCGGGGCTTGCGTTGTTCGCGGTAGTAGGCGCCAAGAAGGCGCTCGTGTTCGATCTCCATCCTGTGATGGCAGCGTTGTTCGGAATGCTGACCGGCATCGGTGGCGGTGTCGTTCGCGATCTGTTGCTGGCGCAAGTTCCCTTGGTGCTGAAGGCGGAGCTGTACGCGGTGGCGGCGCTCGGTGGCGCGACGATCGTGGTGTTGGGCGATCAGTTCGGAACGCCGCCCGGGGTGACCGCACTGTGCGCAGCGGCCTTTTGTTTCGCGTTACGCGTAATGGCAATCAAACGTGGCTGGCATTTGCCCAAGGCGTTTCAGCAGCCGCCGCAGAACCCACAGTAGCCGCCTCACTCGATCCGCCGCCGGACCAGCTCTTCGCCGGAAGCCTGCAGCTTGGCCGCCGTCCGGCTCTTGTGTTTCAGCGCCAGGAAAACAAACAACGCATCGATCAACGCCAGCTGCGTCACGCGCGAGGCGAGCGGCGCCTGGAAATATTTGATCTCACTCGGCGTTGCGTACAGGCAATGGTCGCTGTGAGTCGTGATCGGCGACTTCATGGCATTGGTGAGGCCGATGGTCGTTGCGCCTTTCGCTTTGGCGACCTCCAGACATTCCACCGTTTCGCGCGTGGTGCCCGACAACGAAATGCCGATCGCGACATCGCCCTTCTCGAGCTGGGTGGCAGCGATCAGCTGAATGTGCGAGTCGAAATGCGCCGAGGCCTGCAGGCCTAGCAGCAGGAACTTGCAGTAAGCCGTGTAGGCCACCGGGTACGACATGCCGATGGAGAACAGCTCGACACGGCGACTCTTGTCGATGACCTGCGCGATCTTCTCGAACTGAGCCGCTGGATTGATCTGCAGTGTTTCGGTCAAGCTCTGTGCGTGCACCTGGAACACCCGCTCCAGCAGCGTGCCGTTGTCCTGAATCTGTCCTGCCGGCAGACCCGACTGCGCCAGATCGCGCGCCAACGCGATCTTGAACTCCGCAAAACCCGCCAGGCCCACGCGCCGACAGAACGCCACGATGGCGCCGACACTGGCGCCGCAGTCGTCTTTCAACTGGGCGATCGAGGATGTGATGACCCGCTCCGGATCGGCGAGCACACAGTCGGCGATCAACCGGTCTGTCGGATTGAGGGACGCGTGGATGCCTTTGATATAGGTCAGCAGCGGCCGCCGGCCGTCGCCGCCAAGCGTGTCAGTCGATGCTTTTGCTGCAGAGTTCTTGCGTCGCACACGACCATTCTATGAGCAGCCTTGACAGCGCACCAGCGTCCGCGTAGTTTTGAACCAAGTTCAGTATCAATACAATATTCGTGAACATCGTTCAGCCCTAGCTCAGCCTTCATTTCTCGCCAGTTCACGAGTCTTCCAGTCTTCGTCACCGCGGGTTTTCCAATGTCGCTCGAATCGATCAATCGCCTGATGCAACACGCCCGTCACCACGACTATGCGCTAGGCTATTTCGAGAGCTGGAGTCTGGAGTCGGTGCAGGGCGTGATCGATGCGGCCGAAGCGACCCGTTCGCCCGTCATCATCGGCTTCAACGGCGAATGGCTGGCGGAACGGCAGAACGCCTCGGCTCAGGAGCTTCGCCTGTACGCCGCGCTCGGTAAGGCGGCGGCTGCCGAGGCGGACGTGCCGGTCGGGCTGATCTTCAATGAATGTCCGAACGATTCATGGGTGGAGCAGGCCATCGGTGCGGGCTTCAACCTGGTCATGCCGGCCGATCCGAATGCGCCGCTGGAGGATTACACGCGTCGCGTGAAGCGCCTCACCGCGCTGGCCCATAGCCGTCAGGTCGCGGTGGAGGCCGATTTCGAAGCCGATGACCTGGATGTCGCAGCTTACGCCGATGGCGCCGCGGCGTTCGTGACGGAAACCGGCGTCGACTTGCTGGCAGTCAGTGTCGGCAACGAAGAGATCAAACTGGAAGGCCGTTCGCCGCTCGATCTGAGCCGACTCGAAGCGCTCGGCCGGCGGCTCGACGTGCCGCTGGTGCTGCATGGAGGGACGGGCATCGAGGATGACTCGATCAAGGCCGCCATCCATCTGGGTGTCAGGAAGATCAACTATGGCACCTATATGAAACAGAAGTATCTTCGAGTGATCCGCGAGGCGCTGGCCACCACCGAGCCGAACCCGCATGCACTGCTCGGCGATGGCAGCCACACCGACCTGATGGTCATCGGCCGTCACGTCGTCAAAGATGCGGTGCTCGAGCGAATCGAGCTCCTTGGGTGCTGCGGTAGGGCGTGAGCCATGCCTGATGTGGGTTGTGCCGGGCTGCTGGTAGAAGACACCTTCTGCGGACCACTGACGGCCCTGCCGCCGGAAGGTTCATTGCTCGCGCTGAATGACATGCCAGTGCGTGCAGGCGGTTGTGCCGCGAACGTGGCAATCGATCTCGCCAAGCAGGGCATCGCGGTCGATCTCGCTGGCTGTGTCGGGCGTGACGGCTCCGCCGAAGCCTTGCTGAAAACATTCGCCAGACATGACGTAGGTTGCTCCGGCGTCGTGCGGGTGGAGCAATACCCCACGAGTCGCACCATCGTTCTGTTGATCGAAGGGCAGGACCGCCGTTATCTGCATGTATTCGGCGCCAACAACGCATTCAACATCGAGCAGCTCTCGTATCAATGGCTGTCGTCGCTGAAAGTCTTCTATCTCGGCGGTTTGTTTGCTCTGCCGGGCATCGACTTCTCCAGGCTCGCCGCGCTGCTGGCGTTCTGCCGTGAAACGAAAGTCAAAACGGTCGTCGATGTGGTCGTGCCGCAAGGGCAGGCCGGTCTGACGCAGCTGAAACCGCTGCTGCCGTTGATCGATGTGTTCCTGCCGAATGACGACGAAGCGCGCGCCTTCACAGGGCTCTCCGATCCGTTCGATCAATTGCGTGCATTCACCGATGCCGGTGCAAACACCGTGATTGTCACTCGTGGTGGGCGCGGGTCGGTCGCAGGAAGAGACGGAAAGATGTGGACCTGTGGTGCTTACAGCATGGACGTGGTCGATCCGTCCGGTTCCGGCGATGCATTCACTTCTGGCGTGATCCGCAGCCTGCTGAGAGGTTGGGATCTACCACAAACACTGCGCTACGCGAGCGCCGTGGGTGCATCGGCCACCAGGGCCGCGGGCACGACCGACGCCGTCTTCACGGCCGCCGAGGCAGAAGCATTTGTGATCGACCATCCGCTGACCGTAACCGAGGGCCGCTGACGATGGATGTGAACATGAAGATGCCGGATCTCGCCACCAACGAGGGCGTGGAGTTGGGCATCACCCGCTGGCTCGCGAACGTGGGCGACGCGGTGAAGCGCGGTCAGGCGCTGCTCGAGATCGAAACCGACAAAGCGGTCCAGGAAGTGGAGTGCATCGCCAATGGCACGCTCAAGACCATCCATGTGCAGTCCGGAGAGAAAGTCCCCGTCGGCACCATCATCGCGACCATCAAGGTGAGCTGATGTCTGGCTACGATCGCAAGTTCCTGCTGAGCCTGTACGAGCGGATGGTGCTGATCCGCGAGTTCGAGGACACGGTCAAGTTCCTGTTCCTCGAAGGCACCATGCCGGGAACGATTCATCAATGTCAGGGTCAGGAGGCGACCGCGGTTGGCGTGTGTACGGCGCTGGCCGCCGACGATTGGATCACTTCGACGTTTCGCGGCCATGGGCACGCGATTGCGAAGGGTCTCTGCGCTCAAGAGTTGATGGATGAGTTGTTTGGCGCCGAGACCGGATGTTGCAAAGGTCGAGGCGGCTCGATGCACGTCGGCAACATGAGCAAGGGGATGGTGCCGGGTATCGCCATCGTGGCAGGTGGCATTCCGCTCGCAGCCGGCATGGCGCTGTCATTCAAGATGGAAAACAAGCCACACGTAGTGGCGTCCTTCTTCGGTGACGGCGCCATCGCCGAAGGCGCGTTCCACGAAGGCGTCAACATGGCGGCCATCTGGAATCTGCCCCTCATCCTGGTCTGCGAGAACAATCTCTACGGTGCATCGACGCACGTCGACCTGGTGATGAAGAACTCGCGTATCTCGGATCGCGCCAAGTCCTATGGTTTCCGAGGCGAAACGGTCGACGGCAATGATGTGCTGGCGGTGTACGAAGCAGCGCAGAAAGCCGTTGCCGAATGTCGTGCTGGCAACGGTCCGGTGCTGCTGGAACTGCTCACCTATCGCCGTACTGGTCACTCGCGTCGTGATCCGTGCCACTACCAGCCGAAAGATGAACGCGAGGCCTGGGCACAGCGCGATCCCATCGAGCGATTCGCCGCCAGCATTCAGCTCACCGCGGAGGAGCACGAGCTCATCAGTACTCGCATTCAGAAACAACTCGCCGAAGCCGTCGAGCGCGCGAAGGTCGCACCACACCCGAGTGCAAGCGGCCTGACGGAGTACGTTTTTGCCGAGGCGCCGCCGCGCCCAGCTGCACCCATTGGACAAAACCCCGTCGTGAGTGCAGGTGAATCAACGCGGCGTCTCGGCATCGCCGAAGCCTTGCGTGAAGGAATCGCCGAAGAAATGGCGGCCGATCCTCGCGTGTTCTGCATCGGCGAGGACATCGGGATTCCAGGAGGATGGGGTGGTGCGTTCACGGTGACGCTGGGCCTGGAAAAGAAATATGCGGACCGGATGATCAACACGCCGATCGCCGAGCTGGGCTCCTTCGGTCTGGCCACCGGGGCGGCGATGATGGGCATGCGGCCGATCGCCGATGTGCAATATGGCGACTTCCTGTTCCTCGCCAGCGATCAAATCATCAATAACGCGGCCAAGCTTCGCTACATGTCCGGAGGAACGATCAGCGTGCCGCTGGTCATGCGTGCCCCGGTGGGCGCCACTGGCCGTGGCTCGCAACATGCTCAGAACATGGAGCGCTATTTCACCGGCGTCCCTGGATTGAAAGTGGTGGCGCCCTCGAACGCCTACGACGCCAAAGGATTGCTCAAGGCCGCCATCCGCGACGGCAATCCCGTGCTGATGTTCGAACACAAGTTGTTGTACGGCTCGAAGGGGGCGCGCGCCGAGGGTGGCGCGGTCGATGCGTCGAGTGACGTTCCAACGGAAGACTACGTGGTGCCGCTCGGGAAAGCTGCGATTCGTCGCGAGGGCAAGCGCGTAACCGTGCTGGCCTGGCTCCTGATGGTCCACTACGCGATGCAAGTGGCCGATGAGCTCGATGCGGAAGTGATCGACGTGCGCAGTCTGTCGCCCATCGATTGGGAAACGATCGGCGCATCGGTGCGCAAGACCGGTCACGCCGTCATTGTGGAAGAAGGGCCGGTGACTGGTGGTGTTGCAGCCGAGATTGCCGCCGGCATTGCTGAGCGCTGGCCGTCAGTGCGCGTGACTCGCGTGGCCTCGCCGGATGTTCCTGTTCCTTTCACTCCCGTGCTCGAGAACGCCTACCGCCCCGACGCGGATCGTATCTCCACGGGGGTGCGCCAGTTATTGGAGGAGAGCCATGGCTGATACCGAAGCACTCAAAGAAGCGAAGAACTTCCACGAAAACGTGCCGATGCGCACGCCGGGGTTCTTCCTGCGTGGCGCTGGCTCGCTCGACTGGGGCATGAAGAATCGCCTCGCGCGCATCTTCAATCCAGAGACCGCGCGCACGGTAATGCTCGCCATCGATCATGGCTATTTCCAAGGGCCGACGACGGGCCTAGAGCGAGTGGATCTGAACATCGTTCCGCTCATGCCCATGGCCGATGCGTTGATGCTTACGCGTGGCATTCTGCGCTCGACCGTACCGCCGGCGATCAACAAGCCCATCGTCATGCGCTGTAGCGGCGGCCCCAGCATTCTCAAGGAGCTGTCGAACGAAGAACTGGCGGTCGACATCGAAGATGCGATTCGAATGAATGTCTCGGCGCTGACCACGCAAGTGTTCATTGGCGGTCAGTTCGAAACGCACTCGGTGCACAACATGACCCGGCTGGTCGATATGGGGCTGCGCTATAGCATTCCGACGATGGCGGTCACGGCCGTGGGCAAGGAGCTGACGCGCGACGCTCAGTATCTGCGCCTGGCCTGCCGCATCTGTGCCGAACTGGGTGCGCAGATCGTCAAGACATACTACTGCGCCGAAGGTTTCGAAACGGTGACGGCATCGTGTCCGGTGCCCATCGTGATGGCGGGCGGCAAGAAACTGCCGGAGTTCGATGCGTTGACCATGGCGTACAACGCCATTCAGCGCGGCGCTGCCGGCGTCGACATGGGGCGCAATATTTTCCAAAGCGATGCGCCGCGCGCCATGATGCAGGCCATCCACAAGGTCGTGCACAGCGGCTTCAAGCCCAAAGAAGCGCACGAGCTGTTCCTGACTCTGAGAAGCGAAGAGTCCAAGGGACATTGAGATGGCGCGCTCACCCCTCGTTGATCGCCTGCGCGCGTCCGCGCCTCAGATCAGCGTTGGGGTGCTCACGGCGGATTGGCTGACGCTCGGCTCGCAACTGGAAATCCTCGAGAGCGCGGGCGTCGATCTGCTGCATTTCGACGTGATGGACGGTGTGTTCTGCCCCATGCTGACCCTGGGGGCGCCGGTGATCGCCGGGCTGAAGACACGTCTGCTCAAAGACGTGCACCTGATGATCGAAGATCCGCTCAGCAAGCTGGATGCAGTGGTTGCTGCCGGTGCCGACATCGTCACCGTGCACGCGGAATCCACCCGTCACATCCATCGAGTGTTGCAGGCGTTGGGCAAGATGGCCAATGCCAACGATCCTGATCGCGGCATCGTGCGCGGCATCGCCCTGAATCCAGGCACTCCACTGGAAACGATCGAGCCGCTCGTAGGTGAGTTCGACATGGTTCTGGTGCTGGCCGTGAATCCGGGGTGGGGCGGTCAAAAGTTCATCGCATCGACCTGCGATCGCGTCAAACGGCTGCGAGAGATGGTAGGCGACACGGCTTTGATCTGCGTGGATGGCGGCGTCACGCGCGACAACATTGGGAACATCGCCCGCCTTGGCGCCGACATCATCGTTACCGGCAGCGCGGTGTTCGATGGCAAAGCGCCGCTGGAGAATGCCAGATACATGATGAGCGCGTTGCGATGAACAGCTTGTGGAATGATCAGGACGCCGCCCGCTTCCAAGGCCCGTTGGGGCTGCGGGTCTACAGCTCGCGCCTGCTCGGCAGCGATCCGTCGCTGGTGCTTCACGGCGGCGGCAACACTTCGGTCAAGTTGAACGAGACGAATCTGTTTGGCGAATCCGACGAGGTGCTCTACGTCAAAGGCCGCGGCGCCGATCTCAGCACCATCGACGCGTCCGGATTCTCGCCCTGCCGATTGCGCCGCCTGTTACGGCTGGTGAGTCTCTCGGAGCTGTCCGATGAGCAGATGGAGAGCGAGCTCAAGTTGTCCTTGACGCGTGCTTCCGCCCCGGCTCCATCGGTGGAAACACTGCTGCATGCCTTGCTCCCCCAGAAGTTCGTCGATCACACGCATGCCGACGCGCTCATCTCGGTGATGAACTCGCGCAATGGCTTCGAGCGATTGCAGGAGATTTACGGCAGCCAGGTCGTGATCATTCCGTATGCGATGCCCGGTTTCAAACTGGTTCGGCTGTGTCGTGAGATCCTTTCGACGGAGGCGAGGCGCGAGACGGTCGGCGTCGTGCTCATGCATCACGGCTTGTTCACGTTCGGCGACACAGCTAGAGTTTCTTACGAGCGAATGATCGACCTGGTGTCCCAAGCCGAGCGCTATCTCGAGAGCCAGGGTGCTGGTCGCGCTGAGTGGGCGGCACAGGAAGTGAAACCTTTGCCGCGCGTCGAAGTCGCCGCGCTCCGTCGGGAAATCAGCCGAACGGCCGGTATGCCTATGGTGATGACCGTACGCAGCGATTCACAGACGGTCGGTTTTGCGAGGCGTACCGACGTAACTGAACTGTCTCAGCGGGGCGGAGTGACGCCGGATCACGTCATTCGGACCAAGCGTGTGCCAATGGTTGGTCGCGATGTCGCGGCATATGCAGCGGCGTACCAAGATTATGCGCGGGCCTACGCGGGTGGACGCACGCTGGCGACGGTCGATCCAGCTCCGCGCGTGATACTTGATCCCGAATTCGGCATGGCGGTGCTGGGCCGAAGCGCTGAAGATGCCGGCATCGCCGAGGATATCTATCGGCACACCATCGACATCATCATGGGCGCCGAGCGACTGGGGGGCTGGAGAGCGTTGCCCGCCAGAGATTTCTTCGATGTCGAGTTCTGGGATCTGGAGCGTACCAAGCTCGCCAGGCCCGATCCCGAAGCCGTGTTCCTGGGTGAAGTTGCACTGGTGACCGGCGCTGCGTCGGGCATCGGCAAGGCCTGCGTCGATTCGTTACTTGCGCGCGGCGCGGCAGTCGTTGCTCTGGATGTAGCTCCAGCCGTCAAACAGTTGTATGACCGCAAGAGCTATCTGGGCATCGAATGTGACCTCACCAGTGAGGAACAGATCGGCGCAGCATTGGACCTTGCCGTACGCACCTTCGGCTCGATCGACATGCTGGTGCTGAATGCCGGGATCTTTCCCAAGAGTTCCCCGATCGCCGCGATGGCCACCGAGGTGTGGCGCAGGACCATGAGTATCAATCTGGATGCGAACCTGGTGCTGATGCGGGAATGTCACCCACTGCTGAAGCTCGCGCCTTGCGGCGGGCGGGTTGTGATCATCGGCTCCAAGAATGTTGCCGCACCCGGGCCCGGTGCAGCCGCTTACTCTGCATCGAAATCAGCCATGCAACAGCTGGCGCGAGTCGCGGCGCTGGAGTGGGGCAGCGATGGCATCCGGGTGAACTGCGTACATCCGAATGCGGTTTTCGATACGGCGATCTGGACGCCCGAAGTGCTGGCCGCTCGCGCGGCTTCGTACAAACTGAGTGTGCAGGAATATAAAACCAACAATGTCCTCAAGGTCGAGGTTACGAGCAGGGATGTCGCCGAGCTTGCCGCCGAACTGTGCGGCCCCAGGTTCTCCAGGACTACGGGTGCGCAGATTCCGGTGGACGGCGGCAACGAGCGGGTCATCTGAGACGAAACGTCGGCCACTGGCGGCCGAGGGGGAACGATGAAACGATCCGAGATCAACGCGTTGATCGATGACGCGATCACGCTGCTGCACGACCATCGAGTCCGACTGCCGCCGTTTGCGTACTGGAGCCCCGAGGAGTGGGCTACCAAGGGCGCCGAATGCGACGAGATCCGTCAATGCAAGCTCGGTTGGGATATCACCGATTTCGGCTCGGGCGACTTCGACAAGGTCGGTCTGGTCGTGTTCACCGTACGCAACGGGCATCACAAGATCGCGCCCTACAACAAGAAGCCCTACGCCGAGAAGATCCTGGTGATCCAGGAGAATCAACATACGCCCATGCATCATCACATCCTCAAGTCCGAGGACATCATCTGCAAGTCGGGCGGCAATCTGCTGATTCGTCTGTTCAATCGCGGCCCCGAGGGTAAGCTGGCGGATTCAGACGTTGAAGTTTCGCTGGATGGCGTGCGTCATCGGGTGAAAGGCGGTCACACGTTCCGCTTGCAGCCGGGCGACTCCATCACCCTGACGCCGTATCTGTATCACGAGTTCTGGGCGGAAGAAGGCACGGGTACTGCCATCGTGGGTGAGGTCTCGTCCGTCAACGACGATGAGACCGACAATGCCTTCTACGCCAAGATCGGTCGCTTCCCCACCATCGATGAAGACGTGCCGGTGACGCACAAGCTGTGTACTGAATACTGACGTTCGGTGTCGCATGACATTCGAATCCAACGTCAAGGTTCGGGGGCAGGACTCCTTCCTGCTCAGCTCGCGGGAAGTCGAACTGGCGTTGACCCGCACCGGCGGCATGCTCGGGCCCGTCACGTTCTTTCCGAGACAACACGAGCCGGTCCGCCCCTACGCCATCGCACCGTGGGCGGAAGAATCGTTACCCGCAGATGTGCCGCCCATGCTTCGAGCGCTCCGCGGAGACTGGTTCTGTTCGGCATTCGGAGAGAACGTCGAGCCGTATCGAGGCGAGCGCTTGCCGCCGCATGGTGAAACCGCGAACCGCGAATGGCACAAGATCGATAGTGGGGAGACGAGCGAGGGATGCTGGCTGCGACTCGGTGTCGACATGCCGCTGCAAGGTGGCGCATGCCAGGCGACGACGGCGCTGCTCGCCAATCAATCGATCGTTTATCAACGTCACGATCTTTCGGGGTTGACCGGGCCGGTCAACCCGGGCCATCACGCGACGCTCTCCTTTCCAAGTGGTGAGGGGGCGGCGCGGCTTTCCTTCAGTTCACTGGTTCACGCGCGCACGTATGTCGAGCCCACCGCCCGTCCGGAAGAGCGGGGCTATTCGTGGCTCAAGACCGACGCAGAGATTGTCGATTTGCACGCGGCGCCGTGCATCGATGGATCGGCCACCGATCTGTGTCGCTATCCCGCGCGACGCGGGTTTGAAGATCTGGCCCTGTTATGCGCGGACCCGGCGCAGGAGTTTGCCTGGTCGGCCGTGACCTATCCGGAGCAACGCTTTGTCTGGTTCGCGTTACGCGACCCGAAACAACTCGCCGCGACGCTGCTGTGGTTCTCCAACGGAGGACGTCATTTCCCGCCGTGGAATGGCCGGCACGTCAACGTCTTGGGCATCGAAGACATCACCGCCTACTTCCATGCCGGTCTTGCAGCTTCGAGTCGCGAGAATCCTTTGAGCGCGCGGGGCATAGCCACTTGTCTGCGACCCGATGCGCAAGGTCGGCTATCCATCTCTTACATCCAGGGTGTAGCGCGCATACCGGCGGATTTCGATTGCGTCGCCGACATCGAAGGTCACTGGAGAGACAACAGCATCGTGCTGCGTGCCGCATCCGGAGCGGCGGTGGCAGTTGCTTGTCATCTCGACTTCCTGCGCATGGGAACCTTACCGGGGCTCATAACACAATGACACAGACGCTCAACGGCACCTTGATTCGCACGGTCTTCGTGGCTGCGCTCGGTGGTTCTTTGCTTGGCTTCGACACGGCCGTGATTGCCGGATCGACGCAGGGGCTGACGCAGGTGTTCAACCTGTCGCCGACCGCACTCGGCTTCACTGTGTCGGCGGCGCTATGGGGCACGGTGCTGGGAGCCATGGCGGCGGGTTGGCTGGGCCGCGCTGTCGGTGGGCGCACGAGTCTGCTGATTCTTGCGTCTTGTTATCTCATCTCCGCGCTCGGCTGTGCCTTCTCCACGTCATGGACCTGGCTGTTGATCTTCCGTTTCGTCGGCGGCCTCGGCATGGGCGGCTCGTCCGTCATCGCGCCGGTGTATATCGCCGAGATCGCCCCCGCCGCCTGGCGCGGGCGGTTGGTGGGCGCGTTTCAGATCAACATCATCGGCGGCATTCTGCTGGCCTACCTGTCGAACTACGTGATCGGGATGTTCATGCTGGGCGATCACGAGTGGCGCTGGCAGTTGGGAATCGCCGCTGCGCCGGCGGCTTTGTTTCTTCTGATGCTGATCGGCATTCCGCAGAGTCCTCGTTGGTTGATTGCGCAAGGTCGTTCCAGGGAGGCCGAGCAGGTGCTGCGCACCCTCGGGTCGCCGCAGCCCAAAGAAGAGCTGGAAACCATTCGCGCGTCGCTGCAGGCGGATACAGGCCCGAGTCCGGATCAACTGTTCCAATGGCGCTATCGCCGGCCGATCCTGCTGGCGCTGGTGCTGGCCATGTTCAATCAGCTGATCGGCATCAACGCGGTGCTCTACTACTTGAACGATATCTTCCAGATGGCAGGCTTCGATCGCACGTCACAGAACGCGCAGGCCGTTGCGGTGGGCGCAACGATGTTGATTGCCACGATCGTCGCGCTGAGTCTGATCGATCGCTTCGGCCGCCGCACGCTGTTGCTGGTTGGTTCCGTTGGTCTTGCGATCTGTCTGGCGGCCATCGCGACCATTTTTCACATCCATCAGTATCAGCATCTGTTGCTGATGTTCCTGGTGGGTTACGTCGCGTTCTTCGCATTTTCGCAGGGCGCGGTCATCTGGGTGTACTTGAGCGAGATCTTCCCCGATCGGGTGCGTGCGCAGGGCCAGAGCCTGGGCAGTTCGACGCACTGGATCATGAACGCGATCGTATCGGCCGCCTTTCCGGTGATCGCGACTCAGTCGCAGTCGGGCCCCTTCTTCATGTTCCTGGTGATGGTGATCCTGCAGTTCGTGGTTGTCTGGATGTTCTTCCCCGAGACCAGCGGCGTCAGGCTCGAAGACATACAACGACGATTGGGGACCACGGATGGTACTGACGGCGTGGTCGTGCAAGGCGCGCGCGAAACGCCGTAGCGAGCGGTCAACTTTCTTACACGTGTGCGCGGTTTCCCTCGCCAGGGGAACTTCGATTTGGCTGACCCATTTCCCCTACATCGCAGCGAGTCTGCGACCGGAGATCAGCCATGCGTCACCTGCGAGAACTTACCCTCATCCTGTGCTTGTTCCTTGTCATTCCAGCGGCGGCGGCGGCTGATCGGGAAACTCAACCTGTCAATGACGCCACGCTGACTGCCAAGGTCAAATCGGCTCTGGCAAGCGACAAATCCGTGCAGGCGCGCGATATCGAAGTCGAGACGCGCGATGGCGTCGTTCAGCTGAGCGGTTTCCTCGGCTCGGACGATGCAATTGCAGCGGCGCTGCTACGTGCACGATCGGTGGAAGGTGTGGCTGAGGTCCGCAACGATCTGACCGTTCGGAAGGACGACCGACCGGCGCAAGAGCCGGTGTCCGATACGGTCATCGCATCTCGTGTGCGCAGCAGTCTGGGCAGTGCTCAACTGGAGGAGGACAGCGACGTCAACATTGAAGTGAGCGCCGGCGTCGTGCAGCTGAGCGGCTTCGTCAACTCCGTGGAGGAGAAGACTCGCGCCGGCGATGCGGCGAGCGCCGTGCCCGGCGTCAGAGACGTTGAGAACAATATCGCGCTGACCAAGGAGCACGAACGCTCACCGCCCCAGGAATGACGATCACTCACGTTCCAGCGAATCCCTTCGCTTCTCTGATCACCCGGTTGGCGGTCAACACCGACCAGGCGGCTACCGGGCAACCTCCATCCTGGAGCCGCTTCGTCGTCCACCAGTTGCACATGCGAGGAAAGTAGAAGCGTCGTTTGGCAGGGTAGAACTTGTTGGGCTCCGGCGTGGCTCGCAAAGGAATGCCCATCGATACGGGTGCGGTTTGTTCGAACTCGGCTGCGATCGAAGCGGCGAGCTTGCTGAGCCCCTCATCCGAGAGATGAACTTCGATGACCTCATCCGCAAGTAGCGCCTTTCGCGTCGGGTGATCGAAACCGATGACGTGCACAGCGCTGGAGGTAGAGAAGAACGCCGCGCGAACAGCCATCCACCATGTCTCTTCCTCGGCTTGATAGAAGCGCGCATCGCCCCAGCCGAACTCGAGATAACGCGAGTCGGGAAAATCGGCGAGCACTGACCAGTCGCGATCTGGCCAATCCGCCGCGGCGACTGCGACGCCGGTGTGCCATGCGCGTTTCACTACATAGACCGAGCGCAGGGACTCGCTTGGCGCGGCCGACTCGTAACAGATGTCGTTCGATGCGCACCCGGAAAACATTGCCGCCAGCAGCATCGCGGCAAACAACGGTAGCAGTTGGCGGAAGCGCTGAGTCATCCATGAGAACGCTACATAAGTGTGATCGAAGCGGCAATCCGTCGCCGCGAGGATGGACAAGAGGTACGTCCGATCAGGGCTGCACGACGGGGAGCGCGCGCCCGTCGAATTCGCCGGCTGGCACTTCCAGCCCGATGAGCTGCGCCAGCGTCGGTGCAAGATCGACCGTTTCCACGGCCAGCGGCTGCTCGAATCCGACGATGCCGTTCCACCAGAACACCAGCGGCACACGACGGTCGTAGCCCCAGGGCGAGCCATGCGAGGCGGTGTAGTGGCTGTCCGGATCCTTGGGCAGCGGATACAGCGAGATGTAAGGCTTGAGCAGCACGATCAGGTCGCCGGAGCGCTGCGCATTGAAACTGGCCTTGGCGCGCTGGAGCAGGGTCCATTCATCGACCAGGCCCGAAGGCGCCTCGGCCGCAATCAATTCATCCTTCGTGAACACCGCGGCAACCTGCGGGTGATTGCGATAGAAGCGGGCGGCCGCTCGCAGCACGCCTTCACGGCGCTCCGGCGGGATGGCGGCGCTCAAATAAACATCGTTCGCGAACTCCATCGGGCCGAGCACGATGGGTTGCGGCAGGCCGGGCAGATCCTTCGCCAGTGCGGCGCTGACGTTGGGAGGAAACAAATCTGGCTCAATGCGAGCTGCCTCGCCGACGCCGCGCTGTTTGTTTCTTTCCGTAGTGTCGACACCGCCGTGGTCGGCAGTCAGTGCAACGACGTATGGGATGCCTGTCTTGTCGAGACCGGCCAGCAGCCGCCCGATCGATTGGTCCAGCGCGAGCTGCTGAGTGCACATCTCGGCGCCTTCGGTGCCATAGTAGTGGCCAGCGTAGTCCGTGCCGGAAAAGCTCACGGCGAGCAGATCGGTAGTCCCCTTGCCGCCAAGATTGAAACTTTTCACTGCGGCGAGCGCGGCGTCAACGGTGAACGCGTCCATCGCCGGTGTTGCGCGCCAGCGCCTGGAATTGGCGGGAAGGTTCTTCAGCGTGCCGATGGAAATATCGTCGGTGATCTTCATTTCGCGCGACTTCGCAGCGCAAGCCGCCGGCAGCTTCAGCACCGAAGGCGAGCCGTAAGACTTGCGCAGATTCGCGTTGACCTTGTCGGCAATCGGTTTCGGGATGCTCGACTCTTTGCCGGCATACGTCGTGAAGCCCGTTGGAGTCCACCACAAGGTGAGATCGGCGTTGTGGCCGCCGAGCATGACCGCGGAGCGATCCTTGCCGGCGATCGAGACCACCTGGGTGGCCGGTTCGCGCGTTTTCATGCGATCGCCGAGCGTCGGAACCAGCAGCGTATCCGGCGTGATGACTGATTTCTCCACGACGCTGCCGGCCGGCGCGGGCTTCTCCACGCAATAGAGTGAGAATGTTTCCTTGCCAAACACGATGCGTGGCTGGGATGGATCCTGCCACTCATTGGCGATGATGCCGGTTCGCGCCGGACGCGCACCGGTCAGGATGGTGGAGTGGCCGGGGCAGGTTTCGGTCGCTGCGTGGCTCTGATGACCTTTGGGAAACACGACGCCGCTGGCCAGGCGCTTCAATCCTGCCTGATAGAGCGGCCGATATTCCGTGAACACATCGGATGAGAGCTGGTCGACCGCGATGGCGACGACGAGCTTGGGCTGTGGCGGTTCGGCGGCGTGCACTGGCGCGGCAGCAAGCCAGCCAACGAACAGGGCAGACAGGCAGCGCTCGAGCGCCGGGCGGGACGATGGATTCATTGGATGAGCGGTAACGAAAAGTCACACACCCATCCATTTTACGGTGGTCGGTGCACCACGTCAGGTGAAGGTCCTGACATGGAGCTCTCGCCTTTGACTCAGTGGTTGTGCCGCGGCGTCTTCTTGGCCACTTGCCGATATTTGAGCGCCATCTCCATCACGCCGCCCTGATCGAGCTGGCCGACCGTGGAGCGATACAGTTCCTGCCACGGGGTGGCGCTCTCCGGAACTGGCGGGATGCCGTCTTTCTTGCGGCGTTCGATCTCCTCATCGGCGACCAGCATGTCGCAACGAGCCTGATTCAGATCGATGCGGATGGTGTCGCCAGTTCGCAACCAGGCGAGCCCGCCGCCCGCCGCGCTCTCGGGGGAGGCGTTCAAGATCGATGGGCTGTCCGAGGTGCCTGACTGGCGACCGTCGCCGATCGTCGGCAAGCTAGTGATGCCACGCTTGAGCAGCGCATCGGGCGGCTGCATGTTCACCACTTCAGCCGAGCCAGGCCAGCCGAGCGGACCGGCGCCGCGAATCACGAGTACGCTGCGCTCGTCGATATTCAGAGAAGGATCGTTGATGCGAGCCCGGTAATCGTCCGAGCCGTCGAACACGATGGCGCGACCTTCGAAGACGTTGTCGTGGCCGGCTTCGCACAGATAGCGACGGCGGAAGTCTTCCGTGATCACGCTCGCCTTGAGGATCGCAAAATCGAACAGGTTGCCGCTCAACACGACAAAGCCCGCGCGCTCGCGCAGTGGCTTGTCGTAGGTCGTGATCATCTCGCGATCTTTGCTCGCGCGACCTTTGATGTTCTCTTTGAGCGTGCGGCCGGTGACGGTCATCACATCGGCGTGCAGCTTGCCTGCTTCCATCAGCTCGTGCAGGACGGCGGGAACGCCGCCAGCGCGATGGAATCGCTCGCCCAGATACTTGCCAGCCGGCTGCATGTTCAGCAGCAGCGGAATCTCATGGCCATACCTGGTCCAGTCCTGCGGATGCAGCTCCAATCCGGCGTGACGCGCCATTGCAGTCAGATGCGGTTGCGCGTTGGTCGAGCCGCCGAGCGCCGCGATTGCGGTGATCGCATTCAGGAACGATTCGCGAGTCAGAATCTTGGACGGACGCAGATCTTCGATCGCCATCTCGACCGCACGACGACCGGTCTCATACGCCATCTGACCGCGCTCACGATAAGGCGCAGGAATGGCGGAGCAGCCGGGCAAGGACAGGCCGAGCGTTTCGGCGACGGCATTCATGGTCGAAGCCGTGCCCATGCTGTTGCAGTGGCCCGGCGAGGGCGCCGAGGCGGCAGCCGCATCGAGAAACTCTTGTTCGGTGATCTGACCCGCGGCGAGACGGCGACGGCTCTTCCAGATCACCGTGCCGGAGCCGACCAGCTCATCCTCGAACCAGCCATCCAGCATCGGACCGCCGGACAGGACGATCGCGGGAATGTCGACGGTCGATGCCGCCATCACCGCGGCCGGCGTGGTCTTGTCACAGCCGGTCGTCAGTACGACGGCGTCGATGGGATAGCCGTGCAGGATCTCGACCAGGCCGAGATAGGCGAGATTGCGATCCAGGGCCGCGGTCGGGCGGCGACAATTCTCGAAGATCGGATGCGTCGGAAATTCCATCGGGATGCCGCCAGCATCGCGAATGCCGTCTTTCACGCGCGTGGCCAGATCGACGTGGATGCGATTGCAGGGGGTGAGATCGCTACCGCTCTGAGCGATGCCGATGATGGGCTTGCCGCTCATCAGCTCTTTCGGCGTCAGGCCGTAGTTCATGAAGCGCTCGAGGTACAGCGCCATCATGTCGATGTGATCCCGGGCGTCGAACCATTCCTGCGAGCGGAAACGCCGCTTAGCCGTCATAGCGAACCTCGTTCGGAGCTACGCCGGGTGTGCCGACGCGGGTCGCGAACAGGCCTCCAGCGAGCGGTTGCGTGGCGAGCTGCTCTTTCGACAGGCCCTTCCACGCCGTGGTGATGTACATGGTGCGCAAGTCGTTACCACCGAAAGCCACCTTCGTACAGTTGGCGACCGGCATGTCGATGGTTTGCAGCAGCTCGCCTTGCGGTGAGAAACGTTGCACGCCCCAGCCGCCGAACAGCCCGATCCAGACGCAGCCATCGGCGTCGATGGCCGGTCCATCCGGATAGGCGTCCGGCTTTTCGATGCGGGTGAACACGCGACGATTGCTCAGTTCGCCGTCGTTCACGTCGAAGGCGTAGACGACCCGTTCCAAAGTGTCGACATGATAGAGCGTGCGACCGTCGGGGCTGGTGGTCGGGCCGTTCGTGATCACATAGTCCTCGTCACAGCGTCGCAGGCCGCGCTTGTCGAAGCGATACAGCGAACCGGTCGGCTGCGACTCTTCGTTATCCATCGAGCCGAACCAGAGGCGACCGGCCGCGTCGACGTAACCGTCGTTGAGTCGATTGCGCCGCTTGTCGGAGTCAACGCGGGTGATCGGGCTGAAATTGCCGCTCGCCGGATCGAACTCGTACAGGCCGCTCTTCATGCCGGCGATGAACCGTCCGCCGCTTGCCTTGACGATGAAGCCGACTTCTTCGGGAGCCGACCAGGAATTCAATCCGCTGCCGCGAGTGTCGAAGCGGTGAACCTGGCGACCTTTGATGTCCACGAACCAGACGGCCTGCTCGGGCGCCGACCAGAGCGGGCCTTCACCCAGTTGGGCGCCCACGGCGCAGACGCAATCGACGGTGCTCATGCTCGGTAGAGTCTTCTTTCAACTATCGCATACTAACGCCAGCCGGCGTCGACGAAATACTCATGACCCGTGCACATACGCGCATCGTCGGAAGACAGGAACACCACCATGTTGGCCACGTCGTGCGGCTCGACACGAGCCTTGATGCACTGTAGGCCGAGCATGCGCGCCTCTTCGTCTGGCGTATGCCACAACTTCATCTGGCGCGGCGTGCGGACGCCGCCCGGTACTACGCAATTCACTCGAATACCAAACGTTCCCAGGTCGCGGGCCAGCGAGCGGGTCAGGCCTTCGATGCCGGCCTTCGCGGTCTGATAGATCGCCAGATCGGGAAGCGCCAGATGCCACGAGATCGAGCCGAGGTTGATGATGGCGCCGCCGCCGGCAGCCTTCATGTCCTCGACCACAGCCTGCGCGCAGAACAGATGATGGCGCAAGTTGACG
>Ga0182742_1002476_pt1 | contig 20283 bp, 27 predicted proteins | sample eDN5th37CBELigMG_FD_128880 | JGI IMG/M metagenome (GOLD analysis project Ga0182742, IMG submission 128880) | Enriched Miracle-Growth compost microbial communities from Emeryville, California, USA - eDNA 5th pass 37_C BE-Lig MG (version 2)... ... | reverse complement strand
TGGCGCACCCGACACGATTCGAACGTGTGACCTTTGCCTTCGGAGGGCAACGCTCTATCCAGCTGAGCTACGGGTGCTTGCGGCGATGGGCCTGTTCTCTTCCCTACCTGATTAGGGCGCTCAAGACAACCTCTGACGAGGAAGCTGTCTGAACAGCTTCCTCGGCTCAAGGATCGGGTGGGACCAAGAGCAAAGACCGAGCCGGAAAGCCCGGGAGGGCTAGGCTTCGCCGGCGGTCCGCTGCCGCACCAGATAGCCCAGGGCCAGGACGAGGAGCGCCCCGATGATGGCTGTCGGGATCTCGGCCTTATGGCTGAGATCCTCTCCGAGCCGGCCGATGAGCCATGGATCCGAGATCAGCATCTCGCCGGCGACCCAGCCCAGGAGGGCCGCTCCGGCCCAGATCAGGAACGGCAGACGGTCCAGCAGCATCATGATGAGGGCCGCACCGGCCACGATGAGCGGGATCGAGATCGCCAGACCCAGGATCAGCAGGAATGTCGAGTCCTGCGCTACGGCCGCGATGGCCAGCACGTTGTCGAGGCTCATGACGGCGTCGGCGACGGCGACCGTCCAGACGGCCTGCAGCAGACGGTCGGTTTCCTTCACCGCGCCTTCCTCTTCGTCACCGCCAAGGAGCTTCACGGCGATCCAGAGCAGGAGCACGCCGCCCACGATCTTGAGGAAGGGGGTCGACAGGAGCGCCGCGACGATCACCGTGAAGATGATGCGCAGGGCCACGGCAACGACGGACCCGAGAATCATGCCGAGGCGGCGCTTGTCCTGCGGCAGGCCTCGGCAGGCCAGCGCAATGACGACTGCATTGTCGCCGGACAGGATGACATTGATCCAGATGATGCCGAGAACTTTGAGAATTTGTGGGAGAAGGGCTTCCATGGGGTGAAACTTGCTTGGCACTCGAAGAGCTGGGAACCGGGTGCTTCCGGCGGCCAGGCCAGACCGGCCGTCATGGCGCGCCCTATGGTTCGGGGCTGTTCGAAGAGAAGAGACAGGTGCGCTCCCGTCCGGAAGCGCATGGCGCGGTCCACGACAGGCTCGAGGCTGCTGGTCCGCGTGGCGTCAGAGATCCAGGCCCGGAGGTCCTGTGGCGCGCCAGGCGTCGAGCAGATTGAGGAACGGGTTCGTCTCGGACGTGCCCTGGCGGATCTCGCGTCCTTGCATGCCGGCCAGTTCACAGGCGGCGTTCGACAGGAGCGGACCCTTCCCATCGCTCCAGCCATCCCGGTCCGGCTCACCGTCGTCAGACAAGACCGAGGGGAAAAAAGCATCCTCGATCTGAGGCAGGAAAGGGCCGTCCGCAGCCTCCCCGACAGCGGCAGGAAGCCATGCCACGAGCAGCAGCCCGAGCAATGCCTGCGTGAGAAAACGGAGAATGCGGGGCTGGGCCAATGCTCTATCCAGCTGTGCTAAGGGGCTTGAGGCGCTCAGCCTGTTTGAGACCTATCCGATTGATGACCCCCGGGCAACCTAAGTCCGGGCTTGTCACCTATGCGATCTTTGCTGGCGGCAGGATCAGCGCCAGGTCGGACTCGCCCAGAAGTCTGTACTGGCCGGGCTCCAGATCCGAAGGCAGGTCCAGATCCCCGATCCTGTCGCGATGGAGGGCCGTCACGTGATTGCCCAGGGCCGCGAACATGCGGCGGACCTGGTGATAGCGACCCTCGGTCAGAGTGAGATAAGCGTTCCGCTCGCCCAGGGGTTCCAGGTGCGCGGGCAGGAGCGGCCTGTCTTCGCCCTCCAGCATCAGGGTGCCGGCGGCGAAGATGCTGGCCTCGTCGCCGCGCAAAGGCCGGTCGAGAGTCACATGATAGCGCTTGGAGATATTGGCCTTCGGCGAGATGATCCGGTGCAGCAGGCTGCCGTCGTCGGTCATGAGCAGGAGACCGGAGGTTTCCTTGTCGAGGCGGCCGATGGTGGAGATCGCCGGGTCGCGCCGCCGCCAGCGCTCGGGCAGCAGCCCGTAAACCAGCGGCCCCGCTTCCTTGTGCGAGCATGTGACGCCCAAAGGCTTGTGCACCATCAGGGCGAGGCCCGGCGGCGGATCGAGAGGCTTGCCGCGGACGAGCATGCGCTCCGACAGGTCGCGGGTGACGCCGATGCGCTCGTCGGCATCCGCGATCGTCTCGCCGTCGAGCGTCACGAGGCCCGCATGGACGAGCTGCTGCACCTCCCGTCGCGAACCATAGCCCATATTGGCCAGCAGGCGGTCGAGCCGGAGCGTGGGAACCTTGCTCATTTCTGGGCCTCGTAGACCTTGTAGCCGTCGGCCTCGATCTTCGGCGCCACGCGCTTGAACAGGGGCGCCAGCACGCCCTCGTAAGGCAGGTGGCGGTTGGCCACGAGCCAGAGCACACCACCCGGGCGCAGGGCTTCGGCAGCCCGGCGAATGAAGCTCTGCCCCAGGCTCCTGTCCTCGGCCCCGCCGTCGTGGAACGGCGGGTTCATCACCACGAAATCAAGCCCGTCGAGGCGTATGCCCGAGCGCACATCCGCCCAGCGGATGTCCACCCGCGCGTCCTGCACGTTGCGCGCGGCCATCTCGGTGGCCCGGCGATCGATGTCGAGCATGGTCAGATGCGTGACCTCCGGCGAAACGAGGATGGCGCGGGACAAGGTCCCGATGCCGCATCCGAAGTCGGCCCCCTTCCCGCTGAGAGCGGGCAGGTTCTGCTCGAGAAGGGCGCTGCCGGGATCCAGGCGGTTCCAGCTGAACACGCCGGGCTGCGTCCACAGGCCCAGTTTTTCGTCGAAACGCGGCGCGCCCTCGGCGATCGCAGCCTCGATGCCGGCAAGCTGGGCCGGCCTTTCGCAGGTGCAGATGCGGTGATGCCGGCGGGAGGTTTCACTGACCTCGCAGCCGAGGCCCTTCAGCTCCTTGGCGAGCCGCGAGCCGCCCTTGTCCTTGGGAGCGAGGGCCGTCAGCACTCCGCCGGGCGTGAGCGCCCTGAGCGCCAGGGCGGTGGTGTAGCGCCGCTCCACGGTACCGGGAGGCGCCAGCAGCACCATTTCGGTCAGGGAGCCTTCAGGCTGAGCTTCCAGCTTTCCGGAGTCCGGGATCAGGGGGGAGAACTGGGTGCTGTCTGCGGGCGCTTCGGCCAGTTCCGCCGGAGGCGTCCCATAGACGCCGGTCGATATCATGTCTTGCAAAGCTGCTCGGTCCACGCTGAACGAACCGTGTTCTTAATACGCCGGAGCCGGAAAGGTAACCCTCGGACAGCCGGCGGTCACGCCCGGGCCTCAGCCGACGGAAAGGCGCTTCGCCTCCGCGGAAACGGCACGGATCTCGGATTCGCCGACCGCGCGCTGAGCGCCGCTCGTCGTATGCCTGATCCGGTAGCCGAACTCTCCGCTGCTGCTTTCCGGCATCAGGCGGACGACCTCGTAGACACCGTCTGTACGGTCCGCGAAGCTCGCTCCGGCGGAGTGGACCAGCTGGCCCAGGGAATATTTACGGTCCATGAAAGCCTCCTGTGTGGCGATCAGTTGAGAGACATCGACCGGGGCACAGTATGGGCCTTGATCGGCAGCGTGTGCTCGACTTCCGCGTCGATCTGCTGGTCGATGATCTCCGCCAGCACCATCGTGTCGTCGACCTCCATGGCGCTGGCCGGGTAAATCTGGAATTCGCTGTTGCTTTCGACGACGATGGCGTCCCGACCGAAACGCAGCACGCAATTGGTCTGGCGCATGAGCCATTCCGGCACCAGGTCGCCGGCCTCGAACGTCCAAGTTTTTTCAGGCATTGCAACCCTTCTCCAGGCTAAGGCCGAGGTGCCCGGCCATTGCGGTTACCGGCGGCGGAACTGCGGGCGTCGCGCGGCAGGGCGGGGACCACCTGATCCGCTGTCCTTGTGGCGGAAGATGAGCCGGCCCTTGTCGAGATCGTAGGGCGACATCTCGACGGTGACGCGGTCGCCCGCCAGGGTCTTGATGCGGTTTTTCTTCATCTTGCCGGCCGTATAGGCGACGATCTCGTGGCCGCTCTCCAGCTTCACGCGATAACGGGAGTCCGGCAGGATTTCGACGACTTCGCCTTCGAATGTGATCAGTTCTTCTTTGGCCATTGAGACATTCCTTTCATCGAAAACAAAAAAGCCGCTCCCGAGGGGCGGCTTTGCCAAGCGGCATGGGGTCAACCACGCCGCCCGTAGAAGAGACGGAAAATCAGGCCGTCTGGATGTTGTTGACCGCGACCTTGCCGGAGCGACGGTCTTCAGCCGTGTCGAAGGAAACCTTCTGGCCTTCGCGAAGGCCGCGGATGCCGGCGCGCTCGAGAGCGGTCGCGTGGACGAACACGTCCTTTTCGCCGTTGTCCGGCTGAATGAAGCCGAAGCCTTTTTGGTCGTTGTAGAACTTAACGGTGCCCGTAATCATGGGAATATCCTTGGTTGGTATGCATCAGTGCACGTGAGCCAGAGTTCATGCAAAAGCACGACCGGTGGCTCGGTTCGTCGATGTTTGGGAGAGTGTCTGAACGTGCGCCTGGCATGCCAAGGCGGAACAGCCCGATTGTCCGGCCAAATGTCGATGCGAATAACCTAGTGCCCTCATCGGAGAATTACAAGGCTTATCGCAAAAGTAATTTACAGCAGGCCAATCACCTTAGCCGCAAAAGCCTGGCATATCAGGCAATAGTCACGCCTTTAGCTGACGAAAACGTTCCTCAAAACAGTCATGCCGGCGATGAGATCGATCTTCGCCTAGCGGCATACGATGGTGGCATTGGGGCAATAGGATTCGTAGGCCGGCGTCGGGCAATAGGCCTGCGCGAAGGTTTCGGTAATGGTGCAGGTGACATGCACCCGGTATCCCCGCTGCGGCACGCCGACGGCTTCATGGAGCACGGAATAGCCAAGGCCCTGGTCGGCGAGCCGGGCGATGGCCCGCTCGGGAACGACGGGCGTGACGCGGGTCACGCGGGTGGTTCTGGTGACGGTCAGGCCCGTCACGTCCGCCGCCATGGCTGCTTGGGCCAGCAGGCCCACCGCAAGCAGGGTCATTCCCATTACCCGGAGCTTCATCTCACATCCCTCGCTGTCTCGCGCGCTCACACAGCCCGCGGAAGAATAAATGCCGAGAGGGGCTTTCGGATCCCGGCGGGTTTGCCCGCCCTGTCCACAGGGCGGGAACGGTCAGGCAGGCTTTAAACAACCGGTAGGAAGTTGTGGGCCATAACCCTTCCGAACGTCGTGAAGTGAACGGGATCCCATGCATCACATCCACCTCGCCGAGGGATTGCGGCTACGTTTTCCGGCACGCAGCGTCGATTTCGACCAGGGCGTCGAAATCGGCATATTGGCTGCGCTCATGAGCCAGGAGGTCTCGGAGTTCAGCCGCCGCATCTCGAAGGCCAATCTGGGCCAGGTGCGCGCCCTGGCGGAGCAATTCGGCTATCGCCTGATCGAAGGCGTCCCCGTCGAGGATTGCGTCGAACTCACCTTCTACAGCCGCGCCGCACGCCCACGCCTGCGCGTCGTGCACTCGGGCGCCTGACGGATCAGGCTCCCCGCGCCCGCGCCTCCAGCATGCGGACGCGCTCCCGATAGGCGGTATAGAGGCCGCTCGCCGCGATGATGCAGGCGCCGACGATGGTCCATCCATCCGGCAATGCACCGAAGACCAGATAGCCGAGTGCTCCCGCCCAGATCAGCTGCACGTAGGAAAACGGCGCGATCGCGGATGCGCTGCCATGGCGATATGCCAGCACGACGAGCCATTGCCCGATGGCGAAGACCAATCCCATGAGAAGGGCGAGCCCGATTTCGCCCGCTGTCGGAGGCACCCAGTTGAAGGGTAGCAGGATGCTGAGCACGAGGCAGCCGTAAACGGCCGAATAGACGAGCATCGTCAGCGGATGGTCCTGGCCGCTCATCTTGCGCGTCACCACCGCGCCCGAGGCCCAGCTCGTCGCGCCCAGCAAAGGCAGGAGCGCGGTTGCCTGGAAGGCATCGGTGCCGGGGCGGATGACCACAAGCACGCCGACGAGCCCGACAAGGGCCGCCATCCAGCGCCGCCAGCCGACCGTCTCGCCCAGAAAGAGGATCGACATCGCCATGATCAGGATCGGCGAGATGAAGTAGATCGCCGTCGATTCCGCGACTGGCAGGGACCGCAACCCCTGCGCGAAGAACAGGGTCGAGCCGACGATGCCCAGGCTTCTCAGCACCTGGAGCCCGGGCCTGCTCGAGCGGAACAGGACCGCGCCCTTCGAGAACAGGATCACCGGAACGACGATGCAGGAGAAAGTCGCGTAGCGGATCCAGGCAATCTCGACCGCCGACAGGGAGGCGGTCAGGTACTTGGTGATGACATCGCACAGAGAGAAGAAGACGGTCGACGCCACGAGGAGCAGAATGCCCCGCACCGCGGACTGGACCGGCACACGCAGGGACTGATCTGTCATCCCGGATAAAGGCTCGCGCTCGGCGGCTCTGGAAGCAATGGTCATGCACGACTCAAAAAAGCGGCCCGCACGCGGGCGCTGCGGGCCGGGAGGCAATTACCGGCCCACTAGATGATTCTTTTGCACGAATGAGAAGTGCAAAGGCCACACCGGCACTATGCTCCCGCTGAATGGATCCTTTTCGACGCCCCCCAAGGGGCGAAACACCCCGAGCGTCATTTCACAAGCACCAAGGCTATAGGCGCAAATCGTTACAATGTTGTTCAATATACCTGAACGAACATTCAGCAACGTCCCAGGGGACCATGAATATCAACAACTATGAAGGTCTCATTGTTGCCTCATTGACCTTCATTTTGCACGCCCTCGACAAAAACAAGGGAATGCACCGTGGATCAACGAAGAGTAGCACTTAAATTAGCGGGAATTATTCTTTCGGCCGTCGCTGTCATGCCAGCCACCATGGCAGAGGCCCAGCCGAAGAAACCCTCCGGGAAAGTCATTCAGAGCGGCCGCGCCTCCTGGTATGGCCCTGGATTTCATGGACGGCGAACCGCTAACGGTGAGACCTTCAACACCAATGAGCTGACCGCGGCGCACCGCACCCTGCCCTTCGGCACGCGGGTGCGTGTCGTGAACAAGAGCACCGGGAAGTCCGTCGTGGTGCGCATCAACGACCGCGGTCCCTACGCGCATGGCCGCGTCATCGATCTCTCCCGCGCATCGGCCGAGGCTATCGGCCTGAAGGGTGTCGCCGCCGTCACCGTCGCGGAACTGTGATCGAACCCTCCAAACTCACTGCAAAGCGGGCATCGATGGAACTTGGAACCATCCAGCCCGCTTTCCTCCGGTCATGTTTTCAATGCGAGAAAGCTGCTCGGAACCTTCCATGCTGACGCGCCGGTTGCTCCCATCGACGCTTTCCATTCTGGCACTCCTGAGCGCGGGTGTCCCAAGCGGTCAGGCTCAGGAGGCAAGGCCGTGGGTTGACCCGCCCCCGGTGAACGGCGCGCCCCGGCAATCAGCACCGGCCGCACGGCCCGCGGAAACGCCGAAGCCGCTCGAGCCGCCTCCGCTCCCGCCGGCTCCCCGAGCGCAGCAGAAGGCGCCGGCCCCGGAAGCTGCACCACAGCCCAGCAAGCCGACGGTATCTGTGCCTGAGCCGCGCACGAAAGCGGCCGAACCGGAGCAGCCGCCTGCCGGGAGCGGGCGCCGCCTGTCGCGGGCCGATACGGCGAGAGACTTCGTCATCGACTATCTGGCCACATGGTCCGCTCGGAACGATGTGGCGCTCGACGCGACCGCCGAGCTTTACGCTCCCCGTGTGCTCTACCATGGGCGCACCGTCAGTCTGGAACGGCTGTACAAGGAGAAGCAGCGGTTCACCCGCCGCTGGCCCGAGCGCGAGTATCGCCCCCGCGCCGACGCCATCGGGGCCGAGTGCAACCCTGACGGTACGATCTGCACCATCCATGCGGTCTTCGACTATACAGCCGCCAATCCGAAGCGCCGCCGCGTCTCGGAGGGATCGGGGGCCCTTCGGCTCATCGTGGAATTCATTGGCGAGAAGCCTGTGATCGTCGCTGAGCACAGCACGGTGCTCAGGCAGACGCGCAAGCGAACCCTTGCTCTGGAGGGAAACACGAATGAGTGATGTCACCGCTCATCGCGAGGCTTCCCAGACCCTCGGCAACACTCCGATCGGAGATGCCGTGAGGATGAGAGAACGGATGCGCGCGCTCATCCATGCCGAGGTGGAGAAGCTCAACCCCACGGACGATGCGCGCCGGGCGCTGGAGCTCATTATCGAATCGTCCCTGCGTCCCGCCAGTGCCGGCGGAGAGCTGAAGCTGACCGTGATCGACGGCCACGGCCGGCCGCGGATGATCGAGAAGGACGGGCAGCAGGTTCCGTTCACCCTGCAGGATCTCATCGACGAACTGCGCGCGGCCCATCCGGTTCTCTTCAAGTCGCCGCCCAAGCCGGTCGATCCCGGGACGGAGGCAGCAGTGGCGAAGCAGCCACCCGCACGAAGGCAGCAGGCATCGGAGCGGGATTGGCTGAAGGTCGATTCCGGTGAGCCGGAACCGGTGAGCAATCCTGCGCCAGCGCCCGGCCTGCTCGCTCCCGCGCATTGGCGCAGGGGCAAGGTTCGTTTCCACGGCTGGTCCAGGAGGATGTCCCGAGCCTTGAGCGCCTCAGGGCCCGTGGCCGACATGCGCAAGGGAGTGACGGATTCCATTGCCGAATCGAAGGAGCGAGCCCAGGCGTTCTTCGACAATCTCCAGGAGAAGCCGGTCTCACGCCGCCCGGGCTTCGCACTGGGCGCCGTGGCGGCGGCTCTGCTTCTGCTGCTGGCCGCCGGCGCATTCCTTCTTCTTCGCCCCGACGGTTCCATACAGGCCAGCCCGGACGGGCCCTCCGAAACCGGCACTGTCGCGCCCGGCCAGACTGCCTCTGCGCCGGCGCCCCGCACCTCGCGAGGCGGCACCCTACGCGGCGTACCGGACGTGATCGATACCGCGACCCTGTCCCTCAACGGCGAGGTCGTTCGTCTCTTCGGGGTGGAATGGGCACCGGGCGCGGGCAAGCCGGACGACCTGACCAACTATCTTCAGGGCCGCGAGGTCGTCTGCGAGCCCACGGGCAGCACCGACACTTTTCGCTGCCGAGTCGGCGATCAGGATCTGTCGCGGGTCATTCTGTTCAACGGCGGCGGACAGCCCACCGCGGAAGCCACGCCGGAGCTGAAGGCGGCGGCGGACCACGCGCGCGAAGCGAAGCTCGGAGTATGGAGCCAGCAACCATGAGACAGGCGCCCCTGCACAGTCAGGGGCGCCTGCCATTTGAGGCAATGCGATCAGCGGGCGCCGAGCGGAACGGGAGCCGGGATCTCGACTTCGATCTCGAGAGTCGAAATGTCCGCGTCTCGGTTCATCTTCACCTGGACGTTCTGGTGCTCGACCATCACGTGACGGCGGACGACGGCGATGATCTCCTCACGCAGCTGCGCGACCAGGTCAGGCTTGCCGCCCACGATGCCGCGCTCATGCGCCAGCAGAATCTGCAGACGCTCTCGCGCCACAGGCGCCGACGTACGGCGGTTGAAAAAACTCATGAGGCTCATGCGGCCCTCCGTCCGAACAATTTGCCGAGCAGGCTCTTCTTGTCGCTCGGGATCGTGAGCTCGACGGTCTCGCCTTTCAGTCGGCGCGCGGCGTCGAAATAGGCGCGGCCCGGCGCGCTCGCCGGATTGTTGAGGGTCACGGGCGAACCCATGTTCGACGCACGCAGAACCTCTTCGCTCTCGGGGATGATGCCGATGAGCGGGATGGAGAGAATCTCCAGCACGTCGTCGACCTTCAGCATCTCGCCGCGCTCGGCGCGGGCCGGATCGTAGCGGGTGAGCAGCAGGTGCTTCTCAATACGGTCGCCGTTCTCGGCTTTCTCGGTCTTCGAGTCGAGGAGACCGATGATCCGGTCGGAATCGCGCACGGACGAGACCTCCGGGTTGGTGACCACGACCGCCACATCCGCATGGCGCATGGCCATGGTCGCGCCGCGCTCGATGCCGGCCGGGCTGTCGCAGACGATCCAGTCGAACTTCTCGCGCAGCTCGCCGAGCACGCGGGCCACGCCCTCTTCCGTCAGCGCGTCCTTGTCACGTGTCTGCGAAGCGGGAAGCAGCGACAGGTTCTCGAGGCGCTTGTCGCGAATGAGAGCCTGGGAGAGCTTTGCGTCTCCCTGCACCACGTTGATGAGATCAAACACCACGCGGCGCTCGGCGCCCATGACGAGGTCGAGATTACGCAGGCCGACATCGAAGTCGATGACAACGACCTTATCGCCGCCATGCGCCAGCGCTGCGCCCAGAGCTGCCGAGGACGTTGTCTTGCCAACGCCACCTTTGCCGGATGTTACGACCAAGACTTTGGCCATTGTCGTCTCTCTTTCTCTATCAATCCAGGGTTTGCAGGATGATCGAATCGCCATCCAGGTTGACCTGGACGGGTTGACCGTGGAACTTCGTGCCGAGATCGTCGGCAGTCTTGTAGAGGCCGTCGACCGCGATGAGCTCGGCCTCGAACTTTCTGCAGAAAATGCGTGCGCGGGCGTTGCCCGTGCAGCCGGCAATGGCCCGGCCGCGCAGCGCGCCATAGACGTGGATGGAGCCTCCAGCCACGATCTCCGCACCCGAAGCGACCGAACCAAGGACCGTCACATCGCCCTCCGGATGGAGGATCGACTGGCCTGAACGCACGGAGCCTTCGATCATCAGCGACTTTTCGGCGGAAGGCTGATGAGCGAATGCGGAGACGGCGGAGACTGCCGCACTGGCAGCGTCGGCCGCATCCGGCACATCGATCTCACCGGCAGGCTTGCCGCCCGTGATCGGCTGCGGCATGTCGGGCTCGACATTCTCGGGCGCGGCACCTTCGAGGCCGATGATGCGGATATTGCGCATCTTGAAGGCGGCCAAGAGAAACTTCAGCTCGGATTTGGAAGGCTTGAGGCTGGAAACGTCGGCGATGATCGGCCGTCCGGAGAAAAATCCGGGCGAACGCTCCGATACGGCGTCGAGATCCTCGAGCCAGTCCCTCAGCGGCACTTCGGGCGCGAGGACCAGGGCCATGAAGGACCTGCCACGGAAGCGGAGAGCGGGACGGGGGCGAACGGCGATGGTCACGGGGGTTCAAATTCCTTGAATACCCCCTGATTTCGAACGCTTATGGTTAACGGACCGTTAAGAGCATCCCGGTCCGCTAACAATTTTTCAGTCGCCTCGTGGAAAATCCCTTTTTTCCTAAGGGGAGTCGCGACCGTTAGCCTTAAGACATTGCGCGCCGTCAAGGAATATAAAGGTAAAACATATTACTTAACGGCTGTTATCTATCCGTCCCTGAGTATTGATTTGCCACAACAACTCGATTGACTGGGGCGGCGATGAGCAGACTACGACAGTTCTTTCATTTTCACAAGCGGATACATTAATATTATTCTCACAATACGCATCCGGCAAGCAAAACGATTGATCCGATAAAGATCAAAAAGGCTGGTCCAGAGAGGACGACGAATGGCGGGTCGAGTTCAGGGTTTTTCACGGGAGCGCGCTCCTTTGATTCGGCGGGCCCTTCAGGCCGCCGAGGAGCCGAGTGGCGCACAAAAGGCACGGGACGCTGCGAATCTGGAAGCCCTGCTGCGGCACGAGCGCGAGCGCGGTGACGAGGCCGAACGTCAGCTCGCCAGCGCCCAGGAGGAGATACGCCATCTGCACGCCTTCATGGACGTAGAGGCCAAGGACAAGGAAACATCGCGGCGGCCCGGATCGCCGAACTGGAAGAGGCCTTGTCGCAGGCTCAGGTAAGAGGTGACGATCTTGCGCGGCAGTTCGCCGCCGCGACGGAGGCGCTGCGCGTGCTCGAAGAGGCGAACAGACAGAAGCCGGTCCCTCCGGCGCCTGAAGCCGTGCCGATACAGGGAGAAACCTTACCTTCACCGCCCTCCTGCAGGAGGATGCCCCCGCAACGGCGCTCCCCACCCTATCGCCGGCCGAGCTCCGCGCCTCACCTCGGGAGCGTGCTCTCCAAGAGGCTTCTCCGCCGAAGGACAATGCCGCTCCTGGGCCCGCTGTGACGCAAAGCGCTCCGGTGGAAGTCGCGCAGCCTCTCGAAAAGGCACCGCCTCATTCGGCCAGCATCGCGCCTGCTCCGGAAATCCGGCTCAGCCCGCCATCGCAGAATGACCGCCTCACGACTCGCGCGGAGGAACTCCTACGCCAGGGAGACGTGAGCGGGGCCCGCCTCCTGCTGGAGCGGTCCGCGGCCGGCGGCGATGCACGGGCAGCCTTCCTGCTCGCGGAGACTTTCGATCCGCATGCTCTCTCCAGACTCGGAGTGCAGGGGATGCGGGGCGATGTGGGCAAGGCTCGGGGCTTCTATGCGCGGGCCCAGGCGCTCGGCATGGCCCAGGCGTCCGAGCGGCTCGAAGCGCTGAAGTGAAACAATGGAGCGGACATTGTCGGGCGAAGGGTGACTGGCCTTAGAAAGGCACCCATTCCCCGTTCTCGGTCAGCGTCTCGACGGCCCGCTCCAGGGCAGTGCCCGCATCGAGGAGCTGCTGGGCCGTCTCCTGGACCCGCAGGGAGGGGCCGGGAAGTGCCGCCACATGTCCGGTCATTTCCCGCACGCGCTCGATCAGATCGATAAGATCCGCAGCCAAAGCCGCCCTGGCCTCGGTCTCGGAGGCGGCAGACGTAGCCCGCTTCAGGCGCGGCGCGAGAGGAATGACGTTCGACATGTGTTCTAAAATCCGCTTTCGCGGACCGAAGAGCAATGGACGCTCAAGCTGCGATCCACAGGAAAGCGACGGTTTTTCGGCATCGGGCCGCGCTTTTCGCCGCTAGCGGCGTCCTAGACGTTCGCCCTATGGGCTCCGGGAGCGGGACCATGCTATCTCCCCCTCCTCGTCGTCCTTCTTCTCAGCAGACAGATCATCATGGAACTCACCACCGCGGCACTTCTTGCGGCTTCAGGCCTTGCGGCAGGTCTCGTCAACGCCATCGCAGGCGGCGGCACCTTCTTCACCTTCTCGGCCCTCGTCGCGGCAGGCCTTCCTCCGGTGGTGGCCAATGCCACGAGCGCGGTAGCGGTGACGCCCGCCAACCTGTCGAGCGCCTGGGCCTATCGCCGCGAGCTTGCGGCCAATGCCCGACGCTTCGCGGCGCTGGGCGTGGTGAGCCTGATCGGCGGTCTGGGCGGCGCCTATATCCTGACCGTCACGAACAACGACGCCTTCCGCCTGCTCGTGCCGTGGCTGCTGCTGTTCGCGACCGTGCTCTTCGCGGCAAGCCCGCGCATCGTGGCGCTTGCCCGCCGCATCGGGAAAAGCGAAGGCAAGCATCCCTCCACGCGCGCCTGGGGGGCGGGGCTCGCCTTCCAGACCCTCGTCGCCGTCTACGGCGGGTTCTTCGGCGCCGGCATGGGCATCGTGATGCTGGCGGCCCTTGCCATCACCGAAGGCGACGACTTCCATCTCATCAACTCGGCAAAGCATCTCTGCTCCACCCTGATCCAGCTCGTCGCCGTCGTGCTGTTCATTGCGGCGGGCCTCGTGAGCTGGCCCGAGACCCTCATCGTGGGCGCCGCCTCGGTGATCGGCGGCTATCTCGGCGTCGTGTTCGGGCGCCGCCTGCCGGCAAGCGTGATCCGCTGGCTGGTGATCGCAGTGGGCGCAATTCTGACACTGTATTTCTTCATTCGCTGACGACGCGCGAAAAGTTCGCGCGCGCCGCGCTTTTCTTCGTGCCCGCCCGATTCACGCCACAACAATCCCGCTTTCTGACACGGTTCGAATCCCAAATCTTTCAGAGGATGATCTCGTGCCTGAAACACAGAAACTTGCAGAACTCAGCAGCACGCAATCGGTGAGCGCCCTTGGCCTGCGGTGGGCTGCCTTGCGGGGCATGCTGAACTCGCCGCTGATCACCGCCGAGGATCAGCGGGCACTGCGCGATGAGCTTCTGGTCGAACTCGCCACCGTCGAGCAGGATTTCAGCGGCCTGCAATCCCGCAATCCGATGGAGATCTCCGCAAAGGTCGACATTGCGAAATCCGCGCTGCGGGACAAGATCGACGCGAGCGAGTTGTGGATGATCGACCTGCTCGAGAGCATTCAGGCGGATCTTCAGAATTTTACGACCGTTCCCAAAAACGGGTCGGCCCAAGCGCCGCGCCCGCCGGTCAATCTCTCGCGCACGCACCCGCAACGTCCCGACGAAAACGAAGCGGCGGAGACCAGCACGCCCACCGCCGCCTAATTTCACTCCACACCGTCCGATGCCGCGCCTGGTCGGAGATCAGGCGCGGCATTCGCTTGAGATTTCCTACACGAGACCCGGATCGATCACGCTCTTGCGCTCCAGCCACGCAGGCACGGGCAAGTTCTTTCCGCGCAGGAAGGCCGGGTTGAAGAGTTTCGACTGGTAGCGCGTGCCGTAATCGCAGAGCACCGTCACGATCGTATGGCCGGGGCCAAGCTGGCGGGCGAGACGAATCGCACCCGCAACGTTGATTCCCGAGGATCCACCGACGCACAGCCCCTCGTGCTCCAGAAGATCGAACACGACCGGAAGCGCCTCCTCGTCCGGAATCTGGAATGCCACGTCGATGGGCGCGCCTTCCAGGTTCTTCGTCACTCTTCCCTGGCCGATGCCTTCGGTGATCGACGTGCCGGTGGCCTTGAGCTCGCCCGTATTGACCCAGCTCGCAATGGCGGAGCCCATGGGATCGGCGAGCGCGATCGTGATCTTCGGGTTGCGCTCCTTCAACGCGATACCAACGCCGGCGAGCGTTCCGCCCGTGCCGACCGCGCTGACGAAACCATCGACCTTGCCGCCGGTCTGATCCCAGATCTCCGGGCCGGTCGTTTCGATATGCGCCTGCCGGTTCGCCACGTTGTCGAACTGGTTCGCCCAGATCGCGCCGTTGGGCTCCGAGGCCGCGAGCCTCTCCGCCAGGCGGCCCGACACCTTCACGTAGTTGTTGGGGTTCGCGTAGGGCACCGCGGGCACTTCGATCAGCTCCGCGCCGGCGAGCCGCAGCATGTCCTTCTTTTCCTGACTCTGTGTCTCGGGGATCACGATCACCGTCCGGAAGCCCAGTGCATTGGCAACGAGCGCGAGGCCGATGCCGGTATTGCCCGCGGTTCCCTCAACGATCACGCCGCCAGGCCTCAAGGTCCCGTGCTTCACCGCATCCTGGATGATGAAAAGCGCCGCCCGGTCCTTCACCGATTGCCCCGGATTCATGAACTCGGCCTTTCCGAGGATCGTGCAGCCGGTGAGTTCCGAGGCACGGCGAAGCTTAATGAGGGGTGTATGGCCGATGGCGGCGGGGACGTCCGATTTGATGGGCATGGTTGCGGTCATTCCTTGAATTCGCGGCAGAACGTCGGATGGGAGGGCGAAAGGACGCAATCCGATCCTATTTCACATGATTGAAGTGACAATATATTCCATAATACAACTATTGACGTTTTTTTAAAAGAACCACATGTTCTTTTTGAGGATCAATCCGATCCCGAACGCTTCCTCGACGCAGCAAGGAACTCCTTATGTCCAGCTCTGCCGTGGCTTCGCCTCTTTCCGTCGGAAACCGTGCGGGCTCGACCGTTAACGCCCCAGCCTCGCTGGCGGCCGCAGCCGCCATCGTCGGCGGCGCGGCTCTCCTCGGGGCCGTCATCGCTCCCAAGCAGGCCGCCCTTTACGTGCTCGGCGCGGCCCTCGGGCTCGTGCTCTATCACGCCGCCTTTGGCTTCACCTCCTCCTGGCGCGTGTTCATCGCGGACCGGCGCGGAGAAGGCCTGCGCGCCCAGATGGTGATGCTGGCGATCGCCTCCGTCCTGTTCTTCCCCGTCCTCGCCTCCGGCACGCTCTTCGGCCAACCGGTCGCCGGCAACGTCTCGCCGGCGGGCATCAGCGTGGTCGTGGGCGCTTTCCTGTTCGGCATCGGCATGCAGCTCGGCGGCGGCTGCGCCTCCGGCACGCTCTATACGGTGGGCGGCGGCTCGACCCGCATGCTGATCACGCTCGCGGCGTTCATCGCAGGCTCCGCCATCGGCGCGGCGCATCTGCACTGGTGGACGGCGCTTCCGAGCCTGCCCAAGATCTCGATCGTCGAATTATGGGGTCCCTGGACGGCGCTCGTCGTGCAGCTCGCCCTCTTCGCGCTCATCGCCGCCGTCACGGTGGTGGCCGAGAAGCGCCGTCACGGCAGGCTGATCCAGGCTGGTCCCTCCCCGCGCCAGGGCCTTGCCCGCTTCCTGCGCGGCCCCTGGCCCATCGTGGCCGGCGCGGTGGCGCTGGCGCTGCTGAACTTCGTCACGCTCTACCTGGCGGGGCGTCCCTGGGGCGTCACCTCCGCCTTCGCCCTCTGGGGCTCGAAGATCGCCGCCGCCATCGGCTTCGATGTGGCGAGCTGGCCCTATTGGGCGAGCCCTGCCAATCAGGCGGCGTTGAACGGCAGCATCTTCAACGACATCACCACGGTGATGGATTTCGGCATCATTCTCGGCGCCCTGCTCGCGGCATCGCTGGCCGGGCGCTTTGCGCCGGTCTGGAGCATTCCGCTGCGCTCGGTCTTCGCCGCTGTCGTGGGAGGCCTGCTCCTCGGCTATGGCGCACGGCTCGCTTATGGCTGCAACATCGGCGCCTATTTCTCCGGCATCGCCTCCGGCAGCCTGCATGGCTGGGTCTGGCTCGTGGCGGCGTTCGCCGGCAATGTCCTGGGCACCCGTGTGCGCCCGCTCTTCGGCCTCGAGGTGGAGCGCGTGAAGCTCACGGGCTGCTGAGGCCACAACTCACACCGTGATTTTGCAAGAGGCTTCCCGGCCCCGGCCGGGAAGCCTTTTTGTCTCTCAGGCCGCCTGTGACTGGCGCACCTTCTTGATGAGATCGCCGAGAGCGGTGAAGTCCTTCTTTCTCCCCGAGGCCCTGCGCCAGACGAGGCCGAGCGTCCGCATCGGCGGATCGTCGGAAAAGGGGATGAGGGCGACCCGCCGACGGTCGACCTCCGCCGTGGCGCAAAGCTCAGGCAGCAACGTGATGCCGTGACCCGCGGCCACCATCTGCATGATGGTGGTGAGCGATGCCGCCCCGAGCGCCTTTCGCGCCTGCATGTTGGCAATGTGGCAGAAATGAAGGGCCTGGTCGCGCAGGCAATGTCCCTCCTCCAGCAGGAGGAGGCGCTCCCGGCCGATACGCTCGTGCAGATCCGTGGCTTGCCACTGATCTGCCGCCTGCGCCTGCACGGCGATGAGGAAGCGGTCGTCGAACAGCGGCACGCCCTCCAGCTGCGCGTTCGGCACAGGCATGGCGATCAGCACCGCGTCGAGATCGCCGCGCAGGAGTTCGCCCACCAACATGTCGGTCTGGGTTTCACGGATCTGCAGATCGAGGGCGGGATAGTGCCGCGCCACCTCCGTCAGGATCGCAGGCAGGAGATAGGGCGCAACGGACGGAATGATCCCCAGCCGCATGGGACTGGAGAGCACACCCTGGTGCTGGCGCGCCAGTTCCGACAATTCCCGCACCTGCCCCAGGATCGCTTCGGTCCGTTCGGCGATGTCCCGTCCGGCGAGGGTCAGCACGACGGAATTGCCGCGCCGCTCGACGAGCTCGACGCCGAGCTCCCGCTCCAGCTCCTTGATCTGCATGGAGAGGGCGGGCTGCGTGACCGCGCATTGCTCGGCCGCCATGCCGAAATGCCGAAGGCGAGCCAGAGCCTCGAAATATCGTAACTGACGAAGTGTAACCATGATGCTGATAAGAATATCTGATCGTCTTTCATAATCAAATCAATTGGACCTGATGAGCCTCCACGGTCATGGTGCCCCCGCACAATGGGGACAACCATGACAAAGACGACTCTGACCACCACGGCCGGCGCGCCGATTGCGGACAACCAGAACAGCCTGTCGGCTGGCGAGCGCGGCCCGCTGCTGCTGCAGGATTACCAGCTCATCGAGAAGCTGGCGCACCAGAACCGGGAGCGCATTCCCGAGCGCGTGGTCCACGCCAAGGGATCGGCGGCCTACGGCACGCTGACCATCACCAACGACATCACCAAGTATTCGAAGGCAAAGGTCTTCTCGGAGATCGGCAAGCAGACGGAAGTGTTCCTGCGCTTCTCGACCGTGGCCGGCGAGCGGGGCGCGGCCGATGCCGAGCGCGACGTGCGCGGCTTCGCCCTGAAGGTCTACACGGAAGAGGGGAACTGGGACATCGTCGGCAACAACACGCCCGTGTTCTTCATTCGCGATCCCCTGAAGTTCCCCGACTTCATCCGCACCCAGAAGCGTCATCCCTCCACGAACCTGCGCTCCCCGACCGCCATGTGGGATTTCTGGTCGCTGAGCCCCGAGAGCCTGCATCAGGTGACGATCCTGTTCTCGGATCGCGGGTTGCCGCAGAACTATCGTGCGATGCACGGCTTCGGCTCCCACACCTATTCCTTCATCAACGAGGCGGGTGAGCGCTTCTGGGTGAAGTTCCACTTCAAGTCCATGCAGGGCATCAAGTGCTGGACCAACCGGGAGGCCGAGGCGGTCGTCGCCAAGGACCGCGAGAGTTCCCAGCGCGACCTCTACGAAGCCATCGAGAAGGGCGACTTCCCGCGCTGGAGGTTCTGCGTGCAGATCATGCCCGAAACCGACGCGGAGAAGACCTCCTACAATCCGTTCGACCTCACGAAGGTGTGGCCGCACGCGGAATATCCGCTGATCGAGGTCGGCGTTCTCGAGCTCAACCGCAATGCCCAGCACTATTTCGCGGAAGTCGAGCAATCCTCGTTCTCGCCGTCCAACATCGTGCCGGGCATCGGCTTCTCGCCCGACAAGATGCTGCAGGGCCGCCTCTTCGCCTATGCGGATGCGCACCGCTATCGCGTCGGCACCCATTACGAGGCGCTGCCGGTGAACCGTCCGCGCTGCCCGGTCCATCATTACCACGCGGATGGCAGCATGCTGTTCGACATCCCCGCGCGGGGCGACGCCTATTACGAGCCGAACTCCTTCAACGGCCCGGTGCAGACCGCCCGCGCCGCGGAGCCGCCGCTCAAGATTTCGGGCGATGCAGATCGCTACGACCACCGCGCCGGCAACGACGACTACAAGCAGCCCGGCGATCTCTTCCGCCTCATGACGCCGGAGGAGCAGGGCCGGCTCATGGACAACATCGCGGAAGCGATGCAGGGCGTGCCGGAGGAGATCGTGAAGCGCCAGATCGTGCACTTCTACCTCGCCGACAAGGCCTATGGCCTGGGCGTCGCGGAGCGCATGGGCCTGAAGGGCGCGGTGATGATCCAGGCCGCCGAATAGAACGCCTGCCCCGTTTCGAGACGGCACTTGATGGCTCAGGGTTTCCCTGAGCCATTCTTTTTAAGTCGCGCCTCAGAGTAGCCCCTCGCCCTGCAGGAAGGGATTGGTCTGCCGCTCCTGGCCGATGGTGCTCATCGGGCCATGGCCGCAGATGAACGCGATGTCGTCGCCGAGCGGCAGGAGCTTGTCCCTGATCGAGCGGATGAGCGCCTTGCCGTCGCCGCCGGGAAGGTCCACGCGGCCGACGGAGCCCTGGAACAGCACGTCGCCCACGATGGCGAAACGCTCCGCCTTCGAGACGAGCACCACGCTGCCTGGCGAATGGCCCGGGCAATGCAGGACGTCGAGAACCAGCTCGCCGACGCTCACGACATCGCCCTCGTCGAGCCATCGGTCCGGCGTGACGGCGCGCGCCGGAATGCCATAGGCCTGCCCCTGCTCGGCGAGGTGCCGCAGCAGGAAGTCGTCGGCCTCGTGCGGGCCTTCGATCGTCACCCCGAGTTCCTCCCGCAGCTCCGCCGCTCCCGCCGCGTGGTCGATATGGCCATGGGTGAGCAGGATCTTCTCGACGATCACGCCGCTCTGCGCGATGGCGTCGCGGATGCGGTCGAGATCGCCGCCCGGATCGATCACGGCCGCCTTCTTGGTCTTCTCGCACCACAATAACGTGCAATTCTGCTGGAACGGCGTGACGGGAATGATGGCGGCGCGGACATTGGGCACGGGCTTGATCCTTTGAGTGTCGGGACGACACATATGACCGGCAGGTCCTTCTGGAAAGCCCGGGATCGGAGAGCGCTTTACATTGACCTTGCGTCGGACCGGTTCACATACTCCCGCACCGAATCGCACAAGGAGAACGAGCATGGAGACGCGGGCTGCAGTAGCATGGGAGGCTGGCAAGCCGCTGACCATTGAGACCATCCGGCTTGAGGGCCCGCAGGCGGGCGAGGTGCTGGTGGAGGTGATGGCGACGGGGGTCTGCC
>Ga0182742_1002475_pt1 | contig 20308 bp, 16 predicted proteins | sample eDN5th37CBELigMG_FD_128880 | JGI IMG/M metagenome (GOLD analysis project Ga0182742, IMG submission 128880) | Enriched Miracle-Growth compost microbial communities from Emeryville, California, USA - eDNA 5th pass 37_C BE-Lig MG (version 2)... ... | reverse complement strand
TTACTATGAGGACTATCGTCGTCCGGCGCCCCGAGGCTATTACGAGCCATATTGAGAGCTATGTCCTCATGCGGCGAGAAGCTGCCCTGAAATTCGAGAAAAGAACAGGTTTGCGATGGGAATCCTAGCTGGCGATGCTGCACGTCACAGATTGCTATGATGCAAGTACCGTGAACGAAAGTCGGCGAAGGAACATAGCTGAACTTTCCACGTTTCCGTCTCGCATTCATCCAGATGCAGCTTCGGAGCCTGTTGATGCCGACAACCATAGCAATTGAGTCAACCAGGGCAACAGCTCGTGGCGTCGAGACACCTTTCCAGCATCTTTACCTAGTGAAGCGTGTCACTGATGATGCTGGCAATGTGATAGAAGAAAAGGTCATCCGCGGCGGACCGGGGCGCGGCGAGCAATTGGTCACAGTAGCGGATGTTGATCTTGCATCGTCGGCAGATGCCCGAGAGTCGGACACATTGGCCCAACGGCACCACACAGTTCTTGACCTGCAAGGGCGAGATCCCGATGCAGTTTGGAACCTGATGGTGCAGCATGCCGTGAACATCAACCGCGCCGACCTCGAATACAGCTTTGACGTAGTCGATGCCTTGGACGGCCCCGATCTCAACAGCAATACGGTCGTAGCCTCCGCGCTTCATACAATTGGGATCGATCTAGCCGCTAATCTTCCGATTGGGGTCTCCAGGCGGGACGTCCCTCTTTACGATCAGACCGACCACATGGTTGTCGACGACCTTCTCGTCGGCGGGAGCCGGGGAGACATTATTTACGGCGGTGCGGGCAGAGATCGCATCGAGGCTGGCGACGGCGACAATCGCCTCTTCGGCGAGACCAGCAACGATGTTCTCATCGGTGGAATTGGTAACGATGTTCTAAATGGCGGTAGCGGCAGCGACCGCATGAAGGGCGGGCTTGGCGATGACCGTTACTATATCGATGTCAGCGCTGACCGTGTGATCGAAAAAGACATTACGCCGGCCGGAGGGATCGATCGCGTGGTGAGCTCGATCAGTTTGAACCTTCTCAAGCTCGGGGAGCTGGCTGGAGTAGAGCAACTCGCATTACGCGGATCGGATGACCTTCATGGGCGCGGAAACCTCCTTCAAAATACGTTGATCGGCAACAATGGCGATAACGTTCTCTCGGGCAATGCTGGCGACGATGTCCTCTCGGCCCATGGCGGAAACGACGACCTGCGTGGCGGCCATGGCAATGACAGTCTTCGCGCAGGTGATGGCAGGGACACTCTCAATGGCGGAAGCGGAAGGGATATTCTGTCGGGCGGTGCCGGTGCTGATGCGTTCGTATTCGGCAACGCGTCCGACAGCAGCCCTGATCCGATTTCGAATGACCTCATTGTCGATTTCAGTTCTTCAGACATTATCGACATACATGACATCGACGCCAACTCCACGCTTTCGGGCAATCAAGCCTTCTCATTCATCGGATCTGCATCGTTTACCGGGGCCGGCCAGCTTCGCTACGAGCTCGACACATCCGGTAACACGCTAATTCAAGCTGACGTGAATGGCGACGCCGCAGCAGACTTCCAATTGGTCCTGCAAAGCTATGTCCGGCCGTTGTCGAGCGATAACTTCATCCTGTGAAATTCTCAGAGCAACGTGAGTATCGGGCGTGGAGATCGTACCCAACACGTCGTGCCTGCGCCTGAAGCGCAATTTGTTGCGGAGAGCTCGGCCGGATGGTGCGCTGGTGCCGATCTCATAGTCTTCAGGGGCCAGTTGCAGTAGGTTGTCTATGTGGACTGCGCGAATTGAGGACTCATTCACACCTCTCAGACGTCCCATGCATTTTAGCGAAGCCGAAAGGCAGGACAATTATACCGATCAATCGAGATTGGTTTGTTGCTTGTGAGTCATAAGTGCATCCATGGCTGCCATGAAGGAGGGCAGCAAGAGTTGATTTCCATAGCCGCTCAAATGGTCTCCATCAAGGAACAAGGGCAGATGATGGCGCCAAGCATTGCACTGTTCATCCGGACAAAGGATGGGGTAAGGATCCCAAACACTGACACCAGGAACCTCGCTGGCGATCTTTGCGAATGTGTCAAGCACAGGCTTACGGAACGCGTCTAGGACTTCGCGGGAAATCAGAAATCCTGGAGAGCAAATCGGGTTCGATTGATTAAACCAGTCGGCGCAGCGAAAGGGTGGCGCCTTGAAGAGTGGCTTGGGTGCCTCCAAGACGATGTTAGCACCGCGTTGGGTCAACTCTCTGAGGATTTTTATCGCATGGACCAAAGCGCGTTGGCGGCCGGCCTCCGCGCGGGCGCCGAACATCTCCCTACGGGCATGCTCCTCACCAAAGTAAATCCACTGGTCCGAGAAGCGCGGCAGACGAAGCGACGGCAGGAAGACAACATCCCCAGGCTTGAGGCGGGCGCGTAGATCGTGCAGAGCAGTATCGGTGGCCTGCCGGCACCAGGGAACATCGATATCCCGCCAAGGCTGGAGACTGATGACGGGGCAACCTGCGTTCGCATAAACATGAACGCGCGCCGATCGACTCCTCACGTAGCTTTGGAATAGAGCTTCATAGGCCATCGCATGGGAATCTCCCATAACATAGACGTTTCCTTCACGCGATGAGGCTGGCTGCCCACAATCCTTTGGGCTATAAGTCAGCAGGTATCCTCCTTCTATGCGCTCCCGGTCCGGACGGGTTGTACAGCCCGCGTGCTCTGAGCTAGTGGGCATGATGCTTGGATACCATATCTCCGGATTTCTATTGACCGTGCTGAAAGACAGCTGACTTTTATAATTGCTTAAAGTGTTGGAAACGAGCCAGGCACCGGCGATGACCAACAAGCCGGCACCAACGACCGTCTGATACGGCAGATATCGCAGGCGAAGGCTCTCGCGTGAAGGCATCTCCACAAGGCGCCAAGAGACGACAGCGAGCAGGAATGCAGCAGCAAGCGCTGCCAAGCGGAGCGGCCCGTTCTCCAGGCCCCATGTCCAACGGAACAGCACAAAGACGGGCCAATGCCACAGATACAGCGAGTAGGAGATCTTGCCCGTGAACACCAAAGCCCGATTGCTGAGTATCCCGTGCAGAAGTCGCAGCTCCGGATGCTTATGCAGACTCCAGATGACACCGAGTGTTGCCAAGACCGCTGGCAGCACGCCCGGCACGGGTGACTGCTCCGCCTTCGAGGAAGCGAAAGCGGTCAGCATCACGAGCAGAGAACACGCGCCGAACAGGTTGCGCAGTAGGATCGTTCTTGTGTGATTAACCGCCGGCTCCGGCTTTTGAGCCAAAATCTGGTACAATAATACTCCGGCCGCGAGTTCCCAGAAGCGGGTAGCAGTCAAAAAGTATGCCCGTGTCGGATCAGTCTGTGTCTGCCATCCGCCCCATGCCAGGGACAACAGCGCAGCCGAAGCAAAAAGGCCAATGGACAGCCTTCGCCCACTCTTACCCACCAACCAGGCGAAAAACATTATGGGAAAAAGCAGGTAAAACTGTTCTTCAACAGCCAACGACCACGTGTGAGCGAATGGATTAAACTCAATGGTCGGAGCGAAATAGTCGCGCCCCCCTTGGGCGAGAACAAAATTACTGAGACCGAAAAAGGCATAAAGGCCAACTTTTCGATTGACCTGGCTTAGCCAAGATTCTGGAATAAACAGAATTGTCAGACAGGTCGTGAGAACCAGACAAACTATCAGCGCCGGGAATATGCGTTTGATGCGTCGCGCATAGAAATAACCAAGAAATTGCCATAGGCCTAGTTTCTGGGTTCTCGCCATCGAGGCCGGTACGATAAAGCCGGATATGACAAAGAAGACGTCTACCCCAACAAATCCGCCAGGCAGCCACGGGCTGTGAAGGTGGAAAATCAGAACTGAGAGCACGGCCAGGGCACGTAGGCCGTCGATATACGGATAGTATTGGTTCTTAGTGTGCCAGTGGCTCATATGTCGTCTCGCGTCGGCCCAACGTTCGCCTTAACTGAGGCTTTGGATACCATCCAGACTCAAATCAGGCGCCGATCGAGCTGGCGCTGTTTACGAAAACGTGCAGGTCATTACCGTTGCAGACTGAGCGATCCGAGGTCAACGCGTCAATCAAAGTCCTGAACGGCTAGCTTGTCGCAGTCGTGGGCTCGCCGGAAGCTGCCGCGTTCATATAGTCTATATCGCTGCCTAAGAAGGCTGTGGAAGATCTCAGCGCTCCGTAAATGCCAGTCCTGGAACGAGTTGCTCGATACTGGGGCGACGCCGAAGACGCCGAAGAAGTGCGGTTCCGAACGATCGAATTGACCGTCACCACGTCCTCAAATGGCGGCACAATACTGCGGCGACTGGAGGCGATAGGTCTGTTCGCCGAAAGAGCCGACCGACTTGCGGCTCTTCATATGCCTGTGCTGAGCAATGAAATCCGCTATCGCCCGTAGACGTCCTCAACGCGGATAATGTCGTCCTCTCCCGTATAGCTGCCGACCTGAACCTCAATGAGTTCGAGCGGGATGCGGCCTGGGTTGGTAAGGCGGTGGACCGCTCCAATCGGGATGTAGACAGACTCGTTCTCGTGCAACATCACAACATCCTGGTCGACGACCACTTCGGCGGTGCCGCGCACCACCACCCAATGCTCGGCTCGGTGGTGATGCTTCTGCAGCGACAGGCGTCCACCCGGTTGGACCATGATGCGCTTGACCTGGAACCGAGAGCCTCGGTCAATTCGCTGATACCAACCCCAGGGTCGGTACATCCGCAGATGTTCCGTTGCCTCTGGCATCTGCTTGGCGCGCATCGAGACCACGAGATCTTTCACCAGTTCGGACCGGTTCCGTGACGTGACCAGCACAGCGTCTGGCTTAGCGACGACAACGACATCATCCAGGCCGACGACAGTCGTGAGAATGTCGTCGCTGTGAATGAGGCTGTTGCGCGATTCCACCACCTCTACGTGGCCCCGCAGAGCATTGCCGGCTTCATCCCGTGGCGAGGCATCCCACAGGGCACCCCAAGAACCGATATCCGACCAGGAGAATGAAACGGGCAGAACCCCTGCCCGCTCGGTGCGTTCCATGACCGCATAGTCGATCGAGGTCTTCGGCGCCTGCTTGAACGCTTCCTCATCGAGACGGATAAAATCAAGATCAGTGACGGCACTCTCAAGCGCCTGCCGCGCGGCGGCCAGGATATCCGGCTGGAAGCTCTCCAACTCCTCAATCATCACATCAGCCCGGAACATGAAGTTGCCGCTGTTCCAGAGGAAGCCTTGGTCGATATAGCCCTGTGCCGTCTCTGCGTTCGGCTTCTCGACGAAGCGGTCAACCTGGGACGCGCCCGTGCCCTTGATGGCCTTGCCGGGCTGAATGTAGCCATAGCTGGTCGCCGGATACTGCGGCACCACACCGAGGGTCATGATATACCCCTGACTGGCCGGTTCGAATGCTGCCTGGCAGGAGGCAGCAAAAGCGGAAGGATCGTCGATGACATGATCGGCCGCGATGACCAGAACTACGGTTTCCGGGTGGATTCGAGCTGCATGGCAGGCCGCGACTGCAATAGCGGCGGCAGAATCTCGCTGAGTCGGCTCAAGAATAATATCCGCCTTAGCTCCAACCTGAGTCAATTGCTCAGCGACGATGAACCGGACCTCGTTGCTCGAGATGATCGCCGGGCGGAGAAAGACATCTGGCGCGGTCACGCGCTGTACGGCGGTCTGGAACGTGGAATGGTCACCCAGCAAATTAATAAACTGCTTGGGCATGCTGTCCCGGGATGCCGGCCAGAGCCGCGTTCCGGAGCCCCCGCACATGATCACGGGTAGGATGTGGTTGCTGCCCTCGCTCATCGCCGGTCCTTTTCCTACAGATTGCGCGTCGTAATCAGGCGGCGCGCTGGCGTCAACTGAGCAGATACGCTATTGCAGATTTCGCCGCAGGTAAGGGATTAGAAGTCCAGATGTGCATTGTATAGGTGCCGACACTCAGACAGCGCATCACCGATTCCCTCCAACCGGAAAATAATCACATTCCCCATATTGACCTATGTTAGAAATTTATGATCTGCATCAATAGTATGACAGGCTCAGAACAAAGCAAAGCCCATGAAAGAAGCCATCGAATTGTGCTACACTACTGGGGCAGTCGGGGAGGAGGTTCGCACGTAACCCTTAATCTTGCTAAACGCTTATCCTCGTCTAGCCAAAATATCGAGATACTTCTATCACTCGCTCAGCATAACAGCGAAGTAGAGGAATTCAGAAGGAGCGGATACCGGATCATACCCTTTGCCCGCCCGACGTTGCGCGATCTTTGGCGGAAAGCTTGGTCTCTTCCCCGGGCATTAAGCAGGCACGCCGGAGCTTTGGCAGCCTTCAAGCCAGATGCGGTTATCATAACGATGAACTCCCCTTTTGCATGGCCTTTCATTCGAGCCTTACAAAAACGGGATCTCAAGGTCATCTACATAGCCCACGACGCGGAGCCCCATCCGGGCGACTACGCTGCAACGTGGCAGCGCGTGACACAGGATTTGCTGATCAGGCGTGCGGATCGTGTCGTTACTCTTTCGAACAGCGTAACGCGCCGCTTGGCGGAGAGAATACCGCCATCAAGCCCAAAGACGACCATGATCCCTTTAGAGGCCGTCTACCCACGCAAGCGCGCTCAATTGCCCGCCCGAAAGGCGGCCGGTGAGCCGGTTCGCCTGCTGTTTTACGGCCGCCTTCTCCCATACAAAGGCCTGGACCTTATGGCCGAGGCCCTCAAGCCGCTGAAAGATGATCCCCGATGGCGATTGACCCTCGCTGGCTCTGGTCCCCTGGAGCAAGAGGTTCGATCGGTCTTTACCGGATGGCCCCAAGTCGATTTGGAACTTGGATGGATTTCCGACCAGAGGGCGACCCAACTCCTTTCAAGCCATCATCTGCTGCTTTGCCCATATCGAGAGGCTAGCCAGTCGGGAGTCATCGCCGAAGCCCTATCGTGGGCCATGCCCAGCTTGGTCATGCCGACAGGCGCTCTTCCTGAGCAGATCGGCCATGGGGTCGCTGGAATCATCGCAGAGACCGGGGACGCAGAGGGCCTTGGGCGCGCTTTGCGATCCATTCTGGACCAGCCGAGTTTGCTCGCGAGCCTCTCTCACGGAGCTGCAAAACTTCTAGTTGAGAGGCAGAATAAGAATGAGTGGATAAAGCTGATTGAAGCCATGACGTGCCAAGACCGGCAATAACTTGGTCGGTAAGGGGGAAACGGGACAATCCAGCGTTTCGGTCTTGATCAGGCGAATAAGGCATTGGCGCACTGGATCCTGATGCGATAGATGACCGGTGCAAGTTATTTAATGACACTAAGCGAGACTGGGACAGCATGGCGGGCCAAGGGATATTGATTGACGGTTCACAGTTCCTTAGCAAGACCGCTACAGGAATTGGCTCCTATGGGAGGACACTGACCCGCGCGTTACGGACGTTGGGGCTTCCTGTGACCGTTCTCTATGGTCGGAGCACGCACGGGTCACGCCTAGCACCACCTCACAGCCTGGCAACCCAGGTCTTCGGCAGTGAGCCCCCTCCCGAGCGCCGTTTGATGCGGGCGCTTCGGAACGCACCATTTCTTGCTGGTTCCATCGTCGGTTTGACCAAGCCTGTGCGTCCAGACAGGGTTTCGACCGACGGCATCGACCTGGGAGCCTTCGAACCCCCATTGCCGCTGGTTGACAACGTGCTCAACGCATCCCGGATTTATGATCGTGCACATATGCATTTTATGCTCAAGGAGCGACTGCTGGAAGTGGCGCCGCCGCCGGACATAAAACTCGCGCATTGGACAGGACCGATAGCCCTTAAAGCGCGGGGCATACCCAATGTTTATACCTTGCATGACCTTATCCCCCTGCAATTCCCTTATTTCATCATTGATAGGGGTGGCCTCTCGTCCCGGCTTCACGCGGCGATTGCACGAGATGCCGATCATATTATTACGGTCTCGGAGGCCTCCAAGAACCATATCGTGGATCTCCTGAAGATTCCGGAAGACCGCGTGAGCGTCACCTACCAGCCAACGCCGAGCTTGGCCAAGCTTGAGCAAGCCGAGGCAGCTCGCCTGGTTGAGACGATTTATGGAGCTGAGCCTGGAAAATACGCTCTCTTTCTCGGAGCAATCGAGCCGAAAAAGAATTTGAAGCGCCTGATTGAAGCCTTCCTGATGGCTGATCCCGGATTTCCATTACTCCTCGCAGGGCCTAAGGGATGGCTCAACAAGGAAGACCTCGAACTCATCCAAACCGTCAGCACCCATCAGTCCCTGGTGCGCCAGCTCGGCTACCTGCCGCGGCGGCATGTGACGGCCCTGTTGCAATGCGCTCGCTTTTTCGCCTTTCCGTCCATCTACGAAGGCTTTGGCCTCCCGGTGCTCGAGGCAATGCAGCTCGGAATCCCAGTATTGACCTCAAACACGAGCTCTCTCCCGGAAGTCGCAGGCGAGGCAGCGGTGCTGGTAGACCCGCTGGACATAAATCAGCTGACGAAAGGCATCCGAGCCTTGACCAACGATGCGGATCTTCGGAGCGAACTCTCGCTGCGTGGTCCGCAGCAAGCTGCCAAGTTCTCTGACGAGATATATCGGCACAGATTGGCCGAGGCCTACAAAAAGGTGGGCGTATCAATGCCCGAGGCAGCTCAACACCCTCAATCTTTGGGATCCGCCGGTGTGCGTCTCCCTATCTGAGGAGCCCAAGATGCCCATGTTGCAGATATCACCTTGGTAAGTTCGGCTCGATGCTGCTGAAGCCCTGCGGGTCAGTGCCTCTAGCCCCTCGCGCCATCGCTGCGACCATTTTATGGTTGACTCCCGAACGTGAGGAGGCACATCTGCGCCCCTTACGGTCTCCAGAATGCAGCCTTGATCAATGAGCGCCAATCCGGCCTTACGAATGATGGACAAAACAGTCGCGGGTCCGGCCTCTGGTCGGACAAAGTGGCAGCTTGCTCTTGACGACCTGACCACTGGGGTTTCCAGCTGGTGGCTCTGGCACACCATGGCCTGGCAGGATATCCGCCAAGCATACCGAGGGTCCGTGCTCGGGCCGTTTTGGCTTACCATCAGCATGGGCATTATGGTGAGCGCACTTGGCGTCCTGTACTCAGCCATCTTCAGGATGGAAATCACGGTGTTTTTGCCGTACCTCGCACTGGGTTTCCTCTATTGGGGCTTGATTTCATCGCTGATCACTGACGGAACCTCGGCATTCGTAAGAGCGGAAGGAATTCTGCTCCAGGTACGGATGCCTATGACCGTACACGTCCTGCGCAGCGTGGCTCGCAATTTTCTCATCTTCCTGCATAACTGCATCGTCGGCATCGCCGTTCTGCTTCTCTTCGCCGTGCCCCAGTCGCTTTACAGTTTCGTCAGCCTGATCGGGCTGGCACTGATCCTTCTGAACGGCTTCTGGATTACCCTCCTCTTCGGGATGTTCTGTACCCGTTTCAGAGATATAGGGCCGATCGTCTCGAGCCTCGTCCAGATCGTTTTCTTTTTGACCCCGATCATCTGGATGCCCGAAGCTTTGGGCGAGTATTTCTGGGTGATGTACCTGAACCCGGCCTATGCCTTCATCGAGATCGCTCGCGGGCCACTGCTGGGGCACATAGTCCCGTTGCCAGTCTGGGCGATGGCGGTCGGAGTGACCCTTTTCGGATATCTCGTCACTTTTCTGTTCTTTGCCCGGTTCCGGGCCCGCATTCCGTTCTGGGTCTAACCGAAATGTCCTCTATCACGCTTTCAAACGTTAGTTTGCAGTTTCCGCTCTATCGCGACAGCAGTCGTTCTTTGAAGCGCAGCTTGCTCGCGGCCGGTCGGGCCATGTCGCGGGCGAGAAACATTTCAACAGAGGGGTCCCACGCCGTTATCAAGGCGTTGAACAACATTTCATGCCATATCGACCACGGTGAGCGGATCGGTTTGATTGGAACCAATGGTGCCGGCAAGAGCACGCTTCTGCGCATGCTCGGAGGCATTTATGAGCCGACCGAAGGCAGTGTAGAGATTGACGGACGCGTCAACGCGCTCCTGAATATTGGGATAGGATCCGACCTTGATGCGACAGGGTATGAGAACATCCTCTTGCGCGGCCTTTATATGGGCTTATCCCCGGCGGAGAGCAAAAAACTTGCACCGTCGATTGCAGAATTCACGGAGTTAGGCGACTTCCTGCACGTGCCAGTGCGTACGTACTCAACTGGCATGGCGATGCGACTGTCGTTTGCGATTGCGACCGCCACTCACCCGGACATCCTTCTTATGGACGAGTGGATCATGGCGGGCGACAAGCGCTTCCTAGACAAAGCTCGGGAGCGTGTCGACAGCTTCGTATCGCGTTCGCAGATCCTAGTTCTTGCGTCGCACTCGCCGGCCATTCTAGCCCAATGGTGCACCCGACTCATTTGGATGGAAAGCGGATCTATCGTCATGGAAGGAGAAACGGACGCAGTTCTGAAGCGATATGAGGTGGAAGAAGTCCCTGTTGCCCCTCAGGCAAATCCGCAATTAATGGAGTCCTCCGCCCCCTAGGCGCTGGTGTGCTGCCAACCTGCGCCTCGTCCTCCTATCACTGGAGCATGGATGCGAAACTCTCTTTTCCGCTTCGCCCATCGCCAAATCTGGCAGCGTCTCCCACGCAACGCGAGGCGCGCAGCCCTGCTGCAAGGATCTAAGTGGCTGGCGCCAAGGATCACGCCCGACGCTAAGCCCGCAGCACCCATCATTGTGGTCGGACCTCTTCGAGCAGCCTCAGGCTTGGGAGAAGGCGCGCGCGTGTGTCATGACGCCATTAAAAAAGCAGGTTTGCCGGTTTATGGCATTGATCTGTCGCGCGCGCTCCTCAACGATGTGAGTTATACCGACTTTGCATTTCAGGATGGGCGACACGCCGTCGGCTTCGGGACGCTATTTGTCCACGTAGGCGGGCCCTTCGTCCCCCTTGCGCTCCTTCATCTCGGCCGTAAATTGGTGAAGGACAAACGGATCGTAGCGCATTGGGTCTGGGAATTGCCCGTGATGCCTGCCGAGTGGCGTCAAGGACTACCTTTCGTGCATGAAATTTGGGCTCCGAGCCGGTTCGCAGCCGCAGCTATTAGCACGATTGCTGGGGACCACCCCGTCCACGTGCTTCCCCATCCCATCGACGCGCCTCCGGGGTGGCCCCACCCCCCCTCCCCTAACGGTGAGCGTCCATTCACAGTCCTTGTGATTCTCAATATTGCGTCAAGCTTCGAGCGCAAGAACCCCTGCGCCGCCATCATGTCCTTTCGCCGTGCGTTCGGCGACGATCCGAACGCACGGCTTATCGTGAAGTACGTCAATGCTTTTGCTTACCCTAACGCAATCGATCTCATGCGAGAGGCGGCAGGTAACGCACCCAATATCACGTTTGTGAGCGATCGACTGGACGCGGCCGGGGTCGACGCTTTATATGCCCAATCTGACGTTGTGTTGTCTCTCCATCGTGCCGAAGGCTTCGGTCTGGTCGTTGCCGAGGGCATGCTGCGGGGCATTCCTGTCGTGGCTACGGATTGGTCCGGCAACAGGGATTTTCTCACGCGCGATACCGGCATGCCTGTGAATTACACCCTGGTCCCGGCTCATGACCCTCAGGACACATATGAGTATCCTGGGATTTGCTGGGCAGATGCAAACGTCGACCACGCTGCCGAAGCCCTCAGGAAGCTGCGCGCTGATCCCGAATTCCGATTGCGCCTCGGAATAGCGGGCCGATCACGCGCGATAGAACTTTTTTCACCGAAAGCTTACGGCGAGCGGGTAAAGGAACTCCTCGCGTACAGGTAAGGTGGTACCGGGAGAAAGCCGTTCAATGTTCCATCGCGCACCTTAAAGGTAACAGCGATAGAGCAACCTGGGAACCAGTCCCTGTCCTGCGCTGCGACGGGGATTTCGGTTAGGAATTGGTGAGCAAGATCCTGAGCTATTATGTACACGTGCACGCGCAACTCTGGTACGCCGCTCCCGGCCTATTCCTTCAGCACACCTAAAGCCGGATGAGATCAGGCGTGAATTTCAGTGCGTTCCGTGGCTCGAACTGCCTTCTGCTCATCCGTCTGCCGGAGTGCCATCGCCCTCCTGTCATAGGGCCAAGCCTTGTACCAGCTCCCGTTCAGCAAGAGATCCTTTAGACGCTCGGCACTTTCTGCCCATGTAAGCCAAGGCATGTTGCCTGATTTCGGATGATGGTCTTCGCCGTATAGGATCAGCCAGTCCTTCACAGCACGTGCGAGGTCGTCCGGCTCGTGCCCCGCGAAATAGCTCATATGCTCGCCACCGACCTCATGGAACACGGGGATATCCCGGGCAAGGATCGGTATATGGTGCCGCGCGGCTTCGATCAGAGGAAGACCAAAGCCTTCACCTTCTGAAGCGGCGATCAGGCAAGCCGAGGCAGTATAGATCTTATCTAAATACTCGTCGCTGATGCCCTCCAACCAAAGCAAGCGCTTGCCGAACTCAGGATGGCGCCGCAATGCCTCAGCGATCTCGTCGACATTCCATCCCTGCTTTCCGACAATGGTTAGATTGACGTCGACTCCCTCAGCCCAGAGCTGATGGAATGCCATCAGGATTTGAGCGTATCTCTTTCGCGGTTCGATGGTGCCGACGGCAAGGAAGCTAGGGCGCGCACCGAGTGAGATTAGAATCTCGTCGCCCCGGTCGGGGATACCTCTGGTTGGAACACTCATGTCGATGTCGGCCCCAAGGTGGAACCATCCTATCTGCAACGGACGCAAACGTGATTGTGGACCATTCTCGTTCAACCACTCGAATAGTTCATCTGCAACGGAACGGGATATGCATACGAGTCCATCCGAATGTCTCGCCAGAATAGACAGCCACCGCGTGTGCTGATCGGCTGTTCCCTCCGGGAACGCCTGCGGGAGGAGAATCGGCAGCATATCGTAAATCGTGAAGTAGACCTTGCCCCCCATTCTTCGCATTGAAGCATAAAAATCTTGCTGTCCAGCAACAACGTCTCTCTGCAGGTCGAGTCCGAGAAAGATGTCGCCAGGCTGTATTTCTACCGCTGCATCTTCCAATTCCCCAGTCGGACGATCGAGGAACCGCAAGGTAAAATCTCTGGCATAGCGGTACCCGGACTTGTCCGGCTGCGCATAAATCGGCTCCACACGATACCCTTTTGGTGGATGGATCAGCAGCTCCTTCAGAATGCTACGGGTTACTCGCTGAATACCCGTCCCCACATCACGATGAACTAGTTCCGAGATGTCAACGAACAACTGGCGTACGATGCTGCTGGCTGGAAGATTCCTGGCGATCGCTCGTGCCGCGGACAGCCAATCACTCTCATTCTCGTATTCTGGATTGGTGGCAACAACTGCGTTGATAACCTGAGCTCTGATCGCCTCAGCGCTACTCCTTGAAAAGGACTCGATGGCCGCAAAGTATCGATCAGCTAGATCGTCCAATGGCACGTTGACATCTATCTCCGATGAACTCTGCTCGTCGGGTATGGTGGTGTATGCATAAGCGAGTTCCCCACCAAAATATTGACGTGCTTGATCTCTGATTTGATTGCTGTTGAAAATGATCCCAAAAGCATTTTGAAGCACCGAAATATCAATCGGACGCTTCGACAAGGATCGAGCGGCTGTCGCAGCGTGCACCTCATCACCCAACGCTGTATAACCCCGAGCATAGTAGAGCTCTCTGTCCACAAAGCCGTGAGGGATAATGTTGGCATTCTGCTCTCCAGGGTCGCCGCGCAGGAGAAAATCGTATAGGGCAATGACGCCCTGATGCCGAAGCAGCAGATCGCTTATCCGGGAGTAGAATTCCTCATCTCCAAGATGATAAAGAATTCGATCATATTGGCCCGCATTACTGTTGAACCAAGACAAGCTTCTGACGGGACAATTCGCCTTGATCCAGGGATCGGCAATCTCGGTCTGATCGGCGATGATGTCGATCTCATAATGACGTGACAGCTCAGGCACCAACCTACCGCTTAAATCGGCGCCCACATTCGGCTCTGGGAGCAAGGGCGACACATAGGCAAGACGCAACCGCCTCGTATCAAGGGAAGTCGCAACCTCCTTCCGATCTGCACTTACCTGATCGGCTTTCTCCCGCTCATATGCCGCTTCGAGTGCATCCCAGGCACGTCTGGCACATTCATCCCATGTGAACTTTCGCGCTTGACGCAATCCATGCTCTGACAAGCTCCGCCGATAGGCTTCATCGGCGAGAACTTGATGTAACCGGAGGGCAATATCCGCGTCGTTCCCGGGCTCGAACAGCGCGTCGGAGCGGCCAATGACATCGGAGAGTCCAGGTAGGTTAGCGCCTACGGTCGCGGTTCCACACTGCATAGCCTCCAGCGCGGCCAAGCCGAACCCCGAGCTCAGTCCAGGAAGACAATAGGCGCTGGCGAGGTTGTAGAGCGCTCCAAGATCGCAATTGGGAATGGCAGAAACATAGACAATCTCGTCGCGGGCAAGGCCCAACTGTTCCATTTGCTGGCGAAGTCGTACGATGGTCTCGTCCTTAGCGATGCCGGTTACCAGCACCTGGTAGGCAAGACGCACAGACGCATCCAATCTCGCATAGCCGCGCACTAAGCTGTCCAGGTCTTCGGAAGAACCGGCTGAGCCCGCATACAACAGAAACTGGCGGGTCAATCCGTACTGCTGACGGATTGACGACGCTCGCTCGTCCGCCAGCTGCATTGGCCGAAGGTATGCAGCCGCGGCCATAGAAATGTTGACAACTCTCTCCGGCGGCAGAGAAAGCCAGCTCATGCATTGCTGGCGAGAGGCTTCGGATGGAGCGAGCCACAGGCCAGCCCGGCGGACGCTGCTCACTTTGCTTTCATACCACGCTTTGTGGTTCGAATCGGCAATGTCGCGCTCGTAGAGTGGGACAACATCATGAAGAGCAAGGGCGGAGATGGCACCGCTCACCCGCGCTCCAGAAAATGCGATTGCATCATCGTCGTAGCCTTGCGCCAAGCTTGGCACATACACGATGTCGGGTCTCAAGCTGGTGAGGAACGCTTCACGCAGGATCTCGCCTGCTCTGTACCGCCAGCCGTTCCCTGAATCCTTCTCAGCCGACGGAGTGGGAGACTCCCAAACGACGATCTGCTCTTGTGGGAGCAAGTTGTCGAATGTAGCACGCAACGGCTCGATAGTGTCAGGGAAAGCGTCGCTGAGCGCGATAACGACCTCATGCTCACCGGCACGCTGCACCATGGCTTCGGCCAAACACAGAGAATAGCGCCCAATCTCTCGATGACGGCTGGCGCTTTGTGCCGCTTGCAGATCGATGACAAGTTTCATGCAGTTTGCCTCAAGGTCCTACTTATTCTCCAGGGCCTGCTTACGGGAGCGTGTAAACTGCCGGTAAATACGCTGGACCGACTCCGTCTCGGCACTTGTGTCCAATTGATCGATCACGATCAGCTTCGACATGGCCGGGCCATTGCTAAGGGGAGCTGTCTTACCTCCTGAACTTGCAAGCGATGGCGATTGGATTTCCGACCCTGATTGAAGAGTCGAGAGCGATCTCTCGTCAGTGGGATTTAGACCAGAATTTGAACTGGGTTGCGATCCGCTAGACTTGAATTTTTTCGACCGCAGCCTCTTCAGGCGCGTCACGGCAGAGCGTAGAGGCGCAGTGATCCTCCAAGAACTGGAGCGATAGACAGCATCCAGCTCCTGACTCATGGTCTTGAGCTGGATTTCGTAGGAGGTTATGATTTGCTGCTTAGCGGCAATGTCACTCGTGAGCGTGGCAGAGGTCCTTTCCCAGGCGTCGGCAGCTTGTGCGAACTCCGCACGCTGCACAGCAGCCTCGGCTTGTGTGGCATTCAAAGCATCCTGCAATTGAACCACTTGATCGGTGCGGGTCGTCAACTGCTGACGCAGATGCGCCATTTCAAGTTGCAGTTGCGTAATTTCAGCGTTGAGCGTAAAACAGAATGGTGACAAAGCGGTGAGGACGAAATGATCAAAATAATTTGGTCCTGCACCGAAGGCAGACTTTAACTCCTTGCACTCGACGCTCGTATAGAACCGATTCAACCCATCGAAATAGACGAATTCATACCCCAGCGCTAACAGCTTCGGTTCCCATCCCTCAAAACTCGGCTCCGTAGAATTGGGCTTCGTGCTCTCAACCAAAACGACCCATGGTCGGGCCGTTGAAGGAGACCAGCTGTCGATGACTTGTTCCTCCATGCCTTCGACATCGATTTTGAGCCAATGTATGTCGCGCCCGTTGAGCGAATCTAAGATGTGAGACAACGGCAAGCAGGGCACATGCATTTGCCTAATCTTGAAGCCCTCCGCCTCATGCTGGCGCGCAATGATCTCGTCCCCGGTACTCAGACCGGTATCAGGAAACTCGAAAAACGTAATTGTCCCTTCCTGTGAGGCGATAGCAGCCTCCACAACCACTTCGTCCGGCCGCGCTTCGCGGATCTTCTGCGCATAGTGAGGTGTGGGTTCGACGTGGAGCCCCCGCCAGCCCTGTTCATAGAATGCCAAGCTCACCGAATCGCCGACAGGATCCTGGGCACCGATATCGACGTAACATCCATTTTTGACGTGCTTGAGCGCGCGTAATAATATTACGTCCTCAAAATTTTGGGCATACGAGGTGATTGTCATAACGTTGCCAACCTGTGTCGCTAGATTATTACGCAGGAATTCTGGATTTCGGAATTTGATTTTCTCGATCTGCCCAAGAAATCGAGAATTTGATCCCGCCTCCTACAAACACGGTCAATTTACCATAAGGTAATTCTATGCCCTTGATGTTGTGGAGTGTGCTTGCCTTTGACCCCTTGATACCTAACCCTGCACCACCCGCCTCCGCCAGTCAGATAACACCATAGAAAGAGTATCGTCGAACGTATGCTCTGGCGCCCATCCCAAACACCTCTGGGCCAGGCTGGCATCACCGATGATGCGCGGCAGATCACTCGGACGCAGGCGAGATTTGTCGAAGTCCACGGAAATCGATACAGCGCTCTTCGCCAGTAGCAGCTGGAGAATAGTCTCTATACGGCGCGGCACCCCGGATGCGATGTTAAGAATCGTACCGGAAGCCATAGCTGTTGAGGCTTGCACGGCGAGTGCGTAAGATCTAGCTACGTCGCGAACATCCAAGAAATCGCGCTCTGCCTCAAGATTTCCTACGCGGATAATTGGAGGGGCGAGTCCAGCTTCGATCATCGCGATCTGCTTCGCAAAAGCAGGAACGACAAAATCCTCGCCCTGCCCAGATCCTGTATGATTGAAGGGGCGGAAGCGGATGCATTTCAGGCCCTTTCGGACCATTGCGCCCAATGCGAGATCAGCCGCCGCCTTGGTAACCGAATATTCGTCGACTGGAGAAAGAAGCGTGTCCTCACGCAAAGCTGCCCCGCTCTTCGCCGAATCGCCGTAGACTAGCCCCGATCCGACATGCATGAGCCAACAATCGGGTGCTTTGCTTAAAATTGCTTGAGCCAGATTGCGCGCCCCCTGAACATGGACGGTCCAAGCCAGGTCAGGATCTGCACTCGCATGAACAGGGGCGGCAATTCCCGCCAGATGAACAACGTAGGTAGGTTGGATGCGCGCGATGGCAGCAGTCACTGCCGATTTATCCGTGACATCCAGCCCCTCGACTTCACCGAGCGTCGGATGCCTCCCCGCTTCCTTAGCTGTCGCAAGAAGCACCGCTTCTTTTCCGCACACATGACGCAACGCCTCAACCACATACGGGCCCACAAATCCTCGTGCACCCGTAATCAAAACCCTTCTTCCGGCTTTCGACAATGCCATCAAAGATGCTCGTGGTGCTTCAAACGGGCGAGATCAGCCTCGACCATCTCCGCAACCAATTGCTCGAGGGATGTCTCTGCCTTCCATCCCAGCTTCTCCTGAGCCTTTGTCGCATCGCCAAGTAAGACGTCGACCTCGGCCGGTCGGAGGTAGCGCGGGTCGACAGTGACATGGTCCTCCATCTTCAGTCCCACATGAGAGAAGGCAAGCTTGCAGAAATCACGGACCGACACGGTACGGCCCGTTGCCACTACGTAATCGTCCGGTTTTTCCTGCTGCAACATCAGCCACATCGCCTTCACATAGTCGCGGGCATGTCCCCAATCCCGCGTTGCTTCGAGATTGCCTAGAGCAAGCTTCTTATCGAGGCCAAGCTTGATGCGCGCCACGCCGTCGGTGATCTTGCGGGTTACGAATTCGATCCCGCGCAGTGGCGACTCATGATTGAAAAGGATGCCGCTTGACGCGTGAATGCCGAAGCTTTCCCGGTAATTGACTGTCATCCAGTGAGCATAAAGCTTGGCGGCCGCGTAGGGAGAGCGAGGATAGAAAGGGGTTGTTTCGGATTGGACGGGCTCTTGAATGAGGCCATACATCTCTGATGAGGACGCCTGATAGAACCGTGCCTCGGGACAGACGATCCGCACAGCCTCGAGCATATTAGCGGCCCCGAGGCCCGTCACGGTACCTGTCAGAAGTGGCTGCTGCCAGGACGACTTCACAAAAGATTGCGCGGCGAGGTTGTAGACTTCCGCTGGGCGAACTTCCTGTAGTACCCGGATGAGCCCTGAAAGATCCGTCAGATTTCCGTCATGGAGCGCGATTCTGTCTGCGACGCCAATCCATTTGAGGCGCGTATTAACGACGTCGGCTGAGGCACTGCGCCGAAGCAGGCCGTGGACATCGTAACCCTTATCCAGCAACAACTTTGAAAGATAAGCGCCATCCTGTCCGGTCACGCCCGTTATAAGTGCTCTCTTCGAACTCATTATATGGCCTACCCTTTTTATACTGGGCGCTTCTAGCGCAGAGTAACTGCGTTACGTTCGTTCCACACCAAAGGTCATATGGTACCGAACTGCTGAAACCGTCTTGAACCATCTTCAAACAAGGCCTCTTCACGGCCTATCTGCGCGAGCGCAATTACAACGCCGCCTAATTCAGTGTCAATGTTGCTAAACCGTTCCGAATCAGACATCTCGCGCATATCGAGAGGCGCCGCTTAAGGCTCTATGCGCTTGTCGGAAGAATCTCACACTCTTTGCGGAATGATACAACGACGGCTTCAAAGTCCTCCCACTTCAGCCAACCGCGTCGCTCATAAAGCAAGCCTCCTGCATGAGGTCGCGATTGGAGGGTTGAGAGTTCAAGAAGCTGGACCTGTTGAGAGCCACGCTCCATGTAATGCTTGATTATAAATGGGAACAATCCAATAAATGTGCGGAGCTGACTTGGGTACATCCAGCATAATTTCATATATTTTATACGCTTCAGCAAAGGAATTGGTATATTAATCACCGAGCCAGCCTCCTCGATCGGATTGAATACAGAGTAAGGAAGAAGTTTACACTTGTAACTGTTGTATAGTGAAAACTGATATACCCGATCCAACAAATTGAGTGCCTTAGCTAGGCCCCCTGCGAGAAGCGCGGCAGCATCATGATCTGGGTGCCCCCCCTCCCAAGCAGTCGTATAGATTGAGGCGACGGCAGAACTGCCGCCGTGCTGACCAACACATTGCCAAAGCGCCGTATACACCCGATCAAGACTGGCGCTCAGCCCCTGGTTAGGAACCCCGACTTCCTGGCCAAGAAACCATATGGATTCTTGCGTGACGCCTAGGCGAGACAGGACCCGTCGGCTCTCCGCATTGCGGACCGCAGACGTTGCTCGCCCGAACGCTCCGTCGGTGACATAGACGATAAGCGGCCGGCGCCCAGATGAAACAGAGCTCTCAATGAGATGGAATACGGCGAATTCGTCATCCTGATGCGGCAATAAGAACAGATCTACCTGGGCATCGCCTCTCTCAATGTGCATATCAGATTACCACTTCCGCAAGCCTGGGTGTCAGGCAAAGCACTCCGAGTAAATATTCAACGCTCGAAGCTTCTTGACCTAAAAGCCAACCGAGAGCCAACCAATCAAGTAAAGACAATAAAAATAACGAATAATCAGCTTGAAAAATCCCAATTTCAAGCGCATCCTGGAATATCTTATAAATGACGCAAGCAATAATTGCAACTTGAGCCCCTTTCATCAACTTAAACATCGATAATTTGCTTAATAAGCGCAGGATTATTTCTTCATATAAAGCAATACAATTAAATAATAATCGAATATATGCGATTAATACATAAGTTTTCAGGAGAAAACTAGTATGTACCGGGGATTTCCGCAAGTTATCCTCATTGTTTGCTGGGTAGAACAGCTGGTCTACCGAAAGCTCAAGTG
>Ga0182742_1002473_pt1 | contig 20319 bp, 14 predicted proteins | sample eDN5th37CBELigMG_FD_128880 | JGI IMG/M metagenome (GOLD analysis project Ga0182742, IMG submission 128880) | Enriched Miracle-Growth compost microbial communities from Emeryville, California, USA - eDNA 5th pass 37_C BE-Lig MG (version 2)... ... | reverse complement strand
TTGTTTTGTTCAAAATAAACATCCCCAAGCCTGAAATATATCCTTGTTAATTCTGCGCATCGACTCCCAGCAAAATTCTTGAGGAGTTTTAAGGACTTTTGAAGGCTATTGATAGCGCTCCTTAGTTTTCCTTGCATAGAATAAGTAATTCCAATCTGGTAATGAAACTTCCATAGACGATAATTCTCAGATTTATAAATTTTCTTTATAAGCATAGCTCCCTGGATATATGTTTGTTGAGCGTCATGGATTCTCCCAAGAGCCTGCAATGTCTGTCCTTGAAGAAAATAAAATTGAGCAACGACATAATTCTCTTCCCCAAGCTCTTTTCTTAATATTTTTATCCCTTGTTGCAATGATTCTGATGCTTTTTTAATGCTTGCTTTTTGCAAGAAAACTTTTGCTATATAAATTTTTAACAAGCCTTCATAATATTGATTTTGATTGCTTTGTTTTTGTACAATTTTCAAACCTTTTTCGAAAGATTGTAGAGCTTCAAAGGTTCTGAACTCTTGTAGATAAACTTTTCCCATTCCTTCATAAATTCTGATACATAAAGGATGTGTTTCGCTTTGTGGCCCAAGCCATGCTTTGATAATATAAAGACATTCATTATAATATTCTAAAGCTTCTTTGTTCTTATATTCCTTCCTTTTTATGTCTGCTAGACCCAAATGAACTTTCAACAGCAAAGATAAATCAATAGAGCTTCCTTTATAAAATTCCTTTAGCATTACAAGAGCCTTTTTATAATGCTCTTCAGCTAGGCCAAACTTCCTTGCCGTTGAAAAAGCTTTCCCAAGACAGTAATAACCTTCGGCAATAAATGGACTTCCTTCATCAAAACCTTTTCTTAAGTAAATTAAAGCTTCTTGACAACTGTCAAACGCTTCTTCATCTCTTCCAAGCTCAAGATAAACTTCTCCAAGGCACATCAAACTCTTTCCAACCTCTGGATTGTCTCTTGAAAGACAAGCTTCGAGCCTTTCTAAGCTTGTTTGGAGATAATCAAGCCCATCTTGTAACTTCCCTTGAAGGAAACAGAGTTTACCTATTTCTCTATATATTATTCCTATTGAATACATCACTTTATTATTCTCCATATTAAGAGCTTTGGAAATTTCCAAAGCTTTTTCAAAATATTCCATGGCTTCATTTAATTTTCCAATGGATTCATATGCAATGGCTCTCTGGTAATAAACTTCCGCTATTTCGAAGCTTCCCTTGTTTTCATAGAAACAAAGAAGCTGATCAAAATATTGAAGACTTGTTTCAGTACGCTTAAGACCAAGTAAACATACAGCCAAGCACAAGAGGAATCTATGGAAATAGTTATTAACTTTTAGGCTTCTGATATGTCCCTCAAGGAAGTGAAGGATTTGAATTGCTTGTTTGAATTGATTTTGGTTCAGTAAACATTCTGTATAAAGGAGAGCTATTCTTTGGAAATCTGGGGAAGATGGTGTTGCTTCAGGTAGAGTTAATAAGGATTGAATAAGAACTTTTTGAAGCGAGGGGAATTTTAAAAATGAGAGAAAAGGTACAAGATCTTGTAAGGATTTAGCAGAGCATAGGACTTGATTGAGGTTTTCATTAAGGAAAAGAGTCTTGAGAAATTGAAAGAAGTTGTAAGTTGATAAAGATAACTTAGGATTTAGGTTGAATTTTGGGTTATGAGATGTAGTTAACATAGTGAGTACAAGACAGTTAATGATATCACTCTCAAATTTTCTTTTTTTAAATCTAAACAGAATTAAGAGGATAAAAGGTTTTTTAATTTAATAAAGCTCTTTGTTGTTTAAAAGCGGATAAATTAAACTTTTGTTCAATCAATGATGTAATTAAGAATTTCAGTTCAATTATTCAAATCTTTTAGGCAAGGAACTCTAGTAAGGGGTTAAGTAGAACAAATTATATCGAAGAAAATGTTTTATCATTTAACTTTTCTGACCAAATTAATTAATAATATTATAGGAAATTATCAGATACTGATAAGGATACTAATCTCATTGTTCATTTTGTGATATAAAACTTGGATACTTGGATTTTTAATAAGAAATTTTTCCTGTTCATTTCACACAAACTTTACTTACATTATAAAAATATTCAAGACAATTTAATTGTTATTATGATTAAGGTTTTGGCTTTTCGAAAAGGAAAAAGCTTCAGTAGGAAACTTCAAATATACAGATAATATTTTTTAATTGATAAATAAATAGTAATATAAAATACATCGGAAGTTTAATAGTTAAACTCTTCATCAAAGTCAGTATGTCGCGCTTTATATATGCTGAAAGAATTCTCTTAATATAAATTCTTTACTCCACCAGAAATATTTATATTAGTAAAATCTCTATTCTTCAAAACTTCTCTTCTTTCCTCAATCGAGAGATCTATTCAAATTTTAAACCTACAAACTAAAAGATTCTTTTACCTTCCCAATTTCTCTGTACGTTCCTTCCATCATCTCTTTTCCATCCAGAAGTCACAATCCTCTCTTTATCATAAATCCTTTGTTCCTGATTCACACTTTGGTACGTATTCTCCAAACTCTCCCCTTCTCTCGAAAAAGGATGAGAGTATTGTGTCTTCTTTCCCAAATGTTCTTTCCAATCATCTCTTCCTTTACTAAGAATGTCCTTTGATAATCTCTTTTCTTTTTCATAGTTTAAGTACTTATCAAGTTTTCCAGCTTTACTTCTTAACGTACTATCTATTAATTTTTGCACATCTCTTTGTACACTTTCCCATCTTTTTGAGTCCCTTGCTGTTCCTCTACTATTATCTCCCTCTTGGATATCAGTCATTACAGACCCGTAATTAAAACTATCTGTTCTGAAGCTCTCATTTTCCCTGCCATTTTGAGAGAGATAGTTTCTATCGAAACTTTTTCCTCTTGAATAATAAGATCTAAATTCTTTTCTTTCTATTACAGGCCCTTTTCTATCAGTACTTTTAAAGTCATCATACAAGTCGTTTATTTTCATTGGTTCACTTGCTTTATTTAACGAATCTGATTCCATTTGTTTTTGGGATTTTACGTAATCATATAAATCAGAGACATGGAATTTTCCTGTAATATTTTCATTTTTTGAACGACTCCAATCTTTTTTATTCTCCCAATAATTATTCTCATTTTCTTTTGCGGGACTTTCTTGAAGGTTTGCGATTCTCATTCCAAAAGTATTCTCTTTTTCATAATCATAAGATTGGTTATGGTTTTCATATAAACGTTTATTTGGAATATTGTACACCTCTTCGATAGAAATTGCCTCTTGAGGCCTTTGATAAGTCACATTGTTTATTTGATAAAGATCTTCATTCCTATGTTTCTTTTCAGAAGATTTCATGTTATTTTCGTATTTATTATTCGAATTATTTTTTATTAAAGCGATATAATTCGGTTCATTTCCAATAAAAGAATCAAGTTTTTGAGGCGAAGGATCTTGGTACGCACTAAAGGTCGGAGATCGACTCCTTCCTTCAAAAAGGTCTATTTGTTCTATATGGTTATTCAAAGTATTCATTTCATATCTTTCTGGGGTTTGTTTTGTAGAAGCACTTTTCTTATTAGAAAATGAAGGCACATCATGTTCAGGAATTAAATATTCCTGTCTTACTTGTTCAGGCGTATTTCTGTACAAAGCAGGGCTTTTTGATTTCATTTTTTCTGAAGCATTTCTTTCCTGACTTTTATCCACGCTAAATTTGAGTCTATTCGTCCAGATATTGTCATCAACAACCAAATTTCCTCCTGGCTTTGTTATGGTATTTCGTTGCTGTTCCTGTATATTCTCTTTCTTTTCTGGGGATGAGAAATGTGACCACGAATTTTCGTTTCCAAAGCTCTCCTCGTTTATTTCTATATCTTCTTCTCCTTCTTTTTGTGGGGCTTTTTGGGACTCATAACCAATGACAGAAGGCCTTGATGCATCTAATTGACATCTACTCTCATTTACAAAGCTTGTTCCATTTCTTCTTTCGCTTAATCTCACGCTGAGATTTTTATCTTCCTCAATAATATCCCAATAATCTGGTCCATATTGATTTATAGCTAGTTTTGGCATTTCTTGTATATTTTCACCCAATGTTAACATCGATTTTTGTTGAAGAACAGTATTATTCTCTGTTGTTAGTGCATAGCTTAAGGGAATATTTGTTTGGAAATTGAGTCCATCTGTTGTAAAGGTCCCTGTTTCCGCCTTTGGAGAATCTATATCTGTAAGTGGAGGAGGTTTCTTCCGAACAAGACTTCTCCTCTTTGGAAGAGATGAGTCCCTTTCATTATTCCCTTTTTTGCTATATGAGGAGTTTCTTTCATTGATATTATATATTTGTTTATGAAGGATTGTTGAAGCATCATTAAGAGTGTCATCAAATCCTGGAATCTCTTGAGCTATTTTAATGTTAACAAAGAAGGGGAATGATAATGTTACGTTGGTTATCTCTTGGAATAGGAGGAACATTAAGATTAGAACCAACTGGAGATGTAATGAAAAATTCAGCTTGACCAGGAACCTAAAAAAAATGAGATGGGAAAAATTAAAGAAAACCCTGCGAGAGGAAGCAATACAACATTGATTTCCCATTGAGAAAGGTTAATGAAGGAAATTGTTTAATGTATAGTGAAATGGGTTAATCACAACAGTTAAGTTAATTTTAAATAAAGTAGGGAACTGTTAAGGAGAATTACATGTCAAAAGAAATTATATCTTAACGATTAAATTAAGCGGGTGCAGGTAAAATTTTTACAAGCAATTAGCCTCTCATCAGACATATTGAAAGAAATTTATGTAATAGTATCTCTCAAGAAATTTGTTCAAAAATAAACAAAGTTAGAAGTTTATTGTTTAAAAGGGACAAATATAAAGAGAATCTTTTTGAGTTAAATAAGTTTTAAACATTCCTTTTTCATTCAAAAAAAAACAACCAAGTAACAATTATACATTTCATGACTTGAATCAAAGATAATAAATTTTGCAGAAATTTTTTTCCTTTAGATTAGATTTCCGTTCAAATTGTTACTCAATTCATTAGACTTAGCCGGCTCTAATTTTTATTCAAATTTAAATTTTTCATCGACAATCAAGCCCTTAACTGCATCCTATGATTGCTGAAGTCGCCGATACATCAATATCAAGAACAGAGCTCTTAACCTGGTTCAACGACACTTTAAAGGTATTGCGTTATTCAGACAAAACATCATTTATAATAGATAAACCTTCAAAGAATAGAGCAACTTGGAACAGGTGCCGTTCATTGCCAGCTTCTTGATATCGTTTACCCTGGAAAGATTCCTCTGCATAAAGTCAATTGGAGAGCTAAGTTCGAATATGAATTTGTGTACAATTACAAAATTCTCCAACAATCCTTCACTAAATTCAATATTCCCAAATACATTGATGTAAGTGTTTTCCTCCTCTAAACCAAACTTTCCTTTATATTAAATATTTTCTTTGTTTTCTTGTGATTAATTTCTTTCAGGTGGAACGCCTTATTAAATGCAAATATCAAGATAACTTTGAATTCGCTCTTTGGATGCGTAGATTTGTTTGCGCCAATGCTCCGGGCTTCAAGGAATATGATTCTGTTTCACGCAGAGGAAACATTGAAATAGACTTTGGTTTCAACGAAAAAGCCTCTGTTAAACCAAGCACTTCAAAGGATTCCCTTGCAAAAGGGGCTGCTTTCATGAGCAAATCAAAATCAATCCTCGCTCCAAGACAACCCGGCCTAAAAAATGATTCAATGTACTCCCAAAGAAGCAGCGAAAATGGAAGCACACATGGAGGTTCGACCAGTAACTTATTTTCAAACCTTCCTCCAGGAGAGAGCAAGGTGTTGATGGATTTACATAATATGATTGAAAGACAAAAAGCTGACAAGAACCCTCAACTAGAGATTTTAAGAGCTGAAAGAGACTTTTATTACTCAAAGTTGAGAGATATTGATCATATATTAGATGTATATACAAGCAATAACGTAGAGAATTTGATAAATAATATAAGGGAGATTCTTTATTTAACTCCTGAGAAGATTGCGATTGTTTGTGAGGATGGAGATATAAAGATAAGGAATAAAGTCGATGATGATGGAAAGGAAAATGAAAATGAAGAGGAAGTTACAATGGGAGAACAGAAAATGCAAGAGGAAGGAAAGAGTGCTCCTCAAAGAGGGAATGACGTAATGGTTATTGAAGAGGATATCAGTCTTGAGGAGATTCCACGTGGAATGATTGAAAATGAACAGGGAAATAATATGACCCAGGTTTAAAGGAATAAATGAGGAGGATTTTAAAGGCTGTTTAAATAAAGTTTTCTTTGATTATTAATTGTATTTTTTGGAAATGTTTTCTTTTAAAAAAATGAGCAAAGTGAAAGAATAAAAAAATGAATGTGCAGGATTTGTATGAACTTTTTATGTTTAACAAAATTGATTGAATAAAGTATTTTAATTTATCTAGATGGATTCTAATATATTCGCTCATTGTTATGTTGAAAAATACTGCTTTGATTTGTTAAATTTTATTGAAAAACATTTTTTGTTTACTTTTTAAGAAATTTTTACATAATGTGAAAATAAAGGCGAAATTTTCTTTATTGAAGGAAGTTAATTTTTCAACTCCTTTTTGAAAAGATGAATAAAAATACAAATAAATAAAGAGTTAATCAACCTGAAAAAGGAGATTTCGATTTGTTAAGGAAAAGTTCCTTTCAACAAATCTTTTCTCTTTTTCTTTTTCAAATTCATTTACAAATGCAAACCAAGTACTTTTTACTCGAAAATTTTTTTTTTCTTCTTCATACATTTTTCTTTTTTTATTGTTCAAAAGTATTGTTCTTTTCATGCTGTTTATCTGTATATTTCTGGACAATCTTCCTTATCATATCAATTCCAAGCGGTTTTCTTAGACATCTCACACCAGCTGTGTCACCCATTCTACCTTTACTTCTCAGTTCCGCAATAATATCATCTTCATTATAATATTCCCCAGATACGAAATAAATATCTACCTGCTTCCATTTATTCTCAGCTTCCCATTGTCTAATATTCTTCGCAGCAGTGAATCCGTCCATTTCAGGCATCTGTATATCAAGCATTATAAAGTCAAAGAAATCATTTCCATGCTCTTGATATTGTCTCACTGCTTCCTTTCCATCACCTGCTAAGAATGTTTGCTGCACTCCTTCTCTCTCAATCAAAAGCTTATGTAAGTCTCTATTATAAGCATAGTCATCAACAACAAGAGCTCTCACTTTATCACGAGTAGTCACTCTTTTTCTAGATGCCTCGATTAACTTGATATTCATTACTGGGATATAAAAGGCAAAAGTCGTCCCTTGATCAGCTTTGCTTGTCACAGTAATATCCCCGCCCATTTTCTGACATAATCGCTTACACATCCACAAACCAAGCCCACTTTCTTTTAGCCCAGAAGGGAGATCTTTATTAGTGTGGGAAAATCTCTCAAATAAGGTTGGTAAATGATTTTCTGGGATTCCACATCCAGTATCAGAAATTTGTACAACTAAATAACCATTTTCGGCAACACTGTCTTGCTGGCCCACAAAAGAGGAGAGATTATCAATGTGTTGCTGTAAGTCCATTGTTGAGGAACCATCCATTTTCCAGACTAAGTACTTCTGTTCAGAAAGAACGCTATTTCTATGTGGAACTCGTTCCATAGTCTTTGGCTCGATGGATTTCAGGCATTTAAGATTATTGTCTCTGATGTTAGCTTCTGCTAAAGAGAACTCATCGAATGTCTGAGGTTCCCAGGAGCTTTTATCACTGATTGGATTTTCTGAATTAAAATGGTTTTGTTTCATTCTTAAAGGAGAAGCTTCTCCATTTGGGTTTTCCTTTAACGGGACTATTAAATTATCAGACGTTGGTAAGCTATTTTTCCAAGACAGCAACAAATTGATCTTTCCATTATGAGAAGTGAACTTGAGAGCATTGGAAAAAAGGTTAAGCATGATTTGTAAGGTTCTGGAAGGGTCGATCCAGAGGACAGAGGGAAGATTTTTATCAATAGAAACTTGTACAGACATTTCCTTCACTTTGATGCTTTCAGCATAGACGATAATGACCTTTTTGATCATGTCAATAGAGCCTGATTCCTTATAATTTAGGTCGATTTTCTCTGATTTTAGCTTAGCTATATCAAGAAGGTTATTGACAACATTGAAAAGGATTTCTGCGTTTAGCTTAATGTTCTTTAAGGCTTGAATATGACTGGAATCTTTCGCTATTCTCAAGAGAGATTCAATGCTTGTCCTCATTGTATTTAATGGACTTTGTATTTCATATGATAAAGATGATACAAAGGTGTCCTTTGCTTCAGCTACTTCAACAATTTCCTTTGTAACACCTAATGTTCTTTCATAGTTTTCTTGAGCGAGTTTCCAAACGGTTGTTTTGATACTTTTCTGGCCGAAAGAAATTAGCCCGAGGAATATTGTAGCAGTGAGACACCTTCCTTTTAGCTGCATAATCAAAAGGGCTTGTTCTTCTGTAAAAGTGACTTCGAAAATCTCCGAGATTTTTAATGCAACCAATGAATTTTCCAATATACACATGCACATGTTTATTAAGAGGACTTTTACGGAAGATGTGAGCAAGAAAGAGCAAGGGATACAGCAAATAGTGAGCCACATACTCACAATAGACATTCCGAAGATATTACTCATCATAATGTTATTCAAATGGAAATATATCAACACCACGATAGCTGCAGATTCGCTTTGACCTCTTCTCAATAAGATTAATGAGAGTGCTATCATGGGATAAGTTAGAAATATCTGTCCACAACTGGGTAGGGAGTAACCCAGAAAAGGAAGTACTGTCCAAATTCCTATGAATAGCATCATTAAAGCATTGACATATATGATAGAAAGGGCTTGGTAACGTTTGAGGAAAGAATTAACGTCTTGGCCAACTTTTTCATTGCGGGTAAAAAGCCTCAAGAGGTTTGCATTGATGGCTTGCATATTTCTTTGAATGATAGTGAATTAAAATTGGTTTATTTTAGTTGGGTTTTAGTAAGGATTCAGTCCAACTCAGCAGATTTGGTTGCGAAAAAATTATCTTAAATTCTTAAATTTAACTATAATGCTCATTTTCTCTTTTTTTCCTAAACTATGGAAGGGCCATTTTAGAGTCCAGCTTTAAATAAGAGTTTCTTGTTAAGGGGAAAAGGATGGGAAAGGTGTTTTTGAATGGTTTTAACAAGGAATTAAATGAAGGAGTTGTGGAATTGTCCTTGATTAAATTCAAATGGCCAATTATTAAAATTTTTAACTCCAGTATTTGTTTAATTCATTCGATTATTTCCATTTAAAATGAATTACATCGGTGTAAACATCTCTCAAGAAAATTCTAGTTCCATTATTCTCTATTTTTTTCAAAGGAAACAAAGACCACAGTGGGAACCCTTCATAAATCACTTCCTTCATATTTGGGTTCCTTTAAAGCTTCCCTTTAAGCTTTGCAAATGTTTTGCCTGCTTTTCTATAGAAAGATCTTAAGAACTTTAATTTGGATCTGACAAACCCTGAATGGTTCCGGAAGAAATTGACAGAAAATTCGATTTGATGGAAAATGAAACTAAAACTTTTTAATTTTATCATCAAACTGAATGTGATTTAACATGGACTTAAAATTTACACAAATGTACAAGAAGCTTTCCTTTCACTAACACATTATCTTTTGATGGGGGATAAAGGGGGGAACAAAGTCCGTCCAGTCTTAAGTGTAATTAAACATATTTGGAATTTTCTCTGTTACTGGTCGCCTTTTCCTTTCTCTCTTTCAACAGACTTTCAAATTCCAGACAAGCAAATGTAAGTAGTTGATAAATGCAGGCAAGAAAAAATGATTCGGTATCAGTTGTAGCATTAAAGTTTATTTTGATTGAATTGATTCTATTAGAAATTTTGAAGAATACTCTATTTCCTTAATTATTTTGGACAGTTATAATTTATTAAACAAAAGAAATCCCACTGACTAGATTTTTCACTTTTAGTGTAAACGAATTGAATCGTCTTTTCCTCTTCTTATGGCTTGACCCTTTTAAAACTTAGCCTTGATAGGAAAAGATGTTAGTATAACTGCGGGCTCTTGTTTGCTATGAGCTCTTTGGGTCCTTTAGAATCCTTTCTCTGTTTAAATTGAGTTAAAATAAAATGTTTATGCCATTTCCCTTTAGTTTCGATGATTTGGGTCATTAATTATTGTATCAAAGAAATGAGTAAAGTATGAACCTCTTTTTTAGAAAAAATACTTGATATTAAGATAAGGAAATATATACTCGAAACCTCAATTCAAAGTTAAATCTTATTTCCCTTGGTAAAAAGTCTATGGCTTCATTTGGAAATCATAATGTGGCATTGATAATTTTCCTGTTCATTCACTACAATCTTCTGTAATAAACTCCCTCCTATTAACATTAATTTTATAAAGTTCTCTCGTTCAAACTGTTCCCGCTAATGAAAAAGTGGATCTTCTTGTGCATTTTACTCAATATATGTCCAGAGATAAAACCGCCAAGTCAATCAATTCTCTTCTTAGCCAACACAATATAAGCTATACTATTCCTCCTTTTCACAGTCCTTTTCAGGAGCTGCCTACCGATTTCATGAAAATTCAAGTAAGTTTCGGAGACAATTTTGAAATAGCTTTCATTTTCTTTAATTTTTCGTGTCTTACTTGTTAAGTTAAATCAAGCTAATATTCTCGATGCTAAGGAAATATTGAAAAAATTACCTAATTTCAAGACATTCAGTTTTGACAGGAAAATTAAAGCAGCTCCTAAAGAAAATGCATTTGTAATATCGAATTCAAGGCATATTTGAACTTTTAGAAAGACAATGTCTCTCCTTACAATTATAAATTCTTGGTCAACTTGACTGAAGAACTTAAACTAAAAGAATATTGGGACAAAGGAATTACAGGAGAAGGAGTGAAAATAGCAATATTTGACACAGGAATATCTGATATCTATCATGAAACGAATAAAGAGAATATTAAAGAAAATATTAACTTAAGTGGAGAAACATACGCAGCAGGGACTGACTTTAGTGGGCATGGAACTTTTGTTTCAAGCGTATTCTTTTTATTAGATATTAAAGCTTATAATGTAACTAAGATAATAACAAGTTCGAATAAAGAGTGTCCCGGAATTGCACCTGATGCGGATATTTATATATTTAAGGTTTTCACAAAGACAGAGGGTATAGTTATATGAATACTTTCCTTAATAATATCTTAAAGAGACTTCTTATTCATGGTTTCTGGAGGCTTTTAGTTATTGTATTCAGAAAAAGATTGACTTGATAAGTTTTTCAATCGGATCTACAAATCTCATTGAAGCGCCCTTTATAGATAAGGTATTTCTTTTTATTCAACCTGTTCTTTGGATCAAGTCTTTTCTTTCTATTTCTTGTTAACTAATTTCTATTCCTCACTAACAGATCAAAGAAGTCACGGCAAATAAAATAACAATCATAGCTGCAGCAGGCAATGATGGACTTTTTGGGTATAAAATTCTCCTTTATATTATTTTCTCTTCTCTTTCATTCTTAATTATTGTATTTAATCATTATACAGAACAATGAACCATCCTGCAGACTTTGTTGAAGTTTTAGCAGTTGGAGGCGTTGGCTCTGATGGGAATTCTGTCGCTGGGTACTCATCAAGAGGTATGACCAACGCGGAAATCGCAACAGGAATGGGAAGAATAAAGCCTGATCTCGTTGCTCTTTCTAAAGACATTGTATTGAAAAAAATAGTATAGAAAATCATTATAATAGATTGCCTCAAATATTGATGGGGAATGTGATACACGATCGGGAACATCTTTTGCTGTTCCTGTTGTAACAGGATCTTTGGCTCTGATATTATCTTCCCTGTCACAGAAGGAAAGAGCTATGGTGAATCCTGCCATGTATTTTAGCATAGTGGTCATGATTAATATTTTAAGGATAAGACAGGCTTTGGTTGAAACAGCAAGGAAACTTGATGAGGCCACGATGTTCGAACAAGGAGCTGGTTTGTTTGATTTGGACAGCGCTTTTGAATACTTTAAAAATCTAGCAAGGCCAAAAGTTTCGATTTTCCCTTCATTCCTCAATATGACGGATGAAGAGCCATACACGTATCCATATTCGCTTCAGCCACTTTATTCAACTGGGATGCCAACGATTCTAAACTTAACTGTTATCAATTCTGTCGGTCCAAAAACCAAAGTATCCAAAATCGAGTTTCATTCAAAGAGTACTTCAAAGGATTTTATAAATGTAAGGGACTTTGCATTGAGGAAGCTAATTTTTTCTTTCCTTAGATTAGTTATGAGAGCTCGCCTGAAATTTTCCCTTATTTTGGATATATTGCTCTTGTATTGAGAGTTGGTTCCCAGGCTGCAAAATCCTTTTTGCGAAGGTCTTTTGAATTCCAAGGGACAGTCAAAGTGTATTTTGAAGGTAAACCTTATTTAAACAATTAACCTCAGTCATTTAGATGGGGACAAGAAGAACGTTGCAGAGGTTGCATTGATTCTTCAGTTCATAATGACTCCACCTCGAGAAAAAAGAATCCTTTGGGATCAATTTCATAACATGAACTTTCCTGAGTCAGGCTTCATTCCCAGGTAAATAGCTCTTCCCTTTATATGAGACTTACAAAGAATAGAGACTCTCTTCAAAATGCTGATTATCCTTATGAATGGCTCGGAGACCATCCTTATATAAACTTTTTCCATTTATTCAAACTTATTCAGAAACAAGGATATTACCTAGAGATCCTTAGAGGATCCTTTGAATGCTTTGACGCTTCTAAGTATGGAATACTCTTAATAGTTGATCCCGAGGAAAAGTATTCAGAAGCAGAGAAACTCAAACTCGAACAAGATGTCGTTAAGAAAGGTCTTTCTGTTATTTTATTTGCTGAATGGTATGATCCTCATCTCTTGAGCTTAAACACTTTTGAACCAAAAGTTAGCAATAATCAAAAACCTGCGACATCGACTATTCCTGCTACTCCTGTCACAGGGTATGGAAATATAATTTTCTCTGTGTTAATGTTATTGTTTCAATAGAGGATCAAATGTACCAGCCTTGAATACCTTGCTTGAGAATTTTGGTATAGCTTTTGGGACTAGTTCCTATGCTGGAGATTTTGCTTTTGGGAACAGAACACATTCAGTAAATTTTCAATGATTTGTTCGCTAAGGAAATTAGTATCTTTCCGGGACATATATAATAAGGTTTCCAAAAAATGGAGTGCTGCTTACGTTTAATTTATTCAATGAGTCTAGTTTGCTTATCAACAGAAAAGGCTCGTCAAAGGAAACAGAGCCCAAACCTGTGCTTGGACTCTTAAGAAATGTAAATAAAGAAGGAGTTTGTTTTTATTAAATGTTAGATATATAATCATCCCGGGTCAGGAAGGTTTATAGTTTATGGCGATAGTAATTGCATTGATTCCGCATTTATGATCAATGACTGCTTTGATATCTTCAAAGATATGTTAAGGTAAATTATTTTCTATTTCTTATTTCTTGTGTATTTTCCAAGTTTTAAATGTGTTTGATTGAGTTTTTTAAAGGTTTATTGAGAGTGGAACAATGAAGTTGCTTGATCATTTCCATAATTATGAGATCCCACAGAATTTTATCGCAAATGAAGAGGTTGTTTACTATGATGAATCACGCCAGCCTTTAATGAAGACTTTTTCTAAACATTATAATAATAATTTATGGAATAAAACTCTTTGTTGTGAAAATTATAGACCTGCCAAGGAATTTGTTGACTTTAAAGAGCTTAAGATATATTCACATACAAGAAATGCACCCAACGATCCTCTAACAAATTGGGTTTCGGAACAAAAAGAAAAAACAAATGATATTTTGAGTCCACAAGGTAACTTCTGGTTATAATATTTGATTAACTAATGAATAGATTATACAATGATGGAGCATATACAAATGGGACTTATGACGTTATCTATTTTATTAATAGTTTTTATTGTATTTTTAGTGAGAAGAAGGAGGAGAAGGTTTAGATATTCTCCAATGGAGAGAGCTAAAGGTCAGATTATTATTGTGTAGAATTTATGTGAGAAAATGCTTCTCTTTGTAATTGTATACTATTTTAAAGATTTATCATGTAAGTTTGTCTTCTTTACAACTTTAGTCTACTTTTGAATTGATAAATCTCTTTTCTTTATTTGATAAAGGAAATTGTAATTTATGAAACCGCCTATTAGAAATTCATAAACTCAAAGTCCAATATCAAAAGACTTTTGTTTTCTAACTTATATAATTTTGTGTCTAATTAGGAATGAGAGTTTTAATTTAAGAAATTAAAAATACTTCTCAGAGATAATATTAAAAAACTTTTTGCAAGTTTAATAAGAGAATTTAAATCAAATGTAATCCATGATGAAGATCTATCAATTGTCTATTTAGACCTCTTAAAGACAAGAACTTTTCTGTATCTTGATTTTGAATATTAATTTTAATTAATTCTGTCTCATATTCTCTCACTTCAAATTTGAATACAGTAATTTCTTCATTTTTGAGTCAGTTCAACGACGTTTGCTTAAATTTAAGATAACAGTTTTTCTTGTATTAAATGTTCTTTTCGAATAGTTCAAACAAAGATCTGTTGCCTTGATTGGATTAAAATAAGATTTTTCCCTTTTTATAAATCCACAATCAGTTTTTAAATAACTTTATACGTAGAAAATTCGATTTTAAACGTTTTACCGAATCTCAACTAAGTTTTGGGGGTTTTTACACTTATTCAAGTCTTTTAAAACTATTAGATAATTAATGAGAAACTATTCAGACTTTATTTCTTCTTTTTGAGAGCAGAGCTAATTTCCAAAAATTTTTTGGCAAATTTGTTTCAAGTTCTAGAAACTCTATAAAAAAAATTAAATACAAATCTTTCAGTTTTTTAGAATTCTGGAATAAAAATTTAGAAAAAAAACGTTCCTCTTTAATTATACCCAGTTGTTAGAAATTCTAGAAAATCCAATTATAAGCAAACTGATTCTCGCTAGGACAAAAATTGATCAACAAAGCCATGTTGATTTAATTAAAAAAACGTACCATTTTTAATCAACCAGTATTAACTCTTGTCTTTTTCTCTAAAAACTACGAAAGTATTGTTTTATTCTTAGTCAGAAAAAAATTGCCTACTTTCGAAAAGTCTTCTTTCTGTTATTTTATATTTGTCTGCTTAAATTTATTAACAAGTGAATAGAGGTTTGATAAAACTATTAATTAACTCTTGCCAATAGAATAAATTTCGAGGAACCAAAAGAATAGTTTCACCTCTATTCAAATTTTCATTATTTGGATTTTAACAGCGTTTACTAAAGGATATCTTTACAATTTCAGTTTAATCTTACAAAAAAATCTTTTTCCAGAAACCCAGTTATACTATGTCCATCAATTCTTATCTCCTATCCAAATTCATAAAGAAGTCTGGACTTGGCTTTGGAGCTCAATCACTTCTCAAGCGCTACCAAGCCTTATCAATCATTTACATCAATTGCTTCTTTCTCATTCTATTTTTCTGGATCCTTCTTGACTTTTATCTATACCCTCTACCCAACAAAATCTTTCTTTTATTCATTACTCCAACCACATTTCTCTCTCTAATCCTTCTAAGACAAAGGAAAAATGAGTGTTCAGCTGCTTTGCTACTCAGCATTCTCCATATAGACATGTTCATTATAAGCAGTTATTGTCATATTTCTCTTGCTGCAATTTGTGTAATTACAGTATATCCAAGTATCTCGTTCTTTTTGACTTCTTCAAAACGGATTCATTTCTTTAACATGGCTCTTTGTGTGATACAGGACCTGTGGCATATCTCAAAAATCCAAGACGTGTTCAAAGTAACTCTTACTGATGAACAAGGCACCCATATTTTATACCTTAAAATGATTTCACTTTTTGGCATTGGGTTTATGTGGATGCTTTTCCACTTACAAAAGTCCATTGAAACAAAACTCTGGCAAGTTGCACAGTCAAATTACGAAAAAGCAGAAAATATAACAAAAGAGGTCGTTCAGGCAGTCGAGTCAAAAGATACTTTTGTATCGTCTCTTTCGCATGAAATAAGAAACCCTCTCAATGCTTTAAAAGGAAGTATTGATTATTTGCTCAAGGTTGTTAAGGACGCTTCACATTTACAAGTACTTAATAATGCGAAACTCAGCGGGGAAATTCTATTGAATTTAGTCAATAACGTGCTGGATGCTGCGAAGCTCAAGTCAGATAAAATGGAGCTTTCTTATATAGAAACAAGTTCTATTGATATTGTGAGGAAAGTTCTCTTAATTCATTCAGAAAGTCTCGAAGAGAAGAAGATTTTTGCGCAGGCTTTTATTGATAAGAGTCTTCCTTCAGTCCTTTGGACAGATCCTTCTCGACTTCTTCAAATAACTATAAACCTATTTTCAAATGCGTTAAAGTTCACTCCAAATAAAGGAAAAATACGGCTTATTATCTCGTGGTGTAATAATGAGGAAACAAGGGAAACTCTTCTGACACCAACAGAGGATTTTGTTTTCTATAATTACTTTGAAGAGGAAGAGCGTCCACTCCCTCAACTTATAATGACACAAAAGACTTCAGTACCTCCAGAAAGTGTCGAATCTCTTGAGGATTCATTTTTCTGTGAAGAGTTTAGCTTCGAAGCTTCAAAGAACCATCTATATAATTTACAGAGTATCAAACCTTTTATAAGTAAAGCGTTAAAAGAACTGAATTCAAGCGAAACAAAAACTGCTCAGGCTTATTCTGTCTGGAATATTAGTAAAGTCATATCTTCAAATATCCAACAAACGATACATAACTATCCTACTGTTGTAAGATCAGGAAGAGAAATCAAAGAAAAAGGCTTTTTGAAAGTAGAAATTTCTGATACAGGCTGTGGTATCGCAGAAGAGAACGTTCCTAAGCTTTTCCAGATGTTTGTGCAAGCGGATAGAAATATCCCTGGGATACACGGAGGTAGTGGACTTGGTTTATGGATTTGTAAGCAATTGTGCCAGAAAATGGGAGGTGATATTTCTATGTATAGTAAGCCTAATAAAGGGACTACCTTTGTATTTTATATTCCAGTTAATAATGACTTGTTATCTGAGGTTTGTTATACAAAGACTACTCCCCCAGTTCATAAGAAGATCCGGGCATTAGTTGTTGATGATCAGGCTTATAATAGAGATTTACATAAGTTGATTTTAGAGAGAGAAGGAGTACAGGTTTGCCTTGCGAATGATGGAAAACAGGCGTATGAAAGATTTATAAAGCATGAAGAAGGATATTTTGATTTTATAATGATGGATGTGCAAATGCCTGAAATGGACGGGTTTACGTCTGCAAGGAGTATTAGGTTATGGGAGAATGATAAAAAAAGGAAGAAGGTTGATATTTATTTTGTATCGGGTGAGTATTACAATGAAGAGGAAGTAATGGCAGGTTTGGCGACTAGTGGAGGAGCGGGTGATGAAGATAATGCAGGAATAAGATGCCTTAGAAAACCGATTGATGTTGAAATGACGAGAAAAGTGATCCAAAAATATACAAAGAAAACTCCACAATTGTGTAGCTCATCTAAAGCGAATTTACCTCCTATTATTCCTAAAAAGAAAAGGTAAATTATTGAATAGAACATATTTGTGTAAAATATGTCAATAAAGAGCTTTTTCTTTGGGATTGGATGTCCATAGGAATTTAGTAAAATAGATTTTTACAAGCTCACAATTCATATTATTTCTTATTCTTTTGTTTGTTTAAGTTCTTCGAAAAAAAGGTCTTTTCTTGTGAGCTTTAATCAATTTGATGTTCATGAAAGTAATTTGTAAATCTTCTTTTGACAGTAAAATTATTCCCCTTCTTTTGTTATAAATCAAATATTGAAAGAACCATACCTGTCTTTATTTAATCAAAAATTTCTCCTTTTGGATTTTATTTTTCATGAAAAATTAGAAATGAATTCTATAATGAAATTTTGTATAGAGAAAATATAGTGAATTTTGCTTGACTCAATAATGTCATTTTTAAATATGAAAGTTAAATAATATGCTCAGAATTATTTTATATAAAAGACATTGCTATCTTATATAGCTTTAAATAATATGCCTTTTTTATATTTAATATTAAATATTCACAATTAACTAAAAAATATTTTTACTATCTACAAACTTCAATCTACTGAGTATTCTTTACAACACCCACTGGATTAGTCTTATCTGTAGCCCATTCAGACCAAGAGCCGTCATAAACTGATGTCTTGTGCAAACCAACTTGATAAAATGCAGCATTAAGAACAGAAGCAGTAACTCCACTTCCACAAGTGAACCAAATTTCTCCATCAAGGTTAATTCCTAATGAAATTAGTTTAATAATAAGAGCGAATTTTTTTACCTGACTGAGCGATTTGTTGAGCAATTTCTTCATCTTCTTTAAAGCACATGTCTTCGTTTAAAAGATTCTTGAAGAAAAGGTTCTTTGATCCAGGAATGTGACCACTTGCCAAGCCTATTTTATTTAGTCTCTTTCTTATGAAAGATAGAAGGAAATAAAAATCTATACATAAAGTCGGAAAAAATGAAAAAACATTCCCACATTAAAATTAGAAAATTTTTTATGTGAGTAAAGTAAATAGAAAATTTACCTCTTGGATCAGGTTCAGCACCGGAATATCTCCCAGGAGCTCTGGCATCAACCAACTCATAGTTCTTGGTTGGACTATTCACCCATTTTCTAATATCTTTCATATTCTTCACAAGCCCTTGGTTAAAAGTGAAGTTAAAGTCTTCTGCAGGTCTCACTGATGAAGATTCATCAATTTTTGGGCTTCCTTTTTCTGTTTGAAGTCCTTCATTTTTCCATTTAGCGAAATTGGCATTAAGAATCCAACAGTTTTTAATTCCAAAGACTTTCATGGTCCACCAGGCCCTGGAAGAACCCAAAATGCTATAATCATCATAGCAAATAACTGTATCATTCACACCAATATTAAACTTTTTCATATGCTCTGTCCATTCGGCTAGAGAAGGAAGCATATGAGGTAAATTTGTCGTCCTGTCTGAGATGAGGTCAATATCAAAGAATTTGGCTCCTGGGATTCTTTCTTGTGAGTATTGTTCTGTTTTGTTTCTGGGGTCGTTAGGCATCAAGCTATAAAGTTAACTTGAAAGGAAGGAAAAAGTTTTACAAAGTGGCGTCGATAATGCGGACATTTGGAATATTTTCGGAGAGAAGAATGTTACATTCATCAGGTTTTATTAATGAGGTGTTGGTACTGAGGGTAAGAGAGCCTAATTTGACTTGACCGGCTTTACGAAGAGCACTTAACATGAGAGAAAAGAGAGGTTTAAAGGGAAATTATTTTTAGAGAAGTTTATTTTAACTGTTCTAAAAGAAGGAATTAAATTCTGAGAGGCTTCGAGGTTTGGGTAAAATTATTTGAAATTAGCGGAATCTCCTACTCGGGAAACTTTTGCTGTGATTAATAGAGGAAAGTATAAATTGAATTTTTAAAGGATTAATATTTACTTGACGTAAAAATATCAATTGATTTTCATGTATAAATTTAAGTAATGAATTTACTTTCTAAAAGAATTTTTGTAAATATTACTTTTCGTCAAGCTTGTTAATTTTAAGTTATTTTGGATTATAAAGATTCGTAACACTATTTTTGTCTTGTGTTTGATTGTGTATTAAAACTTAAAATTTCTAAATAATGAATAGAATTTAGTTCGATTCATTTTAAATCTAGATTAGCATAATCATAAGAATAAAATTAATCGAACTAGAAAAAACTTTTCCTATTCAGATAATCTGACAATTATCCTAAAATTGATTTACTAGTATTATTCCAACAGGAAACTAAAATGAGAAGCTCTTTGGATAAAATTATAACAATAGTCCTAAAAAATATAAATACAAGAAATTATAAAATTAATAAATTGCTTAGAACACATGTATTCAAAGGATGGGGGGGACGGGCTTGCGAAAATAAATTTTCCCTGCGAAAACCCCTGCGAAAAAAAGAAAAAAAAATCCACCTTTTTTTAAATATAAAGTATTTAATCCTTCAACACAAATATCTTCCCCATGATCTCAGAGATGTATGGTGAGGATCCAATACATCAATTTTAATATTATAAAATCACAAGCATAGCTTGTGTATATGATTTTTATCCTTAATAAACCCATAAAAGGATACTATTTAAATTGAGTTTCCTTGTATTAAATCGAGTTTCCCTGTGTTAAATCGAGTTTCCCTGTATTAA
>Ga0182742_1002470_pt1 | contig 20374 bp, 17 predicted proteins | sample eDN5th37CBELigMG_FD_128880 | JGI IMG/M metagenome (GOLD analysis project Ga0182742, IMG submission 128880) | Enriched Miracle-Growth compost microbial communities from Emeryville, California, USA - eDNA 5th pass 37_C BE-Lig MG (version 2)... ... | reverse complement strand
GGACGCAGTTCGGCTGCCGGCACGATCCGGTGCACCGAACCGACCTCCTGGGCGCGCTGGATGTTGTGGATCGCCTCGAATTCGGCGGCCACCTCACCGAGCTTCTCCGACCGCACCGCGGTGCGCAGCGTCGCGAGTTCGACACCGAGGCGGGCCTTCTCGCCGTCCTCGGCGGCGGCGAGCTGAGCCTCGAGTTCGACGACACGGGGGTCCGACGCGGTGCGCTTGTTCACGTCGCGGGTGAACACGACCGCCGCGGCGGGTGCGCCACCGAGCACCGACGCGAACGAGCCCTCGACCGCGAGCACCTCCATGTTCTCGTTCAGTGCGCCGGAGAACACCACGAACGCGCCACCGTGGTAGCGGGAGACCACGACGAACACGATCGGGCCGTCGAAGTTGACGATGGCTCGGCCGATTTCGGCGCCGTTCTCGAGCTGCAGGTTGCGCAGCGACTCGGGGGAGCCGTCGAAGCCCGACAGGTTGGCGAGCACGACCAGCGGCCGGTTACCGCTCGCCGCGTTGATCGCGCGGGCCGTCTTCTTCGACGACTTCGGGAACAGCGTGCCCGACGTCCACTGGTCCGGTCCGTCGGTCGGGAACCAGCCCTTGCGGGCGATCGCGCGGGACTCGATGCCGACGACCGTGACCGCGTGGCCACCGAGGTGGGCGTCGAACACCACGGAGGTGTCGGCGTCGGCCATGTCGGCCCAGCGCTCGAGCACCGCGTGGTCCTGGTCGACGACGGCGCGCATCACCGTGCGGATGTCGAACGGCTTCTTGCGATCCGGGTTCGTCTCCGAGGAGAAGATGTCCCCGACGGTCGTGAAGTCGCTGGACGGGTGCACGTGCGGGTACACCCGGACGTCGCGGTCGATCGGGTCGTTCGACTCGGCCTTGCGCGGGAAGCGTTCTCCCGGTGCGAGGTACGCGTGCTCGTAGTGCCCGAACAGGATCTCGACGGCGGCCGACAGGTTCGGTGCCCAGTACTGCGCCTGCCCGTTCGGGCCCATGACGCGGTCGTAGCCGCCGATACCGAAGTTGTCCTCGGCCGAGACACCACCGGAGTAGTCGAGCGACTGCTTGCCGGTGAGCACCATCGCGCTGTCCGGGGTCATCACGAGGATGCCCTTGGTATGCATGAGCATCGTGGCTTCGGCGTTCCAGTACGGCTGCGCGCCGACGTTGATGCCGGTGACGACGACGTTGATCTCGCCGCCGTTCTGCGTGAACGTGATGATGCGGCGCAGGCCACGCGACACCCAGTCCATGTTCTCGGTGCCGGAGTCCATCGAGATGGTGGCACCGGAGGACAGGGCGAACCATTCGACCGGGGCGCCGAGCTTTTCGGCGAGGTCGATCGCGGCGACCAGGCGGGAGCACTCGGCCTCGGCGACCGTGCCGAGCGCCTTGGTCGGGTCACCGAACAGCGCGACACGGGTCATGCCCTCGGGGTACCGCGCGGTCTTGGTGGTGATGACGCCGACGATCAGGCCCGCGGTGTTGCGGCCGTACGGGCGGTCCACCGGCACGAGCGCGCCGGAGGCGTCGAAGTCGTACTCGCCGAAGCTGCCCTTGCTCTTGGTGAGCAGCGGGATCAGCTCGTACGGGTACACCGTGCCGCGCGCCCGGGAGCGCTGGACCTTCTGGGTGTACTCGTCGAGCGGCTGCAGCGGCTCCTTCGGCGGCTCGGTCACCCGGGCCACGACGCCGGCACCGGAGCGGTACGAGAACCGCAGCGCCACCTCGCGTGCCGGGGATTCCGGGTTGTCGCGCAGCCAGCCGATGACGGTGATCTCCTCGAGCCCGGCACCGACGGTGATCGGCGCCGCACCCTGCCCGACGCGCTTGAGCTCGTCGAGGGTCAGTTCGACGACCGGCCACACGAACAGCACCACGCGGTTCGAGTCGAGGCGACGGTTGCCGCGGGCGGCCTGCGCCCGGCGCATGCCGTCGAGGCAGCTGGCCAACGCCCGCTCGAACGCGGGCAGCGACACGATCGCACCGGTCTCGTCACGCTGCGGCGCGATGTCGCGGACCTCGGCGAGCGCGATGAACCGCTCGTCGGACGGGTTCTCGTTGGCGACGAGGTGGTACAGGTACGTGTCCGGGTTCGCGGGCAGGCGGGTGCCGACGAAGTTCTTCAGCCGCCACAGATCCAGTCGCTGACCGGTCAGCGGGTGGATGTCGCGGATGTTGTGCTCTTCGGCGTATCCGCTGGCGAACGGGCGGAACGTGAAGACGTGCTCCTCGGCGGTGTCGGTGTGGCACACCGTGACCGTGACGCGGCGAGCCGTGGCGGTGACCGGGCGGGCGAGCAACTCGGTGCGCAGCGCTTCGGCCTGTGCGTCGGCGTCGGCCGGGGCGTCGTTCCACGCCACGTACAGGTCGACGACGAGGTTCTCGATGCTCGGCAGGGGCTTCGCGGCGGCCTCGACGGAGTCGAGCGCGGCCGACAGCTCGGCATGCCGTGCCTCGGCGGAGATGAGGTACAGGCGGGTGCCGCGCAGGTCGAAGTTGCCGGTGACGAACTGGCGGCCGTCGACCGTGTAGGACTGCACGTCCTCGAGGGTGCGGATCTTGTAGGCGCGGCGGGTGATCACCTCGAGCAGCGGTCCCGGCACCGATTCCGGGCGGGTGATCTGCTGCGCGAGCAGGTCGATCAGCGGCTCGGGCGTCGCGACGAGGGCCTCGATGCGCTGCGTGTAGTCGGCGGCCTGCGGGTTGTCGGCGAGGTACGCGAGGCTGCCGCGCACGCCGTCGTACACCTGCTCGCGGGCCTTGCGGATGACGGGTTCCTCGAAGAACCGGAACCGCAGGTTGCGGGCGGCGTCGCCGATGAGCGGGTAACGCACCTGGGTGGCGACGATCAACCGGTCCAGGACCTCGTTGAGTTCGTGCGACAGGCGCGGGGTCTCGACGTTCGCGAGCCAACGCTCGAGCAGCGCCGACACCACCGGCACCGCGGTCTCGATGCGCTGCTGCGCCAGGAACAGCCGGTAGACGGCCTCCTCGAGTTCGCCGGTGCGGTCGAGCGAATCGACGTCGTAGTGTCGCAGCGCGCGCGACAGGCGGGTGCGGAAGCTGTCCGGCAGGCCGCCGACCTCGACGTCGAGGGACTGCAGGTAGCCGTGGAAGTACTCGCGGGGGCTGTGCACCCGGTTGTCGCCCGACTCCTCGTCCTGCGTGGGCCGGTTGCGCGAGAGCTCGCACACGTCCGCGAACGTGGTGAGCAGCGACAGTTCGGCGCGGACCAGGTCGCACTGCTTGCCGGCCTCGGTGCGCAGGCGGTCGTACTCGCTCAGCAGGGTCGCGGTGCGCTTGGCGGACACGTCGTAGCCGGTGATCAGTGCCTCGAGGGCGTCGATGCGCGCGAGGGCGTCGGCACCGGCGTCACCGGTGATCGCGGGCGCGGGGGTCGGGAACTGGACGCGCTCGACGACCGCGGTGACGGTCTCCTCGGCGACCTGGTCGACGCGCAGCAGCGGAGCGCCTGCGTCGACCTGCGAGTTCACGACCGCGAGAACTTCGCGGACCTTGCCGGCGAAGGGTGCGCGGACGGCGGTTTCCATCTTCATGGACTCGAGCACCACGAGCGTCTGGCCGGCCTCGACCTCGTCGCCGACGGCGACGGGCACGGCGACGACGACGGCGGGTGCGGGCGTGCGCACGACACCGGCCTCGTCCTGGCTGATCTGGTGGCTGACACCGTCGACCTCGACGAGGAAGTGTGCGGGTCCGGCGATGGAGACGACGTGGTGGCGACGTCCGGCGACCGTCACGCGCGATTCGTACTCGCCGAGACGATCGACGTCGACATCCAGTTCGCCGCTGCCGGTTTCGACGCGGTAGCGGTGCGGGCCGACCTGGCCGACGAACAGCTCGTAGGCCTGACCCTGGTAGCTCAGCTCGATCTTGCGGCCGACGGTGTGGCCGGCGCGGGGGCGGCCACCGCGCGCGGAGGTGAGGAACGCGGAGCGTTCGCGGGCCTCGTCGGCGTCGTACACGTCGATGGCGGTGGAGATCAGCGCGACGTCCGCGACCCGGCTGGGGCCGGTGGCGGTGCCGGCGCCGGTGCGGTCGAGCCAGCCGGTGTCGGCGGAGGCGTCGATGACCTCGGGGCGGTCGAGCAGTTCGAGCAGGAACGACTTGGTGGTGGTGCCACCGTCGAGGACGACGGTGGTCTCGCGCAGCGCGGTGCGCAGACGGGCCAGGGCCTCGTCGCGGTCACGGCCCCACGCGATGATCTTGGCGACCATCGAGTCGTAGTCGGGCGGGATGACGTCGCCCTGGGCGATGCCGGTGTCGACGCGCAGACCGGAGCCGAGCGGGAACTTCAGCAGCTGCACGGTGCCGGGCGCCGGAGCGAAGCCGTTGTCGGCGTCCTCGGCGTTGAGGCGGGCCTCGACGGCGTGCCCGAACTCGGTGGGGCAGTCGCCGGGCAGGGCCTCGCCGGCGGCGACGAGGATCTGCAGCTTCACCAGGTCGATGCCGGTGGTGGCCTCGGTGATGGGGTGCTCGACCTGCAGGCGGGTGTTGACCTCGAGGAACGTGAAGATTTTCAGGTCGGGCTGGTACAGGTACTCGACGGTGCCGGCGCCGCTGTATCCGGCGGCACGCACCAGGTCCGCGGACACCTTGCGCAGGTGATCGGACTGCTCCTTGGTGAGCAGCGGCGACGCGGATTCCTCGATGACCTTCTGGTTCTTGCGCTGGATGGAGCAGTCGCGCACACCGGGTGCCCACACGTTGCCGTGGTTGTCGGCGATGACCTGCACCTCGACGTGGCGGGCGTCGGTGACGAGACGCTCGATGAACACGACGGGGTCGCCGAACGAACGCTCGGCCTCACCCTGGGTGCGTTCGAGGGCGAGTTCGAGCTCGTCCTCCGCGTACACCTTGCGGATGCCGCGACCGCCACCGCCGGAGCGGGCCTTGATGATCAGCGGGTATCCGATGGCCTGTGCGTGCCGGCGGGCGTCGGCGCGGTTCTCGACGGGACCGCCGGACCACGGCGCGACGGGCACGCCGACCTTCTCGGCGAGGATCTTGGCTTCGACCTTGTCGCCGAGCAGGCGCATGGCTTCGGCGGACGGGCCGATGAAGGTGATGCCCAGCTTGGCGCACAGGTCCGCGAACGCGGGGTCCTCGGCGACGAAGCCCCAGCCGACCCATACGGCGTCGGCCTTCGCTTCGATGAGGGCGCGCTCGAGCTCGGCGTGGTCGAGGTAGGACGTCGCGGCCGTGGTGGACGGCCGGAGGGTGACGCCTTCGTCGGCCTGGCGGACGAACATGGCCCGCCGCTCGGCGTCGGTGTGCAGCGCGATCGTCTTGATGTCGTAGTCGTGCTCGGAGTTGAGCTCCCGGACTGCGCGGATGAGACGGACTGCCGCCTCACCTCTGTTAACAACTGCGATCCGCTTGAACATACTCGTTGCCACCGTTCTCCAAGGTTGTGCGCGCTCGTAGCGACGCTCGTCGAAACTCCGCCCCGATGAGGAAGACAAATTAACCGATCAGAACGCCAACAATGTCACGAATTGACAACGCGGACGTGTGCATGTGATCGATCGACTCCTCATGATGGGCAAGGCAGGTCATGGGTCCGAAGTGCCGGGTCGACCCCGGCCCGGCGGACGGCTCTGCGGCAGGTTTCCCGCCACACTCGGCCATCGTCGTCGATGACCGTCCCCGCACGGGTAATCCTTCCGGTAACAAGCATGAACCAAACATGAGGGTTTGTCACGTTTTGGATATCGACACCCTAGGGGTCTTGCGCATCCACCCTTCGTGTGGTGGAAAGCGTTGCGCAGGGCGCGAATTGGGCTTTCGATGAAGGGTCAACCATGCGGGGTGTGGCGAGCGTCACGCACGTACTCCGGGGTAACACCGATGGGTAACCACGCGGCCGAGGCCGATCGGGAGGTTACCCGCCGGTATCGCCGCCACATGCCGTCGGCAACTTGACAAATTCAACCATCTGTCAAGAAAGAGCGCGGCAAATCGGTCGAAATCCCTGACTTCTGTGACCCATCTCACGTAATCCGACCCGGCGGTCTCCAAAACGAGCGCACGTCGACGGGCCGTTCCCGGTGCCTCGCGCGCGGTGTCCGTGTCGCACCGTCACGGATTCTGGAACAGTGGAAGGGTCCGGACACCGCGAGGAGGCCCTGAATGATGTCCGACGAGCACATGTTCGACTCGCCCGCGCTGCGCCGCGAGCGCATCGACCGTCAGGTACGCGAGTGGTGCGAGCACGGCCGCATCGACGGCCGGCACGCGCCGCTGAGCGACGCCGCAGCCCTGTGTCTGGCTGCTGGGCACCTCGACGAGCAAACCCGCGAGATCCTCGCGGTCCGACGCCGCACGGGCCGGCCCCTGCCCACCCTCGACGGCTTCGGTGACCTGCGCCGGCTCACCGACGAACACGCGCGCATCGCGTCGCGCGCTGCGGAACTGCGCCCCGGTGCGACGCGGCTCGTGTTCGAGTACCGCGCACTCGAACTCGACAAGCGCCTGCGCGCCGCACACCGCGCATTCGTGCACTCCCCGGCGCACTATGCGCAGGGCGTCCGGGCCGTGCGCCGCGACCGCCGCGACGGCGTGCACCTCGATCCGGCGCAGCGCGACGCGCTGTTCGCCGCGCTGCAGCGCACCCCCGTGCCGCTGTCCGTGCCGGTCACGGCCCAGGCGCGCGGCGCCGTGCTCGGCGTCGCCGTCGAGCGCGTCGCCCGCTGGTCCGAGGGCACCCCCGCGGAAGCTGCCGGTCGCCGGGCGGCCGACGCGCTGTCCCGCCAGGTCCCCGAGGACGACGATCGCTTCGTCGACCGCTACGACACGCTCCTCTTTCTCGCGGGCAGCCTCTACGACCGCATCGAAACGTCCGCGGCGTGGAACTCCGAGCAACTCGTCGTCCAACGCGCGCAGCTGGATCTGGCCGACGAACTCACCCAGATCGCCGTCGACACCGTCGCCCTGCGCGGGTTGCTCGCGGAACTCGCCGACGCGGCACGTAGCGCGCCGGCCGCGCGCGCCGGGCTCGAGGCGAGGGCGACAGCGCTGGAGGCGGTGTGGGATCAGCTCGTCGACCGCGTCGCGGCGCTCGCGCGCATCGGTGATCTGCTCACCACGGCGGAGGAGCAGTTGCGTCACGACCGGATCGCCGAACGTACCGCCAGCCTGGACGAGCGCATCGACCGCCTCATCGGACGTTCGGGAGCTCGTGAATTGTCCGCGGAGAACACGCATTTCGTGGGGGATCAGGTCGACGCCGCGGCCGGCTCCATCCGGTCCCTGCAGGCATCCCTGCGTGGCGACATCGCAGTGCTCACCGCGAGGGAGCGGCCTCCGGTCTGACCGCCCGTGGATTTGCTCCGGTCCGGGTGATAGCTTTCTCGCCGTCGTGATGGGGGGCGAGTGACAGGAGTTACCGGAGTGGCGTCGTGCTGGGCGCGGAAGCTGACGATTCTGGGGCTGGCTGCCGCGGTGGCGGCGACGGGAGCGGCCTGCGGCGGCGGTCCGAACACCGTCGAGATCGTGGAGGACCCGGTCCTCGAAACCGCCTTCGAAAAGGTTCTGGCGGACGGAGAATCCCGCACACTCGGTGAGGTCGCCGAAGCCGCGGGCATCAGCGGATGGGACCGCATGTACTACTTCCGTGTGCCGCTGCTGATGAGCGAGGTGAACCGCAGCATCGGCACCGAGAGCACGCTCTGGGAGAACCTGCCCACAGCCGGCGCGGACGGCGTCATCATCTTCCTGTCCGGAAACTCCGTCGTGCGAGCGGTCCTCGACCATGCCCCGAGCCTCGACCTGCACGGCTACGCCACCGCCGATTCGGCCGTGACCGCTGCGCCCGGTGGGGCGCGCGGCACGATCGCCGTCGAAGCCAAGGGCAGATAGCCCGGTCAGAAGACGCGCAGACCCAGGCGCCGACGGGTGCGCATGTCCACGAGGTAGGCCTTCCACAGCAGCGGCCACACGTGCGGGGTCACCCGGTGGAGTCGGCGGACCGCCCGGAGGTAGCGGTCGAATCGCCGCTGGTCGTCGGCGGTCCAGGGGTAGTGCATGACGTCGCGGAACTCCGGCGGCAGCGCGCCGCGTGTGACCAGTTCGAACGGCGTCCCGAGCGTGCGGTGGATCGCGCGACCCACCCGGCCGAGGCGCACCTGGAGAACGGCGAGATTGCACAGTGCGGTGAGGTATTCGCGCACTTCGTCGTTCATCGAGATCTCCGCGACCCCCTCCTTCCAGAGCCTCTCGTACTCGGTGCGGGTGGTCGGCCAGGCCTCGGGGCGCACGTTCAGCGTCGTCCCGAGGGTGCTGCCGTCGAGCAGGATCCGGTGATATTCCTCCTCGGTGAGCGGGCCGTAGAGCAGTTCGTGCTGGTCGATGAAGTACTTGAGCAGGCACAGCGCCACCCACCGCTGCAGCGCGGGGGAGTTGGCGCTGTACCGCACGACGGAATCGGGCTCGGAGGTGACACGCGCGTGGATCTTCTTCACGGATTCACGGATGAAGTCGCGGTCGTCCTCGGTGCCGAACACGGCGACGGCCAGGTAGGTGCCGGTGGTGCGGGCACGTTTGACGGGGTGCAGGTCGGCCCGGCCGGAGTCGACCTTGCTGTCGACCACGCCCTGCCCGACACCGGGATGAGCGAGTTGCATGATCACGTTGGCGGCGTTGATCGAGCCGCCGAGTGGAGAGACGAGATCTCCGAGTGTGTCGATGGTGCGCATACGCCCCCTCCATCTGATTACGACCGTAGTCAGTTGCTTTCCACTGTAGTCCTACAGCGGGGTGGAGGGAATCGGCCAGAGTCCGGCGACTCTTGCCGCGGGGACCGTCGATGTAGTACTAGCGTGAGCGTGTCCGACGACACCGAACGGAAGGCGCCACGCCGTGAAAGCTGCTGTGTTCGAAGGAAACGCACCGACCCTCGTCGTCGAGGACATCCCACGCCCGGCCCCGCGCCGCGGCGAGGTTCTGGTGAAGGTCTCCGCGTGCGGGGTGTGCCACACCGACCTGCACGTACTCCGGTCGGAGGTCGCGTTCCCGGTGCCCGCGGTCCTCGGGCACGAGGTCTCGGGCACCGTCGCCGAACTCGGTGACGACGTCGAGGGACTCGCGGTCGGCGACCCGGTAGTGTGCAGCTTCATCATGCCGTGCGGCACCTGCCGTCACTGCGTGCGCGGCGCCGAGGACCTGTGCGAGAAGTTCTTCGCGTACAACCGGCTCGGCGGCACCCTCTACGACGGCGAGACGCGGCTGTCCCGCGCCGACGGCACTCCGCTGGCCATGTACTCGATGGGCGGACTCGCCGAATACTGCGTCGTTCCCGCCACCGACGTGTTCCGAGTCCCCGACGGTGTGGGCCTCGGTGAGGTGTCGATCCTCGGGTGCAGTTCGTTCACCGCGTACGGCGCGGTCGCGAACGTCGCGCAGGTTGTCGTCGGCGACCGCGTCGCGGTGATCGCGGCCGGCGGGGTCGGCTCCAGCATCGTCCAGTTCGCGAAGGCCGCCGGTGCGACGCAGATCATCGCCGTCGACGTCAGCGACGACAAACTCGACGCCGTCACGAAACTCGGAGCGACGCACACCGTGAACTCCTCGGTCACCGATCCCGTCGAGGCGATTCGCGAACTGACCGGCGGCACCGGTGTCCGCGTCGCCTTCGAAGCGCTCGGCCGCGCCGACACGTTCGCGACCGCCCTCAACGTCCTCGACGACGGCGGACGTGCCGTCGTGGTGGGTATCGCCCCGGCCGGGTCGACCGGCGAGATCGACCTCGCTCGGCTGGTGCGGCGCAAGCTCGAGATTCGCGGCTCCTACGGCGCCCGCGCCCGCACCGACATGCCGGCCCTGCTCGCGATGGTCGCCGCCGGGACGGTCCGTCCCGAGAGCGTGATCACCCGCCGCTACGGGATCGACGACGTCGACGAGGCATACCGGGCCCTCGGACGCGGGGAGATCGTGGGTCGCGCGATCATCGAGTTCCCCTGACCTGCTCGGAAGCCACACACCCGCACCGACGTATAGTTGCCCGCGCAACGAGAGGTTCTTGCGGAGGGAGCGGGTGGTGGCGCGGGTTATCGCGACGATCAACCTGAAGGGCGGCGTCGGGAAAACCACGACGACCGCGGCACTGGCGGAGTTCATGGCCGCCGACTTCGGGCAGCGGGTGCTGCTCATCGACCTCGATCCGCAGACCAACCTGACCACCATGATGGTCGGCGAGGAACGCTGGCAGGAACTCAACGAACTCGGCTGGACCCTCGCGACACTGTTCCGCAAGGCCGTCGATCCGTCGGCGCCCGACTTCGACATCGAGAAGGCGCTGCAGCGCAACGTCTCGTCCGTCAAGACGGTCAAGGGCGTGGACCTGCTCGCATCGTCGCTCGATCTCATGGACATCCAGGAGGGACTGAGCCACCAGCAGTACGCCGATCCGGTCTCGACCCGCCCGATCGAAGTGCTGTCCTCCGCGATCGCCCCGATCGCCGACGGCTACGACTACATCCTCGTGGACTGCCCGCCGAACCTCGGTATGCTCACCCTCAACGGCCTGCGGCTCGCCGACGGATACATCATCCCGACGATCCCGGACATCTTGTCCACCTACGGAATTCCGCAACTCCAGTCCCGCGTGAAGAAGTTCGCCGAGCGGGTCGGTCATCCGATCAAGGAGATCGGGCTGGTCATCACCAAGTACCGCAGCGCGTCGAATCTGCACCGCAGCACGATCGAGCGACTGCAGCGCGACGAGAAGACCGCCAATGTCGCACCGTCGTGGATCCCGGAGGCCACGCAGATCGCGCAGTCCGCGGACTTCGTGCCGTACGGCACGCTCAAGCGCAAGTACGGCAACAGCGGACAGTACGACGCACTGCGTATGCTCACCGAGGACGTGCTCATGAATGCGCAGGTAATGCTGTGACCGACATCGACCGAAACGAGGCCCGACTACGCCTGCAACTCGGGGAGGCCGGTGCGGCCCTGCTGCGCCTGAGCGAGAGCACACCGGCCGTGGCGACCGCGTTGATCAAGCTCGTCCAGGTCGTCGCCGACGAGGCCGCGCGCACACCGAGATTCGCGAAGGCACTCTCCGGTATCCTTGCGGCAGCGGCAGAACCGGCGAGCCCCCAGCCGGCGCCGGTCGCGGCGACGCCGGTCGACAAGCAACCGGCCGAGAGGAAACCGGTTGCGCGGCGCGGCAAGCGGTCCCCGGGCCCGTTCGACCCGTTCGCGGTGTACCGCACCGACGGTGAGGACGGACTGCGCGCGCGGCTGGCTCCTCTGGAACTCGAGCAGCTCAAGGACATCGTGGCCGAACACAACATGGACTACGACCGGCTCGCGATGCGGTGGCGCACAGCGTCTAAGCTGCACGACCGGATCGTCGAACGCGTCAAGGCTGCGTGGACAAAGGGCGACGCGTTCCGCTGAACGGCTGACTCACCGCGAGCCGCGTTTGCGCCACTCGATCGCCGGGCACGTATCCATGACCATCGGGACACCCGCCGCGATCGTCCGGTCGAACGCGTCCTCGTCCACGACGCCGAGCTGGAACCACACGGCCTTCGCGCCGACGTCCACCGCCTGGTCCGCGAACTCGCCGGCAGCCTCCGAACGCCGGAACACGTCGACGACGTCGATCGGGAACGGGACGTCCGCGAGGGTCGCGTAGCCCTGCTCGCCGAGGACCGTCGGCGCCGACGGGTGAATCGGCACGATTCGCTTACCGCGCGACTGCAACAACTCCGCGATCTCGTACGCGGTCCGGCTCGGATCACCCGACAACCCGACGACGGCCCACGTGTCGCACTCGTCGAGCATGAACTCGACGGCATCGGGGTCCTGCCACGAACTGGTCATGGCGGCAAAAATACTAGGGACTCGCCACCGCTGTCCCCGGTATGCACAGCGGCGGCGCGATCGGAATGCAGAACGGATCCGAAGGCGATGGGTTGGCCGGACCGTCGGTGAATGCGGCGGTCACGTCGGACGAAAGCTGCTCGGCCGAACCGTAGGTCGACGCGGCGACCACGAAATCCGGTCCGAACGACGCCGACGCGTGCGCGGAACTGCGATCGTCCGTCCACCCCCACTTGGTGCCGACCACTCCCGGCAACCGCGCGGTACCGAAGTTCTGGGCGGTTCCGTCCGCCGCCCGATCATTGGCCGACGACATCGCCGCGAGCACCGGTGATCCGGGGTCGGTCCGAATCTTCGTATCCAGATAGGTGACCATGTCGTAGGTCGAGGTCGTCGCGGTTCCCCAGTATCCGGAGGCGTAGGAGTCGACGAGCCCGAACTCGGCGATCGTCGCCGCGATCGCGCCCGGGTACTTCGAGGCCAGTCGCTCGGCGATCCCGTCGTGGGACGATCGGATCATCTCGACCGCGGCGTCACGATCCGCGGGATCACCGTGCCGGACCACGTACTCGGCGAGGTAGAGCTTGATGATCGACATCGCCGTGCGGGATTCGTGTTCGTTCGCCGTTCCGGTGCGGGCGCCGGACAGGGGAGCGAACGAGATCTGCGTGCGCGTGGGGGTGCTCACCGTCCCGTCGGGGGCCGGGACCGGTATCGGTGCTGCCCATGCGGACTGGGGTCCCACCATGATCGTCGTCAGTGCCGCAGCCGTCGCGAACATCTTCGCCGTCCTGCGCATACAACCGAACACTAGTCCTTCGGGCGTCCCGACGGGAGCCTACGGGTAGGTTGGGCCGAACCCAGAAGGCTCGAACCCTCTGAAAGGATGGGCGCCCGTGTCCGAGACCGGTACCGAGGAATCCGTTGTAGTCGAGCGCGACGGAGCCGTCGCGATCGTGCGTCTGAACCGCCCCGATCGGCTCAACGCATTCACCACCGAGATGTGCGACCGGCTCCTCGCGGCCTTCGACGAGATCGACGCCGACGACGACGTGCGCGCGATCGTGCTCACCGGAACCGGTCGTGCCTTCTGCGCCGGCGCGGACCTCGGGGCGGGTGGCGACACGTTCGTCCTCGACGACGATCCCGACACCGGTGGCGCACCCGCCGACACGGGCGGTCTGGTCTCGCTGCGGATCTTCCGCTCCACCAAGCCGGTGATCGCCGCGATCAACGGTCCCGCCGCGGGGGTCGGCGTCACCATGACGCTGCCCGACGACATCCGGATCGCTTCGGACACAGCTAAATTCGGATTCGTGTTCGCACGCCGCGGGCTGGTACCGGAGGCCTGCTCCACGTGGTTCCTGCCCCGCGTCGTGGGGATCTCCACCGCCGTCGAGTGGGCGGCCGGCGGCAAGATGGTGCCCGTGGACGAAGCGCTCGCGCGTGGCCTCGTGCGCGAAATCGTCCCGGCCGAGCGCGTTCTCGACCGTGCCCTCGAGGTCGCCCGCGAACTGGTGACCGGGACCGCGCCGGTCTCGGTGGCCCTGACCCGGCAACTGATGTGGCGGATGCTCGGCGCGTCGAGCCCGGAGGTCGCGCACCGGGCGGAGTCCATCGGCATCTACGTCCGCGGCACCTCCGACGACGTGCGCGAAGGTGTCGAGGCGTTCCTCGAGAAGCGGGAACCGCAGTTCCAGAACCGCATCTCCGACGGGCTGCCGGATCTGTTCGGCGAGTACGGCACCGACTGACCACCGATACGTTCCCGCGTGGGGCCGGAACGAAATTTCGTTCGGTCGGACGATGTTCCGGCGCCCGATCGCCTGAGACCATCACCGGATGACCAACCCGGGCCCAGGGCGTAACGGATCGGGACGAGGAGCCTTGCTGATCGCAGCCCTCGCGGGAGCATCGGTGGCGACGCTCGTACTGTCGGTGCTCTACCTGCTCCTTCTCCGGGAGGAACCGGAAGCGCCGGAACCCGTGGCCGCACCGCCGTCGACCGTGACGGTCACCGCGCCCGCCCCGACGGTGACCGTCACCGCCCCCACCTCGCCGGTGCGGGTTGCCGCTCCGCCCACGAGTACCCCGACGACCACACCGGTGACAGCGACAGCTGCCCCCGGACCTCCGGCGATCGAGCAGGTCCGGGTGTTCACCGAGCGGGGCGGGCGCGGGCATCTGGTCGGACCGGACATGTACCAGGCGACCACCTACGGCACCGCGGGCGTGGTGTTCCGATGGCGATCCATCGACGAGTCCGGAGCTGAAATATGGAACGAGACCTGCCAGGTCGTGTCCACGGTGACCGGCCCCGGCGACTACAGCCACACCGACCGGAGTGCCGCGTGCTCGGGTCGCGTCCGCGCACACGAACTGGTCCTCGACGCACCGGGTGACTACACGATCACGACGACGGTGATCGGCGCCGACGGCGCCACCACCGTCGGTACCGCCGGCTTCCAGGTGATCCCCGAGTGAGGGTCGCGATCGATCAGATCAGGTAGAGCACCAGCACCGTCGCGATCAGCGTGACGAGCCAGCCGTCGGTCGCCCACTGCAACCAGCGCGGGGCCCCGCGAACCTCCATGAACGTCCGGATGATCAGGCGGCACTTCACGGCGGCCAGGGCGAGGACGAGCACGGTGATCGGTGCGCTGGCACCGACCGCGGTCGGCGAATGGTCGGGTGCCAGCTACCACGAGGCGATCGTGACGGCCGTGAGCACGAGCCACGTGACGGTGATCGTGCGCGTCGACGTTCCGGGTCGAGTGGTTGTTGTGGTCACCGGTCACCTCATGACGTAGAGCAGAGCGAAGATGACCACCCAGAGCAGGTCCACCATGTGCCAGTAGACCGCTCCGGATTCGACCATCGACACCCTGCGCCGGGCGGGATTGCGCAGTTCGCGCGCGACGACCCCGAGGACGACGAGGCCGATCAGCACGTGCAGCAGGTGGACGCCGGTGAGCACGTAGTAGAACGAGTAGAACATCTCGGAGTTGGTCTGCCCGCCGGTGATCTTGGTGCACCACTCGTAGAGCTTCAGCGCCGTGAACAGCACGCCGCACGCGCCCGCGGCGTACACCAGCCGGATCCCGTGTTCGTGCCGGCCGTTCCGGACCGCGGGGACGCTGAGTGCGACGAACCACGAACTAGTCAGCAGCACAACGGTATTGATCACCCCGATATCCACGCCGAGATGCTGCTGGGCTTCGAGGAAGGCTTCCGGCGTCATCGATCGGTAGATCATGAAGATGACGAAGTAGCCACCGAAGATGAGCATGTCGCCGAGCACCATGACCCACATGTCGCGATCGCCCGGCAGGTGCCGGCTCGGTGCGGCGGTGCGGGCGGTGACCGGGATGGCGGTCTGTGCCGGTACGGGTATCGAACTCGGACTGTTCATGACGCGGTTTCCTCGGTCCGATCCGGCGAGTAGGCGGGTTCACGTGCGGTCGCCTGTTTCAGCAGAACCATCAGCGCTCCCAGCCACACGCAGAACACGACGACGGCAAGCCAGAAGGCGATCGAGCCGTTCCAGGCGAACGGCCCCGACGCGAAGACGAACATCTGGGTCGCGATCACCTCGGTGACGATCTGCCAGATGCTCACGTACGCAAACCATTTCGGGAAGATGTTGTTGCGGTCGTAGAGGATCGCGATCGCCAGGGCGAGATATGCGGCGGAGAAGCAGCCGAGCGAACCGTTGTAGGACAGCATGCCCAGGTCGTAGAGCAGGCCGACGAGTTCGGGGTCGCGGTCGGGCCGGAAGGTCGCGGTGAGGAAGCACGCGGCGACGAGCAGGAAGCCGGGCAGCGCGCCGACCGCCATGCCGCCGATGTAGCCGTAGGCGAAGACGGAACCGACCGACATGCGTGTCATGTGGTAGGCGACCAGTCCGTTGGTGATCGCGGCGCCGCCGAGCAGCACGAGCAGCAGGCAGAATCCGATCTGGATCGTGGTGTGATGCTGCGCGAAGAACTCGACCTTCTGCGCGGTCGACACGTCCGGCCGCGGCGGTGGCGTCACCCGCGTCAGCAGGCAGATGATCACGCCGAACGCCGCGTAGAAGCCCGGGAAGATCCAGTAGACGAACCGGACGTCGGGCCTGCCGCCGCGTGCCGGCCGTGGGGTGACGTCGCGGTCCGGGATCAGGGTGCTCATCGGATCAGGCCTTCGGAGAGGGCCTGCCGGCGCAGCGTCCGGCGCAGCACGAAGAACATCACGATCATGAACAGGGCGAAGGCGCCGTTGCGCAACCAGAACGAGAGCAGTCCGTCCCACGCCAGCGGGCCGGTCTGCACGACCGCGGCACCGGCGGCCGGGATCATCGCGACCGCGGTCGCCAGCGAGTAGTGCCCCACCCAGCGCGGGAACACCGGGTCGGGTCCGTGGTCGAAGTAGATCGCGGCCGCCAGCAGCAGGAACTGGCTGACCACCATGCCGATCGGGGCGATGAACACGATCCACGCGAGGTCGTTGAGGAGCATCACCAGTTCGGGGTCGCGTTCCGGGCGGAACGCGGCGACGAGGAAGAAGATGTTCGACAGCGCGAAGATCGTTGCGCCGCTGACGATCGCGGTGAGGTAGCAGTAGGCGAACACGTGACTCTGCCGCATGCGTTTCATCTGGACCACGATCACCGTGAACAGCGGCAGGATCATGATTCCGCAGAGGTTGAACGTGACCATGCTGAACCGGATCCACGCGGTGTTCTCCCGGTAGAACGCGGCGACCTCGTCGGTGGGCAGGGTGGGGGGCATCGGGGGCCGGAAGCCGGGGAACGCCAGGCATGCCACCAGCAGCACGGCCGCGACCGCGGGTGCGGTCCACAGGCTCACCCATTGCGCCTTGACGTTGCCCGCCGCGGGGGAGTCCTGGGCTTGTTCGAGTATCTGCACCGCAACCTCCACAGACTGACTTCAGTCGATTCGTGCGCGAGCCGCCCGACGGGCTTCCGGTGAACGGTAACCCGCGATCGACCTCGGCGGAAGGGATTTTCTGAGTTGAGTCAGTTTTTCTCGGCTGTCGTAAACTCGCCGCAGAGTCGAGAACGATCAGCCCTAGGCGGGCGGAAACGGGTTGTGGATGGCGACGAGCAAACCGCAGACGCGCGGATCGAAGGGGCTTCAGACGCGGGAGCGGCTGCTCGGCGCCGCGATCGCGGAATTCAAGCGCGACGGCATGGCGGCGGCCGACACCGGGGCGATCGTCGCGGCCGCAGGCGTCGCCCACGGCACGTTCTTCTTCCATTTCCCGACGAAGGAACACGTCCTGCTCGAGCTCGAGAAGCGCGAGGAGGAGCGCATGGCCGCCGAGCTCGAGCGGTTCTTCGCGGCCGGGCACAGTGTGCGCGACACCCTCGCCGAAGCCGTCCGCATCTTGAAGGCGCTCGAGCGGCGCCTCGGCAACAGGCTGTTCAAAGACTTTCTGGCCCTGCATTTTTCCACCAAGCGACCGCCGTCCGAGGAGTGGCCGCACCATCCGGTGATCGTGGCGTTCGTCGACGAATTCGCGCGCGCACAGGAACGGGGCGAGATTCCCGCCGGGGTCGACACGTTCCACAACGCGGTCTCGTTCCTCGTCGGTCTCTACGCCCTGCTCATCACGATGCCCGACTCGGACGAGATCCGGACCCCCTTCATCGACCAGTACCTCACCACCTACCTGTACGGGCTGAGAGCCGTATAGAGCGGAAAGCCGGCCCGGGAGTCAGGCGCCGGGGGTGTCGCCGATCGTGTCGGACCGTCGGTCCAGAATGTCTCACTGTGCCGGGGTGCAGCCCGGCCGGGGACGACCGGAGGAAACGTGATCGATACGCACACGACGACACTGCCGCGCGACCACCGGTGGGTCGTCGTCGACGTCGAGACCTCGGGTCTGCGTCCCAACGCCCACCGCGTGCTCAGCGTCGCGGCGCTGGTCCTGAGCGAGGACGGCACCGTCGAGCGTGAGTTCTCCACCCTCGTGAACCCGGACTGCGATCCCGGTCCCGTCCACGTGCACAACCTGACCCGCGAACGGCTCGCCGGCGCGCCCCGATTCGAGGACATCTCCCGCGACCTCGCCGAGGTCCTCGACGGCGGCACCCTCGTCGCCCACAACGCGACGTTCGACTACGGCTTCCTCGATGCCGAATTCCGCCGCGCCGGAACGTCGCTGCCCGTGCAGAAGCGGCTGTGCACGATGGCGCTGTCGCGGCGCCTCGAACTGGACGTCCCCAACTTCCGCCTCTCCACCCTCGCGCAGCACTGGCAGGTGCAGCAGCTGCAGGAGCACGACGCCTACGACGACGCGCGCGTCCTGTCCGAGGTGTTCGTGCACAGCGCCGCGCTCGCGGACAGCCTGCAACTGCCGCTGCCCGTCGTGAACTGCCGCGGCCGCAAGGCTGTCTATCCGGATTCGGTGCCGCGCGTGGCGTGCGACTGGCAGAACCCGGGCCGGCTCGCCGACGCCGGGCTCGTGCAGGGCATGAAGGTCGTGATCAGCGGCTCGACCACCACCCCGCGCCTGACGCTCGCAGCCCGCATGACCGACGCCGGCCTCGACGTGATGAACCAGGTCAGCCGCCAGACCAGTGTGCTGGTGTGCAACGACCCGCTCGTGCAGACCGGTAAGGTCCGCAAGGCCATGGCCCTGGACATCCCGATCATCGACGAACCGCAACTCGATCGGCTGCTCGCCGAGGTGCGGCCCGGTGTCCCGAAGGTCGCGACCGTCATCGACGTGGTGCCGCAACCCGTCGCGCACATCGAAACACCGATCGTCATCGAGCAGCCCGCCGCGCCGGCCGAGGCTCCGGCCCCGACATGGACGCTGGCCGGGCGGAAGCCGAAACTGTGGTCGGGACGCCGCGTGCTGCTGCTCGGCGGCACGCACCTCGACGGGGTACTGATGCGCTCGCGCATCACCCAGCTCGGCGCCCGGCCCGCGCTCAACTTCACCGCCGCGGTCACCGACGTGCTCGTCCTCGACGGCGGCCACGACGACAAGCGCATGCCGCGAGTCACCGCGCGGCAACTCCCGGTCCTGACCCGCGACGACGTCGACGCCGCGCTCGAGCGGGGTGTCGTGCCGCCGCACATGCGCCTCGAAGCGCAACTGTCCGCACCCGTGCTGGCCCGCGGCGAGGTCATCGACCTGCCCGCGAAGAACACGTCGTGGGCAGTGAACGTCGCGTGGAAGGCCGAGGCCGTGGGCAAGGAGTACGACGTGGACGTCGTCGCGTTCCTGCTCGGGCCGGACGACAAGGTCGACACCGACGACGATTTCGTGTTCTACAACAACCCCCTCGTCGACGACGGTGTCGTCGAGCTGACCGTCGACGGGCCCAGCGAACAGTGCGTGCGCCTCGACCTCGCCGGGCTCCCCGAGGACTGCCACCGCGTCGCGATCGCCGCCGCGATCGACGGCGACCGCACCTTCGGCGAGCTGGGGGCCGTGTCGGTGAGCATCGACGGCGACGACACCACCGCCGCGACGTTCGTCCTCGACGCCGGCACCACCGAACGCACGATGGTGCTCACCGAGATCTACCGCCGCGCCGGCAAGTGGCGGGTGCGCGCGGTCGGGCAGGGCTACGACGACGGCCTCGCCGCGCTGGTCGCCCGGTACGGCGTCGAGGTCGACGAGGAAGATTGACCCCGAGCCCCGACCTCTTCGACCGACAGGACACGCCATGACCCTGGTCTCCGCGACAGAACTCGCCGACCTCCTCGCCTCGGACGAACCCGTCCGCGTCCTGGACGTCCGGTGGTCACTTGCCGAACCGGACGGCCGCGCCGCGTACGCCGCCGGGCACATCCCCGGTGCCGTCTACGTCGATCTCGAATCCGACCTCAGCGACCACACCGTGCCCGGTCGCGGCCGGCACCCGCTGCCGTCCGCCGACGCACTCGAGGCAGCGTTGCGCCGGTGGGGTGTCGACAACGGCGACACCGTCGTCGTCTACGACGACTGGAACCGCGCCGGGTCGGCCCGCGCCTGGTGGCTGCTGCGTGCCGCCGGGCTCGAGGACGTGCGCATTCTCGACGGGGGATGGGCGGCGTGGCGTGCGGCCGGAGGAGCGGAAAGCACGGAAGCGGTTCGGCCGCAGTGCGGTTCGATCACACTCGGACGCAGGGACTTCTACGCGGGCGCGCTCGCAACCCTCACCGCCTCGGAATCGGCGGACCTGGCCCGGGCCGGTGTGCTGCTCGACGCCCGCGCCCCCGAACGTTTCCGCGGCGAGGTCGAACCGATCGACCCGGTCGCCGGGCACATCCCGGGTGCGGCGAACCTGCCGTCCACGGCGCTGCTCGGGGAGGACGGCAGGTTCGCGCCCGCCGACGACCTGCGCGCGTTGTTCGCGGCGCACGGCGTCGACGGCGAACGCGGCGCCGGCACCTACTGCGGGTCCGGGGTCACCGCCGCGGTGGTCGTCGCCGCGGCCGAGATCGCGGGCATCGATCTCGCGCTGTTCCCCGGTTCGTGGTCGCAGTGGTCGTCGGATCCG
>Ga0182742_1002469_pt1 | contig 20378 bp, 17 predicted proteins | sample eDN5th37CBELigMG_FD_128880 | JGI IMG/M metagenome (GOLD analysis project Ga0182742, IMG submission 128880) | Enriched Miracle-Growth compost microbial communities from Emeryville, California, USA - eDNA 5th pass 37_C BE-Lig MG (version 2)... ... | reverse complement strand
GCGGACCACTCCTGGCGCCCGGCGGCGCTCGAAAAGCGCCCCGCCAGGTGGTCCCCAACTGAGGAAATCGGGTGGTCCCCAACCCAGGAAACTGGGTGGGTCTCAACGGAGGAAATCGTGCATGTATTCGATTCCGGCACGACGAGGTGCTGCAAATGAGTCTGAAAGAGAAGCTGTACACTGCTTCGCATCTGCGAGCACTACGTTGTGCCGGCAACCAGATGCCCTCAGCTTCCTGAGAACAACTTCCTCATAGAATGGAAAGTATGCGTTGTACGTAGTGATCAGCGACGCGTCGTAGCTTCCCTTGCGCATCGCGTCGTACAGCGAATCCTCAGTCAAGGATCACTTCCCTGAGAATCCGAGTACCGAACTCGGTTAAACGAGATCCGTCTTCCGCGTCGGTTATCGCGTTGAGGTCGCGGAGCATCTGAAGTCCCTGTCTCATGCGCGGATTTGTTCGCGTCGGTGGCGGAATGTCAGGCACCACGTTTAGCCCCAGTTCCGTCGGGCGCACGCGGAATGCGGCTTGCGGATTGTGGCGAAGCTTTCTCAGCGCTACAGAGAGATGAGTTTCAATTCCCCAACGATTCATGAGCCAGCCAAGCAGCTGTGGTATGGAGAGACCAGACCACTCTCGCGACACGACGTCAGCGAATGCCTGAAGATTGATTGGGTACGGGTCCAGAAAGCCCGGCGCGAATGGACTCGCTGAATACGCGTCGTCGCTTGTAGTTCTTGCAGCCAGAGCCATCAACAGTCTAAGCGAATCAACCATGACATCCACATCGGAGCCTTCATCGGGGCGAAGTGTGAACGACTCCAGTATCTTCCTGGAGAAGGTCCACTCATGCGTCGGCTGATCCCAGTGGTCGATTGGCGCCAGGGTCTCGCGGAAGAGTCGCGACACCTCACCGAAGGACCTCCCTTCGAATCGGCGCGACGTGCGCTTGGCGATACCTGACGCGGCAACCCACTCTTCGAAGTCGCGCCCAGTTCGGAATCGCACGTCCGATTCGTCCAGCTTCTTGAGCCCGACCGCAAACACCGCTTGAACGGCTATCGACAACAAATCGTTGCGAACATAGAGTGCCCATGCCTCCGCGGTATGCTCAAGACGCGAAGGTATGTTCCACATGCGACCAGCGCCGAAGCTCCGTCCATACACGGCACCTTCGAAGTCATCCAGCGTGATTGGATTAGATTGCGAATCGGCTGATCCGTCTACCCCTGCAAGAGCCAGCGCCAATGTAAGGCGCCGCTGCCCTCCACCTTCCTCTGTGTTGGCTCTTTCGAACAGCAGATCCGCGAGGCGTGCATGTTCATCGTGGCTATGCGATAGGTGACAGAAGCAGAACTTTTCCAACTGATCCAGCACTGCTCCCGAGACTCGATCTTTCTCAAGAGCTGCAAAGAAGCTATCGCCGTCCACGTAGCGATCGACAGCCTCGGCCAGAGCTTGACCTCTTTCTCGAGTGTATGTGATCCATCCGCGCTCTCCGATGTCGAGGATGCGTAAGTCCTGCAGAGTTCCTATGTAGTACTGTCCGAGCCCGCCCAATTTATTCTTGAAATACCTGTTCGCGCTATCTTCCCTTGTTGCGTAGTCAGATAGACGTAGCGTCTTGCTTCCCTTCAGTTCCGCCAGCGCCGGCACCAGTCGTTGCCTGCCGATCATCCCGATTGAATGCTTTATCGTGTCCTGGTCCGTACATTGCGAGTGTCGTTCGGCGATCCACGTGAGTAGGCAGTCGGCGCGCCTGAACAGTTGCTCGAACTTCTCTGAATCGGCGTTCTCGTATCGTTGATCGAACGCCCAAATGAACCAAGGATAGATCGAGTAGTACCTTGCACGATCTGTAACGTTCGTAATGCCGGGCAGTAATCGGGAGTAGAGATCAATGCACGGGGCGTGCGTGCCCAGGTGGTCCAGGCCTTGTATGGATTGCGGCGGTTCTACCCAGGATGTGCGAACGTTCATACGTATTTCTTTGCCCCGGACCGCGATCAGCTAATCATAGTTGGTCTATCAACTCTGTGATCCAGGTCGACTCGCGGGCGCTTTACCACGTCTTCGATGTCTGCAGTTGGGGTACCTTTTGTGTTCCGAGGATCGCGTGCCGCACAACGCCGTGATCATTCTCCACGCGAGTAGCCGCGTGTTAGGCCAAAGTCAGACTGGGTCACGCCGGCGTTGCCCCGATGGTAGAAGGGTATGCATAGTCGACCTACCTCCCATCTCCTCTTTATTACATGACCCAATTGCATCACCGCGCGGCGATTAATCATTCCAGGATTCGGCAGCCAACGGAAGCTCGTTTAGTTCTGCGCGTGCTTCTCGCCACGTTGGATAGTGCTCGTCAAGCAGAGAGATGAATCTCGCGCTATGCGTCGGCTCTAAGAGGTGGATCATCTCATGCACAATCACGTACTCAAGGAGATCCCTGGGCTTCTTAACGAGCTCAGTGTTCAAACGGATGTGACCGGCACGGTGGTTGCAGCCGCCCCATTTGGTCTTCATGCGCTGAAGGAAGTAGCCGCTTACTCTGACCTTGAGCCGTGACTCCCACTTGCTTATCAATGTTGGGACGGCTCGATGCAGCTGTGCCTTGTGCCACTCATGCATGATCTGTGCGCGTTTCGTGATGTCACTTCCCGGACGCACAGTCAGAGCGAGTCGCCTATGATCAAGGAATACAGAAGGCTTCGCATCCTCATACTTCACAGTGAGTAGGTAGCGGCGCCCCCATAGATAGTGGGTCTCACGCGTGACCAATTGGCGCGGGGCTTCCCGCGCCTGACTTCTCAACTTAGCCCGTTGCTCTCGTATCCAGCTCAGCTTGGAGATGGCGTAGGCGCGGGCGACATCCAGCCGCGTCCCAGTGGGGGCCGCGAGCGTTACCCTCCCATGGGGAGGATGTACAGACAGATGGACGTGCTTGATCGCCTTGCGCGTGACCGCAATCTTGATGTCACCCAGCTCGATCAATTCGGTCATCAGTACCCTGGCTGATTCTCGATAATTTGGAAGAGCGCCTCGGTTGCCTTCCGGTCCCGCGACATGATTGGAAATAGCGCATTCAATACCTGCTTTTCTCGGACGGAGTCACCTTTCCAGCCCGCAGGCGCGTGCTCTCGCATAGCCTGATCGATACGGAGCGCGAGCGCGGCCCGTTGCTCTATCTCTATCGGACTTTCATCCCGAACCATCGAAATGCCTCCGGCCAGAATCCCCGGTAGGTTGTTGAAGATCACGATGGCTTCAGTGTGACCATGGAGGACCGCGGGTACACCGGCAACGCTGTCCTTCTGTGCGAGCCGTCTGACCAGCGCCTCAGCCTTCTTGAGAAAGACCTCATACGCGGCAGCGTCTGCACGGCTCTGCTTGATCAGGTCATCGAGCAGCAATGACATCTGTGCATAGAAGCGTGGATCGGTGAGCTGGTCACGGATAATTGTTTTTCTGACGTTGTTGATGATGCCTTCTGCAATCGCGTTGCGAGAGAGCTTTCCCTTCTGGTTGAGCTTCTGGGCGATCGCGTCGTGAATACCGGTCTTAATGATCAAGTCAGTGAGCGACAACGAACTCAGATTGCCCACGTCATTGGCTGGATCGGCCTGCACATACGTATTAAGCAGATGGCGCATGTCTGCTTCGTACGGCTTTATGTCTAGCTCCTCACCGGAGTGCTTTTTGATGGCAGCGCGGACATCACTGTAGAACTCCACTTCGCTCTTGAGATCATCCGCCTCCTTGGAGGAGTAACCGGCTGATGTCAGATCGTGTGCGATAGCTGAGTACGCGCGTACGAAAGCTGCCACTGCCTTGTAGAAGGAGACCCTCAGCTGTTCAGTGTCGGACAACGATTGTGGGTTCGACGCGTCACCACAGAAGTAGTGAAGAAACTGCTCAATTTCTCGGGGAGGTGGGACCGGGTCGCAGAGATATCGGAGCGCCTCCCTGGCCATGTCCAACTGATGGCGCCCCTCCTTCAACCAGTCCTTCAGCTCGATGTTGTTGGAACCGCCATTACCCTCGTCGATGTCCAGTTCATCAGAACTATAGACCGCAATAGCCTCCTGGACGTCTTTGAACAACTCCTTGAAATCGACGATATAGCCGAAATCCTTGTCTTTGCCATCCAGGCGGTTTGTGCGGCAGATAGCCTGAAAGAGGTTGTGATCGCGCAGTTCGTTATCCAGGTAGATGTACGTGCAGCTTGGCGCATCGAACCCCGTCAACAGCTTACTCACGACGATGAGTAGCTTCAGATTGGCGGGCTCCTCGATGAATCTACGCTTGGTCTCATCTTCATAAGCCTTTGTAGTCTGATCCCTCTTGAGGACGTACTTCGTGTACGTGTCGAACTTGTAGCGTTCGTCGCTGTTGGCCGGCTCACGTGAGATCGCATTGTGGTTCGGTTCATACGACGTGATGATTCCGCAGTACTGACCAAACGCAGTGTTCTGCAGAAGCCGGAAGTAGTGACAGGCGTCGTAGATACTCGCCGCCACCAGGATGGCGGTCCCTCGATCGTCGTTCAGGCGCGGCTTCAGATCGAAATCCTGGATGATGCTGTGAATGATGCGCTGCTTGCGTTCGCCAGCGCTCATCAGTTCCTCCATAGTCGCCCAGCGCCTTCGCAACACCGCCTTCTGAAAGTTGTTCAGCGTTCTAGTCTTCTGTTCGAAGTACGCCTCGATTGCTTGCGGCGACGTGAGCCGTTGAGGAACATCACGAGCCTCATACTTCAAGTCCAGCACTACCTTGTCGGTCACGGCTTCGTGAAACTTGTAGGTATGGATGTAAGTCCCGAACACGTCTCTCGTTGTTTGCCTGTCCTTGCGCAACAGGGGGGTACCGGTGAAGCCGACGAAGATGGCGCTCTCGAGCCAACGCTTCATTTGCCTGTTCATGTCACCGCCTTGTGTCCGGTGGCATTCGTCCACGAAGACATAGAAGCGTCCATGCACCGCGGGCGGCGGTCCTTTGAGATCCGAGGGGTCAAATTTGTGGAGCAGAGCACACAGAAGCCGCGGCGTGGTTGCGCCGAGCTTGGCTACGAACTCTGCTCGCGTAGCGATGCGTGGTGACGGCGAATCTGCAGCCACCACGCCTGAATTTTTCATCACGCCTTCGATCTGTTTATCGAGCTCGTCTCGATCAGTAACGATCAGGATACGGGCCTGTGGGTCGTGCTCGAGCAGCCACTTGCTGAGCAGGACCATGAGGATGCTCTTTCCGCTGCCTTGCGTATGCCATATAACACCGCCTTCGCGCTTACGCAGGCGCTCCTGTGCGGCTTTCATACCCGCGTACTGGTGCTGGCGCGGCACCTTCTTGATGCCGTTATCGAATATGACGAAATGGCGAACGATGTCCAGCAGACGCTCCTTGTCGCAAAGCTCGGCCAGCGGCCGGTCCAGCAAGGCTCCTGCTGGCACCTGCGAACCTTCAGGAAGCGGCACTGCTTTCCATTCGACAAAGAACTCTTCTCGTGTCGTTACCGTGCCGTAACGCAAGCCTTGAGCGTCGTTCCCGGCCAAGAGCAACTGCACAGTGGGGAAGAACGACTGATTAAAGATTGCTTCCTGGTTGGTAATGAGCTGACGAATGCCATCGGCAATCTCCACTGAGCTGCGCTTGAGTTCGATCACGGCGATTGCGATGCCGTTGAGGTAGAGCACCAGATCCGGCCGGCGCTGATGGCCGCCTTTCAGCGTGACTTCCTCTGCAAGAGCGAAATCATTGTTCATCACATCCTTCCAATCGATCAGGTGCACTGTGTCATGCGGCATTCCAGCGGCGACCTGCACCTCAACTCCATACCGGATCAGTTTGTATGTGCGGAGGGCAGCCTGATAGAGCGTGGTGCCCGTGACGTCACAGGCCGCGAGAAGCTTCTGCAGAGCGCCGGCAATGTGCGCGTCCGAGTAGCCACGCGCCTGCAAGTTTGCACGAAACAGTTCAGCTTCTATTCCGCGGTTGTTCTCGCGTCTGTTCCATTCACCGAGGTAGCGATAGCCGAGGTTATTCGTCTTCGCCTTGTCGGTGAACAAATCAATGACGCGGTTCTGCGTTTTTCGCTCAGAGCGTGGGATCTCAGGCATGTTCCGCCTCCGTTTGCACGAGCCGCGTCTTGCCAGTGAGCAGTTCCTGCATCATGGCCTGCTTGAGAGCGCGGGTCTTCTCACCGCGCTGCTCCAATGCCGCCAGCTCCGCGTCCATCTCCGTCAGCACATCGGCGATGGCGGTTTGTTCAGGGATGGGCGGCAATGGAACGCGAAGCGATCTAATGAGCTTCAGATTTAGGCCGCCGCGTCCGCCGTCGCCGGATGACAGGTCGCGCAGTTCGTCATACCGACTATCGAGGTTGTAATAGAGGTACTCAGGGACGAACGCCAGGTTTGGGAAGATGGCGGCGATGGATTGATTGGTGCACAGCTCAACGAAGTTCATCGCGACGGTGCCGCGAGTCTTTCCTTGGCCCGCCAGTCCAATCAGCACGCACTTTTCTGGAATCATCTTTGTGCTGGAGTTGGCTAAGCCCTTCTCGGTGATTCGGCCTTCTACTTCTCTCACACGTTTCAGATTCAATTCGCCGGAACTCATCCATCGGATTGAGCCCCCCCAATACGCTGGCACTGATGTGCTCGGCGTTCCGCCGGCGGTGCAATCCGTGAACTCGCCGATCCGTTTCACCTCCCACTCGCCGTGAAAGCCGGGAAGACGGGTTTGGCCGGTGAGGAGTTGTTGTATGGCAGCCTGTTTGAGGTCGCGCTTCTTGGCGATCAGCCTGTCGAGCCCGCCCAGCAGCTCATCCACATCGCTCAACGCCTCCGCGATCGCGCGTTGTTCGGAAAGCGGCGGAGCAGCGACAGAGTACTTTCCGACCTGAGGCGCCGTGAGTTGCGGCACACCTGTGCTTTCAAACGCAAACTTGATCCGTTCATTAACAGCAAAGGTTGTAAACCTGGCGTCCAACGCGCCGCTTGGCTCCAAGACTAGAAGTCGAACTATCGGGAAGAACTCTTCATCTCGATATTCTGCGTGTCCGAGATAGCCTCGAGCAGTAATCGTTAAGGAATCGGCCTTCGCCCGTCGCTCGCTGGTGAATCCGTAGAGACCTCGGTTTTGAAGCGCGTTGGCAAAGATAGGGTAAGGATGAGTTTCAGAGCGTGACTTTGAAACGGAGTGCTTCGGCACGTCTCCGCCAGCGTAGATTCGGAAACTCTCGGAAAGTTGGAAGACGTTCCAATCCTCTGGGATGACGCCTACCTCGGTCTGCTTGTAGCCGGACTTCACTTCCATACGGCGCCCATCTTTTTGAGGTGTTCCTCCACACGGGCCGCGAGCGTGGCCACTTCGTCGGTGAGCTGCGGCAGCGGCGTGGCGTAGCGTTCGGCCAGTTGGCGGATGCGGTCGGTGAGGGTTTGCGAGACACGCTCGAGTTCGCCCTGCACAGCGGTGGCCAGCGTGTACAGCCATTTGTCATCTACGACGAGTGTCTTGATTTCGTCCTCGGTGAGCTTCGGGTATTGCGCCTCGAGCTTTTCCTCCAGCGCTTCTTGCGCGGCTTTAAGCCGGGCCTTGGTATCCGCTTGCTGATCAAGCAAGTCGCTGTACTCTTCCAGAGCCCGGCGCTCCTCGGCGTAGTCCGGGTCTCTGCCGATCTCCTTAAGCCGCGCCTTCACAGCCTTCGCGGTGATCTTCTGCTTCTCGCCCTCGCCTTCGATGACCTCGGCGAGCAGCCCCTCCTCGCCGCTGCCTTCGTCGCGCTTTTCGTCGAGCTGCTGATCGATGGCGGCGAGCTCGGATTCGAGCGCGGCAATCGCGTCGCGCTCCGCGGGAAAATAGCCGTCGATCAGGAGCGCGGCCGGGATGAGATCGGACTTGAATCGGCGTTTGCCGCGCTTGAAGTCATGCGGCTCGGGCCAGACGAGTTTGCTTTCCTTGTTCTTCACCTGGCGAATCTCGCGCGGCTGCGCGCCATCGCTCCAGCCGACTGCCGCGATGAGGTACGCGTCGTCTTGCATTGTCGCGGCCCAGTAGTCCATGAGGTGCTGATAGACGTCGTACGCATTGAGCAGCGGAGCGGTGTTGAAATCGGCCAGTAGGCTCTCGGACACGGTTTCGATGAGCGCCTTGGGATGGCCGTCTTTCACGAAACGTTTCAAGTGCGGCGTATTGGCCTGCTTCCACCGTTCGAAGAGTGCGGTAATGGAAGTGTGGAACGCGGTGAATTCGGGGTGATTGAGGATGGCGGCCTTTACTTCGGCAGCCGCGATCCGCAACTGCGAGTAACCGGGGCGCGTGAATGGCTGAAACAATGCCGCGCGTAGCCCGGGCATCACCTTCCAGTCGTCGGCAAAGGCATCGATGTCACGCTCCGGGATGCCGCCCCGCAGGTGGGCATCAATGTCCTGCATGTCCTCTGGTTCCGTGCTGTCGATGTACCGCGGAAGGTTGAGGTTGAAGGCGTTCTTCGCGTCGGCGATCTCGTCGAAAGGGACCATGCGAGCGTAGCGAGGGTCGCGTTCGTCCTGGCGACGAAACGTATCCACGATGCGGTGGATGTCTTGGTCGCGGAGGCGATTCTTCGGACCGTCCTTCCGGAAACCTTTCGACGCGTCGATGAGGAACACACCTTTGCGTGCCGCAGCGTTTTCCTTGTCGAGAACTAATATGCAGGCGGGAATGCCGGTGCCGTAAAAGAGATTGGCGGGCAGACCGATGATGCCCTTGAGGATGCCGGAGCGGACGAGCTTCTCGCGGATGACAGCTTCGGCGCCGCCGCGGAAGAGTACGCCGTGCGGAAGGATGCAGGCAGCTTTGCCAGTGCTCTTCATCGAGCGAATGATATGGAGCAGATAGGCATAGTCGCCCTGCTTCTTTGGAGGGACACCCCAAGTGAAGCGCTGATATCTGTCGCCCTTGCCGCTGTCGCCAAGAGTCAGACCTGTAGACCACGTCTTGTCAGAGAAGGGTGGATTGGCCACGACGTAGTCATACGTGCGCAACTGCTCGCCATCGAGGAAGCGTGGCTTCACCAATGTACCTTCGCCACCGGAAGCGATACTGGCGGTGGGGAAGTCGTGGAGGATCATGTTCATTCGCGCGAGACCGGCGGTGGTACTGTCTTTCTCCTGCCCCTCCAGCGTGATGTGCTTGCCGGACTCCGCGGCGACTTTGAGCAACAGCGAGCCTGACCCGCAAGTGGGGTCGTAAGCTGTCGTTGACGCAGAAGTGTTCGCGGACGAGATGCCTATTACTTTCGCAATGACGCGACTCACTTCGGCTGGCGTGTAAAACTGCCCCTTGCTCTTTCCACTCTGGGTTGCGAAGTGACGCATTAGGTATTCGTATGCGTCACCCAGGATATCGTCGTGCTCGGCCCGATTGGCTGCAAAGTTCAGCGCCGGACTGTTGAAGATAGCTATTAAGTTGCCAAGCGTTTCAACTCGCTTTGGCCCATCCCCCAACTTGTCAGGATCGTTGAAGTTCGGAAAGTCTGCGCGAGTCAAGCTGTCATTGGCATCAATCAGAGGTTGAATCACCTGAGTGTTGATCTTCTCGCCAATGTTCGGGTCTCCGGTAAGAGCGACCATGTCGCTAAAGCTCGCGCCCTTGGGTATGACAATCGGCGAACCGTAGCCGTCGAAGTCAGCGTACTTGTCAGAGATGTACTTAATGAACAGCATGAACAGGACGTAGTCCTTGTATTGGCTGGCATCCATGCCGCCGCGCAGTTCATCGCAGGAAGCCCAAATGGAGGAGTAGAGATCGGATTTCTTGATAGCCATTTAGTTGTTCAATCAGAATCTGGTACTGCTGTCGCAATACCACGTGAAACACAAGCAGTCGACACCAAGCACTTACTCGCGACGCTCAGCACGAATCAGTACGTTCTTTTCAAGGCGCCAGCGTTCTTTCTGAAATTGCATTCGTAGCACTCTGCTTGGATGTTCGAGATGCCGTCGCTGCCGCCATGGTAGACAGGCACGATGTGGCCCTTCGTCCATGTGTGCTTGTATCTCTTGTCCGGGCGCGCCGGAATCTGGTCCCAAGTCCGCTGGCATACGGCGCATCTGGGGCTCGACCTCAGCACATCGACCCATTGGGCTCGCGTGTGCCGACCACCATTTGCCTTCAGTTTCGCCGCTCTTCTCTTTGCCCTGACGTTGCGGCAGTCCATGCAGCGATTCCAACTATTGAACCTGCTACTTCCGCATTTCGTGCAGATTACCATTCTCATTTTGTGGCCGAGATCGTCCCATCCGCCGAGCCACGCTGCACTACGCGCGTGGTCTGTGCCATTCATTGCAAACTGAGCTGGCTACGCTGCTTAAGCGTTTGAGAGGCTGGTGGCCGGGGTAGAAACCAACGACATCCGGATCTTCAGACCGATAACAGCGTCCACCAACACCCACCGCCACCCTGCCTCGTAAGTGCCTGATTAGCTTACCGCCGCACTTCCAGAACGTCCACCTACTTCCATAGGCAGCCACGTGCTTAGGTGTCCGGGAGGCGGGCAAAACAGCAGGAGCCACAGTTTGGGCCTGTCGTGGACTGCGCAGCGTAGGCTGACGATCAGCAGCAGCCCCCGATTTTGCGCTGACCAGACGCGCCGCTGACGGGTGCACGAGTTGCTGGTGTTGAACGAGCAAGACCTCGGCCGTCTCAACTCACACACGCGATTGACAATCTCAACCGTGAAATTGGTCGCGTGGACAGGCTTCAATGCGTCGGACCAAGCATCTGTTATGCACGACTCCGACGCTGCACCACAGTCTTGTTGACGATTGTGCGATTGATCTTACTCTTCCAGGCAAGCTGTTTGCGACAACTTGCGCTTGAAGCGAAACCCACTGCGTGACGCTGGTGGCTAGGTGACGAGTGCCCTCGCGCACTCATTGCACAGCCGACTGGGACACTCAAGTTCACGGTCCGCGAGGCTCATGCTCAGGGCGGACCATCATCAGGTCGTTAGCATTAGCGACCCCGCGAATCCGACCGCCTTGACTCATTCACCGAAATGCGGCTTCAACGCACTACCTTCCCAAGCCGCTTGCAATCCCTCTCCGAACAGAGCTAACACAGCATCTGTTTTTATCAATTCTCGCCAATTTCTCCACCTGACATTTCCCTGCCCGTCAGGAATGATCTTTATCGAGTAATACCGTCCCGATAGTTGAGCAAAGGCACACGCTAATGCGGCCAAACTCGGTGCACTTAACGGGGTTAATTCGCCGAATTTTCGGCGAAACTCCCCGCTGACATTTCCTCGCCGCTGAGGGATGCTGTCTGCATGGAGCGAACCTTCATCCCCTCTCATCGGAGTTACATCAGGAGTAACGATCATGAACTCGTATCCATCCCGAACGCTTCGTTCGATACCCACCTCACCTGCAGCTGCGCGCCCAGCCCGCATGACGGGGCAAGACGAGGCGCGGGCGCTCGCCGGCCGACCGATCGCTCCAATCACTCCGGCACAAGCGGAAGTACAGCAAGATGCACCGCGCGCCACACCGATCCGCATGCTCCGGCTCTCACAAGTCGCTGCGATCACCGGCTTGAGCAAAACCAAGATCTACCAGCTGCAGATTCAGGGCGACTTCCCAATGCGAGTGCAGCTATCTCCCAGACGTGTCGCATGGGTGGAGTCGGAGGTGCAGGCCTGGCTTGCCGCTCGCATCACATCCAGCACGCCTCTGATTGAACGCTGACTCGGCCCCTCCGTCATGACCCGTCAGCTTCAGCGCTCGGCAGCGCCGCGTCTTTGCGGCCTCCGAGCGGTCTTTATAATCCCCGACCTGCGTGCGCCGCTGACGCCCGGCAGAATGCCGCGCTAGCCATCGGCGGCGCAGGCATGCCCTCCTACGCCGCTTCGGTCGGCTCCGCAATCACATACACGCCCGCGTCCGACTCCCGCCATAGGCTCGCAGCATCAAACTCAGCGCCGATAAGATCCTCTGCCCAGCGCTCGAGCACTTCGCGCATTTCCTTCACGTATCCATATCGATTGTAGATCGCCGTGACGCTGCCATCGGCGTGTCCCAGAACTCGCTTTATCAACTGCTCACCACCAACGCCTAACTGCTCCGCGATCCGAGTCGCGACGGTTCGTCGCAAATCGTGCGGGGTCCACGGCACCGCGCCTCGCTCCCCGGATACCGCAGTCACTGCCTGCATCATTCTGCTGTGCCCCTTCGACCATCCAGACACCGGTGCTAGACCATCGCTGCCGCTGAACACGAAATCACCCTGTCGTCCAGCGTAGTTCGTCAACGTATGTTCGAGTATCTGAACCGCGACCGGCACAAGCGGCACCACATGAACGTGATCGCTTTTGTATGCCTGCGCTGGGATGACCAACAGCGACTGCTTGAGGTCGATATAGGACTGGCGACAACGTGCCCACTCGCCGGGTCGGCACCCGGTTAGCAGGATCAGGCGATAGAGCGGACCGAACGGGTAGCCAAGCGTCCCCGCGGCATGCCAGACGACCTGCGCTTCCTCCAGAGATAGCACACGCTCCTTCTTCCTCTTCTTCGGCAGGTTGTCCTCCATGCCCGAGACTGGATTGTCCGCGCGCTTCAGCAGCCGCTCACGGATGCCCCAGTTGATCATCTTACGAAGCACCGCCACGACGGATCTCGCAGCTTCGATGCCGCCGCGACGACGCATCTTTCCTTCACGAATTGAAGGCGCCTGAACCATGACCTCTTTCATGAGGCTGCGCACCTGGTCGCGAGTGAGCATGTCGGCCACCACCCGGCCTACGCCTCCAATGATGTGAGCTCGAATGGCCATCTCGTATCTAGCCGCAGCGCGCAGTTGCTTGAGATGGACGTAGTCGGTAAGAAATTTCTCAGCCAGACCTTCGACAGTGAGGCGTCCGGTGGCCACCCGCTCGAGCGCTTCAACCGGACTCTCCCCGCGTCTCGCCTGATCGATATACGCGTTGGCCTTGGCTCGGGCGGCGTGCAGAGAGACCTGCGGATATGAGCCGAGCGTTAGACGCCGCTTCGGGCCCATCAGCCCGTGGCCTCGATCGGTGATGCCGCCTTCGCCGAAAACGCGGATCATCAACGACCATGTCGCGCCACGCGTCTTCCCAATCCGAAGTGTGAGTCCGGGCACTGCGCCGTCAGGCAACTCGACGCGACCGGTCCGTGGCTTCGCCAGTACTGCTCGTATCCCTACGTCTGTGAGCTTGTTCATCAGCCACCTCGCTCCTGGGGTGTCACCTCAAATTCGTGGGTGCCAGCCCCAGATTTGCGGTTTCAAACCGCCGCTCCGGGGTGTCACCACAGGGTGTTACTTTGCTCGTCTCTGCCTGAGAAAGCGAGCACCTCCGTGAACTACAAAAGACGCGCAATGCCTATTTTTACAGTCTTTTCGGCACTTCCTCACATTCCCCTAGAAACGCCGGAAGGAAATTCGGGACACATAGCACTTCTATAGAAGCCTGCGAAGTAAGCTTCAAACGTATCGATCGTTAGTTCATATCTTTCGAAGGAAGTACTTATCAGGAATGGCCAGCAGCGCAAGAATATCGCTTGCGCGCAAGACGAAAGACCCATCGTTCAGTTGCCACGGCAACGGCAAAGCGACCGCACGGGATCCTACAGCGCACGGGACCTGCGAGAGTGCGTGCATCAACGTCGCGTTTGATGGCGCCGCAGAAAGAACCCGGGAAGCTATCGCAAACTTTGCAGTGAACTCAGCGAGGCTTAGGCGCTCGTCACGCCTTTGCTAGTCTCCCGCCTCTCACGTAAGACCTCTAAGGCAAGTAAGCCGAAGGACTTTCCTGTGCCCGGCCGATGCGCACTCACGGGGATTCCTGCGGTTTCATCCCGCCATTGCTCAAGATGGAGCTCCGCGTTATTACGAGGGATAAGGGCTGCGAACCTGAAGAACTTCTCCTGGTCGGTCAACCACAGACCGCTGTACAGATCGCCATCTTGTTCCGAGACTTGACTGACCTCCACGAGAATCCCATGCAGCGGCGACATCGACTTCGCATGCAAGATTTCGATCAGCCACGAGAAGTGCAGAGGTTCTGCTTCGAATGTTGAGGCGAGAGTAAAGATTCGATCCTTCGTTTCTCGATTCTGCTCTTGAACGTTTCGCCGACCGATTGCCGCCATGCTAATTCCCCGAAAGGCTAACCTGCCGCGTGCTCAGACATTTGGATATACCGCCGTCTCCACGAATTCTTGTTCTTACACACAGTGAACTGCGCATCAGAAGCTCCGACTGCCCTCCGAGAACACACCATGCTTCTCGACATGTTCGTTATAGGCAGCGATGGATTCGCGATTTTCTTCACGCCATTGGCGATCCTGCGCGTCCCGCAATTGCTCGATCAATGCCTGCTCAAGGATGGCAGACAGATTGATTTTCGAAGCGCGGGCAGCATCGAGCAGGTCGCGGCGAATATCGTCATTAGTGGCGCTCTTCTGCAGAGCACAGGCGGAGCCGACATTCCTCCGCCTGTCTCGCATAGGCCGTGCCGGGCTGCGCGTCATTGGCCGCGTCGCTCACGCCACTGCCGCTGATCCGGATCCCAGATGCCAAGACCTGCCTGATCAGCAATGACCGGATCGGCAAACGAGATTACGCGGTCCAGCACAGCAGCGAACTCTGTTGGTATGGTTGTCTCAAGTCTCTGCTTTCGCAGCCACGCACTCCACCGTGCCTGGCCGAGTTCGGAGTATCCAATTAATACGGCAGCCAATGGCGCGAGAGCAAGCTTCCGATGCTGTGCTACACGATCAAGAGATGCTCGGAAGGTTGCTCCATCCACTGGATGCCGCATGGCCAGGGCATATACGTCCACGAAGTCGCGCCATCGAGTGTTGGCAGTGCCTCTAGCAATCGCTGTTGCAACTTTCTCGGCGAGCACCATCTCCAACGGATATCCGCGCACCTGCAGAGCACCATCTAGCAACCGCGGCAGGTTGACGTGCTGCGGCTCTGGCCAGATTGGATCGCCAACGTTCACATCCACGTGGAGCCGAACCGTAGCCCGTGACAGCGTTCCGCCGAGCGTCACGCGTATGCCGCTGTAATCGTCTTCTTCTCTAATCGACTCGGCGGTCGCCTGCTCGGGGTCGAACGCAATACCATCGGCCAGCGCGATGCCAGCAATCTTGCGAACAACATTCAGTATTTCGGCCTCCGTGTTTCGGAGCGCAGTCGCCGCCAGGTCGATGTCTCTTGTTGGGCGGCGGGCGTCGAGAGCTGCGAGTAGCACGCCGCCTTTGAGGACGAGTTTCTGCCCATACTCGGACCGCGTCAGGCGATCGAGAAAGCACTCGAGCGCGTATAGCTGTATGAGTTCATCTGTTGGCCGCCCGGTTTGTCGCGCTTTGCGCTGGAGATCAAGATAGCGTGCACCGGCAACTGACGTGCGATCCACGGGACTCATAGAACGACTTCCAATGCGGATCGGACAGCTTTCTCCGCGCCTCGAAAGTGTTTCGCCATCGCGAGAAGCGCAGCAGGCTTCGAACCTTTCCGCGCAATCCAGCGACGGAGCGCGTTCCACGCGACATCTGCCCCTTCCTGATGTCGCAGTCGAATGACGTCGACGAGCGTGCGCTCCGGAGAGTAGATGCCGATAGAAAGTCCATCGCCGATACTGAGTTCATCTCGACCCAGCTCGAATGTCTCCCGGGCGAAGACATGAACTTGGATCGTCTCGCGCAGCGCTGGGGTGCGACTGCCTCGAGGTAATGCAATGTCGATGCGCGGCGGAATGATGTCCGTCAGTCCGTGGCGAGCAAGCGCAGTGACCAAGCAAAGCGTGCCTCGGGGCGCCCGATGGGCAATCTCCAATAGATCCTGATCGACCTGGGGTGCATCAGCCCAGCGATACAGCCCGCGGGCGACCTGATCGATGAGCCCTTGAGAACGATAGGCATAGAGCCGCTCGGCCGAGATACCTGCGGCCCTGGCTTGCGTGTAGGTGAAGGCCGGCGGCAAGGCCTTTCGCCCTGGAATGGTTGCTTTACGGCTCATCCGATGAAATCGTACACAGGAAACCGCATCCTGTCTACGATTTCATCGGGACCCGATCCCACAGGAGGCCGACGATGTCAGCAGCAGAGTCCAGCCAGTTCCCGGGGCATCTGACAACTGATCCTGCTCTTCGGCAGGAATTCCGGGCGACCGTTGTGGCTTGCTTGCTCCCGCCGGATTCGGGAATTCCTGCCCATGTTGAGACCGGCCGTCCACCTTTCCCTGCCTCCGATGAGACCCGGCCGCCCGTTCGCAGCTAGGTGTGCGTATGAAGTCGGCCAGTTCCGCCGCTGGACGGCTCACGTGCGCCGCGCGTGCCTGCTCCAACTCATAGACCACACCGATCGAAAAACAGAGCATCACAGTCTCGGCGAAACTCGCTGAGACGGATCCGGACGCCTGTAGAGAGCTGTCCCCATGAGCCCCGCCAGTGCCACACCCGCCCGCGAGTAGCTGAACAGATTCGCCGGCTATCCTGCGAAACGCATCAGGAACGCGCCTCACCGACGGCGGCCATATCTCTTGCAATCGCCCTCCGAGCAGAGCTAACACACCTCTGTTTCTATCAATTCTCGTCAATTTCTCCGCCTGACATTTGCTCGCCGACCAGGAATGATCTTTGTTCGAGTGACAAATGCCGACTGAAGATCACCGCCCATGCAACCACGCCAATACATGCATGACCCACCAGCCTAATTCGCCGAATTTTCGGCGAAACTCCCCGCTGACATTTCACGTCCGCTGGGGAATGCTGTGCGTGCAGTGAAGCCACGCCGCTCGGTCATCGAAATCAGACCAGGAGTAACGCTCATGAACACGGATTCTTCTCGACCGCTCCGCCTGATACCCGCAACACGATCGGACACACCCGTTGCGCCAGTGTCCGGTCGAATCGAGGTTCGCAGCCTCGCCGGTCACATGATAGATGCACAGGCTTCCACACAGCCGGACGTGTCTAGCGATGTGACCCCTACCGCGCCAATCCGCATGCTCCGACTCGCTCAAGTAGCGAGCATGACGGGATTGAGCAAGGCAAAGGTCTACGCGCTGCAGAGTCGGGGCGACTTTCCACACCGCGTGCAGCTCACAGCTGGGCGCGTCGCGTGGGTGGAAGCTGAGGTGCAAGCTTGGCTGGCAGCGCGTATCGCGGCGAACACGCCACTAACTCGGCGCTGAACCGATCGCTCGGAACTAACTCTCTTCGCTCGGTGGCGCCGCGCCGGCAAGGCCGCCGAGCGAGAGTTTCCAGCAGTCGCCAGAAATGCGCCACACGCCTTCACGGCGCGGACAGTGCCGAGCGGACCATCAAAGCGAGCCAGCGTACGCGTTGCTCACGAGACGCTCGTCTCCTCGACAATCACGTACGGCACCGTCTCGGGCTCAGAGAAAATGCTCGCGGGATCGAATTCCCCGCCCATAAGATCCTCCGCCCAGCGCTCGAGAACCTCGCGCATTTCCTTCACATAGCCATATCGGTTGTAGATAGCTGTGACGCTGCCGTCGGCATGCCCGAGAACTCGTTTGATGAGTTGCTCGCCGCCGACGCCGAGTTGCTCCGCAATCCGAGTTGCAACTGTTCGGCGCAGATCGTGTGGTGTCCAAGGCACCACGTCGCGCTCACCACTCACAGCCGTCACGGCGCGCATCATTCTGCTGTGCCCCTTCGTCCATCCGGATACCGGAGCTAGACCGTCGGTGCCACTGAAGACATAGTCACCCTGTCGTCCAGCGTAGTTCGTCAAAGTGTATTCGAGAATCTGAACGGCGACCGGCACAAGCGGCACGACATGTACGTGATCACTTTTATACGCTTGCGCCGGAATGACCAGCAGCGAATGCTTGAGGTCGATGTATGACTGGCGACACTGCGCCCACTCGCCAGGTCGGCAACCCGTCAACAGGATCAGGCGATAGAGCGGACCGAACGGATAGCCCAGCGTCCCAGCGGCATGCCAAACGATCCGAGCTTCCTCCAAAGACAGCACACGCTCCTTCTTCCTCTTCTTCGGCAGGTTGTCCTGCATCCCCGCGACGGGATTGTCTACGCGCTTCAGCAGCCGCTCACGAATGCCCCAGTTGATCATCTTACGGAGGACCCCCATCACACTTCTCGCGGCTTCGACACCACCGCGACGGCGCGCCTTTGCCTGCCCGGTAGGAGTTACCTGAACCATGGCGTTCTTCATGAGACTACGCACCTGGTCACGAGTAAGCATGTCGGCCACCACCCGCCCCACCTCCGCGACAATGTGAGTCCGAATGGCGATCTCATAGTTGTATGCGGACCGCAGTTGCTTGAGATAGACGTAGTCGGTGAGAAACTTCTCGGCCAGACCTTCGACGGTGAGCCGGCCAGTAGCTGCTCGTTCCAGCGCTTCCACCGGGCTTTCACCGCGCCTTGCTTGATCGAGATATGCGCTGGCCTTAGCCCTCGCGGCATGCAAAGAAACATGCGGGTATGTACCCAGCGTGAGGCGCCGCTTCGGACCCACCAGAGCGTGGCCTCGATCGGTGATTCCACCTTCACCAGCGATACGGATCATCAACGACCACGTCGCGCCCCGCGTCTTCCCGATTCGAAGCGTGAGTCCGGGCACTGCGCCGTCGGGCAATTCGACGCGACCGTTCCGTGGTTTCTCCAGCACCGCGCGTATCCCTACGTCTGTGAGCTTGTTCATGAGCGACTCACTCCTGGGGTGTCACCCCAAATTCTTGGGTTCCAGCCACCGATTTGGCAGTCTTCACCGCCGCTCCGGGGGTGTCGCCCTGGGGGGCGTTCCTGCCAATTTCGGCTTGAGCATGCATGAACGATCCAAGAAAGGGAACATCGAGAAACGCCGCTTTTTATAGACTTTCTCGCACCTCCCAAGAGACATACATAACCGCTCGAGAATTCTTCGGGACGAGCAACTCATTCGTACCACCTCCTGCCAACGTTCCGCTCGCAGGTTCAAGTCCTATCACCGAAAGAACGGCCTGGAATCCTGTGTCGTCAGTCTTTGTTTGTAATGCGCACAGCCACGTGCACGCGGTTCAGCCATGAGCGAACTGCTTCGAACACTCCGGGAGCCATCCCACTCTTCGAACGCATGTCACCCAACGAGCAGCCGAAACTTGGAAGATCTTGCTTGTGAAGTCGCCGTGGGCCCGCGGCCGAGAGCGCCTTACGCATGTTGCTGCTGCACCTGAGGCGTCAATCGAGGCATCGAACTCCCCCGACACGCGCGACCGCGCCACCGCCCATCACTCCCTCAACGCCCCCCGGCCTGGCCATCGGCCTCGACCAACGCCAGCAACTCCTGCCGACGCTGCGGACCGATCCGATAGGACGGATAGACGTCCGCCAACCACAGTCCGTCCGCCAGCAGCCGCAAATGCAGCTCCTCGATCGACATTTCCGCCGAAGGTGGTGACGGCTGCCGGCGTGCTTTGCTATGAATTCGCTGCGCCAGCTCCGGATGAGCGACACAGATGGATGCCAACGCCTTGCGGAGCCGCTGACTGCGCGGCAACTCGCTCATGCACGCGACAGCGCGAAGGTACATGCGGGCTTCGGCTACGCCCGGCGCACCCGTCTGTCGATCGGGCTCACTTTCCAATTGTGCGGTCAGCTCATCGGCCAGTGCTTCCAGCAGCGCCGCTTTACCGTCGAAGTAATACAGCAGGCCGCCCTTGCTGACGTGCGCTCCCTCGCAGACGGCGTCCAAGGTCAGATTGCCGATGCCCTTCTCGAGGATCACGTTCACGGTGGCATCGAGCAGCCGCGTGCGCCGTTCGTTGTTCGGCCGCGAGGGAGCCGGTTGCTTGGCGTTCTGCCGGTTCAGCATCTGTACGCAACCATCGTCATTGCGATTCGCAGCCTTGGCGACACGCGGCCCCGCTTCAATGCTTCATCCCGGGCGGCACGATCTGCTTGCCCGTCCTGGCCTTCTCGGCATCGACCAACGCCTTCACGTCGGCCAGCAACTTCTTCGCGTCGTACACAACTCCCTCCTTGATGGTGTACTTCACGCCTCCCACTCGCGACACGTCGCCATTGTCCATCAGCCTCACGGCGCCGGTGCCATACAGATACTTGAAACTCTCGAGCGGATTCTGGTCGAGCACGATCAGGTCGGCGAGCTTGCCGATCTCGACACTGCCGGTGTCCTTGTCGATGCCGAGCAGCTCCGCGCCGCTGAGCGTGCCGGCGCGAATGACTTCGAGCGGCATGAAGCCCGCTTCATGCAGCAGCTCGAGCTCACGAATCAACGAGAACCCGAACAGCAGGGCTTCGTCGCTGCCAGTGGACACGCGGCCGCCGCGATTCTTGTACTCGTTCACGAACAGCATCCAGAGGCGGTACTGT
>Ga0182742_1002468_pt1 | contig 20384 bp, 23 predicted proteins | sample eDN5th37CBELigMG_FD_128880 | JGI IMG/M metagenome (GOLD analysis project Ga0182742, IMG submission 128880) | Enriched Miracle-Growth compost microbial communities from Emeryville, California, USA - eDNA 5th pass 37_C BE-Lig MG (version 2)... ... | reverse complement strand
GTGTGGAATTCGGACTCCTTTCTTAGTTTCACAGGCTGGTGGGTCCGAATGAGTTTAGTATTCAGACTGCTTTCTTAGTTTCACAGGCCGGTGAGTCCGAATGAATGTAGTATTCGGAGTGCTTTCTTAGTTTCATAGGAGTGTGAGTCCGAATATGTGTGGAATTCGGACTCCTTTCTTAGTTTCACAGGCTGGTGAGTCCGAATATGTGTGGAATTCGGACTGCTTTCTTAGTTTCACAGCCGGTGAGTCCGAATGAATGTAGTATTCGGACTGCTTTCTTAGTTTCATTGGAGTGTGAGTCCGAATGAATGTAGTATTCGGACTCCTTTCTTAGTTTCACAGGCTGGTGAGTCCGAATGAATGTAGTATTCAGTCTGCTCTCTTAGTTCCGTGCATTAGTGTGTCTGATTATGAGTGGTATTCGGACAGCTTTTATAATTTTTAGAGGCTACAGTGTCCGAATGTGCTCGGGATTCGGACTGCTTTCATAATTTAATGCACGTCTTTGTCCGAATCCACAGTTATTTATACCGTATGATAAGTTTGCCTAGCTTCCCGACCGCTTCTTCTCCCAATCCGCTCTTGTTAGTTTCATGTTGATGGAATCGATCCATTCTCCTTCAAACTCTAAGTCATCTTTGTCTACACTGTCAGTAATAAACCCCACTTTTTCATAAACTGTTTTGGCTCTTGGGTTAAAATCAAAAACACTTAGAGTTAGTTGGTTAAGGTCAGTGTTTTGAAAAACATAATCAACCATAAGCTGAGTTGCTTCTGTTCCGAGTCCTTTGTCTCTGCCATTTGGACCAATCAGGATTCTAAAATTCATGCTATGTGTTTTTTCATCATATAAATTAACCACGACTTCTCCAACTAAGACTTGCTTCTCCTTATCAACAATAGCAAGATCCAATCGATCTTTCTGTTCATTTCTTGTTCTGTACCACAGAAGAGTTTTTTCTTTATCATATCCTGCTGAGCTACCCGTATATTTAAGGACAATAGGATCTTTTAAACATTCTTCTATGTACGGGAAATCTTCATCCATGTTAAATGGTCTTAGAATTGTATTTTCTCCTACGATTGTCGGTTTAACCTGTAAATCGATCATATTTCCACCCTTTAATTCGTCAAAAAAACACCTCCGATGCGAAGGTGTTTCTACTTTATGCTTTGATTTTTTCCATTAATTCTTCGATATAGTGTTGAGCTGCTTGTGCCGCAATACTTCCATCACCTGTTGCAGTAACAATTTGACGAAGTTGCTTTTCACGGATGTCACCTGCTGCAAAGATGCCTGGTACTTTTGTTTCCATTTGCTCGTTTGTTTCGATATAACCGTTTTCGTTCGTAATACCTAGATTTTCGAATGGTTTTGATAGCGGAAGCATACCGACATAGATGAATACGCCGTCTGCGCCAAATTCTGTTTCCTCACCAGTCTTTGTATTTACAAGCGTTAAGGAACCAACCTTACCATCTTTTTCGTGTATTTCTTTAACTGTGTGATTCCAGATAAACTCAACTTTTTCGTTATCGAATGCACGTTGTTGAAGAATTTTTTGGGCACGAAGTTCGTCACGACGGTGGATGATTGTAACTTTAGAAGCGAAACGCGTTAAGTACACGCCTTCTTCTACAGCTGAGTCCCCCCCACCAACTACAACAAGCTCTCTGTTTTTAAAGAATGCTCCATCACACACGGCACAGTAAGAAACGCCTCGGCCACCAAGTTCTTGTTCACCTGGCACCCCAATTTTCTTATATTCCGCACCAGTTGCGATAATAATAGCACGTGCTTTATATTCTTTGCTGCCTGCAATGACAGTCTTGTATTCTTCACCGTTAATTATTTCTTTTATATCACCATACGCATATTCAGCACCGAATTTCTTCGCATGCTCGAACATTTTTGTGGATAATTCAGGTCCTAAAATATGATCAAATCCTGGGTAGTTTTCAACTTCTTCAGTGTTTGCCATTTGGCCACCAGGAATCCCGCGCTCAAGCATTAACGTTGATAAGTCTGCACGAGATGTATAAACGGCCGCGGTCATACCCGCTGGTCCAGCACCGATTATAATGACATCATAAATTTTTTCTTCAGTCATTTTTACGTCTCTCCTTACATCCTTTATAAAAGTGGATTTTATTGTTTTAGTATCTCCTACCCCTATCCTATAAAAACCTGACAAAATCCGCTATTAATATGCTCATTGTAAGAGTTCTTTAACAAATTTTACATACTTCATCACGGTTGCTTTTGAAATATTATATTTCTCAGCAACCTGTTTTTGGGTTATCGTCCGTGACCCGTGGTTACGCCAAATGTATTCAGTTGCTGCAGCCCATGCTTGCCAGTTAGATACATTGAATTGACGCTTAACCGCTTCATCATAAATCATTAACCATGTTAAATAGAGTTCCTCATTTGCAGAGTCATCATGTTTATTTTTTGTAAATAAAGTGTCTGCAATATTGTATCCATCAATAATATAAGCCGGAATTTTTCCTGTTTTTTTCTTTTTACTAAGGACATAGTTTGCAAATTCTTGTTCAAGGGTCGCATGGAATTGTATATGTTTAATATCTTTGCGGGCAAGAGAAGAATTTGTCTTACTTGCCAAAAATAAACCATATAGGCGTTCCTCAATAAAATCACCAGTTAACCAACGGTCCAAAACATCACTAATGGATTTAGTACGGTCTGATTCCCATGGGGCTGAGCCCTTTTTACTTGGATTATCTTCAAGCACTCGCTTCCATGCATTTTGGGCAACATCATGGTGCTCTGTAAAATGAGCAGCGTGAGAAAGCCAATAATAGAAGGTTTCGTCCCCTTCAAACCCACTTCGTTGCAGACTTCGCAACCATTTATAAGCCAGATCATGTCTTCCGACCAACCCAAATGTTGCACCTAGCTTATAGCGGTGTTCGGAAAGGATCGGATGGATCAGCGCTAATCGTTTTGTTAGCTCTTTTACCTGCTGATTTTTTCGCTGATAATATAGAAATACCAATGAGTTGCAAAGTGCATGAAGATTGCCAGGGTTTTTACTCAAAACCTCATCAAGAATCTCTGATGCATTCTCAACATCACCAGAATAAAAATACGCAAGTGCTAAATTATTATAAGCAGACCAGAATTCCGGGTATTCGCGAATGATTTCCTTTAAAAGGGTCACTGCTTCGTCTAATCGTCCTGTTTCAAGGTAATCACGGGCTTGTTCTTGCATGACGATGAGTTCATCCTGTTGGTTAGCTGAATCTTCAAAGTCCACTTCCTCAAGGAGCAATAAATCAAGCAAATCCTCGGCATCCTCCGAAAAGTCGCCCTCTGGCTCACAATCTAAATAGGCTTGTGCATGTTTGCCTGCTTCTTGGAACAAACCTAGATGTGCATAATTATTGGCCATGAAATAATAGCACTCTGGCATATCGAAATTTGGATCTTCCATTATTTTTGTAAGATATTGATTAGATAGGACATAATCACCAATTTCTGTTAAGGCTACAGATAATTGGCATAAGAACATCGGCTCTTTCGGTTCAAGCTGAATCGCTCGTTTAAAATGTTTTATGGATTTATATATATCATGCTGGCGATACGCCTTTAGTCCTTTTTTAAAATAATATTCTCCCGTCTGGATAAACGGAATTACCTTTGAACTATGCTGACTTTCTTTTCTGTTTTGTTTTTCCATCGGGGTCCTCCATTAAAAGTACGTGTTCAAAAAGGAGGATAAAAAGGACCTCGTCGACAAAAACGCCACGTCCTGTGGAATTGTCGACACTAGCACATCCTGTGCGTCGAAATTTCTAGGCGGCGCAGCTTTGAGTAACGGAACGTATGCATTTTATACGTAAGTAACGGAAAAGCAAGCCAACAAAGAAATTCGATGTGTCATTTTTACCTGATTTTTTGAACATCAACTATAAATACTGCTTTTTAAACATATTTCCCAACGTAGTATAACATATATAATCCTTGACACATAGGGGTGCTTGGGTAAAAGGAAAAAACTTTTGGAGAAAGTTCGAGTGGTAATTTGTGGGTAATGTTAATAATGTGGACAACTTTCCACACTTCTTTGAATAAAGTACCGTGGCTGCTGGTTTGATTGGACATATGCACATCGAACTAATGCGAAATGTGGATAATGTGGATATCGTGGATATGTAGCTCACATTTCAGTAAGGTCTAGAATTGAAAAAGGTGCTTATCTGTGGATAAGCACCCTTTACATTCTTATCTTCTCTTTTGTAGTACGGACAATACTTCATCAAGTGGAAGCTTTTGTTCACGAAGTAAGACTAGCAAGTGATAAATTAAATCTGCTGCTTCCCACTTAAGTTCTTCATGATCCCGGTTTTTTGCTGCAATAATAACCTCTGAAGCTTCTTCACCGACTTTTTTCAGAATCTTATCTACTCCTTTATCAAATAGGTATGTAGTATAAGCTCCTTCTGGCATTTCTGCTTCACGCTTAGCAATTACTTCTTCAAGTTCATTAAGAATAGCGAAGCGGTCAGAGGACACTTCTTTTGATTCTCCTAGAACTGATTCATTGAAGCAAGAATAGCTTCCTGTGTGGCAAGCCGGACCAGCTGGCTCAACTAAAACAAGGAGGGCATCCTGGTCACAATCATACTTCATATCCACTATTTTTTGAGTATTACCTGAGGTTTCCCCTTTGTGCCAAAGCTCCTGGCGTGAACGGCTATAAAACCAAGTTTCACGTGTTTCAATGGATTTACGTAAAGATTCTTCATTCATATAAGCGAGTGTTAATACCTCTTTACTTACTGCATCCTGAACAATAGCTGGAGCAAGTCCTTTTTCGTCGAATTTAATGTCTGGTGTGTTCATCGGACATTGACCCCTTTCTCTTTTAAATAAGTCTTCACTTCTTTTACGGAAGTTTCTTTGTAGTGAAAAATACTTGCCGCTAATGCAGCGTCTGCCTTACCTTCTTTGAATGCTTGTACAAAATGTTCAGCATTTCCTGCGCCACCTGATGCGATAACAGGTACAGTAACTGCCTCACTCACTCGTTTTGTTAATTCAAGATTGAAGCCATCCTTGCTTCCGTCATCGTCCATACTAGTTAATAATATTTCACCAGCACCAAGCTTGATTGCTTCCTTCGCCCAAGAAACAACCTCCCACTCAGTTGCTTTACGTCCGCCATGAGTGTAAACTCTCCAGCTACTAAGTTTCTCATCGTATTTTGCGTCGATCGCTACAACAATACATTGAGAGCCAAAGAAGTCAGCGCCCTCCTTGATTAAGGCAGGGTTTGTCACGGCTGCCGTATTTAGTGAAACTTTGTCAGCACCGGCACGGAGGATTTTTTTCATATCCTCTAAGGAATTAATTCCTCCTCCAACTGTGAAAGGAATCGCAAGCTCTGCTGCCACTTTTTCGACAACCTCAACCATCGTTTTTCGACCTTCATGTGAGGCAGAAATATCAAGGAATACGAGTTCATCTGCACCTTCTGAATCATAGAATTTGGCAAGTTCGACAGGATCCCCTGCATCACGTAGACCAACAAATTGAATGCCTTTCACAACCCGACCATCTTTTACGTCCAAACATGGAATGATACGTTTTGTAATCATCACGCATTCACCTCTTCTAACGCCTCTTGCACGGTAAACTGATTGGTATAGATGGCTTTTCCAACGATTGCACCAGAAACACCTCGATCTGCTAACTTACTAAGAGCTTTTAAGTCTTCAATAGAGCTAACTCCACCAGAAGCAATGACTTGTTTTCCTGTAACAGAAGCAAGCGTTGCAACCGCATCAATGTTAGGACCGCTAAGCATGCCGTCTGTCGCGATATCTGTAAAAATGAATGTTTGTGCACCTGCTTTTGCGAGCTCAACACCTAAGTCAGTCGCTTTTACAGATGATGTATTTAACCAACCTTCAGTCGCTACATAACCGTCTTTTGCATCTATGCCTATCGCAATTTTTTCTTTGTATTTCTTAAGCATGTTTTTTACAAAATCAGGATTAGAGATGGCTGCACTTCCTAAAATGACGCGGTCAACACCATTATCAATATAATAAGCTACATCCTCTTCGGTTCGAATACCGCCACCGATTTGAACTTTTGCATCAAGTTTCTTGGCAACCTCAATCACGTATTGGTCATTCACACGTTTACCCGCTTTTGCTCCATCTAAATCGACCATGTGAATCCACTCAGCTCCCGCATCAGCGAAGGCTTTTGCCATATCAAACGGAGAATCACCATAGACGGTTTCTTTATTATAATCCCCTTGCAGCAATCGAACACATTTGCCACCGCGCATATCGATTGCCGGGTAAATTGTAAAAGTACTCATATTGTCACCTTCTTTTCCACAATCACAGCGTAGTTTTGGAGAATTTTTAATCCTAGCTCACTGCTTTTTTCAGGATGAAACTGGGTTCCAAACACATTACTTTTTCCAACAACAGCTGGAACTTCGACATCATACATGCTACTTGCAATTACATTTTCACTGTCAGTCTCTGCGAAGTAGGAATGAACGAAATAGACGTGCCCACCCTCGATGTCTTTTAATAGTGGAGATGGATTTTTGAGTTCAAGATCATTCCATCCCATATGGGGAACTTTATAGGTTTCACCATTCGCTGCTACGCCAGGTATTTTTGTAATTCTACCTTGTAAGAAACCAAAACCTTGGGTAAGTCCATTTTCTTCACTTTCTTCAAATAAAAGCTGCATTCCAAGACAGATTCCTAAGAGCGGAGTCCCTTTTGCAACGGACTCCTTTATGAAACCGACTAATCCTTTTTCATGTAAGATCCCCATTGCGTCCTTAAAGGACCCTACACCTGGTAAAATTAATCCTTCTGCTTTCGCAAGCTCATCTGGTGAACTTGAAATGAAATAATCATAGTTCATCCGTTCAAGCGCCTTAGAAACGCTGTATAAATTCCCCATGCCATAATCGATTATACCTATCATCTACAACATCCCTTTCGTTGACGGGACCCCCTTAACTCGTGGGTCAATCATCGTTGCTTCATCTAATGCACGACCAAACGCCTTAAAAATAGCTTCAATCATATGATGTGTATTGTGACCGTAGTGAACAATTACATGGAGATTGATTCTCGCCTCTAACGCAAGCTTCCATAAAAATTCATGAACAAGTTCTGTATCAAATGTGCCTACTCGAGTACTTGGGAAATCTGCCTTCAATTCGAAGTGTGGACGATTTCCTAAATCAATGACAACCTGCGCGAGAGCTTCATCCATTGGAACAAATGCATTTCCGTAGCGCTTGATGCCTTTTTTATCTCCAAGTGCTTCACGCAATGCCTGTCCTAAACAAATTCCAATATCCTCAGTTGTATGGTGATCATCAATTTCTGTATCCCCATTTGCATCAACAGTTAAGTTGAATTTTCCATGTTGTGTAAAGAGATCTAGCATGTGGGACATAAATGGAACGCCAGTATCTAGCTTTGAAATGCCTTCCCCATCTACTGTAAAATCTAGTTTTATATCTGTTTCATTTGTCTTACGTTCAACCCTTGCTTGTCTTGTCATAATTACACCTACCGTTATCCACAATTTTATAATTGGTAATGAGTCCTTGATATTTTTGATATCTGTTGATTATTGTCCACATTATCCACACTATCCACAAACTAGATGTGAATTTTGTGAATTATTTTAATCGTTCCTCAACGGCTCTTGCGTGGGCTTCTAATCCCTCTAGTCTTGCAAAGGCAGCAATTTTTGGACCGTTTTCCTCAATGGCTTGTTTGCTATATGAAATAATGCTTGATTTTTTTGTAAAATCATCCACACTTAGAGGACTAGAAAATCGTGCTGTACCATTTGTCGGAAGGACGTGGTTTGGTCCAGCAAAATAGTCACCGACAGGCTCTGAACTATAACGTCCGATAAAAATAGCTCCTGCGTGCTTGATCTTTCCAACCTGCTCCATTGGTTCCTCTGTCACGATTTCGAGATGCTCTGGAGCAAGCTCGTTTACAACCTTGATTGCTTCATCTAGGTCACCTGTGACGTAAATTGCTCCAAAATCATTAATTGATGCTCTAGCAATCGCTTCTCGCGTAAGAAGGATTAACTGTCTTTCAACCTCTTCGGAAACTGCTTCTGCAAGCTGCATTGATGGTGTTACGAGAATGCTTGATGCTCGTTCATCATGCTCTGCTTGAGATAGTAAGTCTGCTGCTATTTCGTTTGGTAGAGCTGTTTCATCTGCCAGCACGACGATTTCACTAGGTCCAGCAATCATGTCGATATCTACATTTCCATATACCTCACGTTTTGCTAATGCAACAAAGATATTACCAGGACCGACGATTTTATCAACAGGCTTGATAGTTTCTGTTCCGAACGCCAACGCACCAACTGCTTGAGCACCACCAACCTTATAGATTTCTTTTACACCAAGTATGTCTGCAGCCACTAATACACCGGCTGGAATGGTACCGTCTTTTCCAGGTGGTGAAACCATCACAATCCTCTCGACTCCAGCGACTTGTGCAGGAATGACATTCATTAAGACAGATGACGGGTAAGCAGCTTTCCCACCAGGAACATAGACACCAACTGCATCAAGTGGAGTAACCTTTTGACCGAGAATCGTCCCATTGTCCTTCATCGTCATCCATGACTGCTTTACCTGACGACTATGGTAATCACGGATATTTTCAGCCGCTTCTTTTATGATTAACACAAGATTCGCGTCTAATTTTTGATAAGCTTCTTGAAAATCCGAGTCGGTGACTTTTAATCCATCCAGTAAAACCCCATCAAATTTTTCAGTATAGTAACGAAGGGCTTTATCCCCGTCTTTTTCTACGTTTTCGAGAATTTCTAAGACTGCTTTTCTTTGTTCAACTGTCCCACTATCAATGGTCCGTTTCAGTGAAACAGTGCTGGTAACACGTTCAATTCTCATGGTGTGTCGGTCCTTTCTATTTAGATACTACTGCGATACCACAGATGATAGTCGCTCTACGATTTCATCGATTTGCTGATCCTTCAAGCGATAACTTACCGGATTTACAATAAGTCGTGAGGTGATGTCCGCAATATGTTCAAGCTCAACTAATCCATTTTCCTTCAATGTACGTCCTGTTGAGACGATATCGACAATTCGATCTGCAAGACCAATTAATGGTGCAAGTTCGATTGAACCGTTTAGTTTAATAATTTCAACCTGCTCCCCATTTTCACGAAAATAGCTAGATGCGATGTTTGGATATTTTGTTGCGATTTTAGGTGCGACACCTTTGATTTTGACATCTGGGAGTCCTGCAACGGCTAGATAGCATTTGCTGATTTGCAAATCGAGCACTTCATACACATCGCGCTCTTCCTCAAGCATGACATCTTTACCGGCAATACCAAGGTCTGCTACACCGTGCTCTACATATGTAGTTACATCCATTGGTTTTGCAAGCATGAAACGAAACGGCTCATCAGGAACATCGATAATTAACTTTCTGGAATCCTCGAATTCGGGAGGCAGATTATAACCTGCTTTTACTAAAAGTTGTGCAGCCTCTTCAAAAATTCGTCCTTTTGGCATTGCAATTGTTAATTTGTCACTCATTATGCCTCCTCCTTCCTTGTTGTTCCTAAGAAGAAGGTGTTTTTGGCAAATGCATTCGTACAAGCATCAACATCCTTGACTCCTGCTATATCTTGAAGGATAACCCGCTCACCCTTTTCTCTTTTACTCATCGCAAAACGGATTGCTTCTTCTCTCTGTTCAGCGCTAAAAATCACACAATGGATTTCTGGCTCTTCCTGTGGTAAATCAAGAGCTTCAAGAAGTCGGTCAACTCGGATACCAAAGCCAGTCGCTGGTGCAGGACGATCAAACTTTTCAAATAAATGATCGTAGCGTCCACCATTTCCTACTAAAAAGCCTACATTTTCAGCGTAAACCTCGAATAGAATTCCTGTGTAGTAGCTCATATGACTCACGAGATTGAAGTCAATTTTTATATGCTCAGTAACTCCAAATGCCTCTAGTTTTTTCCAGAGCATTTCAAGTTCGGCTGCTGCATTTTTTCCCTCTTCACATTCGACTAAATCTTTCGCTTTCTCAATTTTCGAATCATTTCCTCTCAATTGTAAGAGTGATAGTAATCGCTGTTTATCAATAGAAGAAAGCGGCAGTTTTTTCACATGCTCTCTGTAGCCAACGTAATTTTTTTCATATAAATAGCGCTGAAGGACATCCGCTCTTGCTTCATTTCCGACAATCTCCATAAACAATGCTTTTACATAACCAATATGGCCAATTGGCACTGTAAAATTAGTTAATCCTGCCTGCTTAAGAGATGCAATCATAAGCGATATAACCTCTGCATCAGCACTTGTTGTTGTATCGCCAATATACTCTACTCCGATTTGCTCAAATTCGGCTGGTCTTCCACCTTCATGTTGTTGCGCACGGAACACATTTGCGGAATATGCGATACGTTGTGGATATTCACCTTGATATAAACGAGATGCAGCGACTCGAGCAATTGGAGCTGTCATATCAGGTCTTAGCACAAGTGTGTGACCCTGTGAATCCAATAATTTAAATAGCTGACGGTCAAGGATCGCTGATGCCTCACCGATTGTTTCATAGTATTCAAGTGTTGGAGTTTCAATAAATTGATAACCCCAGCTTTCAATTTGAGACGACATTGCGTTGCGAATTTTCTTTTTTGCTTCATATAAAGCAGGCAAAGTATCTCTCATTCCTAATGGTTTTTCAAACATAAACACGATTTTCGTCACCACCAAAGTTTGTATATGTTAACTTTCCCAATATTTTCTTAAAAAAATCATTTCACTTTAGTTCGCTAATATACTACCAAGATAAAGTATATGATACACCTATCCCTTACATGCGTCAACAAAAAAGTCAGAATTTAGGTGAAATATATTAGGTAGGATAGGGATTTGGTGCCCTTATGGAGAAAAAGTTATTAACTGTGGATTATGTGGATATTGTTGATAACTATAAAAGTAAGATTGTGGATTTTGTTGATATTGTGTATAAATGAACCGGGAATTTGTAAGCAAGAGAGGAAGAAAGGGGACAGATGTTGGAAATAGAAAATGAACAGATGAGGAAAAAGAGGAAAGAAGATGATTCAGCAGAATTACAGAAGGTAAAAGAGATATGTAAATGGTGTAAGTTTGGGCAATAAAAAAGGAACCAACCCAACTCAATGGCTTGATTCCTCTTTCTCTCGTTGCTCTCTTTGTTCTTTCGTGTAAATCACTCTCATCGGGTTGCCACCAACAAAGCTGCCTGCTGGAACATCTCTGTGGACCAATGTACCCGCTGATACGATTGCTCCATCACCGATTTCCACACCTGGCAAAATCGTTGAATTAGCCCCAATCATTACCTCGTTGCCAATTTTAACGTCACCCAATCTGTATTCTTTAATCAAGTATTCATGGGCTAGTATTGTGGTATTAAAGCCAATGACGGTGTTGCTTCCAACACTGATTTTCTCAGGAAACATTGTATCCGGTACTACCATCAGTGCAAATGCTGTTTTTTCCCCTACCTTCATTTTTAAAAAAGTGCGATATAGCCAATTTTTCACGCCAAGAAATGGCGTATAGCGCGCGATCTGTATGACGATAAAGTTTTTAACAACCTTCCAAAAGGATACGGTCTTATAAATTTGCCAAAGTGAATTGGGTCCTGAAACAAAATATCGTGTGGTTCGTCGTTTCACAATTTTTTCATCCTTTAACAATCAAATGCGCCTTGGCGTATTTGCGCCCGATTTTTTTCGAGCTTGCTCGAAAAATCACCTCTGAAAAATCGTGGCATCCGCCGGAGGCTTTAACTTTATTCAGTGATGGTTTGTACCCTCAACTGAATTGTAAACTCCTTTATATTTATCCCACTAAAGAAGTAGGTTACTCCTGAATATAGTTAAACTAAATCCAGTAAGTCACTCATGTTTTCAAGCATATAATCAGGGTTGTATTCCAATAAGAAGTCTTTTCCTTTATGAGACCAGGCAACTCCAGCAGTCTTTGTGCCCGCATTTCTACCAGCTACAATATCCTGATAATTGTCGCCAACCATAATGGCTTCTTCCGGTGTTGAATTTAACATTTTCAATGCTAACAGCACTGGTTCAGGATCTGGTTTTGGATTAGTCACATCATCCAATGTCACCACGACATCAAAGAATTGGTCTAGCTGTGTTAGTTGTAATCCCATGTTAACCGTTTTTCGAACTTTTGTTGTAACAACTCCAATTTTATAACCTTTATCTTTAAGAGTCTTAATGGTGTCAAATACCCCTGGGAATTCGGTAACTAGTTCATCATGTTTTTCATGATTAAATTTTCGATATTCAGCAATCATTTCTTCTGCACGATCCGGGTCTACAGATGAAAAAGATTCATGTAAAGTAGGACCATTGAACGGCAAAATATCCTCTCTGCTATAGTTGCGATCTGGAAAGTATTTTCCAAAGGTGTGTAAAAAGGATTGCAAGATCAGTTCATTCGTATCGATTAACGTTCCATCTAAATCAAAGAGTAGTGTATTAATTGCCATAAATAACTTCCTTTCTATTATTTTGCTCGACGCGTTTCCAAATAAAAGCGATAACCATTGTTAGTATAATTGCAGTAATGAGTCGGATTAACAATAGCGGTAAAACCGGAATGCCTAAGGGGATAAAGATAAGCGTATCCTCCACAACAGCGTGACAGGATACTAAGAAAATTAATGCTAAGGTTACATCTTTCTTACTTACATTATCCTCTTTTACCGCCTGAATCATTACACCTGCTCCTAACGCTAGACCGAACAAAATACCTGCAGCCAAGGTTGTTGATGTATTTTCCTTCATTCCGAGTGCCTTTGTGACAGGCGTCATCCACTTTGAAAATACATCCAACCATTTTAAATCCTTTAATATTTGAATAACAACCATCAATGGAATGACAATAAGAGCCAATTGCAGAATCCCAAATGTAGCTTTTTCAATACCATTTAAAACAATAGCACCCCAGCCTGAAATTTGTTCATCAGTCGTAGAAACTAGTCCATATTTTGCTAGCTCACTTCCACCTTTCCAAACTAGATTAATGACAAAGGCAGAAATGAATGCGAGTCCCAGTCTAACTGTTACAATCACCCAAATCTTCATACCTACTTTTGCAGCAACAGTCGATTCGATAATCATATTATGCGAGAATGATAGCATGACAGCTAAAATAAACACTTCTTTTACGGTCAAATCTAGTGTTAAGATCGCTCCAATCCCTGCATAAAGGTTTAAAAAGTTACCTAATACAAGTGGTATTGCGGCATCACCTGACAGACCAAACCAGCCCATGATTGGGGCAATCCACTTAATCACCCAATCTAGCACCGGTGTATATTGCAACATCGTGACAAGTAGGGTAACAGGGAAAATTACCTTCCCTAATGTCCAAGTAGTTTTTAATCCTACTATAAAGCCTCTCTTGATCGTATCTAGCAAGTTTCCCCTCTCCCTTTTACTAAATTTAGTTCTCTAAATAACGCTCGTTCGAATGACCTTTTATTCTTCGATAAATAAGTACGATAATTGCTCCCACAATCGATAACACTGAAATCAGCTGTGCCACTCGAATATCCCCAAGCATTAAGCTATCTGTCCGTAAGCCTTCTACGAATAAGCGGCCAATAGAATACCAGATGACGTATGTAAGAAACATTTCTCCACGTCTTAGGTTAACCCTTCGAAGCATTAGTAATAAAACAAAACCTACAAGGCTCCAAATTGATTCATACAAAAAGGTTGGATGGTAGTACGTTCCTTGGATATACATTTGGTCCATGATAAAGTCAGGTAGCACATTATAGAAGGTTTGTATCTGTTCCTCAGCAATGGGTCCCCCATGTGCTTCTTGGTTCATAAAGTTTCCCCATCGGCCAATAGCTTGACCTAAGATAATACTTGGTGCCGCGATGTCTGCAATCTTCCAAAATGACAAGCCTTTTACTCTTGCAAATACAATTGCAGTCACAACTGAACCGATTAACGCACCATGAATGGCAATTCCACCTTCCCAAATTGCAATGATTTTGGAAGGATTTTGTGAGTAATAATCCCATTTAAAAATAACGTAATATATTCTTGCACAGATGATAGCAATTGGTACCGCGAACAGCATAAGGTCCATGAAAGTATCTTTGTGCATACCTCTGCGTTCTGATTCTTTAATGGCAAGGTAAAGGGCTAGCATGGTCCCTAGCCCGATGATTAATCCATACCATTGAATGCGTAACGCGCCAAATTCTAAAAATGTTGGGTCTAATGGTTGAATGTTTCGGTCCACTATCTCATCTCCCTAATTTATTGATTTTTTTATATGTCATCGTGCTCCCTAAATTCAATTGTATGTGAAAGACGATTTGAGAAATCCTCTGCAGCATTCAAACCCATACGTTTAAGACGGTAATTCATCGCTGCCACTTCAATGATGACAGCTAGGTTTCGCCCAGGACGAACTGGAATTGTGTATTTTGTTAATTCAGTATCGATGATTTTCATTTTTTCTTCTTCAAGTCCAAGTCGGTCATATTGTTTTGTCTGATCCCAAAGTTCTAGATTGACCACAAGCGTAATCCGTTTATAATTTCGAATTGCACCTGCTCCGAATAAGGTCATGACGTTGATGATTCCAAGACCACGAATTTCAAGGAGATGCTCAATAAGCTCAGGTGCGCTTCCAATAAGTGTATCATCATCTTCTTGACGAATTTCTACACAATCATCTGCAACAAGTCGGTGTCCGCGTTTGACAAGTTCAAGCGCTGTTTCACTTTTACCCACACCACTCTTACCAATGATTAGCACCCCTACTCCGTATATATCCACTAGAACACCATGGACAGCTGTTGTTGGAGCAAGCTTACTTTCTAAAAAGTTTGTAATTCTACTTGATAGTCTTGTTGTCTTCATTTGTGCTTTGATCACCGGAACAGATTCACGCTCGGAGGCTTCAATCAGTTCTGGTGGAACTTCTAAATCACGCGAAATAATAATTGCAGGAGTGATATCAGTACAAAGCTTTTCCATACGGTATCTTTTTTCTTCAGTAGACAATTTATCAAAGAACGTCAGCTCAGTTTTTCCTAATAGCTGGACTCGCTCTGAAGGATAGTAATCAAAAAATCCTGCTAGTTCAATACCTGGTCTAGATATATCACTTGTTGTTATCGGGCGATTCACTCCTTCTTCCCCACTCACCAATTCTAATTTGAACTTTTCGATTAAATCTTTTGTGCTAACTTTTGGCACATCTGTTCCTCCTTGATTGTGATTCATGTAGTTTTTAGTTGTTACTGCGTATTTTTAAAGCCCTCTCATTTTTTGCTTAAAAAGACTGTATTTTTTAAAATTAAATTTTTCAAACTCATTCTCCTATTTTAGCATTTTTCTGTGTAAGGCCAAAACTTTTCTGATTTAAATTGCAGAAGAATGTAGGGGAGTTGTGTTTTAAGAGGTGGATTGGGAGAATTAGCTTCTGTTTTCTTGTGGGTGAGAAGGTCTCAGAGACAGATTAAACGGTGAACTCATCTAATTTGTCTTCGAGAGACGGCCTCAGAGACGTTTGAACGGTGAACTCAGTTAATTTGTCTTCGAGAGACGGCCTCAGAGACAGATTGAACGGTGAACTCATTTAATTTGTCTTTGAAAGACGGCCTCAAAGACAGTTTGAACGGTGAACTCAGTTAATTTGTCTTCGAGGGACGGCCTCAGAGACAGATTACCAAACTAACTCTTTGGTTTTGTCCGCGAGAGGCAGTCTCAACGACAGATTGCATGGAGAACTCTTATATTTGTCTTTGACTATTTTCATTTTACCAGTGAATAAACATTTGTATCATGCGCAACACCGTTTTGGTACATATAGTTCCTTAAGATACCTTCTTTTTCGAATCCAAGTTTTATTAACAATTCATTTGATGCTGCGTTTTCAAGAAACACTATGGCACCAATTCGAGTTAAGCCTAGATTGTCAAAACCGTAAGAGATTACTTTTTTAACAGCCTCTGTTGCGTATCCTTTTCGCCAGTATTGGGGCTGTAACTCATAGCCAATTTCTGCTCGCATATGCTTGGGAGACCAGGCGTTAAATCCTATGGTTCCAATGAGTTCATTGGTTTCTTTTAATTCAATTCCCCATCTTACTCCACGTTTTTCTCTATAGTTTTTTGCAAAGAATTCAACAAACTGCTCTGCTTGTTCTAATTTGGTTAGTGGATCTTGTCCGTAATAACGCGTGACATCATTGTTTGAAAAACAGGTGAATATTGCTTCGGCATCGCTAAGTACGATCTCTCTTAATCTAAGTCGTTCGGTTTCTAGTATTGGAAACATGCTTGTACTCCCTTCTCTCCTTTGACTATATGTTCAATAAAAAGCAGCGTAATCCTCCTTGGACTACGCTGCTAGTAAAGTATTATTTCTTCTTTTTCTCCTGAAGCGGTTCGACGATTACTTTTTGTATGAGTAAATTTAGAATCGAGATAATAACTGCTGCTAGTAATGCTGTGCCGAATCCCTCGATTATAAAGGAGTCACCCATTAAGGACTGTGTCAGCATTAAAGTAAGTGCATTGATCACAAATAAAAATAAACCTAATGAGAGTACTGTAACAGGTAAAGTTAAAACGATGAGAATGGGTTTTACGATTACATTTAAAATCGATAGGATTACGCTTGCTGTGACAGCGGCGCCTACGCCTTCAAGATGAAACGTATCGACATATCCTGCTACAACCATTAGTACGATGCTATTAACAATTATGCTAGCAATCCATCTCATTATCTATAGACATCTCCTTCATTTGGTACAATAAACAACCAAACGAGATAAATAATCCCTAATGAACCTACGCCTAAAATGAATCCGACTACAGCAAGTATACGTAATAATGACGCATCGATTCCTGTATAATCCGCGAGGCCTCCAAGCACTCCTCCTAGCATTCTATTTCTAGTGGAGCGGTATAATTTCTTTTTCATTGTCAACACCTCAAAGTAGTTTTATCCCGCATTAACTGGTAGTAAGACCCCCACTACAAGTTTATAGGGATAACCAACAAGTATTTTTTTGGGGGCAAACTGCCAGTAAAAGCCCGAATCAATGTACAAAGACTAAGAGCGACACATCCTGTGTCAACGTCTTTGTGACCCACTTCGTGTGGCCTCAACTAACATTCAGTAGGGGATGAAGACCCCCTTACTGAATGAAGTTTCACTTTATCGTAATAGAGCCTGTTTTCGTCTCAGCAAAGAGATGTAGCTTTGGCACTTTCTCTTCATTTGCTTTAAACCGTAGAGACTTCTGAACAACTTCATTTTTCTCTTCAATGATTGACATCATTGGAAGCTCTGACTTGAAGCTGCCGAGATTTGATTTTAATTCACCGTCAACTTGATAGTCATTTGCGACAAACACATCAATGCTCCCAGTGGTTGTTTTTACATACGCAGTGTGGCAGTTATCTCCTTGAATGTCGCAAGTGATGTTTCCGTTAAAGCTTTGGAGGTCAACTTTCTCAAAACGTCCAGTTGCTGTGACAGTCCCATTTAATGTTTCCGCTTCAAAGTCTTTACTTGTGATTTGATTTGCTTTAATGTGACCATTTGCTGTTTCTATTTCGACCGATTCTGTATCAAAATTCGAAATGGTGATTGCACCATTTGCTGTTTTTGCACGGAAATCCTTTACTCGTAAATTTTCCCCAGTTATCGGTCCGTTAAACATGCGTGTCTTAATACTTTCATAATTTTCCTGAGGAACATATATTTTTGCATGAACCTTCATTTGCTTTTTCTGGATTGATAGGCGAAGTGCACCGTTTTCGATGGAGAAAAGAACATCCTCTAAAAATGCTTTGCGTGCACGTTCCTGGTTATCAATATTATATACTTTTGCTTCACATTCAACGCGGACATCCTTCTCTTCCCACGGAATAATTGTGATACTTCCATTCGAAACGTCTAGGTCAAGCTTGGTAATATATACGTCCTTATGCTGAAAAATATGTTTCACTTCTACTGCATTACCAAAATTAAAATCGAGATCGAGGTCTTTAATTTTTTTCAGAGCAGTGTCGATAAAGTCCATAAATTTGTGTTTCGCAGAGCCCTTGCTTTGATATGAATGTTGGTGTTGCTGCTGGGATTGCTCATACTGGACTTGAGTCGAAAGCTCTGTCTTGATTTCCTGTGCTGGATCTTGGGACTGGCTCTCCTCGCCAGAATGGAGTTTTTCAATTAGAACGATTGCTTCCTCAGCTGTCAGTTTTCCCTCTTCAACTAGTTTTAAAATACGTTTTTGTTCTTCTTTCATGGTTCCTTCCTCCCTTAAAGTTCTTCTTGAGCTAATACTTGAATTCCTTTTACAATGTTCCAAATCACAATTCCGACGTTAATGATCGCTAATAGGATGAACACTAGCACCATAGTAGCTACAAATGCTTCCACAGACCATATAAAGAAAAACGGAATAATGATAAAAACGATTGTTGCTACTGGAATAATATGTGAGATTAACGCATGCAAGGCATGCCTTTTTACTACTGGATTTTGAACTATGATATAAACAACGAGTGGTAAAATAAACCCCGCAAAGAAAACACTGAAGTAACACAACGCTGCAATTAATTTGTCGGTATTCACTCTTCATCTCCCCTTTATACCTCTATATACGATAACGAGATATAATTGGTTTCAAGATTTTATAAAAATAAGCCTGGAGTCTTAGATAACAAAGGGAGCCACCTTGATATATCGATGAAAGAATCGGGTGAAATTCTCCTGACTCAAAAAAATCCAGGGGTCACCCCACTGGATTTAATGCTTAGGCTTACTTTCTAAAAGTCCCTTAAAGTTTTCGCGGTAATGCCATGCTAATATTCCTTCAAATACTGTGATAATAATAGCCAATGGAAGCAACTCTGAATCTACAAAGATATGAAATGTTAAAATATTGACTATCAAACCTGCTAAAACAACCAAAGCTAACGGAACATACCTATGAATAATCAGTAAAACACCAGTGATGATTTCAACACCTTTTTCCAATGCTAGAAAATAGCCATCTCCCAAAAATTCCATCGCAGCAGGGCTTGTTGGTGCAAATGGCTCAAATCCAAATAATACAGCATACCCATTTAACCCTGCTCCTAAAAATATGGTCCCCAACAGAATTTCAATAAAGCGAATGGTGATTTTCATCATAATCCCCTTTGTATAGTTATTAAATAGCCAATTTCAAATGATTACCTTAAAGACCCTTACAGTAATATTTACGGTATTACACTTCTGTTAGAACTAAGAAGGGTGAACTTCGATTTACTTTTTGTCTAACTCCCTTGCAAGAATCGATTGGCGAAACCCCTTTTGGCGAATGAATTCTTTCATTTCTTCTGTGCTCATGTAGGAAAGGCGGATATGATAATAATTAATGTATTCAACCATAGCAAATCCGTATAAGAAAAGGTACCAATATAGTCCTTTAGAAAAAGTAGCTTGGTAGACTAGGAAAGGTAAACCCACTACAAGTAATACCAGATTACTTTTCTTAAAAAAACGAAAACGGGTTAGATAACTTTCAGGTAGAGAAGAACTTTTGCCTTGTTTGACCCGTTTCCACTTCAAGTACCAATAATAACTACCTTGAAATAAAATGTATTCCAACATACAGAATGCAAATAGATGAGGAATAGTGGTTAAATAATGAGCAGACCATTCAAAAGTTGGAATATATAGTAACCAGAGGACCGCGAATAGAATGGCAGCTGATAATTCTCCAGTCCAAAGGCCAAATAGTTTTTTCTGAGCTCTTGCTTTCATGTGTATCAACTCCACCTATTAAATAAGAATCTATTAGTAGAGTACCATAATTTTCCTACTGGGGTATGTTTTCATTTAAAAAATCCCGTTCTGCTTCTATGCGCAAAACGGGATTCTACATTTATTTAGAAACTGTCTCTTTTTCTTTGATTAATTCTTTCATACGCTGACGGTCGCGTTCAAGGACTGGTTTTAGATAGCGTCCGGTGTGGGATGCTTTGATTTTTGTAATTTCTTCTGGTGTACCTGTTCCATTGATAGTACCGCCTTTGTCTCCACCTTCAGGACCGAGGTCAATAATGTAGTCCGCGGCTTTAATAACATCGAGGTTATGTTCAATGACGAGAACTGTGTCCCCATTTTCAACTAATCGCTGTAAGACCTTAAGCAATCTTGAAATGTCATCTACATGTAGGCCAGTTGTTGGCTCGTCTAATATATAAAACGACTTGCCAGTTGAGCGACGATGT
>Ga0182742_1002466_pt1 | contig 20397 bp, 12 predicted proteins | sample eDN5th37CBELigMG_FD_128880 | JGI IMG/M metagenome (GOLD analysis project Ga0182742, IMG submission 128880) | Enriched Miracle-Growth compost microbial communities from Emeryville, California, USA - eDNA 5th pass 37_C BE-Lig MG (version 2)... ... | reverse complement strand
GGGCCGCACCAGGTGGCCCAGAAGTCGATGACCACAACCTTGCCGGCCAGGTCGGCCTTGGAGACGGTCTTGGTCTTTCCGGGGCCGTCGAGCAGGGTGAGGGTGAAGTCGGGGGCCGGCTGGTCGACCAGGGCTTCGACGGCGAAACGCTGATCGTCGCCATCGCCGAGCTCCTCGGCCGAGTCGACCTTGGTGAAGTCGGCTGGCGCCTCAAAGGCGAACGAGGGAGCCTTGGCGGCGTCGGTCGAGACGGCGCCGGCGCTCCAGCCGAGCTTGGCGACCTTGATCGGATGTCCCTCCCGGGCGCTTTGCTCGATCACCTGGGGGTCGATCACCAGGTCGATGGCCTTCAGCAGTTTGGTGGCCGGATCGACCTCCAAGCGCAGGTCGGGGCCGTCGGTCTGATCGATCAGGAGCGTCTGCCCCTTGGGGTCGTCGGCGGCCAGTTGCAGCGAGCCGCCAAGCTGTTCGACGGTCTTGACCGGCTCGGGGGCGGTCAACAGGTTGGCCAGGATGTACATGGGAACTCCGGCCGGGCCGCCGAAGATCGCCGCGCCGACCGGGCCGTCGCGGAAGGTCTCGATGTTGACCTCGGCGGGAGCGGGGCCGGTCAGGTACTTCTTCAACGGCCGAATCGCCGTCGTCATCGTTTCGCCGTCGCTGATGAGTTGGACGGGCCCGGCGTCAAGGTTCACCTTGTTGGGTCGAACGAAGGCCAGTCGAACCGACACGGTCTGTTCCTGGGGCTCGTCGCCGATGGTCATCGAGACAATGAACTTCCCTTCGTCGGCGTAGCTGGAGAGCCCCTGATACGCCTTGGCGACCTGCTCCAAAAGCGCCTGGGCCTTGGGGTCGGAGGGCTTGGCCTCGGGCCTGACCGTCGGGGGCTTGGGATCCTGGGCCACGGCCGCGGCCGAGAACAAAGCCAGCGCCAGCGTCAGTCCCAGCGCCCTGGGAATGGTCAACGACATGAAACGTCCTTTAAGCGGAATCACGCCCGAAAGCCCGGATCGGCGGCGAGGCCCCGGTTTCAACCTAATGAGAGGAACCCCCGTCCACACGTTCGATCCGGAATCCAAGCGCCATCGTATCCGCGAAGCCCCACCCCCGTCGAGCCGAGCCCCCAAGCCAAAAAGCCCCGAGCGCCCCGTCAACCCGAGAGGCCAAACCCGGAGAGAACTCCATCCCAGGCCAACGGCCGTTGGAGCGAAGAGCCGATCAGGAGATCGGCGTTCCCAGGGGAAGGGCAATCCCATCCCGGGACCGCCGCTCCGTCACGCGTCGTCGGATCGAAGGAGGCGCAGGGCATTGGCGACGACGACCAGAGTGGTTCCGACGTCGGCGGCGATGGCCATCCAGAGGGTGGCCATGCCGAAGAGGGCCAGGACCAAAACGACGGCCTTGGTGCCGATGGCCAGGGCGATGTTTTGGTGGATCATGCGGAGGGTGGCTCGGCTGTGGCGGATCAACCAGGGAAGCGGCCGAAGGTCGTCGGCCATCAAAACGATGTCGGCCGTCTCCAGCGCGGCGCCGCTGGAGACGCCTCCCAGGGCGACGCTGACCCGGGCGGCGGCCAGGGCCGGGGCGTCGTTGACGCCGTCGCCGACCATTCCGGTGGGGCCGTGGGTCCGGGCGTACTCGTCGACGGCGCTGACCTTGTCGGCGGGCAGCAGCTCGGCGCGCTGGTCGCCGACGCCCAGCTCGCGGGCGACGGCCGCGGCGGTTCGCGAGTTGTCTCCGGTCAGCATGACCGTTTGCAGGCCCAATTTGTGAAGCTCGGCCACGACCTCGGCGGCTTCGGGACGGGGTTGGTCGGCCAGACGGATCCAGCCCAGGGGGCCAGCCGCGGTGGTCAGGGCGACCGAGGTTCCCACGTCGGCGGCGGCCTTGTCCAACTCGTCGTGGAACTCGGGATGGCAAAGCCCGGCCTCGTCGATGTAGCGGTGGCTCCCCATGTGGTACTCCACCTGGTCGACCATCCCCAGAGCCCCCTTGCCGGGGATCGCCTGGTAATCGTCGGCCATCGGCACGTCGATCCGCAGGTCGCGCGCGTGCCGGGCGATCGCCTTGCCCAGAACGTGGCCGCCGCGATCTCCCAAAGCCGCCGCGATGCGCAAGACCCGTTGGCCGTCGACGTCGCCATCGCCATTGGCGCCGGGGGCGGAAACGACCTCGACGACGTCGGGACGGCCGAGGGTCAACGTCCCGGTCTTATCGAACGCCAAGGCCCGCAACCGGCCGACCTGCTCAAGGAACTCGCCCCCCTTGATCAAGACGCCCCGACGAGCCGCCGCGGCCAGGCCGCTGACCACGGCCACCGGAGTCGCGATCACCAGCGCGCACGGGCAGGCAATCACCAAAACCACCAGGCCCCGCATGAACCACTCGCGGAAAAGCGGCCAACTCACCGCCTGGGCGCCCCCGAAGAGCCAGGCCTGAAGCGGCGGGACCGTCATCACCAACACCGCCACGATCACGACGGCCGGCGTGTAATACCGGGCGAACCGCGAGATCCGCCGCTCAACCGGCGCCCGCCCGGCCTGCGCGGCGCGGACCTGCTCGACGATCCGAGTGATGAGGGCGTCGTCCAAGGGGCCCGACGCCTCGACCTCAAGCGTCCCCTCGCCGTTGACCGTCCCGGCGTGGACCAATTCCCCGGGACCGCGCGAGACCGGGACCGACTCGCCGGTTATGGTCTTCTCGTCGAGGCTGGAGGTTCCCTTGACGATCGTCCCGTCGATCGGCACTCGGTCGCCGGCCCGGACCAAAACGTGATCGCCGGCGACAATCTGGTCGGCGGCGATGGTCTCGACCACTCCATCGGGGCCGATCCGCTCGGCGGTCTCGGGGGTGACCTCCAGCAGCCGACGAACCGCGCGCCGGGCGCGGTGGATGCTGGCCGCCTCAAGCGATTCGGAGACGCCGAAGAGGAAGGCGACCGTCGCCGCCTCGTCCCACTGCCCGAGCGCCGCGGCCCCAACGATCGCCAGGCCCATCAGAACCTCGATGCCCAGCCGAACGCTCAAGATCCCCCGAACGGTTCGAGGGAACAGCCAGATCCCCCCCGCGACGACCGCCAAGGCGCACAAGACGGCCCGGGCGCGCCCGGCGTCTTCGGGAGACATCCCCAGATGAGGACCAAACCAACCCGCGGCCAGCCCCAACGCCAGGGCCGCGCCCGAGGCGATCGTCGAACTCAAAAGGCCGTGGCGAGCCCACCACGAGCCGGCCGATTCGGACTCGGACTCGCTCCCGACCAAGGTCGTCGCCAGGCCGGTTCGCCGGCTGATCGTCCGCGCCAGGCGCGAGGGCTCGATCTCTCCCTCAATGTAATCCACGGTCATCAGACCGTTCATCAGGTCAAAGCCGAGGCTCTCAACGCCCGGCAAATCCTTGACCGCCGCGCGGAGCAACTCGACCTCGTGATCGCAATCAAGCCCATGCACGCGAAACGCGCATCGAGAACGGTTCGTCATCTTCACCGCACTCCATCCACACCCCAACGCCCGCTTGTTGGGCTTCCCGACCCCATGACGCCCCGAGCCGCCGCGAACTCCTCGGCGCGGAACGAGTTGGCCGGGCGCCGCCTCCTTGCCCGATCAACCCAATCGATTATAAGCTCTAGGCCCCGGATTCGGGAACCGCGCGCCCTAAGGAGAGGTTCAAACGATGGAATCGGAATCCGAATGCCTGGTTCGTTACGGTCTGACGGGGCACGTGGGATGGTTCGTCGTCGCCGACGAACTGGTCGAGGAACTTCGACGCGGCCAGCCGGTCGTTATTCGAACGAGTCGGGGGATGGAACTGGGCCAAGTGCTGATCGAGCCGAGCGCCCCGCCGGCCAACGCCCCCCGCCGCGCGGGAGAAGATTCGATCGGGACGTTTCAAGTGGTTCGACTCGCCGACGCCGACGACCTCGCGCGGCGCGACCGGGCCGAGCGGCTCCGCGAAGAGCGGTTCGCCGACTGCCTCGCCCTCATCGCCGAGGCGGGCTGGCCCATCGAGCTGATCGACGTGGAGCCCCTGCTCGATCCAACCACCATCCTCCACTACCTGGCCCTGGACGACGTCGACACCGCCCTCATCCGAGCCCGCTTCCGAACCACCCGCGACTACGACGTGAACTTCGAAGACCTCACGGCCCCGAACGCCGCCCCCAAAGCGCGATGCGGCGGAGGAGGCTGCTCCAGAACCAAACCCGCGGCGACGGAACCCGAGAAATCCGCCTGCTCCGGTTGCGGCGTGGCCGAACTCCTGAAAGATCGCCGCGCGGTTTGACCAAGGCGGCGGCGAACGATCCCACGGTCGCGTGGCGCACATTTCGGGAGGAGCGGATTCGATGGCAATCCGTTGTAGGGGCGGTCCCCCGTGGCCGCCCTCCGGCGATCGGCGAGACAAGGCGCGTCGGCCGATGCTTTCCGGCGTTCGATTGGCGCGGGTCCGCGCGCCGTCCCGTGAGGGCGGCCACGGGGGGACCGCCCCTACATGATCACATACCGATTGTTCGCCGCTCTAGCGGCGGGAATTCAGAATCGCCCGGACTTGCGGGCGGATCGGGTTGAAGGCGTGGTCTTGGATGAACCAAGTTTCGAAGTCGCGATTGGCGAGGATGGCCCGCCAGAGGTTCTCGGCGGCGGCGACGGTCCACCTCTCCTCGGTTCGCGCGGCGACGGCCTGCGCCTGGGCGAGCGTGTAATAGGAGCGTCCCAGGGGGAGCTTAGCCTCTCGGCTCGCCTCCAGGGCCTCGGCGGCGAGCCGAAGGGCCTCGTGGCGGAGGCCGTGGGCCGCGAGCCGTCGGCTGGCCGAGTGCAAGGCTTCGAGCCGCCGGGGCGAGCCGTCGACGTATTCGGCCAGGCCCGGGTCGTCCAGCACCCGATTCAGGTCGTCGCGGGCCTGGCGAAGCCAGAGGGGATTTTGAATCGAGCCCTGGTCGAGAATCAGACAAAGGCGATCGACCCGCCCGACGAGGTTGTCGGGATCGAGCGTCAAAAGCTTCGACAGCTCCGCCATCGCCAGCGACGGCAAACCCGCCTCGCGCGCCTTGGAGGCGAGCACGGCGCGGGAGGTCAGTTCGCCGGGATCGAGTTCGACAAGATCCGAAGACGAGCCTCCCGTTCGCGGACGCCAGGCCGAAAGGTCGGCCAGGGGAAGCGCGCGACTCGAGGCGGCCACCGAGCCGGCCGCCGGAGCGGCCAGGTCGCCGGTCGTCGGGTTCTGGAAATACGAGGGAGGCAGCAGCCGCATCAGCAACTCGTAACGGTCGATGTCCTCCTGCAAGCCGGTCAACCGCGCCGAGGAGGCCCGGATGAAGGCTCGGATCTGGAAGAACTCAGCGCGGTCGGGCGCCGCGTCGAGCGCCTGGTTGCATTGCTCCAGCGCCTCTTCGGAACATCCCTGGTTCAGCAGGCAGGTCGCCAGGAAGGCGCGCAAAATCGGGTTGTCGGGCCGGCGCTTCAGGCAGATCGCCAGGTCGGCCGCGGCGGCGTCCCATCGCCCCCGGCCGAAGGCGATCACCGCCGATCGGTAGCGCCCCCAGAACGAGCTGGGGCGCATGGCCAAGAGCCGATTGTAGTGGGCCAAGGCCGCGTCCAAACCGCCGTCGGTCGCGACCGCCCCCCGAGCCTCGGCGTCCAGCTCGGCGACGATCCCGTCGAGGTACGCCTCGACCCAGGGCTCCGCGTCGGCCTCGCCGGCGGGGGGATCCTCCAACGGCCGCCGCGCGTGGGCCGCGAGCTGGTCGGCCAACCGTCGGCGCAGGGAGAGCGGAGCGCGGGGCCAGGCGACGGGGCCAAAGGCGCGGTCGAGGATCGCCGCGGCGCGTCGCCAGTCGTCGAAAGCGGCCGGCCGTTCGGCGAGGATCCGACCATACCGCAGGGCCTGCTCCATCAGGTAGAGTTCCAGGTCTTCGCGGTCGGCCGTCGGCAGGTAGCGGAAGGCGTCGCGCTCTCGCCAGGCGTCGTCGTCGACGAGGTTGTACGTCCGAAGGGCGCGAAGGGCCGAGGCTTCCGTCTCGGCGGGATCCCGGCGCCGGAGCGGCTCGCCCGGGCGCTGGAAGTCGAAGATCGAGGAGTGGGGATCGTCTTTCAGAAGGGCCAACCGCGCAAGGGCTTCGTTTTCCAGCCTCCGGCCGAGCCTCCAGTCGCCGACGATCAGAGTCGCCGCCACCAGCGCCACGACGAAGGCCGCGGCCAGACCGGCCGAAAGGCCCCGCCGGTTGCGCCTCGCCCAGCGCGCCAGGACGTGCCGGCGCGGGGGCTCGGGCGCGAAGGCGAGCGGCTGGAAAGCGCGCCAGCGGTCCAGATCCTCCGCCAGCTTCCAGCCCCGGTCATACCGCGCTTCGGGATCGGCGTGGAGGCAGTGGGCCAGGATCGACCGGAGCGCCGGGGGGATCGACCGGCCCGACCCCTCCTCGGCCCGACGAACCAGGTTCGCCCCCCCCTCCCCTTCGCCGCGAAGCCGAACATGGCGCGCGGCCCTCTCCACGAGAGAGTCGGGGGGGTTGTCTCCGTTGTCGTCGGCGTTTTTGTTTTGGTCGTCGCGGTCGTCGAGCGACGGCGACCATCCGGTGACCGCCTCCAGGAGCACAAGGCCCAGAGCGTAGAGATCGGCCCGATGGGGATCGGCGTCGGGGCGCGGGGCGCCGTCGACCAGGACCGCCAACCGCTCGGGCGCCATGTAGGCGAGCGTGCCGCCGAAGTGGAGCGCCCGGGCGTCGGCGTCGGGAGCGGTGGTTCGGGCGAGGTTGAAATCCAAGAGCATGGGCTCGCCGCCGGCGGTCAGCAGGATGTTCGACGGCTTGACGTCGCCATGAGCCACGCCCCGGCCCCGGGCGTGGTCGAGCGCCTCGGCCAACCGAGCGGCGATCCAGGCGAAGGCTTGCTCGTCGGTCATCGCCCCCAAGAGCCGGCGCGCGGGGCGCTCCCAACCCACCGACGGGAACTCGGGGGCCGAAAGCGCGTCGAGGTCGTCGAGCAGCCGCCGCCTCGCCGAGCGCCGCGACGGTCGGCCCCGGACCAGGGCGCGACGTTCCAGGACCGCGGCCAGCGTGGCACCCCCCAGAAACGGCATGGCGATCATCTGCAAGGCGCCGTCGTTGACCTCGGCCCGCGAGAGGATCGGCACGATGTTCGGATGCCGAGCCCGGGCCAAGAGCCAGGGCTCGCGCGACGCCCCTCGCGAGAATTTCAAGACGACGAGCCGATTCTCCAGGTCGGTCTGCTCGGCCAGGAAGACCCGCGCGAAGCCTCCGCGCCCCAACTCGCGCATCAGAAGGTAGGGACCGACCGAGTCGCCGACCTCGGGCATGATGTCAACCAGATCGTCGACGGCCCGAGCCAAAAAGGAGTCGCCCGACGCGTCCGTCGGCGACGACGACGAAACGGTCGCGTCGTCGAACCTCGCGTCGTGGACGGGTCGCGACGAAGTCCGGGCCTGGGTCTGGGCTGGGGGCGGGGGCGGCGCCGCTCCTCTGAGGTTCATCAGTCCCACCCCTCGGCCTCCATTCGCAGCCGCGCCGCGTCGATGGTCCGGCGGACGGTTCGCTCGTTGACCCCGACGCTTTGGGCGATCTCCTCGATGGTCATCCCCTGATGCCGCAGCGTGAGGATCTCGACCTCGCGCGGCGAGCGCCCCGCGGTCAGCCGCGCCAGGCGGTCGCCGGCCTGGAACGTCTGGCTGGGCGTCGGCCCGGGCGAGGCCAGTTCGCGAGCCACCTCGCGGTCGCCCCGGCGGATGTACAGCCGCTCCTCCTTCGCCAGCGAATACTTCTCGGTTCGGGTCAGCCGTCGGTACTGCTCGAACACCTTGTTGCGGGCCACGCCCTTGAGAAAGCCCCGAAGGTGGCGGGCGTTCTCGAACTCTTCGGATCGATCCTTCAAATCCTCGAAGAAGCTTTGCCACACGGCCTGCGTGAAATCCATCGAATCGAATTGCGAGCGCAAGACCCGGGGAAGCCGCCCCCGGACCATCGTCCGCACCTCGCCTTCGAACCGGCCGAGAATCTCCCGGATCGCCGCGTCGTCCCCCTCGCGGGCCCGGGCGATCAACTCGGGCAGGTCCATCCCATCGCCGCTCGATGACTCCTCGTTTTCCGTGGAGTTGCTCACCGGGTCGTCCTCCCGAAGATCAGAGCCCGGAACCCCCAAGCAACCATGAAGGAACAACATGGGACGCCCGAACCCATCGCCGTTAATTAAACAGCTTAACACGGCGAAACGCCAGTGTTTTCGACATCTTGTTCGCGAAGCGGGAGGGAGTGGCGTCGCCAAGCCTCTTTTTCCCCTCGCGCAAGATTATTCGCCGCCGACGCAACTCCGGATCCGATGGACGGCTGGCGCGCCGAAAGCCGCGCGAGGCCGTTGGGAAGGTCGATCCTTTTAGCCCCGAAGGGGCTTTCGGCCGCTCTCCCGCGCGTTGGCCGGTCTGATGGATGGGGTTGCGTCGACGGCGAATAATCTTGCCTCGCGGGAGAAGGGGAACCCGCCTTCGTCCGGCGTCGCTTCCTCCGCTCCAAAAAAATTTTCGAGAGGCGTGTCCGGTTTCGCGCGGCGATTGCAACCAGGATGTTGGTGCCCTGGACCAGGATTGGATGACATCAGGCGCGAGTCGGGCGGGCCTTAACGCTTGCTCCGGTTCGTTCGCCGGCGGAAGGATCCGCTTCTCGACGCGCCTCCATGACGGCGATTGCGAATCGGGAGATTCCTTCATGAGCCGGATCCAAGCGAAGGAATGCGTGTTTTCGCGCGATCTTCAAACTTACTTTCGTGATATCGGCGGCGCCGCCCTGCTCTCCGCCGACGAAGAGCGGGCGCTGGCCGAGGCGATCGAGCGCGGGGAGCCCGGCGCCCGGAATCGGATGGTCGCCGCGAACCTCCGGCTGGTGGTTCGGATCGCCCGCGACTACCTGGGCCGGGGCATGGTCATCGAAGACCTGATCGGCGAGGGGAACCTCGGTCTGATCCGGGCCGTCGAAGAGTTCGACCCTCGGTTCGGCGTTCGGTTCAGCACCTACGCGAGCTACTGGATCAAGCAGGCGATCCGCCACGCCCTGATCAACACGACCGCCACGATTCGCCTTCCGGCCCACATGGTCGGCCTCTTGACCAAATGGCGCCGCGCCGAGCGGCTTTTGACCCGGTCCAACGGGATCGCGCCGACGTTTGAGGAGATCGCCGATCACCTGGGGCTAACCCCAGTCCAGCGCGAGTTGGTGGCCAAGGCCCATCAGGCCGGACGGATCAAGTTGGAAAGCGGAGTGGCCGACGAGGACGATTATTGGAGCCCCGACGACACCGCCGACTCCGGCGCTGGGCCCTGGGCGACCGCCGAAGCCTCCGACGAACGCGCCGAGCTGATCCGTCGCATGAGAAGCCTCGACGACCGCGAGCGGATGATCCTCGCCCACCGTCACGGCTTGGACGGCGCGGACACCTTGACGCTCAAGGAGATCGGCGAACGGCTCGGCATCACCCGCGAATGGGTCCGCAAGATCGAAACCCGCGCCGTCGCCAAACTCGCCGCCGGATAGCGCGATCCGCCACCAACCGGCCCGAAGTTTGAAAACCGAAGAGCCGATTGGGAGATCGGCGAGCCCGGGGAGGGCCAATCCCGGGAACGCCAATCTCCCGATTGGCGTCCAACAGCCGTTGGAGAGAAGAGCCGATTGGGAGATCGGCGTTCCCGGGGGGAAGACCATCCCAGGCCATCGGCCGTTGGAGGGAAGAGCCGATCACCCGATTGGCGTCCGGACCGACGCGCATTCTCGCTCGTTCCCCGATGTGTTGTGTTTGACGACAACCGCGGCCGGCTACGCCTCGGGCTTCCCTCCCACGCCTTCGGCGACCGGGGGCTCGGCGAGGGACGGGAGCATGTGGCCGAGCTTGTCGCGCTTGGCGTCGAGGTAGCGCTGGCGCTCGACCTCCGGGGGGGCGATGATGGGCACCTGATCAACGACCTCCAAGTCGTAGCCGTAATAGACGAAGGCGTTGGTCTTCTTGGGGTTGTTGGTCAGGAGCCGAACCTTGGTCAGCCCCAGATCCTTCAGGATCTGGAGGCCGATGCCGTAGTCGCGCATGTCGACGCGGTGGCCCAGGGCGAGATTGGCCTGAACGGTGTCGAGCCCCTTGTCTTGGAGGTTGTAGGCCCGGATCTTCTCGATGAGGCCGATTCCCCGCCCCTCTTGAGGCAGGTAGATCAAGGCGCCGACCCCTTCGGCGGCGATCATCTCCATGGCGATGTGAAGCTGGTCGCCGCAATCGCACCGCAGCGAGTCGAGCAAGTCGCCGGTGAAGCACGACGAGTGGAGCCGCACCAGGGGCGCTTCGACCGATTGAAGGTCTCCCATCACGAAGGCGATCGGCTCGTTGCCCGGCTCGTGCTGGACTCGGTACCCGAGGATCCGGCCGTGACCGTATCGCGAGGGGAGTTCGGCCTCAGCCACGCGCGAGACGAGCTTCTCGCGCCGGCGGCGGTAGCGGATCAGGGCCTCGATCGAGACGATCGGCAGGTCGTGCTCGCGGGCGATCGCGTGGAGCTTCTCGGCGCCGGCCATGACCACGCCGTCGGTGATCTCGCACAAGACGCCCGCGGGAGCGAGGCCCGCCAGCTTCATTAGGTCGACGGCGGCCTCGGTGTGCCCGGCCCTCCGCAAGACGCCCCCCTCCTTGGCCACCAGGGGGAAGAGGTGGCCCGGACGGACCAGGTCGGCCGGACGCGTCGTCGGGTCGAGGATCGCCGCGACGGTCCGGGCGCGCTCGGTGGCGCTGATGCCGGTGCGGCAAGAGACGTGATCGACGGGAACCGTGTAGGGCGTCTCGTGAGGCGCGGTGTTGTGGTCGACCATCCGACCCAGCTCAAGCCGCTGGGCGGTCTCGGGCAGGATCGGCATGCAGACCAAGCCGCGGCCATGCGTGATGAGAAACTCGATGACCTCGGGAGTCGCCTTCTCGGCCGCGACAATGAAGTCCCCCTCGTTCTCGCGGTCCTCGTCGTCGACGACGATGACGATCCGCCCCTGTCGAAGCGCTTCGAGCGCGTCGTCGATCTTCGAATATTCGTACGCCATCGCTTCGGCCACCTCCGCAATCCCCCTCCCGCGGCATTCAAACGCCGCTTTGCTCCATTCTACGCAAGGCGGCTCCAAATGTCTGGTTTTTCAAAGGGGAAGGGTGGCCCGAGGGACCGCGCGGGCCTCTCTTGTAGCCGGGTTTCGCGCCCCCGGGACGCGGGCCTTGACGATTCCGACCCCGGTCCCGGCCTCACGGAGGCCGGCTACAAGAGAGGGCGATCCGACGCGCCACGCGTTAGGGCAGTTCGCGGAGCCGAATCTCCTTGAACTCGATCGGCGAGCCTTCCGACTCGAGGCAGATGTAGCCGGAGGAGGGCTGGCAGTCGGCCCCGCCGGAGACCTCTTCGCCGTTGACCCAGAGGCGGACCTCGCCGTTAATCCCGCGAATGTAGTAGTGGTTCCACTCGTTGGCGCCCCGCGTCAGCTCCTTGGTCGGGAAGCTCCGCGAGCCGTCGGGCGAGAGGGGCGGGAAGGGCTTCATCTTCGAGGAGCCCACGGCGAAGACGTCGCCGTTGGTGGTGAACCAGTCGCCCTTCTTCCCTTGGCTCTTCTCGTACTGCTCGGCGTAGCCGTGGTCGAGGATTTGGACCTCGATCCCCCCCCGCGGCAACTTGCCGGGCTCGAGGCCGCTGAGCGCCTCCTCCGAAGCCCAGACGAAGACGCCCGAGTTCCCCGCGGAGCGGAGATGACGCCACTTCAGAACCAGCTCGAAGTTCTTGACCTGTCCCTTGACGCGGGTCACGCCGATGGGCGTTCCCTTGCAGTAGAGGGTTCCGTCCTCTTTCCAGGTCCAGGTGTCGGGATCGCCGTTGACCGGCTCGAAGTCCTTCTCCGTCAGGTCCCGCCAGCCCGGCCCCGTTCCCACCAGGATGTCGCCGGGGGGCCGGGTGGGTTCCTCGGCGCTCGCCCGAGGCGCCGTCAGGGCCGCCGCCATCATCGTCATCGTCGACCAAAGAAGCCATCGCCGCTTCATCTGCGGACCTCCCAAATCGTGCCGGATGAGCCAAGCAAACCGTTCGCGACTCCGACGGCCTCGCGCCGCCGACGCTCTCCGGTTATACCCGGACCCGCCCCCGGTCTCGACCCTCCGGCGGCGACGGCCCCCGAAATCATCGAACGCCGCGGTCGGCCTCGATGGGAGAAAGGGAAAGCTCGATCATCTCGCCGACCAGCGCGTCCCAATATCGGGCCGTTCGAACCGTCACCCGCAAAAGCGCGAGGCCGGGCTCGTCAAGCCCCTTGGCGAACCAGGCTCGATAGATGGGGCTCCATAGGGCGTTGATCTTCTCTTGATCGTCGATCACCGCCGCCCGCCCCGACAGCGAGACGTACCGATGATCCTCAAACGAAACATAGGCGAGGTTGACCTCGGCGTCGTGAAGGATCTCGTCAACCTTTTCGGTATTCCTCTTGGTGAAGAACCAAAGCTCGCCGTCGAACTCCCGCTCCTCGTCGTCGTCCCGCGCCGCCATCGGTCGCGAATGCAGCGAGCCGTCGGCGGCGATCGTCGTCAACATCGCCACGCGAACGCCTCGAATCATCCGCGCCACCTTGCGCGACGCCGTCTCCGAATTTGGCATGCTTATATCCTCCATCCCATCCACCTTGCGCGAAGCGGAACCCATGGGGGCCCGCCGTCGACCCGCCAACATGTTTTCAAGATGGAATGGGCAAGTCCCATGCCGTGGCGCGAGCCTCCCAACACGTTTTGAAGCCGCGCGGCCGGCGGCTTGCGTCGAGGGGCCGGACGCGATAGGGTCGAAATCGATTCGGTTGGAAGCCGACGGCCGAGTGTGGTTCGGAAGCGGCGAAAAACCGCGCGAACCCCGATTTTCGGCGCGTCCGACCGTCTCGCAGGCGCGCGAAGGACTGGAATCGCTTCGCGCCGCGGCGTACCATTCAATAGAATCGATCAGGGTTAACATGGACGCGGGCAAATGAGGCGCTCGATCAGTCGCGGCCGTTCACGGCCGACGGCGGCGCCGTTGCGGCCGGCTCGGCCTTTCGGCGTTCGCCACGATTTCAAATCACCGCCGCGGACCACGCGGGCCCACATCACGGAGCCGCAAGCGCCATGAAGATCGCGGACCTGGAATGTTCGACCCGGCCCCGGCGACCGTCGGCTCGCCCCGGGACCTCGGACGGCCCAACGGGAAACACGATGATGGCAACGGCTTTGGTCGTGGAGGACCATCCCGAGCAGGCGACGCTGGTATCCAAGATCCTCGGCTTGCGCGGCTTCCGATCGATGGTCGCCCCGGATGGCGAGACCGGCCTGCTCATGGCCCGCCAAGAACGACCCGACGTCCTGCTTCTGGACTTGATGCTCCCGGACATCAGTGGCTTCGACGTCTGTAGACGTCTGCGAATCGACCGGGAGACCATGCTCATCCCGGTCGTCATGCTCACCGCCTTGGACGACCGCGAACACCTCGTCCACGGCTTCCGCGTGGGGGCCAACGCCTATCTAACCAAGCCCTACGGCATCGACGAGCTTTTCGAGGCGATCGCCAAGGCCAGAGCCTGGCGCGAGAGCATGCTCAAGCGTCAACTTCACGGCGAGGTCCACGTCGAGCTCAACAGCGAAATCACCCTGCTGCAAGACCTCAACGACTTCCTGATGACCCTCTGCCAGTCGACCCCGCTGGCCCACGAGCAGGTCATGCAGATCCGCCAGGCGGTTTTGGAGATGGCCCAAAACGCCATCGAATGGGGCAACCACAACCGATCCGACCAACTGGTGAGGATCACCTACCGGGTGCACGACGATCGCCTGGAGATCATCGTCCGCGACCAGGGCCCGGGCTTCGACCGAACCGACCTGCCCCACGCGGCGGTGGCCGACGACCCATTCTCCCATCTCGACGTCCGCGAGAAGCTCGGCCTGCGGGCCGGCGGCTTCGGCATGTTGATCTGTCGGGGGATGGTCGACGAGATGCGCTACAATCGCGAGGGCAACGAGGTGACGCTCTTGAAGCGGTTCGCCCGATCCAGCGCGGCGCGGGGCGACTAAGCGGCTCATCGCGCCCTCTCGACACGATTGATTCAATCGGAGCGTTTCGCGTGGCGCCAGGCGGCCCCGAACACCCTGATCCGGCGAATTCCACCGCGACGGCGGTCGCCCCCGATCCGGCGGCCTTCGCCGGGGGGCGTCGGCTTCCGGTCGTGCTGGTCGTCGACGACGAGCCCAGCATCCTCGAGTCGGTTCATACGCTCTTGCGGCGGGACTACCGAATCATCACCCGCGACAACGGCGCCGACGCCCTGGACTACCTGCGCGACGCTCCGGCGGTCGCGGCGATCCTGGCCGACCAACGGATGCCCGGCATGACCGGCGTCGAGCTGCTCCACCAGGCGGCGATGGTCCGACCCGAGACCAGCCGGGTCCTCTTCACCGCCTACACCGAGCTCCACGTCGTCATCAACGCCATCAACCAGGGGGACGTCTTCCGCTACATCGCCAAACCCTGGGAGCCCGGCGAGCTGGAAACCACCGTCCGCCAGGCCGTCGAGCGCCACGAGCTGCTCGCCGAGAAGAACCGGCTGATGACCGAGCTACAGACCGCCAACGCCCGCTTGACCGAGGCCAACCGGCTTCAAACCGCCTTCCTCGAAGTCGCCAGCCACGAACTCAACACCCCGGTGACGGTCATCCTGGGCCTGGCCGAATTGTGGAGGCTCGCGCGCGCTCCGGACGCCACGGTCGACGAGCGCGACTGGATCGACCGGATCCACTCGGCCGCGGGACGGCTGGCCCGAACCGTCGACCGAATGTTCGCCCTGGTCGAAAACGAAGAGTTCTCCCACGTCCTGAACATCGAGACCGTGGCCGTCGAAACCCTGATCGCCGACGCCCTGGAGTCGCTCAAGCCCCACCTGAAGGCGCGCGGGCAAACCATCTCGGTGACCATTCAGCCGGGCCTGGCGCCGATCGCCTGCGACCCGTCGAAGATCCACGACGCCCTACTAAACCTCTTGGCCAACGCCATCAAGTTCACTCCCGACCACAAGGCGATCGCCGTCGAGGCGGGCGACGATCCGGAGCCCCCCGGCTGGGTCCGCGTGGCGATCCGAGACCAGGGCCAAGGCGTCTCGCCCGACGACCAGCGCCACCTCTTCGACCCCTTCTTCACCGGCTTCGACACCCTCCACCACTCGTCCGGCGAATACCAGTTCGACAAGCGAGGCATCGGCCTGGGCCTCTGCCTGGTGAAGGCGTTCGTCGAACTCCACGGCGGCCGAGTCGAAGTCTCAAGCGCCCCTGGCCGCGGCTCCACCTTCGCCATTCTCCTCCCCCGAAGCCGACCGGCGGGTTAACGAGCGCGGGCTGCCGCGGCCTGGAGCATGCTTTTGTGTTTCTTTTCGGCAACGGTGGATTGCACGCCTCCGCGTCCGATTCTACCATGACGCCGGCCACTATTTTGATTTCAATTTTCGCTTTCACACCCAAAGTGTTCGCATCGCGGTCGGAGATCCCCCCGCGCCGAGCCGGAACGGAAAACGCCCATGGCGACGCCCGGATCCCAAAATCGCGATGAGGTCATGAGCCCGAGATCCTCCCTGATCGCGAGCGTGGCGGTGTTCGGGCTGTCGCTGGCGTCTCTGCTCTTGTTGGCCAGATACCTGCATGTCGCGCCGGGGTCGCCGTTCGCCCTGGAGATCGACGTCCTGTTCAGCGTCGACGGAGCCGATCGCTGGAAGGAGCTCACCGCCGCGAGTCCGCCGCGATTTTCGGTTTCCCACTTCCTCCTACAGCATCTCTGGGGTCGGATTGGCGCGGTTCCGGCCCGGCTTTTGGAGTTCGCCCTGCCGGCCGACGAGGCTCGGTTTCTCGCGGCCACCGGCATGGTCTGCGTGGTCGCCGCGATGGGTTTCGGAAGCTTGGCGTTTTGCGCGCTGCGGTTGAACCACCGGCGATGGAACCTGTTGCTGCTCTTTCCGGTGTGTTTACTCTTCACCTCGAACACGATACTCGTTCAACCGGATCACTTCGGCCTGTCGTTCGGCCTCCTGGCCATCGCGTCGTTGGCCCTGCTCCCCGGCCTAAGAGACCGGACGCGGGTGGGTCTGATTGGCGTCACCGGCTTCCTGAACGCGGCGACGACGCTGACAAACGGCCTCTTCCCGGCCCTGGCCGCGGCCGTCGTCTTTCGCAAGCGCTTCAATCCGGCCCACGTCTGGCGGTATCGATACGGAATCCTGGCGGCCGCCGCGTTGGGCGGGGCGATCGCCGCGACGGCCATCGTTCCTCGCCTGCGGGATCTAAACGACACGATCATCGTGCAGATTCTCAACCTGCGGCTCTTGAAAGACCCCCCGGCGGCGGCCGGCTTCGCCGCGTCGGGGCTCGTCTATCCCGCCGTGGGGCCGGTCCCATCGATCTGGAGATCCGCGGACCCCAACAACCCATACTCACATCAGTCGTACAATCCATCGGGCTTCGACGACTACGCGCCCCTCTCCGGCGTGGCCGCCTGCGCCTGGGTCGCGCTGCTGGCGGCGTCGAGCCTCGCGCTGATTCGAAGTCCCGACCTGCGGGATTATCGCCTCGCGCTCTTCGGCTGGATCGTCTTCAACCTGATCTTCCACAACCTCTGGGGCGACGAGTTCTTTCTCTACAGCGCCCATTGGTCGTGGACGCTGATGCTGATCGCGCTTCTCGGCTCGCGAGCCCTGCCGACCTGGGCCGTCGCGTTGGCCGTGGCGCTGATCGTCCCCGGCCAACTGGCCACGCTGAGCACGATCCGAGACTTGATCTTCGCCTGACGACCGGCAACAAGGCCGCGGCGAGACGGACGCGCGCGGCGGCCTCTCTCAATCGTCTTGGTCTCGGTCGTCGTCTTCGAGGGGGGGGACGGCCGAGGGTCGGTTCAGCGACGGCTGATGGGGGCCGGCGAAGGTCGCGACGACTTTGGGGAGCGCGGCCAGGTGCAGGTGAATCATGCCGCCGACGGCGTGATGGCGGAAGTAGAGGTCGCGATCGCGCGACAGCGCCCCGTAGCATGACGGGCAATCAAACGCCTGGTCATTCGGTCGGACGATCCAGCGCCCGCTCAAATATCCCCGGACCTCGGTTTTTCGAGGGCCGAGCCAGCAGTCTCGGGCCAGAGTTCGCGTCACCGGCGTGGGAGGATGGGGGTCTGGGGAAAGTTCGGCCTCGCAGGGGAAGATGCCCACGCCCGGAAAGGCCCGGCCGTGGATGAGCATCGTCCCGGCCAGGTAGGCGGCGCCTCCCCCTTCGGCGTAGATCCGCTTGCCCCGGCAGACGTGCTGCCGAAGCGCGGCGGTCATGCTGAGGTTGGCGGCCAGCTCGGCGGCGTGCAGGTCGGGCATGCCGCAGCCGACCATCACCAGATCGACGTTTTCGGGAAGCGCCCCGTCTCGAATCGGCGAGAACTCCACCAACTCGGCGCCCATCGACGCCAACGCCTCGAAGGTGTCCGGAAAATAGCAGCCGAACGCCTCGTCGCGGGCGTAGGCCACCCGGAGCCGCGCCGAGGGACGCGCGACCGGGGGGCTCGCCGCCCTCGGATCGGCGCAACCGGGAAAATCGCGGCTTGAGGCCAGGGCCGCCAGCGCCTTGAAATCGGCGTGTCTGGCGAAGCTCTCTCCAAGCGCCTCGATGGCCCCACGGGGAACCTCGCCGAGCGGGGCCGACTCCACCTCCCACCGCGCCTGGGGCAAGAGGTCGACGGCGCCGACGACCGGCAAGCCGCGAGCCAGGCGGATCAATCGGCCGATCCGCTCCAGGTCGTCGCGCGACCGGACCCCGTCGAGGATCACCGCCTCGGTCCCCGCGGGCAGGTGGGGGAGATGAAACGCCCCGCAGTCGCGGGCGCGGTCGCGTTCGACGAGGGAGACGACCGCGATGATCGGCAGGTCGAGGTCTCGGCTCAGCGGGGCCAGGCTACCCGGAACGTCGGCCGCGCCGCAGGATCGGGGCGCGAGCGGCGTTTCCAAGGTTCCCTCAACCAGCGCGAGATTCGAGCCGAAGGCGCCCAGGGCGAAGAGCGACCGACAGACATCCGGGGGCATCAACCAGGCGTCGAGGTGCCGACCGGGAAGGCCCGACGCCTCCACAACCGCCGCGTTGGCCGTCGGGCACGCGCGGGAGCGGAAGTGTTGAACCCGCCAGCGTCTCGCCGTCAAACCGGCGAGCATCGCCAACCCCGCCGTCGAGGGGTCGGGCCCCACCGCGGAAGTTGCCAGGGCGATTCGCGGAACAACCGTCGTCATCGGTTCATAGCGATCCACTCGTGTCGGGCCGAGCCTTGCGACGGCCGGCCGCCTCATCAAAATTCTACGCGCTCTCCTCCCGAATTTCTCCCCCCGGTCCATTCACGCGCCGAGACCTCGGATGGTCGCCCGCCGCTTTTGCTGATTGAAACGCCTTGGGAGGAAGAAAGGGGGAGACGAAACCGGGCGGCGATCCCCGCTGGAGCGCGTATTTCGCCGGGCGGATTCGTCCGAAAAAGATCATTGAGCCGATCGTGGGCCCGAATCTCCTTCTCGGCCACGAACCTAATGATAAAGACGCCGCGCGAGGGGTCAAGCTGGATGCCCATATCGAAGTTGGGGCGGCCAAAGTTTCGCGACCGTGGTTGGGGGGGAGTCGTTCCCTTGGAAAGGAGCCCATCGCCAAGCATCCTTCTCCCCCGGAAAAAGTGGCCGAAGGCAATTCTGTTCGGCGCGGTTCGCATGGGGCGGTGGACGAAGTCGGGTTCTCCCTTCTCCCCTCGCGGGAGAAGGGAGCGCTCGCCTCGTTTTTGGACGGCTCAAACCTCGCGAGGATGTAAAATCGGATTCGTTCGCGACTCGTTCCGAAATCCAAGGGGCCCCCACCCCGTCCTCATCCCGCCGTGGGAGCGGGCCTGATTTCGCCTTGCCGATCGACGGGCCGGGCGATACTCTACCGGCGCTCCATCACCTTTGCGTCGTTTTCTTCGGGAAGGATCCCGTTGCATGTCGCGAGCACGACAGGACCGTCGCCTCTCTTGGATCGGCGCCCGCGCTTGGATTTTGGTGCCTTCGGCCGCGCTGGTCGCGTTCGGACTGGGGGGCGAGGCGTCTCCGGCTTCGGATCCAGCGCCCGCCGCCGGCGCGCTTCAACCCGCGCCCGTTCCGGAACCTCGGGTCGAGGAGGAGCCGGCCAAATCCGAGGCGCCCGCGCCGCCGACTTCGGCCGCCGCCGCGAAGCTGGAGGGAACCGGGCTGGTTCAGCTTGAGGAGGCCGAGGCGCTGAGGGCCGACGCCGACGAGCGGCTCAAAGCCCTGGAGGCGGCCGACGGCGGTTCCGCCGACCCCGCGGCGAAGCTGGCCGCCAAGGCCGTGGGCGAGACGCTGGCCGAGCGCGGGCGGCTGCTCGACGACTTCGACAAGGTCGTCAAGGAACTCGAAGACCTCTCCAACCCCGAGAACGGCCCCGACCGCCTGCTGGCCGAAGCCAAGGCCGAAGCCGACCGCCTGGAGGCCCAGGACGCTCAGCCCATCGACGGCCTGCTTCCCGAGGTGTTCACCCGTCGCGACGACCTCGACGACGCCGAGCGCGAGCGGATGAAGGAGGCGATCGAGGGAATCAAAAACGACATCCGGGACGTTCAGGAGAAGCTCGACGCCACCTCCGCCGACGCCGCCAAGGACGCCAGGCCCTCGCTCTCCGGCTTTCGGGGAGATCGCGACAAGCTCGCCCAGCGAATCGCCGCGCTGAAGGCCAAGGCCGAAGCCGCCGCGTCGGCCCCCTCCCCAAAAACCCCCGCCGATCGCAAGCTCGCCGACGACCGCGCCATCAACCTTCGTATCGAAACGACCGTGGAAACGCTTCGCCTCCAGGTCGTCGAGATGAAGCTCGCCCGCGCCGGCAAGCTGGCCGAGGCCGCCGACCTGGCTCGCCGCAACTGGATCGCGCGCGCTCGGTTCGGCCGCAAGTTGCTGGAGCGGATGCAACAGCGCCACCAGGTGTTGACCGAGGCCGACGAGCGCGAACTGAAGCGCAAGGCCGGCGCCGAAGAGGCCAACGCCAAACGAGCCCGCGATCCCTTGGAGCGGTTCCGAGCCGGCCGACTCGCCGAGTTGCTGGAACTGGAGGCGCGGGCCGTCAAATTGGAGCGCGAGCTGGCCTCCAGCCCCTCGCCCTCGCTGGAGGAACAGCGAGGGCTGGCCAACCGGTCGGCCAAGGAATTCGCCGACGTCAAAGAGCTGTTCAACGGCGAAGGTCCCCTCAGCCGGCTCGACGCCATCCGGCTCAACGTCGATTACCGCCGCATCGGCCCCGAGCGCGACCGGATCCGACGCGACGAACTCGCCAAGGTCGAGAAGCAGCTCAACAACCACGC
>Ga0182742_1002465_pt1 | contig 20404 bp, 20 predicted proteins | sample eDN5th37CBELigMG_FD_128880 | JGI IMG/M metagenome (GOLD analysis project Ga0182742, IMG submission 128880) | Enriched Miracle-Growth compost microbial communities from Emeryville, California, USA - eDNA 5th pass 37_C BE-Lig MG (version 2)... ... | reverse complement strand
GACGCCCAGTGCGTGAAGGGCGCACAAAAAGGGGCGCCACGCTCGACCCGTCCGGCTACGACGCGGGCAAGAAGGTGCTCGGGCGCAAGCGGCACATCCTCGTCGACAGGCTCGGCCTGCTGCTGAGCGTCATCGTCCACCCGGCGAACATTCAGGACCGCGATGGCGCCGAGGCCGTGCTGCGGGAGGCCCGTCGCCTGTTCCCCTTCATCGAGCGACTGATGGCCGAGGCGGGCTACCAGGGGCCGAAGATGGCCGCCACCGTGGCGAGGATCGGCACCTGGAGCCTGGAGATCGTTCGTCGCTGCGACCAGCACCGCTTCGTGGTGCTGCCGAAGCGTTGGATCATCGGGCGGACCCTGGCCTGGATCAGCCGCTGCCGCAGGCCGGCGCGCGACTACGAACGCCATGCCCGCAAGGCAGCCGCTTTCGTCCGCCTCGCCATGATCCGCCTCATGCTCCGGCGCCTCACCGCAAGCCCTTCACATTGAACATAAACTTCCCGGAAGGGCTCTAAGACGGCCTGCTAACTGCATTGGCGAACACAGGCGCGCATCTTACGCGCGAGTTGGGAAGCCTTATTGGACCGTGTAAACCCTGCCCTGCATGCAGGCTGCCATTGCCTTGCTGAAATCTGAGCTGGCTTGTTGCTGCTGTGCCGCCGCCTGCCTTCGATCCTGCCGGCGCGCGCCGCGTTGTGCCGCGGCACCCCCGACCGCTCCGACCGCAGCCCCCTTCCCGGGGTCGTTGCCGGTGATCGCAGCCCCGGCCGCTCCGGCCGCCGCCCCTCGCGCTCGACCACCCGCCCGTGGTGGCGGCTGGGTGGGGGCACCCACTGTCGCGCCCGCCTGCTGCGCGGCCCAACTCTGACAGCCAGCCTGATCCTGGCTCTGCTTCTGCGGCGACTGCCCCTGCGCGGGATAGAACATCGGCTGCTGAGCCATGGCTGCTCCAGCGCTCAGAGATACCAGGGCCAGTGCCCATGTCGTCAACCGTGCCATGAGGCACTCCTCTCCACAGGCAGACAGATTGGAGGATACCGGACCTGAGCATCCTGGGCAGACAAATGCCCCGCCAAATGCGGATTTTCGATACGGATTGCACTTCCGTTCAGCTGCGCGGCACCGCATCAACGCTGCCGGTGGCCGCCGGCTCGGTGTCGCACCGGGGGGCCGGCCCCGCACCGGAACGGGGCAGACCCGACTGGGCGTCTCGCGTGTCGTGAGGTCTTCGATGTCCCAGCTGTTGCAGCTGACCTTCTCGTCGCGCCGCCCCCTGCTGGCCCTCACTGCCGGCGCGCTGGCGGCCGGGCTTCCGGGCTGCGCCCTTCCCACGCGGCTCCCCGCCGTCCCGCGCGGGCGCGCGAGTACCGCGACGGTGCTCGGCGTACGGAACGAGCGCTTCTTCCCGACCGAGGCCAACGGCTAGGCCGGGCTGCAGCAGGAGTTCATAGCTGCGGCCCAGCGCCAGCTCATCGCGCGCGGCCTGCCGCCGGACGTGCCGAAGCTGGATCTGGACCTGCTTGGCATCTCGGGTGGCGGCGAGAACGGTGCTTTCGGCGCTGGCCTGCTCAATGGCTGGACCGAGCATGGCGACCGTCCCACCTTCTTCCTGGTCACCGGCATCAGCACCGGCGCGCTGAGCGCCCCCTTCGCCTTCCTCGGCAGCAGCCGGGACGCGCAGCTGAAGAGCGTCTACACCGAGATCACCTTGGCGGACGTGCTGGTGCGGCGCGGCCTGACCGCGGCGATCTGGAACGACGCCATGGCGGACAACAGCCCGCTGTTCCGCACGATTTCCCGCTACGTCGACAAGGCGATGCTGGCCGAGATCGCCCACGCCTATGCGGAGGGCCGGCTGCTGCTGATCGCTACCTCCGATCTGGATGCCCAGATGCCGGTGATCTGGAACATCGGCGCGATTGCGCAGAGCGGCCATCCGAAGGCGCTGGAAACGGTGCGGCGGATCCTGCTGGCTTCCTCCGCCATTCCCGGCGCCTTCGCCCCGGTGCTGTTCGATGCGACCCTGGATGGGCAGCCCTATCAGGAACTGCATGTGGACGGCGGCGCCTTTGCCCAGGTCTTCCTCTACCCCGCCAGCGTCTCGCGGTTCCGCCGGGAGCGGCTGGCCCGCCGGCAACCGGTGGCGCTGGCTCGGGCCTGGATCATCCGCAACGGGCGGCTTGACCCCGAATGGGCCTCGGTGGATCGGCGGACGCTTGGCATCACCGGTCGCGCCATCACCGCCATGATCGCCGCTAGCGGCCTCAATGACGTGCTACGCATCCATGCTGCCGCCGAGCGTGACGGGGTGGACTACAACCTGGCCTATATCGGGCGGGACTTCACGGTGGAGTACGAGAAGCCCTTCGAGCCGTCCTACATGCGCCCGCTGTTCGAGTATGGCCGGCAGCGCGCCTTGCGCGGCGACGCCTGGGTAAAGCGGCCGCCAATCTGACGACGACCAAGGTTGGCCAGGAGCCGCGGCCGTGGGCAGTGGTAAGCGCTGAACGCGAGTGGCCTGGAAGGCTTGTCACTCTGATGGCGTTGATCTCGGCAATAGGGTCGCTCTGGCCCGCACCCGGCGCTACAGATCGAACCGCCGTTCAGGGTGGAAGCCGGACCACGGCTAATCGTGCCCCCGATGCTGCCTCTTGGGCTGTAAGGGCAAGCCGGCCTCCTCTCCCGGCTGGATGGGCGCTGACTCACTCAGCTTGGGTTCTGAACAGCTGGGAGAACGCTCGGCTTCCCTCGGCCTCGTTCACGCTCCAAGCGGTCAGATTGGCCAGAAGGTTGATCTGCGTGGCGCTCAGATTCGTCATGATTGTGCTGTAATGCGGGAAGGCATTCGTCGCTTGCTCGGCCTCGATAATGGCCTGGACAGGCCGGTTGTGGTCGAACAACTCTGCCCACTTTCCGACGAAGCCAAGATAGTTCCAGACAACCGTCACCTCGCGTGCCGCCTTGATGCCGAACCACTCGTTCGGCAGTGCTGTCAGTCGCTGGCTGAAGACCGCGGGGAAGGCATGACTCTCACGGCCGCCCGCTTCCCATAGCCCCTGCAGGAGAGCGGGGAAGGCAGCCTGGTCGAAGACCTGGTTGTTGGCGAACATCGCATGCCGCCCGAGGTCGCCCCTGTCATAGGGCACATAGCCCTCTTTCCCCGGCTTTCCCGTTCCATAGGGCTGATAGCCGAACAACGGCGGAATGCTGTCGTCGATGACGATGGCGGTGCCGGGGACGAACCCACCATGCCCGTCCGCGACGCCGTAGGCCCCCGGCTGCAGCGGTACGGCCGGATTAACGAAGGCGATAATGCTGTCGATGTCGGAATAGGCAAGCAGCGCAGCAACGCCGGTGTTTTCCAGATTGCCCCCGTCAGCGAAGCTGTTCGGCTCCGAGGGCTGGCCGGGTTGCGGATCGAGCACCGGCCAATATTGGTAGCGCGGAACAAGCTCCTGCAGCTCGGAAAGGGTGGATTGCAGCAGCGACCGCGCGGCTGGCGACAGGCAACCATAGAGGCGCAGCCGCTCGAGCCCGGCATCACTCAGCTCGATCGGCAGCTTTCGCCTTATCCAATGCTGGATGGTATCGACTTCGCTGGCCATCAGGACGGATGGCTCCGCTGGATCCTGACGCCAGCGATGGAACAGGTTCTGCAGAACCTCGGCGAAGAATGCGCTGCTCGTCCCGACCGCGTCCGTCAGCGACCATTGCCGCGTCTGCGCTATGGTTGCCGTGCCGACGCCGATGGCTTCGCAGATCGAGTTGGAACCGAAGCAGGTGATGCCGCCGCCGCCTACCTTGCGGCCGTTCGCGTCCTCGCCCAATGGCGTGCCGAGGATTCCGGTGATGAAGGGGGTCGTCTGCACGGGGGCAAGCAGCTGTAAGCTGCTGCCCGCTCGGCAGAGGAACATGGCGCTGTTGCAGATAAGGAAAGGTCGGTGCCCCGGCCGGAGGCGGCCGCATCCGCATAGATGTGGATCGGCTCGTTCGTCAGCACCGGGTTGCGGCCCGTGACCTCACTGGCCACGGTCATGGTGTCGAAGGAGAAGGTGTCGGTGGGAGCCAAGCGGAGGGTCGGAGTGTACAGCCCGTATTCCGCAAGGATGTTCAGCCCGATAATCGTTTGCCAAAGCATGTCCGGCGGGACCTGCAGGGCGTCGTGCAAGAGCAGAGCCTGGACTGCGAGGAGCCGAGGGGAGAACATCGGTGAACTGATCGGCACGCCTGCATTCCCCGCCGGCAGCACCTCAAGCATTTCGGGGGTCAGAGCGGCCTGGTCCTCGACCCATGGCCCGAGATAGGCGGTATCGCTCGGGGCGCCCGGCGGCAGATAGATGTACGGAACGCCAAGCCACGCTCCCCCGGACACGACCGACAGAGCTTTGACTTGCGCCAGCAGCGATCGGCCATTGACGCTAAGCTTCTTCAACGCGCGCAGCTGGCCCATGCCCGCGCCGAGGGCACGAGAGCCGCCGCCGGAGAGGCTCACGCCGACATTGCCGGATAAGCTCGCAGGATGACGAAGGAAATGCCGGACGGAAAGCGGCTCCGTCGTTGGCTTGATTTCCACCGAAAATAGGCCAGCCACCATATTCCGCTCTCCATGATCTGAGCGTGCGGAAGTGGCCCTTGACCAGGAAACGAAATAGCAGAGGCTGCAACTGCAGTCATCCGTGTTCGTCCTGGAATGGGCCGCTTGGCGCTAATCATTGCTGGTTCCGACTGAGCGGCATGGCCCAACGGACAGTGTCCGCGTCGGCCCTGGTTTCCGGCAGGCTGCCAATCTCGTCGCCTCATCTGGAGTCCTGTTGCCCAGATCGGACTGTGGGCGTCTGGCATTATAGTAGCTGATCTACCTGGCAAGCCCGGCTCTGCAGCTTGGAGCCGGTCTCGAAGGCTTGCAGATAGACGTACTCGTATTCCAGGCTGCGCCACAGCCGCTCAATGAACACATTGTCGATCCAGCGGCCACGACCGCCCGTGAAAATCGGCGCCCTGGCCTGCTGCAGTAGGCCGGTGAAGCGCGCCGAGGTGAACTGGATGCCCTGGTCGGTATTGAGGATCTCGGGTGTACCGGTGACAGCACTGCTGGCGCTGGCGCTCTGGTTTGGCCTGGGACGTGAACCGGCACTCCGACTGGCACTGCGCCTAGGGCTCCGGGGCAGGCTGCTGTCGCTGCAGGAGAGCCGCGCCGTCGTGAATGCTGGCGCGGCGCGGATGCTGCAGGCGGCCGGCTGGCACGTTCTTGCCTGGCTGCCCGGTACCGCCGAGGTCTGGGTCATCCTCGCGGTTCTCGGTACGCCGGTCGGCCTGCCCGAATCCTTCGCAATCAAAAGCCTGGGCATGGCCGCGCGCAACATCGGCTTCGTACTCCCCGCCGGGCTGGGCGCGTAGGAGGCCGGGCTTGCTGCTGTGGTGGTCGCCCTGGGTGCACCCCTCGAGCAGGCAGTGGCGATGTCGATGTTGAATCGGCTGCGGGAAGTGCTGATGAACCTGCCCGGGCTGATCGCCTGGTGGTGGTGGGCGCGGCAGTCCTTTCCGCGCTTCGTGCACTATTGAGACAGCTTGGGTAATCTTGAACTATGCCGATGCGCATGCAGGCCGTTTAGCCGCAGCCGCGCTGGCAACTCTTTCAACCGCACCCAAGCCGCCTCGATAATGAATGGCATGTGCGACAACTGCTGTGGTCGGCCATTCTGTTCTATCATGCGTGTAAGCCGCGCCGCCCTGATCCTCAGTGCCGCTGCGTGTGCAGCGCCGCAGGCACCGACACCGACCGACACTGCCCCTGTGTCCCCGCTTGCGCAGGCGGCGCTCGGGGAATGGGAGGCTTGGGGCCGTGTCGTGGTCGTTGGCTGGCCCGAGGTGAGGCCAACCGACACCGCAGCGACGCCGGAGCGCTTCGCCCGCCTGCTGGGGTATTGGGCTGCTGTCCCTGACGGTGCCGTTGTCGCGCGCCAGCTCTTGGACCAGCGAGCCGCCATCACCGCCACTCTGGCCGAGCAGAGCCGCATAGAGGCGCCGGACGATGACGGTCCTGCCAGAACCGTGTCTATGACGACGTCTCTGCTGGAGGACATCAGCCTCTATGCTTACCCCGCCTGGTCGGCCGCGTTCATTTCGGCAATAGCGCGGCAGGTTGGTGTTCCAGAGAGCAACCTACCATCCTCTTATAGGCATTCAGACTACATCGACGCTGTGCTTGCGCGCGCGATGGCAGACCCGCAGGGCGCACGCTTCCGTCCTTACGCGCCGGACGAATGGGCCCCCAGACCCGGCGACCTCCTATGCGCGGACCGGTCCAGCGTGCCGCTAGCGCATTGGTCGATGCGCCTTGCGGAGACCGGGCGGCCCCGGCCCATGCATTGTGATGTGGTGGTGCGCAATGGTCCGGGCGGGATCGAGGCAGTGGGCGGAAACGTGCAGGAACTGGTGGCGCTGCGACGCTTGCCTCGTGATATCGGAGGCCGGGTCCTGCCTGCACCGCCTGGGCAGCCGCCGTTCGTGTTGATCCTCGCGATTCCGGAGCAAGGCTGAACGATTGCAGGTTGCAGCACCGAACCTCGCCAAAGGATCACTGCGATAGTCACTGCGCGGCGCTCCGCCTACGAAGATTCGCTGCTCGGCGCTCGGTCGTGACCATCCCCCATCGAGTGGCCCACGCGGAATTTTAGTGGAGCCCGGTTGGGGAGGATTGCGCCGACCCGTTCGGACCTGGTCCACGGGGCGGGAGCTGGCCTGTCAGTACCTCAACCTGCCACAGCTTGGCCACGATCTGCTCCGGCGTACTCCGCTTCCCTGCCATGACCATCCCCTCCATAGCCAGGTCGGCCTCTCATAGCCGACGGGCCAGTTCTAGGGGGCAGGTCAGCAGCGGGCTTCGCCAGCATCAAGGTTTTGAAGCGGCCGACCGAGCCCCTGCCGATGCTGCACACCGGCCGATCCGCACCCGCGACCTCGCCGAAGCGCTTCACCGTCTGGACCAATTCATCGTAGGTCTTGCCCGCTACCCGCCTCTCGGCCTGGTAGTGCTGGGCCAAATCCAGCAATGTTATATCCGGCGGCCGGTTGCCGCCCTCCGGATCCGGGGTGGATGCAGCGGCGGCTGGTGGCGGGACATTGCGTGGACAGGGCGGGCCACTCGCCACGATAGCGGGCGATGCCGATCTCGAGCAGATGGTTGAGGGCGCGGACCAGGGCATGGCTCAGGAGCGTCAGCCCGACTTCGTCCGGAACCGAGACGCCCTCCCGGGCTAGGCGGTCCAGGGCGAGGTCCCGGACGCCGCTCCAGTCGCGTTCCCGAGCGCGGTCCGCCACAGATCAATGTAGATTTCGGAATGCCGGATGCTCTCCTCGACCTCCGCCGATGATCGTCGGGAGGGCTCCGCGTGGTTCTGGATCAGGCCCCGTTCCAGCATCTCAGCGGCATACTGGCCGGCGATGCGCTCAGCGTCCCAACAACTGAAAGCGGGAGCGTTGGCGCGGTTCCGGGGGCGGCAGGATCGGATATGCCTCCGGACGATTCCCCAAGCGCGCCGCCTCGAGCCTCGCTTCGGCTCGGGCTGCGACCTCGGGGAGGCGTCGCTTGGCCTCAGTCGGATTCTTGGTCCCGAGCGACTCAGTGATCTCGCGGCGGCCCAGGGCGGCGCGTAGCGGCTCCGGAACCGCGCGGCGGAACCAGTAGTAGACCCCTGTCCTGGGATGGCGGTGAAGATAGGTCACGAGCGGCATCCGTTGCGGCACCCCTTCTGTAGCACAGGGCGCACTGCAAGCCGCTGATTTGCCGCCTTTTTCGGTGCCTCAACCGCTTAGGCTGTGGTTGGCGTCCCATAGGGGATTCGAACCCCTGTTGCCGCCGTGAGAGGGCGGTGTCCTAGGCCTCTAGACGAATGGGACGTGGAGGCGAGGCCGGGTATCTAACGTCGGACGCACCGCGAATCAAGCACCTCGTGACGCACTTTATGCAGCTTCGTCGCGCCGACGCCTACCGGCCCAGCCGGACCTCGCCGGCCACCCGCCCCCGGCGCGGGTCCAGCAGCAGGATCCGCTCCCCATCCGGCCGCGCCACCCAGACCGCCAGCGCGCCTTCCGCCGCGGCAATGCCGGCGATGCGGCTCCCCTCCGGCTGATCTAGCGCCGCCTCCCAGTGGCCGGGGCCGGTGACACCGCCAACGCGCTGGACGATCAGCGCCACCAGCGTCACGGTGCCGCCGACGATCAGCACCCCCATCACGACGACCAGAATCTTGAGCGCCCGCACCGACCACACCCCCCAATCCACCGCCGCCGCCGAAACCTTCTCGGTGACGGCCGGGCCGGAAGCCGCCGGCCTCCGCGCCGACCGATTCCTGGCGGAGGCGATAGGCTCGCTCTCCCGCTCCCGCGTCAAGGCGCTGATCGCCGAGGGCCAAGCCAGCCGCGACGGCAAGCCGCTGAGGAACCCCTCGGAGCCAGTCCGTCCCGGCAGCCTCTATGCCCTGCATATCCCGGCCGCCGCCCCAGCCCTTCCCCTGCCGCAGGACATTCCGCTGGCGGTCCTTTACGAGGATGCCGAGCTGATCGTGCTGGACAAACCCGCTGGCCTGGTCGTCCACCCCGCCCCCGGCAACCAGGAAGGCACGCTGGTCAACGCCCTGCTGGCCCATGCTGGGGAGGACCTGCCGGGAATCGGCGGGGAGAAGCGCCCCGGCATCGTCCACCGGCTGGACAAGGACACCTCCGGCGTCATGGTCGTGGCCAAGACCGAGCGTGCCCATCGCGCCCTCTCCGAAGCCTTCGCCGCCCGTGACCTGGAACGCGAATACCTGGCCCTGGTCTGGGGTCTGCCGCAGCCGCCGGCGGGTGAGATCGAGGGTGCCATCGGGCGTCACCAGACTGATCGCAAGCGCATGGCCGTGCTGACCGGGGCCGATGCCGCCCGCCGCGGCAAGCCGGCCCTGACCCGCTACGCGACGGAGCGCGCCTGGGGCGCCGCCTGCGCCCTGCTGCGCTGCCGCCTGGCCACCGGCCGCACGCATCAGATCCGGGTGCATCTGGCCCATGCCGGCCATCCGCTGGTGGGGGACCCGGTCTATCTGCGCCGTACCCCGGCTGCCGCCCGTCTGCTGCCGCCGGCGCAGCGGGAGGCGCTGCTGGCCTTCCCGCGCCAGGCGCTGCACGCCGCCACGCTGGGCTTTCGCCACCCGGTCACGGGGGAGATGCTGCGCTTCTCCACCCCGCCACCGGCCGACTTCGCCGGCTTGATCGGCCTGCTGGATTGTAACCGCGAGTAACCGAGTAACTTGGTCGGTTTTTCTTGCCTCAAGCGCCACCGGCGCTATATAGTGCCGTTCGGCAGCGTCGTGCGGGTGCCGCTCAAGCCCGGCCAGCAAGCTTGGCTCGCCCCGTCGTGACCGGGGCCCGCTCGGTCGGGTGGGCTCGCATGACGTTCGGACTGCCAGGATCGGTCGCCGGACAGGGCGCCGCCGTCACGGGGTGGCTCATCCGGCCAGGAGGCAGATGTTCCCAATGGCTTCCAGCTCGGTCATACCTATCGCTCCCGAGGGCAACCTCACCCGCTACCTCCAGGAGATTCGGAAGTTTCCGATGCTCTCTCCGGAGGAGGAATACCAGCTCGCGAAGCGCTGGAAGGATGAGGGCGACCAGGAGGCGGCACACAAGCTGGTCACGTCCCACCTGCGGCTCGTGGCGAAGATCGCCATGGGCTATCGCGGCTACGGCCTGCCGCTGGGGGAGCTGATCAGCGAAGGCAATGTCGGCATGATGCAGGCGGTGAAGCGGTTCGATCCGGATCGCGGCTTCCGTCTGGCCACCTACGCCATGTGGTGGATCCGTGCCGCCATACAAGAATACATCCTGCATAGCTGGTCGCTGGTGAAGATGGGCACCACCGCGGCGCAGAAGAAGCTCTTCTTCAACCTTCGCCGGCTGAAGGGCCAGATGGCGGCGCTGGAGGAAGGCGATCTGCAGCCGGAACAGGTGGCGAAGATCGCCCGGACGCTCGACGTGCCGGAACAGGACGTGGTGTCCATGAACCGGCGCCTCGCCAGCCCGGACCACAGCTTGAACGCCCCCGTCCGCGCCGACAGCGAGGGCGAGTGGCAGGACTGGCTGGTGGACGAGCAGGAATCGCAGGAGACCGAACTCGCCGAGCGCGAGGATCTCTCCAACCGTCGCATGCTGCTCGGCGAGGCGCTGAAGACGCTGAACGAGCGGGAGCGGCACATCCTGATCGAACGCCGCCTCAAGGACGAACCGACCACGCTGGAAGAACTCTCCCAGCAATACGGCATCAGCCGGGAGCGGGTGCGGCAGATCGAGGTCCGCGCCTTCGAGAAGCTGCAGAAGAGCATGAAGCAGCAGATCGTGGAGCGGCGGCTGCACAACGCCTGACGCGAAGCGGAACGAATGACGAAGGCGGCGGGTTTCTCCGCCGCCTTTCTCACATCCGACCCATCGGCTTGGCCGATGGGCATCATCCATGGCCTCCATTGGACCTTGCGGCGCGGCGTGACCAGATCCCTGCACGACGCAGGAGAGCCCCGATGCCCGATGACCAGCCCCGGCCCGAAGCCGCCGCTACCGCCAACATCCACCCGGATGTGCGGATCGGCCATGTGCATCTGAAGGTTGCCGATCTCGACCGGGCGCTTCGCTTCTGGCGCGATGTGATCGGGCTGGAGGAGCAGCAGCGCATGGGCCGCCAGGCCGTCTTCCTCTCGGCCGGCGGCTATCACCACCATATCGCCCTCAACACCTGGGAGAGCGAGGGCGGCTCCTGGCCGCCCCCCGGCACGACCGGCCTTTATCACGTTGCCCTGCTCTATCCGGACCGGAAGTCCCTGGCCCAGGCGGTGCGGCGGGTTCTGGAAGCCGGGATCCCGCTGGAAGGCGCCGCCGACCACGGAGTCAGCGAGGCCATCTATCTGCGCGACCCGGACGGCAATGGGTGGAGCTCTACCGGGACCGGCCGCGCCCGGAATGGCCGCGGGATGCGGAGGGCCATCTGGCCATGGTGACGCGTCGGCTGGATCTCGGGGCGCTGCTGGCCGGGGCGGGGTGATCGTTACCGTCCTGCCCCTGGCCTTCACGGGTCAGGGAGCCTAGATCAGCACGGAATCCCCAGAGAGACCGAGCCCGTGGACGTTCTCGCCGAGCATGCCAGCGCGGCCGCTTCCCCTGTTGCCTTCGAGGCGGGGCGGCGGCGCACCTTCGCCATCATCGCCCATCCCGACGCCGGCAAGACCACCCTGACCGAGAAGCTGCTGCTGCGCGGCGGCGCCATCCAGCTTGCCGGCGCGGTGCGGGCGAAAGGAAACGCCAGGCGGACCCGTTCCGACTGGATGAAGATCGAGCAGGATCGCGGCATCTCGGTCGCCACCTCCGTGATGACCTTCGAGCGCGGCGGGCTGGTCTTCAACCTGCTGGACACGCCGGGCCACGAGGACTTCTCCGAGGACACCTATCGCACCCTGACCGCCGTTGACGCAGCGGTGATGGTGCTGGACGCCGCCAAGGGCATCGAGAGCCAGACCCGGAAGCTCTTCGAGGTCTGCCGCCTGCGCGACATCCCGATCATCACCTTCGTCAACAAGATGGACCGCGAGGGGCGCGACCCCTTCGAGCTGATCGACGAAATCGAGAAGACGCTCGCGCTGGACGCTGCCCCGGTCGCCTGGCCGGTCGGACGCGCCGGCGAATTCGCCGGCACCTGGGACCTGCTGGCGAAGCATTTCCTGCCCGTGGATGCCGACGACGCCTCGGCGGTGCGCCTCTCGGGCCTGGATGACCCGAAGCTGGATGCGCTGGTGGGCGAGGCACGGGCGGCGGCGCTGCGCGAGGAAGCCTCGCTGGCCGAGGCCGCCTGCCCCGAATTCGACCTGGAGAAATTCCGCGAGGGTCATCTCACCCCGGTCTTCTTCGGCAGTGCGCTGCGCGATTTCGGCATCGGCCATCTGCTGGACGGGCTGGCGCGCTATGCCCCGCCGCCGCGCCCGCGCAGCGCTGATCCGCGTCCGGTCGAACCCGGCGAGGAGAAGCTGACCGGCTTCGTCTTCAAGGTCCAGGCGAACATGGACCCGAACCACCGCGACCGCGTGGCCTTCGTCCGGCTCTGCTCCGGAAAGCTGACGAAGGGGATGCGGCTGAAGCAGGTGCGGACGGGCAAGCAGGTGCCGGTGAACGCGCCGCTCTTTTTCTTCGCCAAGGACCGGCAGGTGGCGGAGGAAGCCTGGCCGGGCGATGTGGTCGGCATCGCCAATCACGGGACGCTGCGCATCGGCGACACCCTGACCGAGGGCGAGGACCTGCACTTCCGCGGCGTGCCCAGCTTTGCGCCGGAAATCCTCCGCCATGTGCGGCTGGAGGATCCGATGCTGGCGAAGAAGCTGCGCACCGCGCTGGACCAGCTTGCCGAGGAGGGGGTGGTGCAGCTGTTCCGCCCGCTGGACGGCTCCGTGCCCGTGGTCGGCGTGGTCGGGCAGCTGCAGCTCGACGTGCTGCAATCGCGGCTGAGGGTGGAATATGGCGTGCCCGCCGGCTTCGACGCGACGCCCTGGCAGGTGATGCGCTGGGTGACGGGCGAGGACCGCGCCGCGCTGGACCGCTTCGCCGCCGCCAATCGCCGCGATGCCGGGGAGGACCATGACGGCGCGCTGGTCGCCTTCTTCGCCTCCGACTGGCGCCGCAGGCGGGCGGAGGAGGAATGGCCCATGCTCCGCTTCCACGCGGTGCGGGAGCAGCACGGGCTGGTCGAGGCGAAGCGCTGAGGATCAGCGGCGCCGGGTCCGCCGCCTCGGCTGCCTGCTCATGGCCGGCCGAGGTCCTTGCCGATCCACTGGCTGAACCAGTCGCGGGCCAGCATCACGACCGTGTCCAGCGTGCCCGGCTCCTCGAAGAGGTGGCTGGCGCCCTGAACGACGCGCAGCTCTGCCTCGCCGCCGAGCCGGGCGGCGGCGGCGCGGTTCAGGGCCAGCACCTCCACATCCAGGCTGCCGACGATCAGCAGCACCGGCGCCCGCACCCGGCCCAGCGCCTCCGGCCCGGCGAGGTCGGGACGGCCGCCGCGGGAAACCACTGTCCGCACCCGTCGCGGATCGCCCGCCGCGGCCAGCAGCGCCGCCCCGGCGCCGGTGCTGGCGCCGAAATAGCCGACCGGCACCGCGCCGCCCGCGCCATGCTCGGACAATACCCAGTCTGTCGCCTGGCCGAGCCGCTCCGCCAGCAGGGGAATGTCGAAGACCTTGCGGCGGTCCTCCGCCTCCTCCGGCCGCAACAGGTCGAGCAGCAGCGTCCCGAGCCCCGCCTGCCGCAGCCCCTCGGCGACGAAGCGGTTGCGCGGGCTGAAGCGGCCGCTGCCGCTGCCATGCGCGAAGATCACCACCCCGGCCCCGGGCTCCGGCATGGCGAAGCTGCCGCCCAGGCCGAGCGGCGGGATTGTGACCTCCAGGGGTTCCGCGCGCATCTCTTCGTTCCATCCCTCTGCCGGGCGGTACCGGCAGTCCGGCCGCGGATGTCGGCGGAACGCGCGCCGTGCCACGCGGTTCGCCGCGGCGAAGGGGGGGCGGCCAGGCCGCCCCCGCTTGCTTCAGGCGGGGCTCAGCACCAGCCCGGCCGGGTTGATCGTGACCGTGCCGGGGCCGGTCACGGCCACCGCCTGGTCCAGAGCCGACCAGGTGAGCGGGTTGCCCCCGGTCGGCGCGTCGAACAGCCCGACATGGGTCAGGGTGCCGGCGGCGGCGGTGAAGGTGAAGCGGATCGCGTCCGTGTTCTGCTGCGCGCCGGTGCCGCTGAAGGTGACGCGCTGGCGGGCATAGCCGTTGCCGGTCGGCTCTCCGGTCAGGCCGGTGGCATCGCTGCCGCCGGTGCCCAGGCCGAGGAAGACCTGGCTCGGCAGGGCAGGCGCCCGGGCGCAGAGGGCGCGGCCGAGCAGGTTCTTCGCGTAATCGGTCAGGTCGGGCATGAGGTGGCTCCGGAGGGATGGGGGTTGCGCTTGCGTCCCGAGGGGACTGCCTCAGCAGTCCTCGGCATCGGCGAACCAGACCGTGCCATCGGCCGCGGGCTGCTGCCTCGCCGCCACGTAGAGTGCGGCCGTGGTCAGGGCGTGCAGGTTCTCCACGCCGATCTCCAGGGGGGTCAGCCGGTAGAGGATGGCCGGCAGCGGCGCCTTGCCGGCGATGCGCGCCTCTCGGCTCGGATAGCCGTGCAGGCGGAATTCGGCGATGCCGGCGTCATGGTGGACCTGGCAGTGGGTCAGGCGCCAATAGGCGGCGACCAGGCCGGTATTGCTGATCTCGATCGGCTTCAGAAAGGCCATCGGGGAACTTCCTGTTGCTGGATGCCGTTGTGGCGGCGCTCAGCCCGCCACCGCGCTTGAGGGTCTTCCGGCCTCGCCGGTGCCGCTGTTGCGGAGGGCAAGGCAACGGCATCGGTTCAGGTCATGACCTTGCCCATCACGCATCCTCCGCGCCGGAGAAGACCGGAGCGGCCTTGGCGGCGAGGTAGACGGCGGTGCGGAAATTCCCGCCCGCCTCGGCGACGAACCGCTGCACGTCGCCGTAGGTCAGCCAGATGCGCAGGCTCGCGCCCGGCACCGGCTCCAGCCCGCCGATGCGCGCTGCGCTGTCGCGGTACCCTACGAAGGACAGCCAGAACATGCCGTCTGGTGCCTCGGACTCGCCCGCGGCGCCGGGCGGCAGATTGGCGAAGGACCAGCCGCCCTCCGCATGGCGCCAGTAGGTCGCGGTGATGCCGGACGCACCGACCGGGATTGCGATCTGCAGGGCCATCAGCCCACCACCTCCACACTCATGACACGCGCCACCCATTTGACCGTGGCATCGGCGGGGCCGGTGACGGTGATCGACATGGTGCCGTTCGAGGCATCGGCGCCGACCGCAACGGTCCAGCCGGTCGCGACGCCGGCCGCAATGGTCGGTCCCGCCGCGCCGCTCGGCGAGGCGGTAACAAGCGGGTTCGCCCCGAAGTCCCGGCGCGCCAGCGCGGTGAACTCCCATAGAGCCTTGGTGCCGGAGGTGGTTGCAACCTTCGCCACCACCAGGATGCGGCAGGCATAGGTCGAGCGGTGCGGCAGCGTCACCTGGTTCCAGGAGCCGGGCGGGCCGCCATCCGTGGTCAGCACGAGGGGACTGCCATCGGTGGTCTGCCCGCGCAGCACATACTCGCCCGCCTGCGCGTCGCCCGGCGTGGCGAACTGACCGGCGGCCCAGGCGCCGCGCCCACGGACGCCTCGCGTCGTCGCGGCCTCGCCGCCGGGCACCCAGGAGGCGGCGCCGTCCGCGATGTTGCCGGCGCCACCACTCACGACAGACTGCGCGCCGCTTGCCACCTGCGCCGCCGCGGAGCGCAGGACCTGCCAATCCACCGCATTCGCGCCACGGGCGTTGCCGCCGGCGGTGGTGTTGTCCGGCACCTGCGCGCTCAGCGCACCGCTGCCCTTCGGGGCCAGCGCAAGGCCGATGCTGGCGTCCGCGCCCTGCGCCTGCACCGACACGGTCCCGCCGGCGGCGCTGCCGCTGACGAGCACGCGATTGGCGGTGGAAAGCGGCGTCGCCACCTCCAGCGCATGGCTGCCCGGCATACCGCCCAGGGTGAGGGTGCCGGCAGCGGTGGCGCGCAGCACCTCCACCCCGCCCGCCGCGCCGGCCAGGATGCCGGCGGCAGGCGCGAACAGCCCGGTATCGGTGCCGCCGAGCATCAGGCCGGGACGGCCGGCATGGCCCGCCGGCGCCTGCATCGCCAGGATGCCGTTGCTGCCGCCATTGGTCAGCGGTCCCGGATTCGGCCCCTCCAGCAGCGGCGGCGAGCCGAGATAGACGGTGTTCGGCGCGCTGGCCCCGGAATCCGCCAGGTGGATTGCCGCCGCGCCGGTGCCGCGGCTGTTGAAGCGCAGGCAGCGCAGGGCGAAGAGGTCGAGGCGGTTGCCGCTGCCCTCCAGCCGCAGCGGGTTGTCCTCCACCGTGTCCACGCGCAGGTTGCCGATTTGAATGCGCGTGCCGCTGGCGCTGACATAGAGGCCGCTCGACCCCGGCAGCGGCTGGCCGCCGCTGGCGAAGATCTCGCCCTGGGTGGTCAGGTTGGCGATCTGCCCGTCGGTGCCATCGCCTTCGATCCAGACGCCGTACTTGCAGAAATCGACATAGGCCTGGCCGATGTAGAATTTCGTGGTGACGCCGTCGGCCGAGGCGGCGAAGCGGAACATGCTACGATAGCCGAGGGCGAAGGCCTGGTCGATGAAGACGCCGTCGGTGCGGCGGAAGACCAGGGCGTCGCCATGCGCCTGGGTCCAGCGGAGGACATTGGAGTCGTCGCTCCAGAAGGGCCAGAAATGCAGGTTGTGCAGGCGCGGCACATCGTAGCACTGGTCGATCTCGACACCGCAGGCGAAGACCTGGCCGCGCAGCCGGCGGATGTCGAGCCGGCCGGAATTGCGGCAGTAGATGCCCTTGTTGACGCCGCTGAGCAGCAGGTTGTCGATGTCGATGCCGCCGTAGCAGTCCTCCACCCGCACCACCCAGTCATGGGCGGTAGGCGCCCAGTTCTCGTTCAGCGCGGCGCCATGGATCTGCCGCACCGCGATGTCGCGGATAGCAGAGCCGCGGGCGAGGGCGCCGGTGAAGGTCAGCGGAGTGAAGCCCGGCGTGTCGATCACCAGCCAGCTGCCCTGGCCGGGGCCGGGGCCCTCGGTGAAGCCGGCGCCCTGGAGGCGCACGGTCACGCCATCCACCAGGATGGGGGAGGCGATGCGGTAATTGCGCGGGCCGAGGAGCAGCGTGCCGCCGCCCATGGCCTTCAGGGCGTCGATCGCGGCCTGGAAGGCGGGCGCGTCATCGGTCGTGCCGTCGCCCCTGGCGCCGTAGTCGCGCACATGCAGGCCGCGGTCGGCGAGCACGGCGTCGCGCAATTGCGCGATGGTGGCGCGCCTGGTCTCGCTGGTCGCACCGCTGGTCTGGACCAGCGGCGCGAGATCCGCATCGCCGAGGGGCAGGGCGGCGGCGGGAAGCTCGCTGATTCTCGCGTCGGGCATGGAGATCCTTCCGGGAGGGGCGGGGGAAAGGGGAGCGGTGCGGGCGGGCTATTGCGTCAGGCGGTCGCCGGCCTCGGTCAGCAGGCGGGAGTCGTCCTCCAGTAGCAGCAGCTTCAGGTCGGGACCGACATTGAAGCTGCGGGAGGTGACGCCGACCGTGGGATCAGCCGCATCCTCGGCGCGGATGCGGTAGCCGCTGCCGATGGGCGGGGAGAAGAAGCTGACGGCGGCCCTGCCGTCCTTGACCGTGATGGTGCGCACCGGCGGGAGCACGGCGCCGGTTGCGTCGCGGATGCTGAAGACCACCTGGCTCACCGGCCCGGTCACCGTGGCGCTGGCCTGGATGGCCGTGCCGGCGACGATGCTGGCGGCGATGGGGGCAAGGGTGATGGTGCGCACCACCGCCGAGGCGGTTTGGGAGAGGGAGAAGCGCTGAGCCAGGCTGCGCACCGTGTTCATTGGTCCCACAGCGCCATCGAGTGTGACGCCGGTGCCGAGGACGGGTCCGACCCGGATGGGCAGCAGGGCCATGGCATCCGCGGCCTGCAGCATCATCAGGTCGCCGGGGCGGAGCCGGTCCGCCACCGGGGCGAAATAGCCGGCGGCGGTGACCGCGGCGCGGCTGTCGGCGGTACGGTAGTGCCAGAGGGTGAAGCTGCTGCCCTGGATGATGGCGGCAAGATCGGCGGCGCTGAAGGGCACGGGGTCCTCCGTCTCGGGGCGCGCAAATGCGGCGCGCCCCGGCCGGCCGGGCCAGGGCACGCTGCGGTCGCGGATTGTGCGGGAAGGGCGCCGGGCGCAGTTCGCCCGTCGGCAGGGGTGGAGTTACAGGATCAGTTTCGGGGTGTCAAGGAAAATACTCCTTGGGACTGCCGGGATGCGGGCGCACCGCATCGTGCTAGAACACGCTCCTGCGACCCCGGGGCCGGACCGAGATGCGACGCCTGACCCTTCTTGCCCTGCTGCTCGCCCTGGCGCTGCTGCCCGCTGCGCCGGCAGCGGCGCAGCAGGTGCTGAACGTCTACAACTGGACGGACTATATCGACCCGCGCGTGCTGGAGGGCTTCCAGCAGGAGACGGGCATCCGCATCCGCTACGATGTCTATGACAGCCTGGAGACGCTGGAAGGAAAGCTGTCCGCGGGGCGCTCCGGCTATGACATCATCGTCCCGTCCAGCGAGCCGACCTTCGCCCGCCTGGTCCGCGCCGGGGCGCTGCTGCCGCTGGACCGGGAGCGGATTCCGAATTGGCGGAACCTCGATCCGCGGCTGATGCAGCGGGTAGCGAAGGCGGATCCGGGCAACCGGCATGGCGCGATCTATCTCTGGGGCACGGTCGGGCTCGGCTTCCGGCCGGACAAGGTGCGCGAGCTGGCGCCGGATGCGCCGATGGACAGCCTCGACCTGCTGCTGAAGCCGGAGAATGCGGCGCGGCTGGCCCGCTGCGGCCTGGCGGTGATGGACAGCGCGACGGATGTGCTGCCGACCGTGCTGCACTGGCTGGGCAAGGATCCGGACACCACCCAGGCCGCGGATCTGCGCGCGGCGGAGCAGGCGCTGCTCGCCATCCGGCCGCATCTGCGTGCCATCCCCGGCTCCGGCGCGCTGGTGGACATGCTGGCGACCGGGGAGATCTGCGTGGCGCTGACCTATAGCGGCGACGTCATCCAGGCCGCGGCACGGGCGCGGGAGGCAGGGCGAGGCATCGAACTGACCTATCTGGCACCGAAGACTGGCGCGCATCTCTGGTTCGACATGCTGGCCATCCCGGCCGATGCGCCGCGTCCCGAGGCCGCGCATGCCTTCATCAACTATCTGCTGCGGCCGGAGGTGATGGCCGCCATCACCAGCCACGTCCGCTATCCGAATGCGGTGCCGGCCTCCCGGCCCCTGGTGGCCGAGGCGGTGCGGGAAGATCCGAATGTCCATCCGCCGGAGGCGGTGCTGGAGCATGCCTTCCTCCCCGGCACCCTGCCGGCCTCAGGCGAGCGCGCCCGCGGGCGGATGTGGAACCGCTTCAAGTCGGGCCGTTGACGAAGTGACCGATCCCCTGCTGCGCCTGGAGGGCGTCACCAAGCGCTTCGGTGCAACCCTCGCGCTGGACGGGCTGAACCTGGAAGTCAGACGGGGCGAATTCATCGCGCTGCTCGGCGGCTCGGGCTCCGGCAAGTCCACGCTGCTGCGGCTGGTGGCGGGCTTCGAGGCGCCGGATGCCGGCCGCATCCTGCTGGAAGGGCAGGACCTGACCGGCCTGCCGCCGCACCGGCGGCCGGTCAGCATGATGTTCCAGTCCTATGCGCTGTTTCCGCATCTCTCGGTCTTCGACAACGTGGCCTATGGGCTGCGGCGGGAAGGCGTAGGGCGGGCCGAGATCGGCCGGCGCGTCGGGGAGGTGCTGGCCATGGTCGGGCTGCAGGGGATGGAGCAGCGCAGGCCGCACCAGCTTTCCGGCGGGCAGCGGCAGCGCGTGGCGCTGGTGCGGTCGCTGGTGAAGCGCCCACCGCTGCTGTTGCTGGACGAGCCGCTGGGGGCGCTGGATGCGGGTCTGCGCGAGCGCACCGGCTTCGAGTTGCGCGCGGTGCAGCGGGCGACCCGCGCCGCCTTCGTCATGGTGACGCATGACCAGGCCGAGGCGCTGGCCCTGGCCGACCGGGTCGCGGTGCTGGAGGCGGGGCGGCTGGCGCAATACGGCCCACCGCAGGAGCTTTACGACCGGCCGGCGACGCGCTTCGTCGCTGGCTTCCTCGGCGCCGCCAATCTGCTGGAAGGGCGGGTCGGGCCGGATGGCTCGGTGGAATGCGCCGCCGCCGGCTGCAGGCTGCGCCTGAACGAGCCGCCGCCGCACGCGCCGGGGGAGGCGCTGACCGTGGCGCTGCGGCCGGAGCGCATCCGCTTTCTGGAACCGGGTGAGGCCCTGCCATCCGCCAATGCCGTCAGCGGTACGCTGCGGGACCTGGCCTATCGCGGCGAGGGCTGGGTGGCACTGGTGACCCTGTCCGGCGGGCAGGTGTTGCGCGTGGTGCTGCCTGGCGCCGCCTCGCCGCCCCCGCCCGGCAGCGCCGTAGCGCTGGCCTGGGCGGCCGAGGCCAATATCCCGCTGGCCGACTGATGCGCCGCCTGCTGCTTCTCGCTCCGCCCTGCCTTTGGCTGCTGCTCTTCGTCGCAGCGCCGCTGCTGATCCTTCTGGCGATCGGCCTGGCGGAGCCGGCGGATGGCGTGCCGCCCTTCCTGCCGCCCCTCGGCTGGGAGGCAGGGCGGCCGGTCTGGCAGGGTAGCGGCGCCAGCCTGGCGGTGCTGACCGAGGATGGGTGGTATGCGCTGGCCTTCCTCCGCTCGCTCTGGGTGGCGGGGGTGTC
>Ga0182742_1002464_pt1 | contig 20407 bp, 28 predicted proteins | sample eDN5th37CBELigMG_FD_128880 | JGI IMG/M metagenome (GOLD analysis project Ga0182742, IMG submission 128880) | Enriched Miracle-Growth compost microbial communities from Emeryville, California, USA - eDNA 5th pass 37_C BE-Lig MG (version 2)... ... | reverse complement strand
CGCCACTGTAACCATAATAGTATTAATATTCATATTAGTTCTTCTTTGTGAAGGAGGTGGAGCTTCTTTATCAGTAAGATATTCGTCAATAAATGACTGATAGTCCATTGTTGATTCTTTGAACACTTTTTCGTATTGACTTTGGAATTTGAGTGACATTTCTTCTGTGATATTTTTACAATTGAACATAATGATATTAACACAAGTTGCTAGCTTGAGCTTTCCAGTTTTCTTTGAATCAAAGCTTTCAAATGTCTTTTTGATATTTTGAATCGTTTCTTTACCTTCGGCTCTGATAGCATTAATCATGTTCTGAATGTGTTCTTTGGTTGAAACTCCTTTTGTTTGAATTGTCTTTCCAATATCATCTTTTGTCTTTGTGCGAAGCAATTGGGACAGGTCAAACGTTTCCTTTCCTGGGGATTGGGCCTCGGTCTGGCTTTTTGTAGGAGAGCGACCAGGCGATTCTAGTGATTTTTCGAAGAACTGATTCGTTCTATTACTCTTAGCAGGACTGAGAGGAGCAGCAGGTGCTAACGATTCAATAAAGTTCTTTAATTTTGTTAAGAAATGCTCAAGATGAGTTTCATTCTCATCTAAGAATCTTGCTAAAATTTCATCAATTAACTCTATATCAACTTTGATTTCGTTTAAGATGTGTCTTAATCCGGGATGATCCAACTTCTTTTTAGTCATTCTATTGTAGATACTCGTGACTTCTGATTCTTTAGCTAAGATATAGTTGATTGCATCGTAGAGTTTGGAGATATCAGTCAATGTTAGGAATTGATACTTAACTTCTAATCTTCTGAAGTAGTAGAGAAGTAAGCTGAGTGGAACAAACGGAGTATTTGAGAGCTCATTCTTTATAGAAAGGAAATAAGCGACTTTTTCGAGTTCATTCTTATGGAGATTGGGGATATTAATGCTTTCAACGCGATTTATGAAGTCTTGAGTTGAAATATTGTCATTAATAGTTTTACTAAAAGTCTTGGTTTCAGGATTATATTCTATTAATTAAACTATTAGAGATAAAGCTACTAATAAAGAATACCTGCGAAAATCTGCTGAGGATTTGTTCTTTTGAAAATAAACCCATTTTTCAGTTTTCCAAGAATGTAGTAAATCTTCATTAGCTCAAAACTCTCACTGGGAGTAAAGAGTTTCTTACTGAAATAGTTCAAATTCAAGGATTTTTTATCCTAAAAACCAATAAGGTTAATTATTATGTAAAACTTACATCAGTCTTTGAATAATGTTCAGCTAGAAGTTCAAAGAGTTCCAAAACCTCAAGTTTATTGAAAGGAATGCCCGATGTAATGAAAGCTTGGAGGAATTCATCCTTACTAATATAGTTATCTTTATTGAGATTACATTCATTCAAGCAAAAGATCAAGAGCATTTTTTGTTTTCCATCCATATGGCCGGTGAGATTCTTAATAATTTGATTTGGTCTGCTGTATATGCCAAGTTTATATTCCAAAATCTCATTACCAAACATATCTTCTAAAGTTTCGAGCTTCACTTTATTAATAATATAAGGATCCAAACTATTCAATAATTGATCCATATCCTTTTCGTTTGTATAGAGTCCAAGATTCTCAATGTAAGCCACAAGGTGGTCTCTTGTTATAATTCCCTTTTTCTGGCCGTTGAAGAGATCTTCCTTAAAGTCAACTTTCCCTGCTTTGATTGCTTTTGAAATGTCTTCAATGAGAGGGTTTAATGTCTTCTTCTCGCTCAGAATAGTTTTCTTCACACTTGAGTTCACATCTTCTACTATTCTGAAAAATTCTGACTTTGTGATGTTTAAGGGATGGACCTGTCTAAATTTCTTTAAATAATAAAATATTTCTGGAATAGAAAGTTGCTTCTGAAGCCCTGCTTCGCTAATAAACTTCTCAAAACTGACTCTTAAAGGTAAAGAAGTAAAGACTTTGAAGAGCTCCTTAACATCTTCTTGAAGGTTTCCTTTTTCAGTGGGAGAGAATTTCAATAAAGATACTCTTTTAAACAAAGAAACAATCTTTTTAAGATCGTTTTCTTGGATGAATATCTTCACCTTCATTGTCTCAAGAAGATTTGGAAGATAATTTTGTAAATAAACCAAGGCTTTCTTCCTTCTTTCAAGGCAAAGATCTTCAAGTTCCTTATAATATTTACGAGGGATAACATCATCAACTCTATTAGCTGGAATTTCGAGCTCAAGTCTATCAATCGAATATCCCTTGATCAATCCAGTACTTTTCATTGTTTGTCCCGTTAATTGTGGTTTTGACAAGCACATAGCCAACAACATCTCCAAATTAGCATGCTTTCCAGTAAAGTTTGCGTCACCAGCTACATTTGAAATCGGAATACGGAATGCAGCTGTTGTTAATCTATGACAAGTTTGGTCTCCTGTGTAGATTCTCTTAATTTCGGTGAATTTCTGGTTCGATATTGTTTCTTGTTCTTTAGCCACTCCATAAACGCCTGGTTTTTCTCTAATAAAGCTCACATTCTTTGGATGTTTCAGGGAATATGGTCTTGCGACTGGATCCCAGACCTTAATAGTTTTGTCCACTGACGCAGTTACAATAAGTTGAGCGACTGGAAGGTAAGCAATATCAAGAATAGAATCATAATGTGCGCCTTTAATGACATGTGATGGTCGGACTAAAAAAATTATGAAGAAATTAAGAATAAAAACAAACCTATCCAAGGGGGATTAGTATTACAAAGGTCAAAGAGATCTTTCTGTAAGTTCCAAATCAGGACATCAGTTGAGAATTGCTTGTTTGTTTCGATATTAGTATAGAAGTTAATGAACTGCTCCTTGCTTTGACTATCTCCACCTAGAACAATGTAAACATATAAAGAACTTCATAAAAAAAATCTACCTCGTGTACTTGCTGGCTTTGGATTGAATTCGATTTTCTTATCAATCTTATCACCAGAAATCAGACAGCCAGATTCACTACAATAGAAGATCGTTGGAGGTGCACTACTTCTATGTCCTTCAAGTTTAGCTAGGAGTTTATTGCTGAAAATCTGGCTTGTATCCATTTTCGTGTCTTTATTTGCACTTCTCTTTGTACTTGAGATGAAAATCGTTGAAGTTCTCGGAGTAAGTGTAGTGTAAACCATTAAATCAAAATCATCAATGTAGATGACAGACTCAACAATAATCTTTTGAGGCTCGAAGAAGTTTTGATCAGATTCGATTTGATAGATGAGCTTTTGTAGGTCAGCTTTGTTTTGAGTTGTATCCTTAAGTTTAGAGATAATCTTGCTCTTTTTAAACTCTGGGTTCTGGATAATTTGTTGGTAGTCAATTCTTCCATTGTCTGTGTAAATAACTTCTCTCTCTAAGATTTCCTCAACTTCAAATTCGAGAAGACCAAAAGGAAGTGAACGTAAAAAGCTCTTAAAGTCTACAATTTGAAGCGTTCCTTCTGCCATTGAGTCATATTTCAGGAATTCAGCTTCAACATCGATTCCAACTGCATATGATTTTTCAAATAACGTAAATAAGTGAGTTCTCAAATTTAATCCTTTTCCTAAAAATGTTTAAAAAGACCAAATTATTAATAAAGTACTCATTTCATTTACAGTGTTATATTGCTCAATATCAGCAAAGAGCGAGCAGAATTCTTCAAAGTTAATAGAGCCATTTTTATTTTGATCTGCAACCTTGAGAATGTTTTCTCTAAATGGGTTACAATTATAAAAACATTCATTTCTTACTTATCTTCAAAACTCACATCTTCAATCAGTTGATCAATAATCTCAAAGAATTCTGAAGCTGAGACACTTCCGCTATTATTATCATCAAAGATTTTAAAGGCTTCTGCGAGGTTAAGTCGAGTTCTCTTGATAAAGTTATTCAATTTTTGTAGGGTCTATTCAATTAAATCCAATTATTAGCAAAAGATAACCTTTAAAGATCCTTCGTCCAGTCCTTGAAGAGTCGCTGGTAATGAAATATTATCCTCCTGACCTTTAGGTATAGCTGTTTTAGCAATATCTTGAAGGTAATAAATTTCTGAAAGCGTAATCTTTCCATCAGAGTTTTGGTCCAAGAAGTCATAAAGATCGCTTACTAATAACATTAAGAGAAATGATGTTAAAATTGCTTACATTCAATATCACTGATGAGTGTTTCAAGATTAAATTCAGTTTTAAAGGTTTCTATGAAGGCATCCTTTGGAATAACATGCTGTCCATCTTCTAAGAATGTTTGAGTATCAAACATTTTCTCGAAGGATTGTAGATTTTTAACCATGTCGTCAAGCTTTGGTTTCAAATAATGCAAGGTTTTGGTTAAGCTTGTGGGGACTTTGTAATCATCTTGCTTCAGGAAAACTTGACTGAAAACCGATACAGAAACTGGATCAACAAAAACAATGGAATTATTGATGCAAGAACAATTAATAATCAAAAGTTGATGTGAGGAAGTTGATAATGCCATAAAGTGAGGAAAAGTGTCTCCATACCTTTTGAAGTAAGTGTTTGAAATAGCATGAGGATCGTAATTTTCTGTCAGTATCTTTAACCTGCTGACTGGAACAGAAAGTTCTTGATGAATTTCCCAAACCTCAAGCATCCATGAATCAGTTAGAGTATAAATTCTTCCTGCTTTGTTATCAAAAGCATAGTCAATAATTTTGCTCTTCTTTAAAGGAACCTTTGAACTAAGGTTAACGCTCTTTAAATTCTGTTTATTAGCAATATCATATTCATACAAGTTCCCATCCTTATCCATATATCCAACTCTTCCTGTATTAGTGGAAATTGACAAGCTTCTTGGAATCAAATCTATGATGTCAATTTCCAAGTCTTGTAAAGTCACAAAAACATCCTTAATGACAGGTCTTGTTTCATATTTCTTTTGGATCTCTTTTGAAAGTTTTAAAGACTCTCCATATCCAATTACATTATCAATGATCTCCATAATAAACGATTTGCATTTATTATGAATTGCAGTAACTTTTTCCCTTGTTCTATCATCTTTCAAAGGTTCTCCCAATGTTTTCTTCAATTTCTCTTCCATTGTTAACTCCTTCACAACTTCACGCTTTACTCCACGTTTTGTTGAACTCGTGCTTCTCTTCTTATCTGCTATAGTTTGAGTTGGAATTCTTGTAGCTAAATCACCCTTTGGTGTTCCAAGTTGAGACCCTTTTTCAAACTCAAAAACTTCCTTTAGCTTCGGTCTTGTTACGTCTTCTTTCTTTTCAGCATCTTGGATCGTCACCTTTTTAGTAGTTCTACTTGTTGATCGCATCTTTGTGCTACTTCTAGCTCCTCTTGGGCTCCTTTTTTGTTGGAGGAGACTTTCAGCTTTTTTGGCCTCCTCTTCTTTGAGTCTTTCTTTATTCTTCTTAGCTTTTAATCTAAAAAGGAATCTTTTGAGTTTTAAAGCAGCTTGAAATTGAATCTCTTTTTCAATGGGATTTGATTCAGGGAAAATAATTTTCATGAATCTTGGATATTTAATATATTTTCTGTCTTTTTTAGTTGTAATAACTTCTTCATTTTCCAAGAGCTTGATATCATTTTCGTCAAGCTTTATATCATTAACAGCGAAAAGATGAATTAGGTCAGTGAGGGGAATTTCTCCACTTCCTGTTGCTGCATCAAGTCTTTGGAATTCATCCACAAAGATTTTTCTACTTGTTTCAACAGCTATAACGAATTAAATAAATCAGTACAATATTTTACTTTGCTTAAATCTATATTTGAGTTTAATATAGATCGAATTTCCTTTCTTTCCTGTAAAGATAATATGTGAGAAAACTTTGAAAGTCATTTTCTTTGGGTAACCAACAACAAAGAAATTGAAAAATGAATTTGTGAACTCTTGCTCGACATTTCCATTCATTATAAATCTACTAGCATCATAAAATTCTTCTTGGTTTAAGAAGCCATTGACTTCTTTGGAGAATATGTTAAATAAGTCTCTCAGATTTTTCCCTTCACTTCTCAAAATATTTAGAGCGCTATTACTAAATTCCACCATAAACTTTTCAAGTAAATCAGATCGTCTGAGTGCTTCAGGACGATAATGCTGAGAAGCCACGGACCTTGATCGCATTTCTTTGGTATCTTTAGCTCCAAAAACTTCCAAAATTTTCTTTTCTGTTAGAGTTTTTGCTTGAGCTCCATCATCAATTTCTAACTCTTTGACTATGATTTTGCGTTGATCTTTCTTTTCAGCTCTAATTCTTTCATCTTCTTTTGCCTTTGCTTCAGCTTCTGTATCAAAGGTAACTTTCTTTTCTTCTTCTTTTTGAGGCTTCTTCTTTTCTGCTATTGCCTGAAGTTCCATTTTTCCACCATCGTATAATTTCCTAATTTGATTACCATCTAAGAATCCTTTGCTTTCAGGATCTAGAAAGACAAAAACCTTGAAATATTATAAGTAAGTCATAATAATATAATCTTACATCAGAAAGTTGTAAGCGAGAGAAAATATCAGTAATTGATTGCACAAAAACTTTGAATTCATATTCAGACATTCTATCTGTTTGCTTTAAGGTTAGGTTTTTTCTCATGTCCTCATATGAGTTGAAATTAGCTTGTATGATTTGTTGTAATCTCTTAAAGTTTGCTTCAGCCTTACTCAAACCATCAAAAATATTCTCCTCAGCCTTATCACTGTAAATAGCGGATAAGAATTCCATGTAAGAAACTGTTCCGCCTTCATTCTTATCCAAACGTTTAAAAACCTGCTTTAGCACTAATTCTGAAAAGTGGATTCCTGTCGCAAGCATGGCATTTTTAAACTCATCAAATGAAATAGTTCCGTCATTATTAACATCAAAGCTTTTGAAGATATCATTTAATGACTTATTTGAAGCAGAAACTTTCTCTCTAAGAACTTGAAGGAATTTATTAGGATCTTTAGCAATGTCATCAACTGGCATATCAAGATTATAATCTTCTTCAAGTTTCTTTTTTTCTTCAATATTTTTCTTAGTAGTTCTTTTTTTAAAGTTGCTCATTGCAGCACGAATTCGGTCAAGAGCACTTGTTTCACTTGGAAAAGTTTTCTAGAAAAGGTTTATATTTAACACAAAAAAGACCTTACCAGAGGTTTAATATACTCAAAAGCATTGGTAAGTTTGTTAAAGTTGCTAACTCTTCTTAACATTTGGCGTAAAAGTTTTAAGTAAAAGACAACGTCTGTTGGCTGGAAGTAACAATTAATAGCTTTTAAGAATTTAAGAACGACTTCTCTATCAGTCTTTCTAAATTCAAATCTCTTCAAAACATCAATAAAATCATTGGAGCTCATCCAACCCTTTCTGAGGGCTCTTTGCGCTTCTTCTCTTTCTTGCTCTTTCTCAAGTTTTCTAAAGGGATTTATTGGAAGCACCAAATCGGTTTCTTTGGATTTTTGCTCAATTTTTATTTTATTATTTTCCTAAACAAGTTTATCGAATATTTTTTATCTCTCTTTTTACCTTCTCTTCACAAAATTGAAGAAATAATACTCTTTTCTTTTTTAATATTCCCTTAAGTTCAATGTAGCATTCTTCGAGGTCAATTCTTTCTAATGTTGCAGAGTCAAGAGTTTGTTTAGTCTTTTGAGGACTTAAGTCTTTGGAAGCGCCTGATTCGTTGCTTGGACGTCTTCCAATATCTTCAGGCTTATCTGTTTCATTTTTATTCTTTGGGAGTTTCAGTCCTGTTTCAGGAAAGTCAAGTTTCTTTTGTGTTTGAGTTTGTTTTGGAGGAGAGCCCTTTTTGGTTGGGCTTTGCTTGTCTTGCGGAGCCTTTTTGGGCGAGGATTTTTTGGCGGATTCATCGGCTTCATCTTCAAAATCTTCTGAGTACTTTTCTTCCCTAAAAGTAATTGAAAATGAGGAAAATGTGGTTTTACTCAATGCTTTCTTCGATTTCTGGTTCTGCCTTCTTCAATTGATTTAAAGTATTTTCAAAAAGACTCTTGTTTTCAGACATTGTAGGTTATTTATTTCAAATTTTCAAGATATAAAAATTATTCGAAATCTACCAATCTCAACTAAAATAAAGAATACTAGATTATATCCCGATTATCACTAGATCCTCTTTCCTTGATTCATTATTTGGTCAAGACCTTCTTCTACTACTAAAAAACAAGCTCAAAGTACTTAGCGATCCATTTAAAGACGAAAAAAATAAGAGAAATTAATTAATTTGCCTTTGATCCCCATTCTCATAAAACATATAATAATCGGTAGTATTAAAAAATTTTTGAGTTTCAATTTGATTTTCAAAAGAAAATTAAAAAATTTAAGATACAAGGAAAGTAAGAAAGTTAGTTTTATTCAAACTACTCAGAATTATTTATTCACAAATTTTTCTCCTGTTAGTATTTTTATTTTCTCAAGCTGAACTCTAAAAATCATTGGGGATGGTTTGGTTGATGTTGTTTTTCCCACTTTTTTAATTTCTATTCCTTCCATATTTTGAACTAGTTGAGACGTATTCAGTAAAGGTTTTCAATCTTAAAGCTAATCAATATACATTGCTCAAATTAAATTAATTAATACCATGAAAACCGAATCTTTGAAGCGAATCTATCAGTCTGATTTGAACAAATAAAAAAAATAAAATCTAAGTTGAGATGTCTGATTCTGAAATAAACGAAGAAGATGATGTTTTCGATCCTGAAGATGAAGGTGCCTTCAAGGATGAAAATGCAGAGAGTGATGTGGCTGAAATGGAAGAAGAACTAAAAGAAACCGTAATTGAAGAACAACCTCAAATTGTCATTGAAAGAGTATAAAACATTCTTTTCTTTTAAATTGACTCCATTATAGAAGGATGCTGATCCTTCCGCAGCAACATATATATTCTCGGATGAGGATCATACGCTGGGGAATGCGTTAAGGTTTATGTTGGTGAAAAGACCTGATGTAGAATTCTGTGGTTATAGCATTCCACATCCTTCAGAGAATTTTATGAATATGAGATTACAAGTTCTTGGTAATAAAACTTAAAAGAGGGAAATAATAACATTCAATAGGGAAGAATTCGAATGATGTTTTGAGAGAAGGTCTAAAGGATTTGGCAACAGTGTGTGATATTATTGATAATAAGTTTAATGATGCTTTGAAAAAGTTTGAAAAGAATAAAGGAAAAGCTTCTCGATAAAGAAAAAATGTGAATATGTAAAATTTACACAACCATATAAAAAGATGGTTAAGGCCTTTTATCAAGCAGAACTGCTTGTATTTCAGCCTTTGATGGATTTATTCTTTCGTTGTAGGCTTTCTTGGCAAAATTTTCTATATCATCGTATTCCTTGACCATGTATTCCTATTATCACAATTACAAACAAGTTTGAAAAGTATTATCTCACTGTGAATTTATCGTATTGAACTCTTACAAGTCCTCCCTCCTTTGAAAATTCCTTTGACATTTTTCCTATTATTTTTTCAATTGCTGTGGACACCTATTTTATAAATTAATCTTCTTTTATAAAGGGGATTACTCCAGAAAAAACCATTTTAACGGTTCTAAGGAACGAAGTTTTGCTATAAGGACCTGAAAGTGGAATAGTTGATATGTCAGTTTGCTCGCTGATTTCTTTAATTTTAAACCAAAATTCAGCGAAATTGGAGAAAGCTTTGGCAAAGATATTTTTCGCATATAAATTGCTCTGTCTTTCGACCACTCCCTTTGTTTCCTCAGCAATTTGTGCATAGGTAGGATCTTGAATTTTTGAAAAGTTATTGTAAATATAATAAGTATTTTCTACAAATAAATTAACTTCATTGAGAATCCGATTACCAATAATGATTATATCTTTAGCCTTTGGGTTTGCTTGACTTACTTTCTGTAACCAACTACAAGTTAAATATTAAAAAAAACACAAAGTATTCTAATTATACTTTGTAATTGCTTCGTAGATTTCCCTAACATTTAGCAAAAAGATGTCTTTGTTGGTTTTTGCAAATATTTTGTAAAGAGCGATTGATAGCGACTATTACTTATAAAAATAATTAGAAGTAGTTTTACTGTGAAGTTTCTGACAGGCAAAAGAACTTCATTCTTTGTGACTTCAGGTCTATATTCATCCAAAAGTTTTTTTTGCTCTTGCGCAAAAGAGTTATTTTGTATATTGAGTTGTGTGAACATTTCTGTGATTGTTGAGGCACTAAATGAGGTTTTGACTCTCTCTGTACTGTCAATTTTCTCTTCTTCTTCCTTCTTTAATTCAATAAGGTTTTTCAATTCAGCTAAAATAAAGAAAGTTGACAATGAAGTGAGCTTTTTAGATCCATTTAGAAGTTCGATAAGTTTTTGCTTTGGTAATGTATAAATAGAGACCATTAAACGAGTTATTTCATTATTCCCTCTTTTATAATTAACCTTGAAATATTTTAAGTATTTTACTTTGAGAGTTTCCTATCTTCAAAGGAGAAAAATTTAGTCCAAAAAGTCTCGTCTTTCTCCATTTGCTCATCAAAGTTGCCTAATGTCTTTTCCAAAAATGTATTTAATTTGAGGGTTTTATTTTGATTCTCATTTAAATTTTCTGAGGTAATCTCCATTTCAGAGGTTATGTTCCATTTCTTTTTGAATATATTAAACGTTGCGAGGTTTGACTTCCATTTTTTGTCAAAGTTCTCGAGATTGGTATTTGTAAAAGCTATTATTGTTTGGGTCATATCCTATATAAATGTTTTATTCACAATAAAATTATCTTTTACATTGATTAAGTTTCTGAAATATCCTTCAGAATAATCATTAATCCGATAAAGCTGTTGGAAGATCTCCTTCAAGCTTACTGCACTTTTTCTGAAGAAACCTGTTTCAACTATACTCATTTCTTCTTGATTTGCTTTCTCAGAATAGAATTTAGCTGCTTTTTTGGTCAACTTTCTTAAGTGGTCTCTTAGCTTTTCAATTAACACAAATTCCTTTCAATGTTTACTTTTGACTCGAATGTCGAGACATATCGAGAGAATTCTTCATTCTTCTTTACAATGAATTGATTTTCATGAAATCTCTAATCATTAATTCTTTAATAAAATCTTCATTGTTACATTTGAATTCCTGAGATATTTCCCAATTTTCTTTAACATTGCTATCGTATCTTGAGTCTATCACAATAAAAATAATTATTCACATTTCTTATACTGCTTGAGGGTCGTCTAAATTTGGGTTTGTTAATGCTGCGATCTCATCAGGAGCAAATTCTGTTTCTCCAATCAACATTTGTAAAGCTATAAGAAAAATGAGTAACTATACAGAATATTCAATACAATCTTTTAAACGCTTATAATTATCGATTCTTGTGTCCACAATTTTGCTCTGACTCTCAAAGTTTGAAAGATCATTAATCACTGATAAATATTCATTTGTTTGAGTATCTATAATAGTTTCTAGCTCTTTGAATTGATTATCTAAATCATCTAAATTTTCTCTAAGATTTCTGAGATTCTCATCCACTTCAGAAATTTCCTATACATCGTTTTGTAAAAGAAAAATTGGAAGAATTTTACATATATACTCTCTTTTTCATGTTTTAGCAATTGTCGAAAGAGTTTATCTCGAATTCCTTCAACACTTAATTCTAAAAATTGTTTTAGATCCCAAATAGTCCAAAATAACCTGCATAGTATTCTGGAATAATGATTTCATTTAGACACTCGATTTCAGATTGAGTGAGAGTTTCAATTTGAGTTTCCTTATTTTCATAATCCGCGTTTTCCATTTTTTGTTCAAGATTATTTTATTTAAGTATATGCGAGTATATGTGAAATTTCAAAGAATACTAAAAAAGGAAAAATGTTAATTGTATACATTTAACTTAATAAGATTCAAAAACTCTTTATCCGAATTCAATATATTGATTTCAAAATAAAAACAAACTTGTTGGCAATAAGCATAGAAAAATAAAGTTTACAATATTCAAATAAGTGTCTGAAAATTACAACTCAAAGCATTAATAAAAAGGTCCTTCATAAAAAATATTATCTTAATTCATCAGAACCAAAGTAGAGAAGTTATATTTTTGAATATCGACTTATTTTAGAGCTTCCTGATTCCTCAAGAAAAGATCGAGCTTCATTCGGATTCAAAGGTTGATTAAAAGAAAGAGATCTTCCTGTTCCTTTACTCTGTTTGCTTTGGTCACTTTCCCCCATTTGTGAATTCTTATTTCCTGATACTACAGACTCGCTTGGATTATTTGAATTTTGTACAAGATAAGAAGCTTTGATGCTTTCATTTCCAACCATCTATTGGATTATATTTTTATCCATATTAGTATTACATAAGAAAAACAAGGTATCTCGTCTTCAGGTTTTAAAAATTCAAATAAATAGTTTGTGTAAAGCTTATTTTCACAAATATAAGCAAGGACTTTTTCAAACTTGATTTTTCTATCTTCAATAACATTAGGTCGAAATGATTCTTGTTCATTCTTCTTTTGAGGAAAGACTGGAAGTTTTTCTCTTGGGAAAGAATCTTGAGTCTTGTATATTATTAACCATATATTTTTCTTTCTAATTCACTTTAGTATAAAGTCTGAAGAATTCTGAATAAGTTCTTTTTGTCTTCATAATATTCTTGTTGAGTAAATATAATATTTGATAAGCCTAACTAAATAAAGCTATAATATATTACGATATTTACAATAGACGTCTTGTCGTTTTTGATAACTTCTTCATGTCCAGTTATTCCTATTTCCTCAATTTCTTCTGAATATATTTTCTGATTTAGTGAGGTTTCTAAGTCTTTTATTTGTGAATAAGTCTTATCCAAAAATAATCTTTTTACCTTGTTCATTGAACAATTCATATTCTTTCTTATTATTTCTCCTATCTCTCAATTCATCATAGGGAATATTTTTCTTTTCTGAGTTCGTTCCATTTTTACTCGAAAAAGACTCTCTAATCCTGTCCAGCAAATTATTACTGCCTGATTCTATTCTCAAATAACCGATAGTCTGTTCTTCAATGGTAACCTCTGGGGAATCTTTGACTTTTGCCCATCCAAAGATATCTAAAAAATTATCTTTATATTTTAGCGTGATGTACTGAGAACAGATAGAAATGTTACATAGCAAAAATTTATAATTTCAGCTAAAAGATCAGTTTTGAAAATATTTTGTAGATTATACGTTTATCAATCCCACGATCGTACTCCAGATCTGAAAGAAATATGAAAGCAAGTTCAAAGGTTAACGCGATAAACCAAAAAGCTCTCAAATTTATTGATGTATACCCAAACTTTTTATACTCTTTGCGTAATAAGTAAATATTTACCATCTTTTATTTGATGAAGGAAAATGAAAAAGGAAATAAGTACCCAGTTAAGAATAGGTAAACAATAAGACTAAGGAAAGTAATTAGAAAATCCTTTATAAAACTTACCAGAATAGATGTTACATAAATCGGATCTTTTTCAGAGAGTAAATAGAAATAAAGTCCGGCTTAAAGTCAATGCGAGATTTACAAGAGAGTACTCAATGGAATAAGTGTCAATATTGTGACAATCATCATTTTTACAAAATGTACGGGCGTGAACATAGGAAGATCAAGTTTGACAGATTCTGATTTAAATCTTTGAACTGCATAACAAATCAAACAGAGTAAGAAAACGCTCGGCAGAATATTAAAGACAGATAATGATAAACATGTTATTGGGAAAGTGAAGTCCTAGAAGTATTAGGAAGATATTTTTAATTAAATGTACACAAAATTCAACATGCATTAGTTCAAGAGTTGATATAAGTTTAAAATAAAAATATAATCAAACACTTTCGATAAAATTTGTAATACAGACAATTATTTTCCTCTAAGAATTAGGTAGTCCTCATGCAACCAAAATCCACATTGTTTGCTTTTACCCTTAGCAACAAGCAAAACCAGGAAACCAATGTTTAATTTACTAATTGTTCTCCCTTTGTAAATTCAAATATTCGAGTTTCATTATCTCCACACAAAATAATAAAGCTCAGATCTCCATGCCTCTCTACATATGCATTGAAAAAGCATGCATCAAGTTCTTTTGATGCAATTATTCTCAAGGAATCCTAAGTTATTATTAGACATCATAATTTTTTTAATTATTACTTCCTCTTTTTTTATAACAAAAAGATCACCTAAATATGTTACGGCGATTAGTTCTTTTTCTCCGTCATTATCAATATCAGACACAACACAATCCATGACTGTATCCAGTTTGTTTTCATTTTTTAGGGGTAAAACTATTGGTTCAGTTAGTCTAGTTTTGTCACTTTTCGAAATTTACTCTGAATTACCTATTTTTTACGACATTGTCAAAACACATAACATATCCCAAAGCGGAGGCAGCTACAAGGCAAATATTTTCTTCTTCACTACCTTCCTTCACAAATTAGAGAATATCATGATTAAATATTACTTTAGCCATGTTTGCGAAATAGACTGACGTTATTGGAAGTTGAAGTTTTGTCTCAGTCTGTAGTGTGTGCTGTTTTGTGAAAAACTTGGGAATTGGCTTTTCATTCTGTTTATCTTCAGTTTCAATAGGAAAATCGATCATCTTTATTGTTCCTAAAATGTCAGAATATGAGTCTAAAGAATGATAACCATCAAAGAATCCTAAGCAAATATGAAGAATCTGTTTATTCTCAACAAAGTAATCAACACAAACAGCGCCTGAACTGCTTGATAAGGAAACTGGCATGTCATAAATTTGAACAAGGCTGAGTTTTTTGTCTTTTTGACTTGTCAAAACAAACACTTAATAACGATAAGACTTAATGAATGAATTATTTACATGCAGTAATCGCTTCTCCAACAAAAAATGTGTAAATACTGTCATTATAAACAATCTAAAGAGAGAATTAGTCAATACAAAAAGAGTTATTTACATGCTTTATTACAATTGGCTTGAATGGGAGATGAATTGTATCGACAAGATCTTTAAAATCGTTTCTAAAGACCATAACTTCGTTTATTTCTTTCTTTTCAACCCTTGTGCATATCTATTGTGAGGTTAACAAATATTACATTTTTATTGAATCATTACATAAATATAACTTTCGTTCTTGTTAACAGCACAGATCTCTAATAAATGAAATTCTTCATCCTCTTACTAAAGTAAGTTTATCCTGGAGAAAAATATTCAAACCATTTTTGGATGAAATTTTAACATGACTTAAATTATATTTTCCTTCAGAAAATTGAAGCTTATGGAGATGTTTATGTGTAGCAATCAGGATACTTTGGCTAAGTAAAAATGAATATTTGGAATAGAAAATAAAGTAAACTTGTTGGAAGAAGTAATCATATCAGAACAATTCTTTTTGGAGACACCAACCATGTCAAATCTGTTGCCAGGAAATGGCTTGATTTTATATTCACTTTGCATTTTTCTTCTGGTTATTCAGCAATTTTACAATAAAATAGATTTGAAATAAATTTAACTCTATTTACAAGATTTTATCAGAGGAAATTACTTTTTATATCAAATTGAGAAGCAAAAATGAGAAGGTTATGGATTTCGAGAACACATAGAAACTCTTTATCATAAATCAAAACGACTGAAAAGTTTTAAAAGCAAATATATTTAGTTATTTTAATCATGATTTTTCTGTTTTTAGAAAAAATTTCTTCCTCTAATGTGAATGGACGTTTTACTTCATGTTATTTAGCTTTTTGACTATTTCTCAGAACCTTTAATACAATTCTTCAATTTAAATTAAAGTTTGTGAATCTTCCTTTCCTCTTTGAAATCAATAAACATCTTTCTGAAAATCTTCCATCGACGTAAATTCAGAAAAAAATGCTTGATGTGGAGTCTTTCGGTTATACATATTAAAGACAATTTAAAAGATATTGTTATTTTTAATTATGGTTCTCCTATTTCCCTTTCCTTTGCAAACAATTTCCTAGAAATTTTGAAATCTTAAAGTCCCAGGAAATTTAGAAACAATATGACAAGGGGAAATAAATATTCTAATGGTAAACAGCTCAATGATAAAGGGGGACTAAAAGGCTCTCAAGAAAATGTGTCATTAGTATTGATTAAACAGCTTGATAAAATCTCGCAAAGTTTGGGTTGTACATTGATTTTTAATTCCAGAGTCTTTATTTCAATTTTTGTATAAAAATCTGTAAATAAATAAAACCAATTCTAAATTTTCTCAAATATATTATGTGAGAAATTTGAAGACTTGAATTCCAGAAGTTCCCTTTCTTTTCTTAAATTCATAAAAAATTTCCAAGAGTTTTCGAAACTTAGCAAGATATTTCAATAACCATTTTTGGGTAACTTTACTTTTTAATATTTGGAAAAAAATTTCTTTTTTGACATCAAGACTTATATACATTGTATAAATTATTGGGTCTGTACTCTCTCTCACCCAACTTAAATTGAAAGAGAAATGTTTAAAATAGAGGTTGTATTATTCTCTTCCTGAAAAATATTTCCTCCCTCTAAAAGAGTTTTCTCTTTTTGATCAATTAATAATTTCGTATCCAAGATTCTTAACATAACTAATCCAAATTTTATTTCTCCTGTGATATGAGTCAGAATACGAGAAAGTCTCTTCTATACTTTATTTCCTCCTTACCAGACTAGGTACTTGGATATTCCAGGCGAGAAGACCCTGGTCTATACTTTCAAGTTCAACATGGATCTTCCACCTCCAATCCCCCAGCCTAAAACAATGTTTGTTCCTCTTGATCCCGAAAGATACATCAAACCTAAACTTACTCTTTTCCATGTGAAAAGAAAGCCAGTCCTCTTTACTGATATTAATCTTTCCATTCCTGTTGATGAAATCAATATGAAGCCTGAACTTTGGAATCCTCCTCCAGATGCAAGTAATTCATATTTTAAGCGCACATTGAGCTAAATATATTAAGAATTGCAATTGAGTGATAAAGATAGAGAACTTCTTGAAGAAAGACCTATCCAAGATAAAAAGAAAACTCCCCAAAAAGTCGCAGTGGATGTTCCTCAACCTTTGAACCGAAGGGATAGTCAAAAAGAAATCCCCAAGGTTGCTCAAGATAAGAATGGAAAAGCTCAAGGCGTTGCAAAGAAACCTGATCAAGTCAGCGGACAGAAAAAGAAGGAGGAGACTAAAAAATTGACGCTTGAAGAACATATTAAAAAATCCTTCGAAGTTGCTAAATCGTATAATTTAAATTCTGCACATCCTTCAAGGGAAGGGCTTACATGCGAAGAGGTCTTTACAATTTTACCTGACCTTCAGAATATTATTCTTGAGTAAGATTTGAGAATATGAGAATATTCATTCCTTAGTTTCCATGTTGTTAAAACTGAAGTCTCCACAGAAACTCTAAAATCAAAGGTAAAGCTCGTTGAGAATTGTTTAAGGATAAATTATAGGAAAATCTCCTCAGATTTGACACTGATGTTGATAAAAAACCAATACTGGGTATTTATTCCCATAAGCCCTTATTCGAAAACGATTCTCAAGGTAATTTTGTTATTAACAAAGCTCTTATTCTGTAGATCAAATGGAGACAGAGTTAAAGAAGAAGAAAACAGACATAGGAGAAGGTATGGAAGAGGAAGGTGAAGGCGAGGAAAACGGAGAGAACAAAGAACCTTCATCTGAATTAGCCAATGATCCTTTATTCAAGGTACTTTTAATTTAAAAGCAAAGAGTGATAATTATGTTAGAAAATTGAAAACTTTGAACATATTGGAAACTATATTTATTCTCATCCAAAGCCAATTGGGACATCAAAAAGAGACTTTTTGCTAAACCTCAAGAAAGATGATGGAACTGCTTATATTTATCAAACTCAACCAGTACTTATAAAGAAAAAGAAAGTGTTGTTTGCGAATAAAACAATTTACAAAGATGAAGAGGAAGAAGAAAGGAAACCCAAAGAAGTCAAAAAGACAATTAAATTGATAAAGAAGAATCAAGACAAGCAAGATTTACTTTTACAGAAGAGAAGATATAAGGATTTCCATCTTGAACACGTAAATAGAAAAATTTTCCTTCTGCAATATGTTAGACTCGTTACTCTGAAGAAAATAAGCAACTTCTTGAAAATTACCAGGAAGAAGAAAATGAAGAGGAACTAGAACAAATCAAAAAGAAGTTTATTAAGGAAGAACCAGAAGAAGAGGAAGAAGAGCAACCCATTGAAGAAGAAGAAAACGAAGTTGGAGGGGAAGATGCTATTGAAGAGGAGGAAGAAGAAGTTCCAGAAAGAGAGAGTCAAAGAGAAGAGGCTCAAGAAGAAGAAAGAGATGATGATGAAGGAGAGGCCACTTTCGGTGAAAATATGTTTGAAGAAAAACCTGAAGTCGAAGAGAAAAAACCAGAAAAACAAAATAAAGGAAGCGATGATGAAGAAGCGTATACATTATTACATTAATTTTTTGTTAATAGTTTAGTGCACAAGAACTTGCTGACTTCTTTGATAGTGAAGAAGATGATGATTAATATCCTAAAAAGTTATTAGATTTAAATATAATGTGTTTCTAAGGTTTATTCTATTCAAGTCGTTAAATAATATGAATTAATTTGTTATGATATTTTCTACTTATTATGAACTTCTTGGCTCAAAGTAAAAAATTATTTCAGTTTAGAATTGATACAAAAAAATTTGGGTTCTCATAATTAGTGTATTTAAAGTCCTTCTTGATTAAGAGAGACATTTTAAATTTAGCAGGAAGCTTCTGCGTTGAAGTACTTAACATGATATGAGAAATAAAAATATAACAATAATGATTTGTTTTACAAGAACAAAAAAGAAATAAAAATTCTTTTGAATGAAAGTCCAACTCATTCATCTTTATAATTGAGATGAAGAAAGTCAATCGCAAGGTTTATCATTTTGCAAGAAAAGTTTATTTTCTCAAAGTTCCCTTGAGTTTATTAAACCACTGAGGCGCATCCATTCCTTCACTTTGTTTATAACTTTTCTTCATTGAACTTGTTTTGATATCTCTTGTTGGTGTTTCCATAAAGTTTTGTTTTTCTAAAGGGTATAACTAAATAAAACTTTAATAAGATTTACCATAGAAACTTTGACCGATTGTGACTTGTTTTCCTGTCTGAGCGAGTTTATTTTCCGAAATCGCATTGATTTCCTCCACCAACATATGAATATCGTGATGGCTGTAGTTCTCGCGATCTTCTTGCAAAAGATTAATCAGCACTTGTTGGATTCTCTTAATGTTCTCCCTCTTTATTATGACCTTATTCAAGTCTTTTTGCAAGTTATTATAATCCTTTAAATATTAACTCAAACATTTCAATGTTATTTACCTGTAATAATTGCTCATGCTCAACCTTTAATGCATGATAATCATCTTCCTTAGCCTTTGCCTTTTCTTTAAGTACTCTAACTTCAACCTCTCTCTCTTCAATATTACTTATAAGATAGGAATAAGGTTGATCAGTCTTATTGAGTAGAGATTTTGCCAATGAAAGTTCTTGTTCTAAAGAATCTCTTCTCTTTTCAGCTTCAGCAAGCCTTGATTGTAATTCTTCACATTCCTTTTGCTTTGCATTAAGTCTTTGGCCTAGAGCAATTGCTTGTTGAATTCTTCTTCTAGAAGCTGTAGGTGCTCCATGTAGAGTTTGAATGTAAACATCATTTGCATCAAGCTCATTTAGCTTGCCTAAACCTGTAACAGCTCTGTCAATTTCATTTTCGATGGCTTCATAATTTGCTAGTTGTTCTTTGGCGACTGCTAATTGTGCTTTAACTCCAGCAGATTCTTCTTTCAAGTTAGCTTCAAGCTTATAATATTCTCCCTTCAAGACATTATTCTTCTCACGAAGCATGTCGTTCTCGATTCTAAGAGTCTTGGAGTTTGAAAAGGCTTCTTCATATAAATTTTGAATTCTTTCGAGTTCGTCAGTTTTTATTCTAAGTTGGACTCTAACTTCAGAAAGGTCAATATTCACTCTTCTTTGAAGATTTCTGTTTTCTGCTTGGACTTCTTCGTATGCTCTGCTCTTATCTTTGTTATCAGCTGTTAATTTTTCATATTTCATTTCCAATTCTTCTTTATTGTCTTTCAAGAAAGCGATTTGTCTCTCATAAATATCCTTCAAGTTCTCCTTCACTGTCTCCAGCTCTTGCTTTTGTTTTTCTTTTAAGTCAGCAAGTTCGTCACTAATCTTCTTTTCATAGGATAAATGGTAGTTTGATTTAGTGTTCATCATTTCTGTAATATAATCTTTAGACATTCTTCTTGTTTGTTCCAATTCAGCGTCAAGTCTTTCAATTTTATCCTCAAGCTTATTGATCTGATCATGTAATCTGACATTCTCTTTGCTTAAGTATTCCTTATCTGTACAAAGAATGGCATACTTAGCCTTTAAATCATTCTCTGTCTTTGGTACATCATGTCTCAAATCACTAACACCAGAGAAGAAAGTAACTTTGTTCTCCAAAGTTATCTTCTCCTTTTCCATTTGAACATAATCTCT
>Ga0182742_1002462_pt1 | contig 20425 bp, 13 predicted proteins | sample eDN5th37CBELigMG_FD_128880 | JGI IMG/M metagenome (GOLD analysis project Ga0182742, IMG submission 128880) | Enriched Miracle-Growth compost microbial communities from Emeryville, California, USA - eDNA 5th pass 37_C BE-Lig MG (version 2)... ... | reverse complement strand
GGCTGCTGAAGACGGCCGACGCCGTGATCGACAACTACGCCGCCGATGTGCTGCCTCGCCTCGGGCTTGATCCGCCAGCGATGCTCAAGATCAAGCCGCGCCCGGTGGTGGTTACGATGCCGGCTTTCGGCACCACCGGCGCATGGAAGGACGCCCGCGCCTATGGCTCGACGCTCGAGCAGGCCTCCGGATTGCCTTCGGTCACCGGCCGCGAAGAGGACCCGCCGACGATGCTGCATGCCGCGCTCGGCGATCCGCTGGGCGGCGTCAGTGCCGCGGCGGCGCTGCTGCTCGGCTTCATGCAGCAGCGGAGGACCGGGGAAGGCCAGCATATCGATCTGTCGCAGGTCGAATGCAGCATGCAGTTCACCGCACCATCGATCATCGAGCAGGCCGCGACCGGCCGCACCTCGCCCCGCATCGGCAACCGTCATCCGCAGTTCGTCCCGAACGGTTGCTTCCCCTGTCTTGGCGATGATCAATGGATCACGCTCGCCGTCCGCAGCGACGCGGAATGGCTCAAGCTCTGCGAGATCATTCACCGCGCCGACCTCGCAGCCGAGCCTGCCCTGCGGACCGCCGCCGGCCGCCGCAAGGAGGAGGATCGCATCGAGATCGCGATCCGGCACTGGACGATGACGGTTCGCCCCGATCTTGCGATGGTCACGCTGCAGGCCGCCGGCATCGCCGCGGGCGTGGCGCGATTACCCGCGGACCTCGCCGGCGACCCGCATCTGATGAAGATCGGTCACTGGCAGCCGGCGGTGCGGCCCTATATGGGCCCGCACCTGTTGCCCTCGGTGGCCTACCGCGAAGGCGACGCGCTGCTGCCTTACAGCATCACCCGGCTCGCCCCCACGCTCGGCCAGCACAACCATGAGGTCCTCAGCGAGGTGCTGGGCCTCGGCAGCGACGAGATCGCAAGGCTCGAGGCAGACGAGGTGATCGGCACCACGGCGACGTCGAAGAAGAGCAAGGCCAGGGCGGCGTAAGGTCGAACGGCCGCACAACGACTATTGTCGTCATGGCCGGATCTATTCCGGCCATCCACCTCTTTCCTTCATATCCGTCCTAAGACGTGGATGGCCGGGACAAGCCCGGCCATGATGTGCGGAGAGGCGCGTGAAAATCACCTATTCCCCGTAGCGCCGCAGGCGATCGAGATCGAGAATGGTGAGCCCGCCATATTCCAGGCGCAGCACGCCTTCCTTTTCCAAGGCCTTGAGGCAACGGTTGGCATTCTGCCGCGACATGCCGGACAGCGCGCCGATCTCCTCCTGGGTGATATCGAGCTGGCGCGTGCCGTCGGGATAGAGGATCGGGTTGAACAGCGAAGCGATGCAGCGCGCGAGCCGCGCTGTGGGATCGAGCATGCGGCCGTATTCGAGCAGGCCCATGAAGTGACCGACGCGCTCGTTGAGCTGCGCCACCAGAAAGCGGTTGAAGCCGACGCTGTTCTCGAACAGCCACTGGAAGGTGGCGCGGTCCATGAGGGCGATGCGGCTGTCGCGCAGCGCCACCGCGTCATACCGCCGCGTCTCGTTCTTGAGCACCGAGCCTTCGCCGAACCATGCGCCGGCGGTGAGACCGGTAAAGGTCACCGCCTTGCCGGATTGCGACACCGTTCCGATCCGCACCAATCCGGCGACAACGCCGGTCCAGTACTCGAACTGGTCACCGCGCATGCAGATGAACTCGTTGGCGGCAAAGGCCCGCTCCGTCATGCCCGCGCGCGCGACCTCGATCTCCCGCTCGCTCAAGCCGGATGCCCACAACGCGATACGCTTGAGATGGTCGGCCGCGATCATTCGTCCACAGGCTTGATCCGCCCGCGGCGCAGCGTGACGATGGCCCATCCAAATTGCTGGTCGAAATGTCGGGCGCAAGACATTCCGACGATCGGCTTTGCCTTAAACATGGCCAAAATCGTTCAGGCGTCGCTTTCGACGGCGCGGCTGACACTCAACAACAGGAAACGCAACTCGGGTCGTACTCTAGTGCGACGACCGGAGTGCGACAACTTGCAAAATCGTCCGGCGCGATCCGGACGTGACTTGGCGTCGTCGGGATTTGCAGGCAAAATCCGCAACTTGGACGATCTTCGCCGGCGTCAGGCTGCGGTTCCGTTCTGGGCACAGCCCACAAGAGCGTCAAAGACGCCGCGACAGGGAGGGGCAACGGTGGACTATGCGTTGGACGTGCGCGGGGTGTCGCTGCGCTTCGGAGGCGTTCGCGCGCTGACCGATGTCAGCTTCGGCGTGCGCGAGGGCGAGCTGTTCTCCATCATTGGCCCCAACGGCGCCGGCAAGACCTCGATCGTCAACTGCATTTCCGGGCGCTACCGCCCCACCGAAGGCAAGCTGTTCTATCGCGGCCGCGACATCACCGGCCTCAACACCAATGCGCGCCCGGCCCTCGGCATCGGCCGCACCTTCCAGAACCTCGCCCTGTTCCACCACATGAGCGTGCTCGACAATATCATGGTCGGGCGCCATCACCTCCTGAAGAACAACTTTATCACCGGCTCGCTGTACTGGCTGACCGGCGCGCGCAGCGAAGAGCTCGCGCATCGTCACAAGGTGGAGGAGATCATCGATTTCCTCGATCTGCAGTCCGTGCGCAAGGCGACCGCCGGCACCCTCTCCTACGGCCTGCGCAAGCGCGTCGAGCTGGCGCGCGCCATGGCGCTGGAGCCGAAGCTGATCCTCCTCGACGAGCCGATGGCCGGCATGAATTTCGAGGAGAAGGAAGACATGGCCCGCTACATCGTCGATCTGAACGAGGAGTTCGGAATGACGGTGGTCATGATCGAGCATGATATGGGCGTGGTGATGGACATCTCGCATCGCGTCGTCGTGCTGGATTTCGGCAAGAAAATCGCCGAAGGCGATCCGGCCGCCGTTCTGGCCGATCCGCATGTGCGGAGCGCCTATCTCGGCGAGGAAGACGAGACATTGACCGATCCCGACGATACGCCGCGGCCGCTGGAGGCAAGCGCATGACCCGGCAACCGGCCTTCGACTACCACGCCCGCGCCGCGCAGGCGCCCACCTTTCCGAAGATGCTGCGCCTCAATGCGCGCGAGCACGGCGGCGAAGTGGCGCTGCGTGAAAAGGATTTCGGGCTGTGGAAGCCGTTCACCTGGGACCAGTATCACGCCCGCACGCGCGATTTCGCACTCGGACTGGTCGAGCTCGGCCTCGGCAAGGACGATGTCGTCGGCATCATCGGGGATAACCGGCCCGACTGGGTCGCCGCCGAAATCGCGACCCACGCGATCGGCGCGCTGAGCCTCGGTCTCTATCGCGACGTGCTGGAAGACGAGGCGGCCTACCTGATCAGCTACGGCGAAGCCAAGGTGGTGTTCGCCGAGGACGAGGAGCAGATCGACAAGCTGCTCAGCCTCGGCGATCGGGTGCCGAGCATTCGCCATATCGTCTATTCCGATCCGCGCGGCATGCGCAAATATGACGATCCGCGGCTGATGACCGCCGACAAGCTGGCGGAGATGGGGCGCGCCCGCGCCGCGCGACAGCCCGATCTGTACGATCGGATGGTGGACGCGACCGATGCCCACGCCACGGCCATTCTCTGCACGACATCCGGCACCACCGCGCATCCAAAGCTGGCGATGCTGTCGGGGGGCTCGGTCCTTCGCCACTGCGCCAGCTATCTCACCTTCGATCCCAAAGGTCCCGACGACGAATATGTCTCGGTGCTGCCGCTGCCCTGGATCATGGAACAGATCTATGCGCTCGGCATGGGTCTTCTGTCACGGATGAAGATCAACTTCGTCGAAGAACCCGAGACGATGATGAACGACTTCCGCGAGATCGCGCCGACCTTCGTGCTGTTCGCGCCGCGCGTCTGGGAATCGCTCGCCGCGGACGTGCGGGCCCGGGTGATGGATTCCTCGCCGCTCAAGCAGAAACTGTACGACATCGGCATGAAGACGGGCCTCGCCGCGCTGGAGCACGGCAACCGTTCACTCGTTGCCGACGGCCTCCTGTTTCGCGCGTTACGCGACCGCCTCGGCTTCACCAATCTGCGGTCCGCCGCAACCGGCGGCGCGGCGCTCGGCCCCGATACGTTCAAATTCTTTCGCGCCATGGGCGTGCCGCTGCGCACCCTTTACGGCCAGACCGAAACGCTCGGTGCCTATACCCTGCACCGCGAGGACAGCGTCGATCCGGATACCACCGGCGTCGCCATGGCCGAGAATATCGAACTGCGCATCGACAATGCCGACGCCAACGGCGTCGGCGAAATTCTCGTCCGCCACCCCAACATGTTCCTCGGCTACTACAAGAATCCGGAAGCCTCCGTCGCCGACATGGACAACGGCTGGATGCGCTCGGGCGACGCCGGCTACTTCAATGCCGCCGGCGAGCTTGTGGTCATCGACCGCATCAAGGACATGGCGCAGACACTGGGCGGCGACCGCTTCTCGCCGCAATATATCGAGAACAAGCTGAAGTTTTCGCCCTATGTCGCCGAGGCCGTGGTGCTCGGCGACGGGCGCGACAAGCTCGCTGCGATCATCTGCATCCGCTACTCGATCGTCTCGAAGTGGGCGGAGAAGAATCGCATCGCCTTCACCACCTATACCGATCTGTCGTCGCGGCCGGAAATCTACCAGCTTCTGCGCAAGGAAGTCGAAGCGGTGAACGCCACCTTGCCGCCGGCACAGCGCATCTCGAAATTCCTGCTGCTGTACAAGGAGCTCGACGCCGACGACGGCGAACTGACACGCACCCGCAAGGTGCGCCGCAATGTCATCAACGAGAAATATGCCGACATCATCGACGGCATCTATGGCGGCCAGAGCGACATCAAGGTCGATACCATGATCCGCTTTCAGGACGGCACGACGCAACGCATCCGCACCACGCTGAAGGTGATCGACCTGACGGGCCGGGCGATGAGAGAGGCGGCGGAGTGATGATGCTGCGGCCCTCACCCCCTCACCCGGCGCGCGATGCGCGCCGACCTCTCCCCGCAAGCGGGGAGAAGTTAGGAAGCGCAAGCAGTGGCTCAGGTCACCTCTCCCCGCGCGCGGGGAGAGGTCGGATCGCGTCAGAGATCCGGGTGAGGGGGCCTCTCCTCAAGGGCGGCGGCTATCGTCTCAAGTACACCGGCGATGTTGCTAAGCACGTCGTTGTTCCAAAATCGCAGAACCCGATAACCACGCCCTGTGAGATACTGATCACGCAGGACGTCGCCGGTACTATCCGCATGCTGTCCGCCATCGACCTCAACAACCAAACGACGCTCGCGGCAGACAAAGTCGATTGTGTAAGGACCGATCGGCTTCTGGCGAACGAACTTGCAGCCATTGATCGAGCGCGACCGCAGCCGTTGCCAAAGCGCCAGTTCGGCGTCAGTCGCATCGCGGCGCAATCGTCTCGCGCGCGTGGTCGTTTTCTCGTTGGCTCCGCGCAAGCGGCGGGTCCCCCTCACCCGGCGCGCGACGCGCGCCGACCTCTCCCCGCAAGCGGGGAGAGGTTATCACAAGCTCGTGCGCCCAGGATGGACTGCCCATCATGAACACGCAACTCCTGATCCAGCTCCTGGTCAACGGTCTTGTCGTCGGCACGCTTTATGGCGTCGTCGCGATGTCGTTCGTGCTGATCTACAAGGCGACGCAGGTGGTGAACTTCGCGCAGGGCGAACTGCTGCTGGTGGGCGCCTGGGTGTGCTGGGCCCTCATGGTCAAGTACCAGGTGCCGTTCTACGCCGCGATGCCGATCACCATGGTCTTCATGTTCGTCTTCGGCATCCTGATCCAGATGGTATTCCTGCGGCCGATGATCGGCGAGCCAATCATCTCGGTCATCATGGTCACGATTGCGCTGTCCACGGTTTTGCAGGCGGCGATGAAATGGATCTTCGGCGTTAATCCGCAGCCGTTCCCGCCGATCTTCACCAGCCAGTCCGTCAGCGTCTTCGGGCTCCAGATCCAGACTGTCTATGTGATGAGCCTGATCGTCTCTTTGGCGATGATGGCGGCGATGGCCTGGTTCTTCCAGGCGTCCAAGCATGGCCTTGCGATGCGGGCCACCGCCTTCGACCAGCAGGTGGCCCAATCCCTCGGCATCTCCGTCAAGAACGTATTCGCGATGTCATGGGCGATTTCCGCCACGGTCTCGGCCGTCGCCGGCGTGGTGGTCGCGGTGGTGAACGGCGTCTCGTCGGGCCTGTCGATCTACGGCATCAAGGTGTTTCCGGCCGTCATTCTCGGCGGTCTCGACTCCATCGCCGGCGCTGTGCTCGGCGGCATCATCATCGGTCTGCTCGAGAACTTCGCCCAGTTCATCGATGGCCAATATCTGCACTGGGGCAATCTTTACGAAGTCGCGCCGTTCTACGTGCTGATCATCATCCTGATGATCAAGCCCTACGGACTGTTCGGCACCAAGGACATCGAGCGGGTCTAAATCCAAATGGCAAACTCTCTGATTCCCGCCGGTGACTTCCGCACCTCCTACGCGGCAGACACCACCATCTTTCCGACGGTGACGAGCCGGAATTTCGCCATCGCCGGGGTGCTGCTCGCGGCCTGCGCCCCGTTCATGCTCAACGATTACTGGATGAGCCTGCTGATCGCGATCGGGATCTACGGCATCGCCGCGCTCGGTCTCAACGTGCTGCTGGGCTTCACCGGGCAGATCTCGATCGGCCACGCCGCGTTCTTCCTGTTCGGCGCCTTCACCTCCGCCTATCTCTCGACCAAGATGTCGGTGCCGACGTTCTTCGCCATTCCGCTTGCCGGTGCGGTGACCGCCATCGTCGGGCTGATCTTCGGCCTGCCGGCGGCACGGTTGAAGGGACTCTATCTCGCCATTGCGACGCTGGCGGCGCAGTACATCCTGCTCGACTTCTTCGCCCGCGCCGAATGGTTCTCGGGCGGCTCGGTACCGGCGACGGCGGAGCCATTCTCGATCTTCGGCTACAACGTGACCGGCGATCATCAGTACTTCTATGTCGTGCTGGCCTATGTCGTGGTTTCGTTCCTGCTCGTCACCAATCTGATGCGTTCGCGTGACGGCCGCGCTCTGATCGCAGTGCGCGACCATTATCTCTCGGCGGAGATCATGGGCATCAACCTGACGAAGTACCGCACGCTGTCATTCGGGATTGCCGCCTTCTTCGCCGGCATCGGGGGCGCTCTCTATGCGCACTATCAGCTAGTGGTGTCCTACGAGGGTTTCGGCATCGAGCGCTCGATCCTGTTCCTCGCGATGGTGATCATCGGCGGGCTCGGCTCCATCATGGGCACCTTGATGGGCACTGCCTTCGTCGTGCTGCTGCCGGAGGCGATGGAATGGATCAGCGCGGCGCTGCGCGGCGGCCTGATCGACCAGACGCTCGGCCTCAAGAACAACATCACGTTCCTGCGCGAGATCGCCATCGGCGCGATCATCATCGCCTTTCTGGTGTTCGAGCCGGACGGGCTCGCCCATCGCTGGCACCAGATCAAGGCCTATTGGAAACTCTACCCGTTCTCGCATTAGAGGATTTTCGATTTTGGTAGAAATGCTGCGGAGAAACGATGCGTGCTCCCTCTTCCCATCAGGGCGTTTACGCCCGTCTTCGACGGGCTATGGGGGAGAGGTGATGCATCGTCGGGGCAATTCAGTCAGCTCGAAAATGCTCCAAGTGCGGCGCGCGGTGACATTCGAACGACGTCATAAATCAACAGGAGGAAGACCCATGAAAATCACCACTCTGCTCGGCAGCGCCGCGCTCGCGGTCGTGCTCAGCGCCGGCGGCGCGCTGGCACAATCGTCGATCAAGATCGGCCACCTCGCCGATTATTCGGGCGGCACGTCGGACGTCGGAACCCCATTCGGACAGGCGGTCGCGGATACCTTTGCCTGGATCAACAAGAACGGCGGCATCAACGGCACCAAAGTGGACATCGAGACCGTCGACTACGGCTACCAGGTGCCTCGCGCCATCGCGCAGTACAAGAAATGGACCGGCTCCGAGAAGGTTTCCGCCATCATGGGCTGGGGCACCGCGGATACCGAGGCGCTGACCGGCTTCGTCGCCCAGGACAAGATCCCGTTCCTGTCGGGCTCCTATGCCGGCCAGTTGACTGACCCCACCGGCGCGGCCGGCAAGTCGAAGGCCGCGCCCTACAACTTCTTCTATGGCCCGAGCTATTCCGATGCACTGCGCGCCGAACTGACCTGGGCCGCCGAGGACTGGAAAGCCAAGGGCAAGAGCGGCGCCCCCAAATTCGTTCACATGGGCGCCAACCATCCTTATCCGAACGCGCCGAAGGCCGCCGGCGAAGCCATCGCCAAGGAACTCGGCTTCGAGGTGCTGCCGCCGCTGGTCTTCGCCCTGACGCCGGGCGACTACAGCGCGCAATGCCTGAGCCTCAAGAGCTCCGGCGCCAACTACGCCTATCTCGGCAACACGGCCGCCTCCAACGTCTCGGTGATCAAGGCCTGCAAGACCGCCGGCGTCGATGTCCAGTTCCTCGGCAACGTCTGGGGCATGGATGAAAACGCCGCGAAGACGGCCGGGGAAGCCGCCGACGGCGTGGTGTTTCCGCTGCGCACGCCGGTGGCCTGGGGCGCCAATGCGCCCGGCATGAAGACGGTGGTGGACATCTCCAAGATCTCCGATCCGTCCGGCAACGCCTATCGTCCGGTCCACTACATCGCCGGCGTCTGCAGCGCGATGTACATGAAGGAAGCGCTGGAATGGGCGGCCAAGAACGGCGGCGTCACCGGCGAGAACGTCCGGAAGGCCTTCTATCAGAAGCAGGGCTGGGTACCGGCGGGCATGGAAGGCGTGTGCAATCCCTCGACCTGGACCGACAAGGACCACCGCGGCACGCTGACCGTCGACCTCTACCGGTCGAAGGTCTCCGGAGCCACCGACGGCGACCTCAACGACCTGATGAAGAAGGGCACCATCAAGCTGGAGAAGGTCAAGACCATCGAACTGCCGCGCAAGGCAGAATGGCTCGGGTGGTAAGCGAACGGAGGTGTCGTGGCCGGGCTTGTCCCGGCCATCCACGCCTTGGCCGCTACTTCAAAGAAAGACGTGGATGCCCGCGACATAGGCGTTCTTTTGAACGCCGTTCTTAGAACGGCTATGCGCGGGCATGACGACTCGATCAAGCGGACAACGACATGACAGAAACTGCCGAATTGGCCCGTAAAGAACCGCCCGCCGCAACCGCCGCCCTGCTCTCGGTGCGCAACATCGAGGTGGTCTACGACAAGGTCATCCTGGTGCTGCGCGGGCTCTCGCTCGACGTCCAGAGGGGCGCCATCGTGGCGCTGCTGGGTGCCAACGGCGCCGGCAAGTCGACGACGCTGAAGGCCATCTCCGGCCTGCTCAAAACCGAGGAAGGCGAAATCACCCGCGGCGACATCACCTTCAACGGCGAGCGCATCAACGGGATCGATCCCGATCACATCGTCCGCCGCGGCATCTTTCAGGTGATGGAAGGCCGCCGCATCATCGCCGACATGACCACCCTGGACAACCTGCGGCTCGGCGCCTTCACCCGCAGCGACGGCGAGGTGAATGCCGATATCGACATGGTGTTCAAATATTTCCCGCGCCTGAAGGAGCGCACCGGTCTCGCCGGGTATCTCTCCGGCGGCGAACAGCAGATGCTGGCGATCGGCCGGGCCATGATGGCGCGCCCCAAGATGATCCTGATGGACGAGCCGTCGATGGGGCTGTCGCCGCTGCTGGTGAAGGAGGTCTTCGCCATCATCCGGCAGATCAATCGCGATCTCGGCGTCACCATCCTGCTGGTCGAACAGAACGCCCGGGCCGCGCTGTCGGTCGCAAGCCACGGCTACATCATGGAACAGGGCAAAGTGGTGCTCGATGGCACCGCGGAGGAATTGCGCGATAACGAGGACGTCAAGGAATTCTACCTCGGCGGCGGCGACCATCAGCGCAAGAGCTTCAAGAACCTGAAGAGCTTCAAGCGGCGTAAGCGCTGGCTGTGAGATCGTTGCCAGACAGGAAACCTCGTCTTGAGGTGCGAGCGCAGCGAGCCGCGAAGGATGTCTGAATCGATACCAATACAAAGGCTCTCATCCTTCGAGGGCCTGAGGATGACGGCACGGATTACAGGACACACCATGACCGACTATTACGACGCACTCGAAACCCGTAGCCCCGCCGACCGTGAGGCCGATCTGTTCGCCCGACTGCCGGACGTGCTCCGCGCGGCCATGAAGGCCCCTGCCTACGCCGAGCGCCTCAAGGGCATCGATCCCGCAAAAGTCACCAGCCGCGCCGCGCTGGCCGCGTTGCCGGTGCTGCGGAAATCCGACCTGCCGGCTTTGCACAAGGCCGCGCCGCCGTTCGGCGGGCTGGTGAGCGCACCGCTCGGCGCGTTCGGGCGGCTGTTCACCTCGCCGGGGCCGATCTTCGAGCCGCAGGCTGCGGAGACGGATTCCTGGGGCAGTGCGCGCGCGGTGTTCGCCGCCGGTCTGCGGTCCGGCGACGTCGTGCTCAATACATTCAGCTATCATCTTACGCCCGGCGGCTTCATCTTCGACTCGGCCGCCCGCGCGCTGGGCTGTGCTGTGATTCCGGCCGGCCCCGGCAATACCGAGCAGCAGTTCGAACTGATCGAAGCCTATCGGCCGATCGCCTATGCCGGCACGCCGGACTTCCTGAAGATCCTGCTCGACAATGCCGAGAAGAGCGGCCGCGATGTGTCCTCGATCAAGCGCGCCGTTGTCTCCGGCGCGGCATTTCCGCCCTCGCTGCAGGCCGAGATCAAAAGCCGCGGCATCGACGCGTATCAGATGTTCGGCACCGCCGACCTCGGCCTGGTGGCGTTCGAGACCACGGCCCGGGACGGCATGGTGGTCACCGAGAACATCATCTTCGAGATCGTGCGGCCGGGCACCGGCGATCCGGTTCCGGAAGGCGATGTGGGCGAGATTGTCGTCACCACGCTCAACCCGCATCATCCCTGGATCAGGCTGGCGCTCGGCGACCTCACCGCCGCCCTGCCCGGCCCAAGCGCCTCCGGCCATACCAACCTGCGTATCAAGGGCTGGATGGGCCGCGCCGACCAGACCACCAAGGTGAAGGGCATGTTCGTCCGGCCCGAACAGGTGGCCGAGATCGGCAAGCGCCATCCCGAGCTGGGGCGCCTGCGGCTGGTGGTCGCGCGCGAGGGCGAAGCCGATGTCATGATCCTCAAGGCCGAAGCAGCCAAGGCGTCAGTGGCGCTCGCTGACGCCGTCGGCGCGACGCTGCGAACAGTGACCAAGCTCGGCGGCAAGGTCGATCTGGTCGCCAGCGGATCGCTGCCCAACGACGGCAAGGTGATCGCGGACGAACGATAAGGCTAAGCGGGCAACCACATTCAACCCGGCGGCAGACATCCGATCAAGTCCCTGATAAGGCAGTACGTCGCGACTCTAGCCAATCAATTTGGCTTCGTTCTGCCAAAATCTCGACACATGTCGAATATTAGGGATCCCTTTCTTTTAGCCCCATACCCTTTAATGCTGTCCTCCGCTTCGACAACGCTCGCCGCTCGTAGCGAGCGATTTTCTCGATCGCCCGTGTCGCCAAAGCAAGTTGATCGCTGGTTGCAGTTTGAACATCGCCCAGCGCGCGAAAAACCTCAAACCTCGCATTGCGGATTCGCTGCAAATCGAAATGGCACTCTGCCGAGATCCGCGCTTCTTCGAGACGACGCCAATCGTTGGTATAGCCTGAAAGAACAAGCGCCAAACGTTCGACGTTGGCGCGTTCATCGAGATCATTGCCGATCGGTGATGCCAGCCCATGTCGCAAGGCATTGCGCCTTGAACGCAGTTTGCCTCCTTGAGTCCGGGGTCCGGAACTCAAGGAGGCGTTACGTCTGTTCGATTCGACCTTCCGCATCGACGTCATCGAAGGTGATTCGCTAGTTGGACTTGTTTTCAACCACCTTCATTTCCTCATCGGCGGCAATTTTTTCCTCATACAGCTTGTCGAACGTCTCACGTGCGCGACGGGCAAATTCACGACGAACGCCAATCTCGCGCAGCATCCCCATCGCTTGGCGGCGGGCCGACAACAGGTAATTTTCGATCACGTTGAGCGGAAGCAAACTTTCCATGAACGCCTCGGCATTGATGGCATCGGCATCGTAGCCGCCGTTCGCGAGCTTGGCGTCCAGTGCTGCGCGCTTGCTGGAATCATTATGCCAAGCTTCCGCATCCTGCTTCGCCTCAGCACGGATCACGCTGCCATTGCCAGCGACCAAATTGCCACGGTGCACCTTAGCAAACGCCGTCGCCAAGGCGGTCTTACGACGAGTGAGCAAGATCGCGTTTTTCCAGCGGCGATGGCGATGAATATCCCACATGATCGACGCGATATCGAACACCAACAGCCACTCGATGTTCGTCTGCGGATCCACGTCCTCGACCAAAAAGACAAGCAGGTTCACATAGTCCAACTCCGCTTCCCCCGGAAGCAGCTTCGGGATCGACTTGGCCGCAAACTGCTGCATTTCCTCGCCCATCTGGAGATCGGAAAGAAATTTCTCGATGACATTTTCGTTCATGATACTCGCCTCGGTTCAATATTGCTTGAGCCCGATACGAAACACGAGGCGCGAGGTTACAAAAGAAGATGTTTATGGGCGAAATTGGGTAGGCTAGATAAGCCGCTGTAAATTCCCTCCGTCCCGCTCAAGAGATCGATCGCGTAGGGCTATACGCGCCAATTGCGGTGCAGAGATTGGCGTTGGACGATCCTTGCCTGGCTGCTCAGCATAAAATTGGTTCAGCGGAGCTATGACCAGCTTCAAAAAGTCAACGAAAGGACCGTCTTCAATTTGAACGTACCTGCCGCGGCTCCAACTAACGACCGATCGACGGCTGGCTCTGTCATTAAATCCCATGTACAGCGAAACAAGCCGTGAAGCTAACACTTCCATAGCAATGTTTTTGGGGCGACCTTTAGTCGTTTCACGACCAAGGAATAAGATTCCCCAAGTGGCGGCATCCCGAATGTTTTGAGGGTTGGGAACGGAAGCCCCATCATCTCCATAGATGTCGCACCAAAACATCCCTGGAGGTTCATCACCCCGCCGATACCACGAAGCAAGGACGGCTAAAGCCTCTGGCTCAATGCTGCGTTCAAAAACGATGGAGGGATTTTTCTCGATTTCGCCAAGCGTCGCGATGAGCTTGTTGACCGGTTTGTATCCAGCATCAAGCTGGATCGCTGCAGCTTCTGAAATGGCACCAGCACACTGACGGAGCAATTCGGATTCCTCCTCGCTCAAATCCTGCCCGGGCTGCGCAGGGTGCCGCGGCTTGTTTCGTAATCCTATCGCGCAAAGAATAGCATCTGCCCGCTCCAGCAAAGCTTGGTGTAACCGTTCAGCGTCCTCTCTCCAATTGAATCCGCGGTGATCTAACTGCGGCTTATGGATTGTTGGCATTTTCCTCTCCGATTCAACATATGAAGAACCGAATAACTTCGAAGGAACGTGTCGATTCTCGACGATCCGATCCCTATCGATGGCTAAACCTCAGCGAGAGGGCTCTCACGGAACTCGAATCTATCTCAGGCTTTCTGAGATCTTACAATTTTAATCGGCTGACGGCTTCCGCAGACGTACGCCCGGCCCCTTTCCATCCCCTTGGATAAAATCGACACCAGCCTCTTCGAAGGCGCGACGGATAACATCCAACGTAGCCCGCCGAGGTTTATGGCTACTTGCTTCTAATTGGCGGATGGTAACCACGCCGACCCCAGCTTGTTCAGCCAACTCGAGTTGGCTCCAGTCAAGAAGGCCTCGCGCTGCCCGGCATTGCGACGCAGTGATCATCAAAAGATTCTCCTGATTTGATCACTTATGTCGCAAAACGATTGACATGTCGAAAATGATCATTATCGTCATATGCATCGTTTTTCGACAGATGGAGATCGACATGAGGAAGGCTTCTACTGAACGACGAGGATTTATCGGTGGGTCAGATGCCCGCACGATTATGGGCAATGACGAATCAGCGCTGTTGCGATTGTGGCGCGAGAAGCGTGGTGAAGCGGCGCCGGAGGACCTGAGCGGCAATCTAGTCGTCCAATTGGGAAACGCTACAGAAGACCTGAACCGCCTCTGGTATGAGCGCAATTCCGGTCAGGTGATCCGAGATGTCCAGCGCCGCCTCCATCATCCCGCAATCAGTTGGATGGCAGCGACGCTGGACGGCATCGTGGAATCGAATCGGGCGGTGTTCGAAGCCAAGTTCATGCTGCCATGGTCGTTTTCTGAGCAGGCAGCCGCGGAAAAGCACATGGCTCAACTGCAGCACAATATGTGGGTCGTGGACACCAAATCGGCGGTCCTGTCGATCATCACAGGCGGAGGCAAATGGGTTGAGCTCACGATTCTGGCCGACCCGATGTACCAACACCTGTTGCTTACTGCGGAGAAGAAATTCTGGCGTTGCGTGATCAGCGGCGAGCCTCCTCGCCTGTTCGGGGTCGAACCACCCCGACCACGCCTCGAAGCGGTTCGTATTGTTGATATGAGCAGTTCCAATTCGTGGGCTGACTTCGCCGAGGTCTATCGCCAGACCCGCCCAGCATTCCTCGAACATGAAAATGCCAAGGCGGAACTGAAAAAGCTGCTGCCCGAAGATGCGAAGGAAGCAATCGGCCACGGCGTGCGCGCTAAACGCTCAAAGAGCGGCGCGGTGAGCTTCGATCTCATGGACATGGAGGCTCCCAATGCACCGCTCCAGTGACACAATCGGCGCCATTGCTACCGCCTTGGCAAAGGCTCAACGCAAGCTCAGCAACCCCGAGAAAACCCAGCTCGCAAACATTCAGTCGCCATTTCCTCGTGAATCGGACCGGACGTTTCGTTATGCATCGCTTGCTAGCGGCCTCGATATTGCGCGGAAAAGCCTCGGGCAACAAAAGATCGCGGTGGTTCAGACCACGGCGATTGATGAGACAACAGGATATATCAGCCTGACGACGGTCCTCCTGCATGCGTCTGGGGAATGGATATCCTCCAATTGGCCCGTTTGCCCGGCAGGCCAGGTCGAGGCTCCGCATCGCATGGGGGCCGCCCTCACCTACGCACGCCGCTATGCGCTGTTTGCTTTAATTGGCATTGCCGGCGAAGACGATCTGGACGCTCCTGCCACGTTGGTTACGCCCCCGCCACCGCCTCTTGCACAGTCGCCCCAGCCTTCGCGGAAACCCGCGAAAGTCGTCCCAGACAGACCACCAGTGCTGGATGATACTCGATCCTCACAGTTGCGCGACCAACTGCTGGGCGAAATCGACCACCTGCAAGACGGCGATGCACTGGCGCTTTGGGCACACCGGCGGATGGCCGACAAAAATACACTCGCCGTAAACGATGCTCGCCTCGTTGAAGCCGCTTGCGAGTCGCGGTTATCTTCCTGGCAAACTGACGGTGGCATGTCGTCCGCTGACGACTTAGTATCCCCGGTCGCAACCGCCGCTTCCTCATCAGATTCAGCGGCGACGAGCGATCGTGAACTAACCCAATCGGCGTTAGTCACGCCTCGGAACAAGCTGACGCGGCACCGCAATAAAGCCCATCTTACGTTCGTCGCGGCCCAGCCTTGCTTGATTTGCCAGCAGACGCCATGCGACGCCCATCACCTCAAATTCGCCCAGCCCAAGGCGCTCGGACGTAAGGTCAGCGACGAATTCACCGTACCCTTATGCCGCGCGCATCACAACGACCTGCACCGCCACAGCAACGAGCCGGCCTGGTGGGCCAACTTCAAGATTACGCCCCTAACGATTGCCCGTGAGCTCTGGATTAACAGCTCACGAGATCCGAGCGACGCAAACGTTGACAGCGCGCCGGTTGATGCCACCGCCTCACAAATCGAGGTGGCGTCATGAGCGACCGGCAAATTGTTTGCCCAAACGCCGCCCAGCGATCCGGCGGGTGAACTACCGACATCCTTAGCCACAGAACAGCCAGGACTTCCGCCCAAGACGATACCTCGCACTGCGCGTTCGGCGACGTTGTTGGAAAGGTAGATGTGGGCGTCGTCGAGGAAGCGTTTGAACGATTCCAGCGTTTGGGCATGTGTTCATCGCCTTGGCGGAACTGTTGTCTCGGGAGAGCTTGATGCGTTGCTCACGCATCCAAGCCGCGAGAAATGGCGTCAAGTGGTGCTGGCGCCCTGACCGATCTTCTCGCGATCACGACAACTGACTCTCCCGGACGTGCTGAATAACCCTCTAGGACTTCGGGTTCACGCTCCAGCGTCGCGGTGATGTCCTGTCCCAGCCTGATAGCCGCAGGCCGCTACAGCAACTGCACGTCACCGGTCCCGGCACGATCACTCCTTCGCGAAGCAGATGCTCCGGTGCCCTTCACTCTCCGACATCCCAACTACTGCGAGACGAGTCTATTTCAAGGCAGCCTCAAACATTCCTCGATATTGCATCGAGTTCACGTTGGAAATATGGGCGGTGTCTCGGAAGTTGGCTTGTCCGTGCCGAACCAGATAGCAGGAATTATGCTCGCAAACGAACGGCTGCGGGTCGGCGACAACGAGGCGTGGATCACCCTTATACTTTTGGAGAATGGCTAGATTTATCTCTCCACGAAGTTTCTGCATCGTGAGGGTCGGATCGGCTTCCACCTTCCATTCAGAAATTGGATGGCCAGCGCGGACCTGATTTTCGATCCACCGTTGCGGCACGTCGAAGCCGATCTCCAGTAGAGGCATAACCAGAACAACCGTCTTGTCAGACGACAGCAATCGTTCGACCAGATCTGCGATTTCTTCCGCATTGCTCCAATTGCTTGCAAGCACGACGATATTCGGTCCGTTGGGACTAAGTATAAAATCCAGTGTCTTCCGATTGAACTCCCGGCAGGCTCTTGGATCTCCAGCATGAAGCTGCGTGTTGTCGACAAAAGCCCTGCACCCGCTTTGAGTGGCGATAAGGCCATGGATACCGAGTTCGCTCGCGACAGACGAAACCGGTTCAAGGTATTGGTTCGCGAAAGAGTCGCCCCATAGGATCAAAGAGGACGTCGCGTCAGACGTCTTTCCGAAATCGCAATAATCGCCTGGCGTTTTCTTGACGGAGTTGGAGTTGCGAAAGCATTCGTCTCGCGGCGTGTTCATGCGCCTCGCCAGTTCGGCCGGACGCAGATAATCGGGTAAACGGCTGGGAAATCCATCATTGAGGAAGGCGACACCGACGAACACGGCGCCGGCCGCGAACAACACGCTGGCGGATTTAACGAGAAGCCGGGGTGTCCAGAACTCACGGTTCAGCCGAACCGGCTGCTCGATCCAATGATACGAGACATAGCCAAGCGCAACAGAAGCGATCGCGATGGCTGCTTTCTGCCCAGCGCCAACGCTATAGCCTCGCAGCGACAACCATCCGATTGCGAATACCCATAGTGGCCAATGCCAGAGATAGATGGAGTAAGACCAATCACCCAGGCGTTGAATGGGATAGGCACCCAGCCAACGGCTGCCATCGGCCCCTTGTCGCGCTGCGATGACCAGGACAGAACCAGCGATCGGAAGGAGCGTTATTAAGCTCGGCCAGCGATTCTCAGGGAAGGGGCAGGCTATGCACGCGATTAGCAGAAGCCATCCCAGAATCGCGGCGATCATGCTCCAGCGCGATCTGTCCGATTCATCGGAGGGATGCTTCGTCTGCACCAGGGCAATCAAGCCACCGGCAAGCGGCTCCCACGCTCTTGCCTGAAGGGAAAAGAATGATGTCGCCGTCGCGTCGGCATAGCTCTTCCAGACGCACCATGCCAACGATGCCACAATCGCGATTAGAAACGCGGAACGGATGGCCCTGATCTTTGCGGCCGGGTCGGAAGAAGAGCGCCACACGAGCCATACGACTACAGGCAGCCAGAAATAGAACTGCCACTCCACCGATAGCGACCAAGTATGCAGCAGGGGCTTGGTCTGAGCCGCCATGGCAAAATAGCCATTGGCATCGCTGAAGGCAAAGTTCGACAAGAACGCCAATGCGGATAGCGCCTGAAGCAGATGCTTCAGGTACTGGTCGGGCATCGTCAGAAACCATCCGGCAACGACGGTACTGACGACCACAACCGCAAGCGCCGGATAAATCCGACGCATTCGCATCATCCAGAAGCTCCAAAGCGAGAAACGTCCCTGAGAAAAGTCTCTCAGGACCTTCAACGTCATCAAATATCCGGTGATTACCAGGAAGATATCTACGCCGACGAATCCTCCAGCGAATCCTGGCACGTCTAAATGAAATCCGACAACGGCAGCGACTGACAACGCCCGCAGAGCGTTGATATCCGGCCGGAAAACATTCCCGCCTCGCTCCGGAATGGATTTAAAAGAAGAGAATCCACTCGATGAACCCATCCTCATTGGAGGATCGGTCGGCCAATCAAGACCGACAGGGCTGGAGCACGTGCAAGACGACGCATCCTGTCTGCTGGAGCAGTGGAGCGTAACGGACTGTAGCTGCACTTCAGTCTCACTTGACACGGCTGGTGTAATCGTTTCGTAGCCGACAACTGCTCCGGCTCCAGCGCAGGAAGAGCCAGAAAGTCAAACAGTTCGGGAGCCTTTCCCGTTTTGAGGAATGCTTCGCTGTGCGGGCGATAGTCGGAACGGAAGGAACACTGCTTTTCAACGACTGCCAACGCGAGTTGAGTTGCGTTAGCGGGCAGCGATGAGAAGAAATGACTGAGTCTGTTGCGAGCCATGGATCGGAATGAAAGCCAAACTTGAAAAGATCACGATTGGAGGCTTTGACTGAATTACATAATATAGTTGATAAACTTAAATTGTGTAATCATTTTTTGTGCTGCGCATGGATATGCGCAGGCTGGTTGGTCAGAATGTGAGGCGGATTCGGCTCGAGAAGGGCCTGACGCAAGAGCAGTTCAGCGACATCTCGGGATTCAGCCAGCAATATTTGAGCGGCCTGGAACGAGGAAGTCGCAACCCAACAGTTGTGACGCTCTATGAACTGGCGAAGGCGCTAGGTGTCAGCCATATCGATTTAGTCCAACCGCCAGTTTTGCGTTCGAAGCGTTAGTCCGGAGCCTTTCAGGCTGGCTCAACACCCGCGTGCCGTGCATGGATGTTGGGATTCGGCAGATGAGACGTTTCTGAGAGCCTGATCGTCGAAGTAGAGCTCTCGGTGAGGCGCGGAGCGATGTCCTTTAATTATCCGACGACCTTTTTGAGCGCGCTGGAATCAACATGCCGCGACATCAAATGACATCCTGCGTGGCAGCGATAACAACGTCCTCCACGTCTTCCACGGCAACAAACGCCTTGTCGGACGAGATGTAGCAGTTATTCGCATTCTCGAATAGCGACTCTTCGATTTTGGCATTGCCATGGGAATCCTTACCAGACAATTCCCTCACCCTTCGTCACGAACCGACGTTGGACCAGCCAAACGCGACGGGAACAGCCGCCCTCTTGTCGGCCTCTCCATCAGCGCCGTAGTCGATTGAGATCGGTTTCGCGCCTTGTAATGATTGTCTGTCGAGACAGACAAAGGCTTGGTCCGCTCCGCTTGATCAACAGCTCGCGTCACGGCCTCGATACCGTCGGCCTCAAAGATCCGATGCTTGTAGAGCAATATGTCTCGGCCGAAACATGACGTTCCCGCTACTCCGGAGATAACTATGCTACACATAATGCATCGCCATCGCCTCATCGGGTTTCTCGACGAACGAGGTCACCGCCCGGATCGAAGCGTCAATATCCTTCTCTGAGCAATATAGCCAACTCCGTTGCCGGCCGCTCGTCAAGGGAGACCTCACCATTGGCGGTGTCACCGCCGAACAAAGGCGGACTCCAGATGCTGTTCGCCACCGAGATGGGCCATAGTGCGATGAAGCGTGCGGGCTGAAAACTGCGGGAACGTCCCCTTCAACGAATCGAATGCTTGCCATCGGCGTGAATGAACACATGCTCAATTAAGGGTTTGATGCTAAGGAGTGGTAGCAAGCTGCCCCGTGCTTGCCGGTGATCGGCGCAACCCGCTTCGTGCGCCATTCAGACACAAGATGCCTCCTTCGATTGATGTCTTTCTCGCCTCAAGGGCGGCTCGTTCCGACGCGGCGCCGGCCTCCTGGCGCCGGCCTTTCCTGGCGTGGCTCGACGGCATCGAGCAGGGCTGGGGCATCCCGCTGCTGATTTTCGCGTTCGCGGCGATCTGGTGGCTGTTTCTCGTGGTGGCCTATACCGGGGCCGATCTGCATCCCGACGTATTGGAGACGTGGTCCATCGGGCGGGTTTTCGCCTGGGGAAATCCCAAGCACCCGCCCCTGATGGGATGGGCCTCTTCCATTTGGGGCACGGTGTTTCCGTTGACCGACTGGTCGTTCCAGATGCTCGCGATGGCGAATGCCGCGCTGGCGCTCTGGGCGGTC
>Ga0182742_1002459_pt1 | contig 20447 bp, 19 predicted proteins | sample eDN5th37CBELigMG_FD_128880 | JGI IMG/M metagenome (GOLD analysis project Ga0182742, IMG submission 128880) | Enriched Miracle-Growth compost microbial communities from Emeryville, California, USA - eDNA 5th pass 37_C BE-Lig MG (version 2)... ... | reverse complement strand
GGTGTCACTATTCACCGAGAGATTATTAAGGAAATTGAACAGCGTGGTGGGCTTCATCGAAATGAGGCAGACTGGACGCATGGAACTAGGATTTCTTACGATTAATTTTAAAAACGGAAGTGACCATATATAGAAAAAACGCCACATGGAAAGTGGCGTTTACTCTTTTTTATAGTATTGACGAAGCATTTTCTGATGGGAAACCGGAAACGCGAAGCTTTCTATTTCCTCTTGGTCAACAAGCTTCAAGGTATCTGATGATTTGATAGGCTCTACTAGTGTTCCTTCATATACATTAATATTCCATACAAGATGTGAGAAGACATGTTCAATATGGCCTAAAAGCTCCCCGATACTACATTGAATCTCAAGTTCTTCTTTTAAAGTAGTTTCTAACTGTTCTCTATCTCCTAATACAGGAAGATGGATTTCTACATTTGGAAACTGCCACAAATTCGCTAGCAAACCGGAAGAAGCTCGCTTTTGAATAACCGTTCGTCCCTCAGTATCTTTCAGAACAACTGCTGCAAGTTGAACTTTTCGTTGTTTTTTTGCTTTCGTTTTAACAGGCAATTCGTTTTGAGTTCCTTCCTCGAAGGCATGACAGTGTTCACGAACCGGACAGAGCAAACATGATGGCGAAGTTGGCGTACAAATTAATGCACCTAGTTCCATTAATGCTTGGTTAAAATAAGATGGGTTTTCATGCGAAATAAAAGCGCGAACAGCTTCCTCGAACACTTTTCTACTAGATGCTTTCGCAATATCATCCCAAATCGAAAGAATCCTGGAAAATACTCTCATGACGTTCCCATCAACGGCTGGTTCAGGTACTCCATATGCTATGGATAGAATGGCGCCTGCTGTATAGGGACCAACCCCTTTTAAGCTGGAAATTTCTTTTGGTGTATTTGGTACTTTTCCTCCATATTGCTCATGAACCTCTCGAACCGCTGATTGAAGATTACGGACTCTTGAATAATAGCCTAAGCCTTCCCAAGCTTTTAATACTTTTTCCTCATCAGCATTAGATAAAGCTTCTATTGTAGGGAACTCTGAAATAAATCGGTTAAAATACGGAATGACTGTATCGACCCTTGTTTGCTGAAGCATAATCTCCGATACCCAGACCTTATAAGGATCTTGGTCTTTCCTCCATGGAAGGTGTCTCTGCTCTCTTTCAAACCAACCGATTAGATCCTTTTGAAATTCTTCCTTATTTATATTTGAAACGTTTTTTAAAGAATTGGACATTTTTTTGCCTCCAAAAAATTAAACAAGTACATACTAAGAGAATATAATAGCTTATCCCATTCATATTTTACGAAAACTTAAAATTGGACAGTGATTATACAGTAATTATTACAACTACTTTAAAGTAACGATTAATCACTATTTTTACAAGAAAATTATTGATAAAATTAAGATAAGAGAAGGATAAAATATTTCCTAAAAAGGAGGGAGATTCCTTTGGATACCGGTACACACGTAGTGATGGGATTAGCTTTAGGTGGACTTGCGACGCTCGACCCTGTTGTAGCAAGCAGCTCCGCCACAGCCACAAGTGTCATGATTGCTACTCTTGTTGGCTCACAGGCTCCCGATATTGACACCGTATTGAAGCTTAGAAACAATGCCGTTTATATTCGTAACCATCGTGGAATCACACACTCCATCCCAGCTGTTTTGCTTTGGCCATTGGCCATCATAGCTGTTATTTATCCAATTTTTCCAGATGCCAATCTACTTCATTTATGGCTTTGGACCTTTTTAGCTGTGTTTCTTCATGTCTTTGTTGATATTTTCAATGCATATGGTACGCAGGCGTTACGGCCATTTTCTTCTAAATGGGTGGCGCTTGGTATTATTAACACGTTTGATCCATTTATTTTTGCGATGCATATTGTTGGGATACTCGCTTGGGTGTTTGGAGCACATCCCGGTTACACGTTTATTGGTGTGTATGCTGTTTTGGTTGCCTACTATATTTTTCGATTTATTACTCAGCGAAAGGTTTATCATGAGGTAAAAAAACTCGTTCCAGATGCAACAGACATCATCATTGCTCCCACTATGAAATTTCACCAGTGGCGAATTGCTGTCATGAATAAGAACCAATTCTTCGTTGGACGTGCTCATGATAACAAAGTGCGTATCCTTGATCAGTTTAAACGCGTCGCTGTCCCTGAGACCCCCGTTCTTGAAGCAGCCAAGCTAGATAAAAACCTTTCCGCTTTTCTATCGTTTTCTCCTGTTTATCGCTGGGAAGTGGATGAGTATGATACGTATTACGAAGTACGTTTTATTGACTTACGTTATCGCAGTAACGGTCATTATCCATTTGTGGCGGTTGTTCAACTAGATCTTGAACTTAATATCCTTTCCTCTTATACGGGTTGGATCTTTAGCGAGGAAAAATTACGTAAAAAGCTGGATATTATCCCAGGATAACGAAAAGCGATGTCTCCGTTAGACATCGCTTTTTTAATGCAGTTCACTTGGGTCTTGTTCCAACAGATGCTTATATTTCGGATTGGAAGCGACAAAATCATGAAGCTTATCACCATAATAATCGATCCATTGTCGGACAATTCTTTCAGTCATCTCACTTCCTCGGTAGGAGTAACCGGCCTTTGCTCTTGTTGTCTCAAAATCATCCCACAAAAGCTCCACCCATGTCTGAGCCTGCCCAAACGAAAGTTTATCATTTTTTTCCAATAATAATTCAATTAGTTTTTGCTGATAATGTTCCATTCTTTTCACCTCTTTTCCAGTTATCGATCCCCTCTAAGTTAAGCATACTAAGAGTGCTTGATTATTTCATCATTCATCTTTTAGGAGGGTCATGCGATGCGAAATAAAGCAAAGGATTTTGCAAACCAAAACAGTAATAAATTCCAGGGTGAACCAAGGGCAAGACCTGAATTTGCTTCCAAAAGAGCGGATGGAACCATTAATACTCATCCACAAGAACGGATGAAAAATTCAAGTACTCGAGGGTAAATGAAATTATCGGGAATCAGCCTGTCTGGTTCCCTCTTTTCTCAACATCGAGATTGGTAATGCCTCTTCCTGTTTGTTCCCCGCTAATCGATAACCCCACGCAAACACTCCGTTTAAATAATCAATTCTAAAATATGCGCCTGGATCTCCTTCAATTTCATATATCTCACCAGGCTTAAAATCTAATGGATTTAATAAATACGCTTTGGCCATTATTGCTTTTCTTTCTAATACGGCGTATTCGTTTACCATACCTAACTGCTCTGCTTTTCTTGCTTTCTCATTCAGTTTAGCTATTTCTTGATGTAATTCAAATTCTGAAAGTTCACTGTAACGTTTTTCTTTTTCCATCCCAACCACCTGCTTCTTAGGCTGTATTTTCGTATACGTAATGGTACCATAATATTATCTCAGACGAAAGGAAGATACATATTGGATTCGGTTATTATCACAGGAGCTGGAACGGGTCTAGGCCGAGAGTTAGCTTTAAAGTATGGAGAGGAAGGCTATCACCTTATTTTAGTTGGAAGGTCACAAGAAAGCCTATCGGAAGTTAGGAAACAATTAAATAACGCTCATATCGTGGTTATGGATATACGTAACAAACAGGAGGTAGACGCGAACATTCAATCCCTTCTAAAGGAGTATAAAGTAGTCGGACTTATAAACAATGCTGGCATTGGTTTCTTCGGTCCTTTTGATAAAATAAAGGAAAATGAGATCGAGGAGATGTTTCAAACGAATGTCCTTGGAACCATGTATATGACTCAAGCTGTTCTTCCAAATATATGCGATTTAGACGGAAGCTTTGTTATGAATATCATTTCAACCGCTGGGCTGCGGGGGAAAGTGAATGAGTCGGCGTATGTTGCAAGTAAATTTGCCGTTCGAGGCTTTACTGAAAGCTTACAGAAGGAATATGAAACAAAGCCTGTTCTTATTTCAGCAGTGTATATGGGTGGAATGAACACACCTTTTTGGAAAGGTTCGGAACATGTAAAGGACCCTTCCAAATTCCGTTCTCCAGCAGAAGTGGCAGAGATCATTTTTTCACAAAAGGAGAAAGAATGTGTTGTGATTGAGTCCAAATAAACGATATTATTTGGACTCTAAATACTGTGTTATAGCGTCAATGGAAAAACCTTTTCGATAAAGGGCTTGCTTCATTTTTTGTTCATACTCATATCCAATATATTTACTGAATTTACGGTCCAACTTTTCTGCTTGATAACGCAATGACTCCATTTCTTCGTTATCACTTGTTTCTTCGATTTGCTCAAGAGCAACTTGGTTGACCTGTGAGTTATATCCTTTTCTGAATAAAAGTTGGTCGATCTTTTGTTTCATGATTTTCTGTGATTCTTGTTTGTTTTTCTTCATATATTTCTCACATAAAGCAACCGCTTTTTCAAGCTGTAGTTCAAATGGAAACTCATCCATCGCTTCTAGAATATAAGTTTCTGCTATTCCTTTTTCCTTCAGTTCTCTCTTGATAACTGTTGGTCCTTTATCCGTTGTATTCATTTGAGTTCTTACATAGGCAAAGGCAAGCTGTTCATCATTTAGAAATTGGTATTCGTTCAGTTTATGAATGACCTCTTGAATGATTACCTCATCCACTTCTTTTTCAACTAAATGTTTTCTTACTTCAGCTTCTGTTCGCATCATTCGTGATAAATAATTTACTGCTGTGTTGTAAGCTTTTCGTATATCATCTGAATACGCTATTTCCGATAAGAGAAGGTCATCAAGCACCATACCCTTTTTCAGGCTGTGTTTGATTAGTACGTCCTCATCCACACTGAAACCATATTCTTCTCCTTTTCCATGATCAAGGAAAATATTATAACGGTCAGTTCGTTTTTTTTGAACTGTTATTTTTGTGATTGTTGGCATCTTTATTCACCTCTTTTAGTAATGTAGCACATTCGAGTACGCTGAAAATGAAGGCAATCTTGTAGAATAAAAGTAAATGATTTTTTATAAGGAGGAAAGCTGATGCGAATTGCCATAACGGGCGGGACTGGACTTGTCGGCAATGCTCTTACTGAATCACTCAGAGCGGACGGACATGATCTTTATATTTTAACGCGTAATCCCGAAAATGGGTATCAAAAAGGGGTCACTTATGTGAAGTGGCTTTCAAGTAGGGCAGATCCTGCTAGCGAGCTTGAGGCTGTTGATGTATTCATTAATCTCGCCGGGGAGTCCATTAATAGTGGACGATGGTCAGATAAAAGGAAAGCATCCATATTAAATAGCAGAGTAAGCGCAACGAACGAGGTAGTTTCTATCATAAAACACTTAAAGCAAAAACCAAAATTACTTATCAATGCCAGCGCGATAGGCTTTTATGGTACCTCCACTGTCGATACTTTTACTGAAGCAACCGAAAAAGCAGGTGATGATTTCCTTGCACAGACGGTGGAAAAATGGGAGGCCGCAACCTTTGAGGCTAGAGAGTTTGGGGTGCGAACTGTATTTGCTCGCTTTGGAGTCATTTTAGATAAAAAGGATGGTGCTCTGCCGAGAATCGCTCTTCCTTATCATTTGTTTGCAGGAGGAACGGTTGGTTCTGGGGATCAATGGCTTTCTTGGATACATATAAAAGATGTCGTTAGCGGACTTCGGCATGTAATTGAATCAACTGAGCTGGCTGGTCCCGTCAATTTTTGTGCTCCTCATGCAGTGACGATGAAGAGTTTTGGAAAAACACTTGGGTCGGTCTTAAATCGTCCCCACTGGATACCTGCCCCATCGTTTGCGCTTCAACTTTTACTTGGTGAAATGAGCATGCTTGTGCTCGAAGGACAAAAAGTTATTCCTGAAAAGTTAATTAAGAGTGGGTTTTCGTTCACCTTTCCGACTCTTGAAGAAGCTCTTTCTAATATTTACTCATAAAAGAAGTATGCAAATGGAGTGTTAAGGTAAAAATTAGTAACGTGATTACTACCTTAATGAAAGGATGTTTTTTGAATGAGTGATAAGAAGAAAAAGGATAAGTCTAAAAGCACGTTGTCGAGCATGCAAGAGGTCACTTACTCACGTGAGTTCAAGCTTGCTGACCAAGCAGGAGGATTCTCTGGTAAAAAGTCGAGACATTAAACTTTTTCCATTCATAACAATGTCCGGGAAGGTAAAGGATAAAAGTACGGGAATATGTTACATTTCCGTACTTTTTTCTATGAAAGGGGCAGATGGCATTGAGTAAAAAACAAACACTTCCACAAACACCAAAGAATTTGAAATCAGACGGGTTGGATGTAGAATTTAGCCGTGACCTAGCAGACCATGACGACTTAGAAGCAATGGCTCGTTCAAAAGCGGCAGATAAGCGTGCTAAAAACGGACAAAACCAAAAGTTCTAAGCAAGAGACCGAAGTTGTGCACAACATTATCCACAAACCTGTGGATAATGTTAACAATTCATCTTAAATATGTATATAAAGGGCTCTCCTAACCAACAGTTATTCACACCCCCTGTGCAAAACCGGGTGACAGTCCACTCATCTTTCTCGTTAAAATCATATCATGACACTAGTTTTCCTCTATGATAATATGATTCTTGTAGTTACATAAATTTAGTAACTCGAATTATCACCCAAAGGAGCTGAATTGTGCTTTGAAAATCGAGTTGATTGATCGTTTTATTTCTTATGTTGTTATTGACACACAATCAAATGACGAAAGCAACACCTGCCCTTCCACCCCTGGACAGCTTATTCTTGCTAATAAACTGGTAGATGAGCTAAAGTCCATTGGCCTAGAAGATGTTAGTATAGATGACAATGGCTATGTGATGGCCACCCTTCCAGCAAATACAGATAAAAATGTTCCAACGATTGGTTTCTTAGCCCATCTGGACACAGCGACCGATTTTACCGGCAACGGAGTGAATCCATTACTTCATGATAATTATGACGGCAACGATATCGTACTCAACGAAGACCTACATATTGTCCTTTCACCAAAGGATTTTCCTAATTTAAAAAACTACATCGGACATCATTTAATTACAACCGATGGAACTACTTTACTTGGCGCTGATAATAAAGCGGGAATAGCTGAAATTATGACTGCTATGGCTTACTTGGTACAGCATCCAGAGATTAAACATGGGAAAATTCGAGTTGCGTTTACACCTGATGAGGAAATTGGACGTGGTCCACATAAATTTGATGTAGATAAATTCGCTGCCACATATGCCTATACCGTGGATGGGGGCCCTATCGGCGAGCTTCAATACGAAAGTTTCAGTGCTGCTGCTGCAAAATTAACAATTAAAGGAAATAATATACACCCTGGTACGGCAAAAGGTAAAATGGTTAATTCAGCTAAAATAGCAATGGAATTAAACAGCCTTCTTCCAAGTGAAGAAGCACCGGAGTATACAGAGGGCTATGAAGGTTTCTACCATCTTCTTTCCTTCCATGGAGATGTTGAAACGACTGTCCTTAGTTACATTATTCGAGATTTTGACCGATCAAGCTTCAATAATAGAAAAGCTACGATGGAAAAAATCGTTACTAACTTGAACGAAAAGTACGGGCAAGGAACCATTGTACTTGAGCTTCATGATCAATACTTTAATATGAGAGAGAAGATTGAACCGGTCAAAGAGATTGTTGATATTGCTCACGAGGCAATGACGAACCTTGGCATTGAGCCGATTATCGAGCCCATTCGTGGAGGAACGGATGGTTCTCAACTTTCCTATATGGGGCTACCAACTCCAAATATTTTCACTGGTGGAGAGAACTTCCACGGGAAATTTGAGTTTATCTCCATTGATAACATGCTAAAGGCAACAAATGTGATAGTGGAAATCGCTCGACTATTCGAGGAAAAGTCAAACTAAAAGGTGACTGTGCGCCCCACGTGGACAAATCAGCCTGATTTGTCCACGGAGGGTGTCTGTCACCTTTTTTTAATCAACCACCTAGTCTATTAATCTTGAAAGAAATCAATATCCCTTCCTTAGGATGGCATTCTCATATCTTCTTATTCTCTCCTTCTCATCCGTTTATCTATCCATTTCATAGTAAAATATTCACAGTATTTCCATACATATACACAAGAATAATCAGTCACTTTTCCCTATAAACATTTTCAAATTATTCTGATATATTTGAATCACTCGTGTTACTAAATAATTGAAATTCTATATACCTTTTCAACTAGTAACATAGACCATCGGATGGAGGGAAAAATTTGAAAATCTCAAAAGTTATATCCTCGGCCGCTGCTTTGGCACTATGTGTAGGGATGCTTTCTACAACTCTACCCTTTAGTTCAAAAATAGCAGCAGAATCAGCAAGTGGTTCACACGCTTCCCACTCACATGCAAGTGGTTCCCCTTTTGACCTCGGAATTGCCAATGACGAGCGATTAATCAAAATGCTAAAAGCTTCAGGTAAAATCACACAGAATGCAAGCCCAGCAGAGGCAGAAAAAATTCTAAACAAATTCCTACAAAACAAAGCCACATCAGCTGAAAAAGAAGCTGGTGAGCTCCATGAAAAGGCAGAAGATGTTCGTACCGCTCTTCAAAAGGAAATGAAAAATTCTAGCTTAACAAACGGAAAAGGAAACAAGCTTGGTCAGACAAAGAAGCAATCCGTTGACTCTGTTCAAGAAGAAGCATGGGACGGTGGCATGCGTACAGATAAAGTACTTGTTGTGCTAATGGAATACCCTGACCTCCCTCACAATACTCTTACCCCTGAAGAAACCGATATGTACTACGAGGGTGAAGAGGCATACTCTCAGGCTCACTATCAGGACATGCTTTTTGGAACAGGTGGCTGGAAAGGTCCAGATGGCAAAACCTATGTATCTATGAAACAATATTATGAACAACAATCTGGCGGTAGCTACTCTGTTGAAGGTACGGTTGCTGGTTGGTACAAAGCTAAAAACCCAGCTGCATTTTACGGTGGAAACGTCCCTACTCCTGATGGTAGCGATGCAAGACCTAGAAACTTAATTGCTGAAGCACTTAATGCTGCCGCCGCAGATCCAAATGTAAATCTTGAAGATTATGATGAATGGGATCGCTACGACCTTGATGGCGATGGAGATTACCTTGAGCCAGACGGACTGGTTGACCATCTAATGGTGATTCACTCTGGTGTTGGTGAAGAAGCTGGCGGTGGAAAAATCGGTGGAGACGCCATTTGGTCACATCGTTGGAACCTGGGTGGAGTTTACCCGATTGCTGGAACAGAAGCTACTGTCCCTTACTGGGGTGGAACAATGGCTGCTTACGACTACACAGTTGAACCTGAAGACGGGGCAGTTGGAGTAATGGCTCATGAATTCGGTCACGATTTAGGCCTTCCAGATGAATATGACACTCAATATACTGGAGCTGGCGAGGCTGTTGCCTACTGGTCAATCATGGCAAGCGGTAGCTGGGCAGGTGACCTTCCTGGTTCTATGCCAACCGGCTTTAGCCCATATATGAAAGAAATGCTACAAGCCTCTGCAGGTGGCAACTGGCAAACAGGTACTGAAATTGACATTGCAGATGTATCTAAAGCAGGAGTTGAAGTTCTTCTTGATGAAGCAGCTACAAAAGGTACGAATAACGATGTGTTAAAAGTAACACTTCCTGACAAAGAAACCGTCATCACTTCTCCCTACAGTGGAGAATCAATGTATTTCTCAGGCAGCGGAAATAATTTAGACAACTCTTTTTCTACTACTCTAGATTTAACGGATGCAACATCAGCCAAGTTAACATTTAAAACTTGGTACGACATTGAAGTGGATTGGGATTATGCTTCTGTTCAAGTGAATGGTAAATCAATTCCAGGAAACCTTACCACAGAAACTGATCCACATGACCAAAACCCTGGGCATGGAATCACAGGCTCTTCTAATGGACAATGGGTGGATGCAGAATTCGACTTATCCGCTTTTGTCGGAGAAGAAGTTGAACTTTCCATCAACTACTGGACGGATGTGGCAGCAGTAAATCCTGGTTTATACGTAGACGATGTTGCAGTAAGTGTTAACGGCGAACAAGTAGTATTTGATAATGCTGAGGGAGAATCATCATTCGTCCCTGACGGTTTCTCTAAATCAAACGGAGTAGTAACTTCCGAACATTACTACTTGCTTGAGTGGCGCAGTCACAACGGCGTTGATGAAGGGTTAGCAAATATTCGTCGTGGTGCAAGCTTAATGAGCTATGACGAAGGCTTAGTCGTTTGGTATGTTGATAAAAAGTATGATTCTAACTGGACAGGAATTCATCCTGGTGAAGGTTTTGTTGGTGTCGTTGACGCGGATCAGCACACGAACTACTGGAGTGATGGTGCGGTTGGTTCTACTCGCTACCAAATTCACGATGCAGCCTTCAATATTAATAAAACAGATAAAATGTTCTTAGATTACACTAGTATGCTAGGAATTACAATGAAAGATAATTTTACTCAACGTTCTCCATTATTTGATGACAGTGCAGATTATTCAAACAAAGGCTTGGTTGATGCCGGACGTAACGTACCTCAATACGGTTTAAAAGTTCGAGTAATTGGCCAAAGTTCTGATGGAACAGTTGGTAAGGTTCTTCTATTTAAATAAGGACTAAGACGGACGATGGAGTTCTCTCCATCGTCTTTTTTCTGTGATATTTCCATTTTTTTCTGAAAATTGAAATCCTTTTTGATATGATGAAGGTAGAGATTCAAACTACATAACGGAGGTCATTCATGGAACGTTTGACAAACCATTTAATTGTCATTTCGTTTGACTGCTTATCAAGCTTAGACTTTCCACTGCTAGAAACACTACCGAATTTTCAAAAGCTACTAAGAAATAGCTCCTACTGCAAAAATGTACAGACGATTTATCCCTCTGTTACGTATCCTTGTCATGCAACAATTGTAACTGGAAAACTACCAAAGAATCATGGAATTATTAATAACACCTTACTTCAGCCTGGAAAAGTCTCTCCGGATTGGTATTGGTACAGAAAAGATATCCAAGGAACGACCTTGTATGACGAAGCAAAACAAAAAGGAATGAGTACAGCTGCCCTACTTTGGCCAGTTACAGCAAAGGCAAAGATTGATTATAATATGCCCGAGATATTCGCCAACCGGCGATGGCATCACCAAATCCCTGTTTCATTAGTGAACGGAAGCTCGCTTTATCAACTTGAAATGAACAAAAAATTCGGCCATATCAGAAAGGGTCTTTCCCAGCCAGAACTTGATGACTTTGTTCTTGAAGCTGCTGTTGATACGATTCTTATGAAAAAGCCCAACCTCATGTTGATCCATTTTACCGATCTTGACACGAAGCGGCATGAAACTGGTTTTTCATCAAAAGAAGCCATTGCCGCGCTTAAACGACACGACCAAAGACTCGGCCGAATAATAGATGCCCTACAGTCGGCAGGAATTTTTCATCAATCGACTATTATCGCATTAGGCGATCACAGCGCCCTCGATGAGTCTAAAGTGGTAAAGCCTAATGTACTCTTTCGTGATCACGGTCTTCTACAAGTTGGGAAAAATAATCAAGTTACCAACTGGCAGGCATACTGCAAAAGCTGTGATGGATCTGCATATATCTATATAAAGGATCAAGACCAAAGGACTTTGACACTTGTTCGTGAATTACTGGACCGTTCTGAGATCGAAGCCATTTGGTCTTCAAAGGAAGCTTCTCAATTCGGGGCAGACCCAAATTGCAGCTTAATGATAGAAGCAGCTATAGGATATTACTTTCATGAATCATTTGAAGGCGTTTTTATTGATGAAGTTACGGAAACAGACGTTGCATCAAAAAAGTATACAAAAGCTTGCCACGGCTATTCACCAGAAAAAAGTGACTACAATACCCTCTTCATTGCAAGCGGCAATGGAATCCGAACAGGCCAAGCCCTAACATCCATAAGGCTTATTGATGAAGGTCCAACTCTAGCTCGCCTCCTTGGGCTCGACCTAGGTGCAGTGGATGGGAGAGTGTTAGAAGAGTTACTAATAATGTAAAACGTTTGTAAAAATAGTTCCAAACCTAATCTATGAAACTGTTTTTTATGTAAAAATGGAAGTAACCATTCAAGGGGGAATCTTATGAAGCGCTTTAGCAGAGAAGAGAAAAGCTGGATTATGTATGATTGGGCAAGCTCTGCTTATTCTATCATTATCTCTACTGCTGTCTTTCCACTGTTTTATAAGGCAGCAGCTAATAACTCCGGAGTTGATGCAGCCGATTCAACTGCGTATTTAGGCTATACCATCGCAATTGCAACTTCCATTCTAGCTCTACTAGCTCCCATTTTGGGTACAATTGCGGATTATCAAGGCTTTAAGAAAAAATTTTTTACCTTCTTTGTTGCATTAGGAATATCAATGACAGCAGCACTAGCCTTTGTTCCCAGTGATCAATGGTTATGGCTTTTAATCTTTTACACGATTGCTGTAATCGGTTCGTCCGGATCAAATGTATTTTATGATGCCTTTTTGGTTGATGTTGCCACAGAGGATCGAATGAGTCGTGTGTCAGCACGTGGGTTTAGTCTTGGGTATATAGGAAGTACCATTCCTTTTATCATTAGTATTGCGATTATTATGCTCGCACAATCTAAGATCATTCCTATCTCTACGACTTCAGCCAGCCAAATTTCATTTGTCATTACCGCTCTTTGGTGGGGGTTATTTTCGATACCAATCTTTAAAAATGTAAATCAAATCTATTATATTCCTCGTGATCCTAAGCCTGTAGCAAGTAGCTTCAAAAGGCTAGCTGAAACCTTTAAGGAAATTAAAAAGTATCGGGCTTTATTCTTATTTTTACTAGCGTATTTCTTTTATATCGATGGTGTTGGTACCATTATTACGATGTCCACTGCCTATGGAACGGATCTAGGTATCAGTTCTACGACCCTATTAATCGTATTATTTGTTACTCAAGTAGTTGCTGCACCCTTTGCCATTCTTTATGGAAAGCTTGCCGAAAAGTTTTCTGAGAAAAGAATGCTTTACGTTGGTATTTTTGTCTATATCATTGTTTGTATTTATGCATTTTTTCTTGAAACAGCCACAGATTTCTGGATACTGGCCATGCTTGTTGCCTCATCTCAAGGTGGAATTCAAGCCTTAAGTCGATCATACTTTGCAAAGCTTGTACCAAAGGAACGCTCTAATGAATTTTTTGGCTTCTATAACATTTTCGGAAAATTCGCCTCTATTATGGGGCCATTACTTGTTGCAGCAACGGCTCAAATAACTGGCCACACAAGCAGCGGTGTATTCAGCCTCGTCATCTTATTTATCATTGGTCTTGTTATATTAACAAAAGTACCTGAGCCGAAGTCTTCTTAATCAAGAAAACCCACTGTTCGGTGGGTTTTCTTGTTTCATTCGTTAAAATTTAAATTCTTAAAACATACTTAGCTTATAATTTTTCGATAACAATTCCAATAATTTGATTCCAGCAATGCTATTTCCTTTGTCGTCTAGTGCTGGACCAAAAATACCTATCCCAAACCGTTCAGGAACAGCTCCCATGATCCCGCCGGACACTCCGCTTTTGGCAGGAATTCCTATTTTTATGGCAAATTCACCTGATGCATTATACATCCCACAAGTGACCATAAAAGTCTTACATATTCTAGCTACTTCTTCAGGCATCAGTTGTTTCCCAGTGACAGGGTCTTTTCCATCCATAGCAAACACCACACCAATTCTAGCTAAATCCAAACAATTCATTTCAATCGCACATTGCTTTGTATACAAATCCAATAATTGTTCCACATCTTCATTAATGATTCCATGCTGTTTGATAAAAAAGCTTAGTGCACGATTTAAGTCCGCAGTCTCTAATTCTGAGCTAGCTACCTCTTGACAATAGCTTACATCAGGGTCATCAGTTAATTGTTGAACAAAGGTTAGTAAGCGACCAAATCTTTCGTCAATGGAATTCCCCTTAATCATATGGGTCACAACGAGCGCACCTGCGTTAATCATTGGGTTTAGCGGCTTTGCTACCGCCATCGTTTCTAGCTTTGCAATCGAATTAAATGGGTCTCCAGTTGGTTCCATGCCCACTCGTTCAAAAACATAATCAGGTCCATGATCCATTAACACCAGAGCTAGACTAATCACCTTTGAAATACTTTGCAGGCTAATCTTCTTTTCTATATTTCCAGCTGAAATACAGCTGCCATCTGGATATTGTATCGCAATGGAAAGGTCATCCCGATTGGCTTTTCCCAGAGCAGGAATATAATCAGCAACCCTCCCATAAATGGTACATTTTTTTGCTTTATCGACCAATCCCTGTAGTTCCTCACTCGATTGACATAACATTTTATCACCACAATTTTTAAAAATTATTCCAAGTCTAGTGTTTGTAATCAGCAAGACGCTTATGTAAAAAAAAGCCTGAAGTCCTCACTTCAAGCTTTACAGTCTATATGAATCTCACTTAAGTGATAACACATCATCAAGTTTTTCCCCGTCAATAAATACAGACACCTTGTTCACACTATCAAACTGAAGTGCCGTTTCTTCAATTTGCGCCTTTACCCGAGGGTTATCAAGTACCCCACCTAGTTTTAAATTACCTGTAAGTTCAATAACTGCCTCACCATCGTCAATTATGACGCTTTTAACTTCTAAGTCTGATTGATAAAGAGAATGATAAAAGCCTGATTGACCATACATTTGTTCATTTAAGGATAATAGCTTGGTAAGTGCAGCCTTTAATGGCGCCTTCGTTGGTTCAATATCGACGAGTACAGGTATCGCACTGTCGTTTGCACCTATTTTCTTTCCGCTCGCTCCATTGTCGTCTATTCCAATAAGAAATATTTTCACTTTTGACACACCAGGACTTCCTTGATCAGTTGTTCCTGGGTTGTGATCTGTGTCTTCTCCATCATCCTGATCCTGACTAGGATGATCTACAGGCTCCTCGTTTGCCGGGTTCTCGCCTACAGATGGTTGTGTAACGGGATCGTCCGTATTCTTTGTACACCCAATGAGTAACACAATTGAAATGAATAGTAGTCCAAAAAGCTTCCTCAACCCTTCCCCCTCCCAATTTCTTGTCTTACTTTATTATATTAAGCTGATAGGGAAGGTTACCTACTAAGGGGAAGAAAATTTTTCAGTTAAAATAATTTCATAAATGTAAATTCTTCCGCGATTATCAGCTAATTTTCCTTTTGGCCGTTATTTCTCATACGTTTTTTTCAACTCTTCAGAAATTAGTTCATACGAGCGTAACCGTTCCTGATAGGAATGTGTTATGGAAACAATCATGATCTCGTCTGCCTGATATACTTTTTGAAGGCTCTTTAGTCTCCCTACTACTTCCCCTGGATTACCAACCACGATTTTGTTTTTCATGTGTTGCATTTTTTTTATCTCTTCCTCTGTATATTTGTACTGCTTTGCTTCCTCTAATGTAGGAACACCTTTTCTACCATCCCCTTTAGAAAGTTGAAGGTTCCATAGAAGCCCACTCATTGCAAGTTCCTCCGCTCTTTCAGTGGTCTCTGCACATATAACGGAGACGGCAACAATTGTTTCTGGAGCATCTTTTCGGCTTGGCTGAAAATGATCAATATAGCTCTTTACAATCTCAGGACCTGGCTTTTCACTCATGAAATGACCAAAAGCATAAGCTACTCCTTTATCCGCTGCTAGCTTTGCACTCTTTCCACTTGTACCAAGTAACCATGTAGTTGGTGGAAAAGCAGGACTTGGTGAAGCAGTTACATTTGCATATAAATGATCATCCGGGAAATCATTATGCAAAAAATGTAAGAGCTCTTCAAAGCTTTCTGGCATTCGCCATACCTGTTGTAGAAATTGACCTGATAAAGCCTCTGTTACTTCCGCCGAACCACCAGGCGCTCTGCCTATGCCTAAGTCGATCCTTCCTGGAAACAAAGTTGCTAGTAAATTAAAACTTTCTGCTACCTTGTAAGGTTTATAATGAGGAAGCAGGATAGCTCCAGCACCGATTCGGATAGTTGAGGTGTTAGCACCAACATACGCCAACATCACTTCCGGTGCCGGGCAAGTAAGACCAGGAAAATCATGATGTTCTGCAATCCAATATCGAGTGTACCCTAGCTGTTCTCCCCTTATTGCTAACTCCACCGATGCTTGTAAGGCTTGCTGTGGAGATTTTCCGTAAACTAAAGGGGATTGATCTAATATACTTAATTTCATTCCTTTACACTCCCATCTATCGAGAAAAAGAGCAGGATTTGCTCCTGCTCTTAGTTTATTTAATTCTACCCAGAGAAAGCAATTTACTTGATCGTCTGTGGTGGCTCTTCCATCCAACCGTTCTGGATCATTATTTTTGCTCCCTCATGGGCATATTCAAAAATATCCTTCATATATGCAGCAAATTTTAAAGGTAAATCGTTGCGAAGGCTAAAAGCGGTTCCGATTGAATTACCTCCTAACGAAAAGCTGCAGAATAGACTGATACAGTACATCATTATTTTATCCGAAAATGGTGGAACTTTTGAATCTGTTATATTTCCACCAGCCGTTGTTGGAACTTGTATATTGTTCTGAAGAAGAAGTTCACTCATATCCTTTATAATTGCTTTTGCCAATTCTCCACCCTTATTAAAATACTTCTTAGCTTCTTTTTCTTTCGCCACCTGAGCAAAACCAAAAATCATTTGCATCCCTGTCACATTCGACTCAACCCCACGGTAAATATGAGCAATTTCCACCGCATTTAGGGGTCTTTTTTCACTAAATAGTTTTGCCCCGTCAAGGTAGTTATTTGTTTTAACAAATTCAATGGATTTTTCAATTGAAACATATGGTGCCCTCGGAAGAAGACCCTTTTTCAGCAAATACCTTGTACAATCATCGTAATATTTTTGAGTCATCTTTGTTAGATCTCTAAAAAGGAGAATAATATCTTCCCGATAAACCATGGTTAAGTTTAAGGTATGCATCCCCGAACTGATTTCTTTTACTAACCGGACGAACATAATATCAAAGCCATTATCATAAAGCTTCGGTGCATCTATATTTACGTCTTGTGATACAAAGCCAATTGGAATGGGTATTCCCTCTTCATTAAACATAGATACCATTTGTGTAATAAATGGTTGAATATCTCCTTTTAGGGAGCTCATGATTTCTTTTGCTTCATCATCATCCGCTTTATTAATAAAGTAGTCTAGCATTTGAAAAAGCATGGTTTTTTGTTGATAGGTAATCCATATTGCTCCAATTTCTGAAGATGTCATTGAAGGTGTATCAGGCATGTTATTTTCCTCCACGCGTCAAAAATTAACTTTCCTACCATTACTTTGCACGTGAACAAAATAAAAATTCCTTTGTATGTAAAATACCTACTAATGGAAAATTATAATATTTCCTTTACCCTCCCAACCACACCATTTTCTAGCATCACCTTGATACCATGTGGATGAGTAGGACTATTCGTAAGGATTTTCGCAACTACACCTTCTGTTAATTTCCCTGTTCGTTGATCTGCTTTTTGTACCACTTTTACTTGGCTACCAATTTTTATGTTTTCCCGTTTTTGTGACAACATTATTTTCGCTCCTCTACTATGTATGAGTACATTATCGTCTATTTTCACCCTATTTCCAAATGCTAAAAAAAGTATAAAAAAGGATATAGACTGGAAAGTAGTCTATATCCTTACTATCTATGAAAAGATTTTTTGTTCAAGTGTCACTTGATTGATTTTCTTCCTATTCGGTTCAAACCCAATTCCAGGTAAGTCCGGTACAGAAATAAATCCTTCGCTCATTTCTACTTCCGGTAAAATAATATCTTCCTTCCAGTAGTGCGATGAAGGGGCTGTGTCACCTGGAAGCGTAAAGTTGGCTAGAGATGTTATTGCAATATTATGGGCTCTTCCAATTCCGGCTTCTAGCATTCCACCACACCACATGGGGATCTCATTTTCCACACATAGATCGTGTATCTTTCTTGACTCTGTAAGTCCTCCAACTCGACCAATTTTTAAATTAATGATTTTGCAGCTTCCGAGCTGAATAGCTTTTCTCGCATCTTCTGCAGAATGAATACTTTCGTCTAAACAGATAGGTGTCGAAAGCTTCGCTTGTAACGATGCATGATCAATGATATCATCACAGGCAAGCGGCTGTTCGATCATCATTAAATTGAATTCATCTAATGCTTGAAGATGATCGATATCCTTTAATGTATAAGCACAATTGGCATCAGCCATTAAAGGAATCGTAGGAAATTCTCGGCGAATGGATTTCAATATTTGAGTATCCCAATCCGGCTTTATTTTCACTTTAATACGCTTATACCCTTCTTTTAGATACTCTTCAATCTGCTTAAGCATCGCGGCTTCTGACTTTTGGATACCTACACTTACTCCTACTTCAATCCGATCCTTCACTCCACCGAGCGCTTTTGATAAAGAAAGATTTTTTTCTTTTGCGTATAAGTCCCAGATTGCACACTCTAATGCAGCCTTTGCATTATAATTGCCACGGATAAATTGAAAACGCTCAGACACTTCATCCGGATGGGAAAGGGGTTCTTTTAATAATAGGGGGATTAGAAAATCACTCATGATATGCCAATTGGTCTTTACCGTTTCTTCGTTATAAATTGGCTCCATAATTGAAACAGACTCCGCCCATCCTGATAAACCACTTTTCGACTGTACCTCCACGATTATAAAGTCCTTATCCACCTCGGTACCGACACTTGTAGTGAACGGGGTTAACAGGTCCATTTTTACATGTCTTAAAATGATGCTCTTTACTTCCATTTCACATTCCCCTTGCTATAGCTTTTGTAAAACGTAGTAGTATTGGTTTTCTTTCTCCTTCCGTAAATCAGTAGCAGTGTAACCTTTATGAAAATAATGCATAAACGCCTTACGAGTTACCTCTCTCCATTGCTTGGCAAGGGAGAAATCGATAGTCTTTATCGCTTGAAAATTCCCAGGTACTGATACAAAAAGCTTGTCAGCAGTAAGGTTTAAATGAATTTCCACAGGAGTTAAGTTTCCATTACACTGATCTGTACTTATTACGTGCAGAGCATCTTGGTCTAAGTCCCTTTTCACACCATCGGACTTTAGTCGCCACTCTACTAAAAAACGGTCGGTTGCCATTCCTGAGTTCAACCCATCATTCATCTCGCCGTATACATCTTCCAAATACGTACAACAGACGCCGCCAAGTTTATGTAAATTTAAGTTTGCATTCACGGTTTCGAGCGGATCATAGGTCCATGTGATTAACTCATAGCCCTTTAGAAGCGCCGTTTCCTTCTGAGCCCATTTCAGTTTCTCGCCGACACCAAATGCACGATAATCGGGATGAATTCCGAGGCTGTGAGAGCAAAGATACACTTTCGCACCATCAAACCCTGGGAAGCTATATTGGAAACCAATCAGCTTCTCATGGAGAAAAGCACCAAGAACGAAGCCGCCATTTTTTACAGCGGCTACCGTTTGGTTAACCGGCACAGAATCTTCCAAACTCCAAATGAGTGCCTCTAATTCACGTACTTTTTCTAACTCTGTGACAGTTTGAAGGTTGCGAATGATTACTTCATCTTTCAAATGTCTTCCCTCCTTCACCGGAGTTGTTACCAAGTCTGTTTGTCCGCTTCCAATAACAGCTTTGTTAAAATTTTTGTTCCATTAAGTAATGCTGTAATGTCAAATCGCATCTCTGGATGATGCAAGCCTGGTTCCAATCCGCAACCTAATCCAATCATGGTGGCAACCATATCTGGTTGCTTTAGTGTGTAGAAATGAAAGTCTTCTGCACCCGGAGAGTCACACATGGGTACGAAACATTTCTCTCCCAGGACGGATTTAATGGCTTCTTCGGCCAGCATCACTGCATGTTCATTCTTCACTGCAGCAGGAGAATAACTATCTTGTTGGAAAATAATCTTTGTTTTTGAGAGCTCCTCAATGGATTGAATCGTTTGTTTTGCCTCTTCTATAAGCAATTCCATGACTTCATTTGATTTTGCCCGAAGATCAACGCTGAATCGTGCCGTTTCTGGAATCAGATTCGATGCTTCTCCACAATGCAGCTCAGTCATTTTAATCGAGTATGACACATCGGTTTGGACATGAATCTTTTGTAAAGCTTGAACCAAAAGGGCTGCTGCTTCAATAGGATTATTGCCTTCCTCCGGTCTCGCCGCATGTGCTGGTGTCCCTTTAATTGTACCTCTTATACAACTTGAAGCACCATGCAAGATTACTGGGGCAGCCATTCCATTTGCAACCTCAAATGCTGGTCTCAAATGAATTCCACAAAGAAACTTTACATTTTCCAGCGCGCCTTCTTCAATCATTTTTAGCGCACCCTCTGCCTTTTCCTCTGCTGGCTGAAAGATAAAGCGAATGGTATGATGATGTTTTATTTTAGCAAGTGCAAGTGCTGTGAATAACACCATCGT
>Ga0182742_1002458_pt1 | contig 20459 bp, 14 predicted proteins | sample eDN5th37CBELigMG_FD_128880 | JGI IMG/M metagenome (GOLD analysis project Ga0182742, IMG submission 128880) | Enriched Miracle-Growth compost microbial communities from Emeryville, California, USA - eDNA 5th pass 37_C BE-Lig MG (version 2)... ... | reverse complement strand
GCGCTGATGCGCACGGACATGCACCAGCCCATCGCTGGCCTCGTCCTCCTGGAGCAGGAGCGTCCATTCCGACTGTTTCTCGGCAGCCAGGGCAGCACGCCGTTCCGCAGCCGGGAGGCGGTAATCGACAAAGCGGTATTTCTCGCTCGCCCATCCATAGTCCTGGACATGCTGCCTGGAAACCTTGCTCCAGTTCGGATGAGGCCAGTTCCATAAAGCTTCGTCGGGGGAGGGATTGGCAAGCCATCGCTCTTTTGGAAGCCACACCGCGCCCGCCACGCCGCCGGATCCATTCGTCGGACTGCGGTCGATCGTCTCGCGCGCCATGCGCAGTACCTCGTCGAAACTCCGGGCGCGCTGCCCGATGCTGACGCCAATGAGGTTGTTGCGCCGATCCATGGCGGTGGCGCCCTCGTCGTTGATCGGATCGCGGCTCTGGCCAAACGCATCCCGGCGCATGGCACTGGCCTGACCCTGAATCTCGTGCAACTCGGCGTAGCGGCCGGCATTGTTCGGTCCCAGGCGCCTGGCCATCTCGCCCACCCAGACGATGTGGCGATAGGCATCGGCCGGTCCGTTCACCCGCCCTGGCAGCAACGAGGCCTTGGCCTCGATAGTGGAGACAGCAATGGCCAGGGGATTGGTTTTTTGAGTCCTCCAGCCAGGACTGGCGCGCGACGGCGCGCCGGTCCTCGGCGTCACGGCCGGGATCGGGCATGAATATCTCCATTTTTCAGAAGAATGCTGGTTGTGTGCGCGCGCAAGCCGCCTTCCGCCCAATAGGGACGGCGGAGTGATGATCAGTAGTTTGGCGGACCAAACAGCCAGCGAAAGGAATGCCGAATCCGCGATAGCGGCTGGCACGCCGACACGACTTCACCCTCTTCCCGGATTCGCAATTCCAGTTCGCAGGAGGCGGGGCGGCGGCGATCCACCTGAAAGGTGACGAGACGCGTCGGTCCGCCTTTACCGTGCCTGAGGAGAAGCCGGCCCGATCCAACGAGATGATCAAGATAGCGCTCTTCCTCACGAACAGAGCCTTGCTCGCCAGCGCGCGCAAGAGTCCGCTGTTCCGCGGGCTCATGTGTGTAAGGTCCGCCCCAACCGTCGAGAACAAAACTATCGATCAGGAAATCATGGTCGGTTTCGTTGACGATGCGGAACTCGGCCAAGCCGTAGTCGATGTCGTCCGGTTGCTCCGCGGCGCGAAAGAAGCGGCGCTCGCCTTCCGCAAAGGTGCGGTCGTGCCAGACCCAGATATCCCAGCCGAGGTTCAGCAGGGCCAGGACGAGGAGGAGGCGGAGGGACCAGCGTCCCAGGCGGGTTACGAGCCGGTGCATCGGGCCTTGAGGAGAAGCGACTTTCCCATCAGCGGGCGTACCTTGGGAACTGACGAGGTTAAGATCGAGGAATAAATTCCTTTTGGCAAGGATATTCCAGCGCCTCTTGTTTCGATCTCCCGCCCCCCCTTCGCTGTGCGGCCGGGTTCCAGCGCCTTCATGCCGGAGGGCAGAAACGAATGGCGGGGTCTGGGGGGATGCTATTCTCCCAGCGGGAGGGGTCCGGGGAGGGCGGCGCCCTCCCCGGGGCGGCGTCAGACGTGCTGCCCGCCGTTGATGTGGATCTCGGCGCCGTTGATGTAGGAGGAGGGATTGGTGCAGAGGAAGTGGATGGTCTCCGCCACCTCGCGCGGGTCGCCGAGGCGGCGCAGCGGCACGATGTCCTGCACCAGCTCGTCGGTGCCGGGGGAGAGGATGGCGGTGCGGATCTCGCCGGGCGCGATGGCGTTGGCGCGCACGCCGCGCGGGCCGAACTCGTGCGCGAACTCGCGGGTCAGCGCCGCGAGGCCGGCCTTGGAGGCGGCATAGGCCACGCCGGCGAAGGGATGCACGCGCGAGCCGGCGATGGAGGTGACGTTGACGATGGCGCCTTTCGCCGCCTCCAGCTCCGGCAGCAGGTCGCGCGCCAGCAGGGCGGTGGAGACGAGGTTGACGTTCAGCACGCGCGTCCAGGTGTCGGCGTCGCTGTCGGCGACGCCGAGCCGGCGCCCGCCGGGGCCTTTCGGCGAGATGCCGGCGTTGTTGACCAGGGCGTGCAGCTTGCCGCCGATCAGCCGCTCGCGCACGGCGGTGGTGAGGGCGGGGATGGCGCCGAGATCGGCGAGGTCGGCCTGGATATGGCCCATGCGGCCCCCGGCCCAGGGGCAGGCCTCGGAGAAGGCCTGGCGGGAGACGGTCAGCACCCGCCAGCCATGCTCCTGGAAGAGCTTCACCGTGGCGTGGCCGATGCCGCGGCTTGCCCCGGTCAGGAGCAGGGTGCGGGGAGCGTCGGACATGGGGAGCGACCTCGGGCGGGGATTCAGTGTGAAGCCGCAGGATAGCACGGGGGGTGGCGGTTGTCCTGCGCACCCCCGGCGCGGCGGTCAGTCCAGCACGGCCTGGTAGCTCAGCACGCGCAGCTCGCGACGGATCGGGTAGGTGGTGGAAGGGGTGAGCTGGGTGAGCAGGACGACGGCCATCTCCTCGGCCGGGTCCACCCAGAAGGCGGTGCTGGCGGCGCCGCCCCAGGCATACTCGCCCGGGGTGCCGAGGATCTGCGCGCGGGCTGGGTCGAGCGTGACGGAGAAGCCGAGGCCGAAGCCGATGCCCTCCGCCGTGGACTCCGACCAGCGTGGCTGGCCCATGGCCGCCATGTCGCCGTTCAGGTGGTTGGTGGTCATCAGCTCCACCGTCTTGCGGCCGAGCAGACGGGCGCCCTCCAGCTCGCCCTTGTTCAGCATGAAGCGGCAGAAGCGCCAGTAATCGCCCACCGTCGAGACCAGGCCGCCGCCACCGGAGCAGACGCTGCGCGGGCGCAGGTAGCGGCTGGCGGCGGGGTCGTCGATCAGCGCCAGCTTGCCATCCGCGCCGCGTGCGTAGTTGGCGGCGAGGCGGGAGTGCTTGGCTTCGGGGACGAAGAAGTCGGTATCCACCATGCCGAGGGGGAGGATGACGCGCTGGCGCAGGAACTCCTCGAAGGGCTGGCCGGAGATCACCGCGACCAGATGGCCGAGCACGTCGGTGGCGATGCTGTAGTTCCAGGCGCGGCCGGGCTGGGCGATCAGCGGCAGGGTGGCGGCGCGCTCGACCACCTCGGCGAGCGAGGTTTCGGCGGTCTGGAAGTCCACGCCCTGGTCGCGGTAGAGCGCGTCCACCAGCCCGGCCTGCATGAAGCCGTAGGTCAGGCCCGACGTGTGGGTCAGCAAGTCGCGGAAGGTGATGTCGCGCTCGGCGGGGACAGTATCGATCTTGCCGCGCGCGCCGCCGGTGGCCACGCGCATGTCGCGGAACTCGGGCAGGAAGCAGGTGATCGGGTCGTCAAGCTGGAAGTGGCCCTCCTCATAGAGCATCATGATGGCCACGCTGGTGAGCGGCTTGGTCATCGAATAGATGCGGACGATGGTGTCGGGCGCCATCGGCGTGCCGCGCGCCAGATCGGCGAGGCCGGTGCCGTGGAGATGCGCCACTGCGCCACGCCGCGCCACCAGCGTCGTCACACCCGCCAGCTTGCCGTCGGCGACCAGCCGCGCGGACCAGTCCTCGATGCGCTTCAGGCGCCGGGCACAGAGGCCGACGCGTTCCGGCTGAACCAGGGCGGGAAGGGTCATGGGTCAGGTTCCGTCGCAGGGGATGCCGATCCTGGGCCGCGTGGTGGACCGCGTCGAGGGGGAGCCGCGCGGGGCGAGGGTGATTTTGAGGCACCGAGGCGCGCCGCCCGGCCGCCACCGCATGCTAATGCCATCCTGGACGGCCGGCAGAAGGCTCGCCGCGCGCTGAACAAAACCTTCAGGCGGCAGGTCAAGATGGCGAATCTGATTGGAACCTCGCTGAGCGAGCGACTCACCGGGACAGCTCTGGCCGACACCATCTACGGCATGGACGGCAACGACATCCTGGATGGCGATGCGGGCGCCGACATCCTTTGGGGTGGCAACGGCAACGACACTTTGATCGGTGGCCGCGGCGCTGACGTGCTGATCGGCGGCGCCGGCAACGACACCTTCCGCTATCTCAGCCTGGAGGAAGTCCATCTCGACCGCATCGTCGATTTCTCGGCGGGCGACCAGATCGACCTCTCGGCTATCGCCGGGTTGCGATTCCTGGGCGAGGGGGCCTTCACGGGCGCCGCAGGCGATGTCCGCGTGAGCTACGCCGCGGGCCTGACCACCCTGCTGTTCGACACGCGCGGCTACGGCACCGCCGACGTGGTGCTGACGCTCGACGGTACGCTGCGCCTCGCCGAGAGCAAGGCAGGCTCCCGCATCCTGCTGCTGGCGGCGCCGAAAGTGCTCACCGGAGGCGCCGGCAACGACACGCTGACCGGTGACGTGGCCGATGATGTTCTGTCGGGCGGTGCCGGCAACGACACGCTGATCGGCGGCGACGGCAACGACGTGCTGATCGGCGAGGACGGCAACGACGTGCTGATCGGCGGTGCCGGTGCCGACCGCCTGACCGGCGGTGCGGGCAACGACACCTTCCGCTACCTCGATATCCGCGACTTCAACGGCGACGTCATCCTCGACTTTTCCACCGGCGACCGCATCGACTTCTCCGCCCTGCCAACGCTGCGCTTCATCGCCGACGCCGATTTCAGCGGCGCTCCCGGCGAGGTGCGGCAGAGCGGCGAGATGCTGCTGATCGACACGGATGGCGACCGTATCGGCGACGTTGCCCTGTCCCTGCCGGGCGGAGGCATGCTGCAGGAGACCTCCACCGGCTCGGGCATCCTGGTGCGCGCGCAACCAATGGTGCTGATCGGCACCGATGCCATCGACCGGCTGACCGGCGGGGCGGGAAAGGACATGATCGATGGCGGGGCCGGCGACGATGTCCTCTATGGACAGGGCGGCGACGACATCATCTTCGGTGGCGCGGGCGCCGACTATCTCGCCGGCCGCACCGGTAACGACACCATCGACGGCGGCACCGGGAACGACACGATCGTCGGCGATTCGGGTGACGACACCATCTTCGGCGGCGCGGGCAATGACTTCATCCGCGGCGGGCCCGGCCGCGACACGCTGACCGGCGGCGCGGGCAATGACACCTTCAACTACCTGACGGTGGACGAGGTGAACGGCGATTTCATCACGGACATGGACGCCGGGGACATCATCAGCCTGCGCAGCATCGGGACCCTGACCTACATCGCGGACCGGGCCTTCTCCGGCCGCGGCGGCGAGTTCCGCTTCGATGGCACGATGCTCTGGATCGATGCCAACGGCGACGGCATCGCCGAGGCCAGCATGCGGATCGAGACCAGCGGCCATATGCTCGACGAGAGCCTGCCTGGCAACATGCTGCTGGTCTGGGCGCAGGACCGCGTGCTGAATGGCGGGGCCGGCAACGACACGCTGGCCGGGCGGGCCGGCAACGACACGCTGGCCGGCGGCGATGGCAACGATATCCTGGTGGGTGATGCCGGCAACGATGTGCTGAACGGCGGGGCGGGCGATGACGTCCTGAACGGCGGCACCGGCTCCGACATCATGACCGGTGGAGCCGGAGCGGACACCTTCATCATCGACACCAGCCAGGGCGCTGGCGCCGCCGATGTCATCACCGACTTCTCCCCTGAGGACAGCATTCTGCTCACCGGCCGCGACGGGCTGACCTGGATCGCGGACAATGCCTTCAGCGGCGTGCGCCCCGAGGTGCGGCAGACCCATGTCGCCGAGGGCACGCTGCTGCAGATCGACGGGGACGGGGACGGCGTGCCCGAGCAGACGGTGCTGCTGCGCAACGCCGGCGGCGTGCGGGAGAGCGTCGCGGGCTCGCTGCTGCTGCAACTGGCGGCTCCGCTCGACCGCACCGGCACCGCCGGCAACGACACCCTGACCGGCGGCCTGGGCGACGACCGGCTGAGCGGCCTGGGTGGCAATGATACGCTGAACGGCGGCGGCGGCAGCGATATGCTCGACGGCGGGGCCGGCAACGACACGCTGAACGGGCAGGACGGTGACGACACGCTGCTCGGTGGCGATGGTGATGACATCCTGGTCGGCGGCCTCGGCCGCGATACCATGACCGGCGGTGCCGGCAACGACACCTTCCGCTTCGCGGCGCCGAACGAGATCGGCCTGCGTGGCGATCGCATCACCGACTTCGCCTTTGGCGACAAGATCGACCTCACCGCCATCAAGGACTTCACCTTCTCGCCTGATGGGCTGACCGGTGCGGGAGCGCAGATCGCCGTCTGGGAGAGCTACAACGGCGTCAATGCCGGCAAGACCTTCCTGGTCTTCGATGCCGATGGGGATGGCCGGCCGGAGGTGGTGCTGGAGCTGGATGGCGACTTCGCGCTGGAGGAAACGGCCACCGGGTCCCGCATCCTGGTGCGCGCGCCGGACCGCGTGCTGAACGGGGGTGCCGGCAATGATACGGTGACCGGCGGGGCCGGCAATGACACGCTGAGCGGCGGCGCCGGCAATGACGTGCTGGACGGCAAGGGTGGCGACGACCGGCTGCGCGGCGGCGCGGGCGACGACCGCCTGCTGGGCGGCGCCGGCAGTGACTGGCTCTACGGCCATGAGGGCAATGACATCCTGGATGGGGGGGATGGCAATGACCGCCTTGAAGGCGGCGACGGCGATGACCTGCTGATCGGCGGCCTCGGTGCCGACAACATGGTTGGCGGCGCGGGCAATGACACCTTCCGCATCGGCAGCGCGGCGGAAATGGCGGGCGACGTCATCGCCGATTTCTCCGCGGGGGACATCCTGGATCTATCCGGGCTGCGCGCCCGCTTCATCGGCGGGGACAACTTCGTGGCCGATGGCACAGCGCAGCTCCGCATCTTCACCGGCTCCAACACCGGCGTGGCGGTGGACAGCAACGGAGACGGGCTGATGGACGCGCTGCTCACCCTGCGCGGCTTGCTGGCGCTGGAGGAGACCTCGCCAGGCTCGGGCCTGTTCCGCAGCGTCTCGGACCTGGCGCTGTCCGGCACCGCCGGGGCAGACATCCTCACCGGGCGCGAGGGCAACGACACGCTCAGCGGGCTCGATGGCAACGACACGCTGAGCGGCGGCGCCGGCAACGACGTGCTGAACGGCGGTGCGGGCGACGACGTGCTGAACGGCGGGCTGGGCAACGACGTGCTCACCGGCGGCGCCGGCAATGACCGCTTCGTCTGGAGCCTGGACGAGCTGAACACCTACTTCAACGACACCGTCACCGATTTCGGGCCAGGGGACAGCCTGGACCTCTCGGCACTCTTCGGCCATTTCCGGGGCACGGGCGCCTTCACCGCCACGGGGGTGAGCGAGATCCGCCAGGTGGGCGCCGCCGTCTATCTCGACGTCAACGGGGATGGCTTCTCGGACAGCTCGATCCAGCTCACCGGCGTGACCGGTCTGCTGGAGGAGACCGCGCCCGATTCCGGCGTGCTGGTACTCTCCGTGCCAATGACCCTCATCGGCACGGCCGGCGACGACGTGCTGACCGGGCGCGGCAATGCGGATACCCTCTCCGGCCTTGGCGGCAACGATACGCTGCAGGGCGGCGGTGGCGACGACCGGCTCGACGGCGGCGCCGGGAACGACATCCTGCTGGGCGGTGACGGCAATGACACGCTGATCGGCGGCCCGGGCGCAGATACGCTGACCGGCGGCGCGGGGAATGACCGCTTCGTCTTCGCCGATGGCGATGTGGGGCTGGGCGCGGCGCGCGACGTGATCACCGACTTCAACGCCACCGCCTATACGGACCTGCTCGACCTCGCCGGCATCGACGCCAATATGATGGTGGACGGCGACCAAGCCTTCGTCCTGATCAGTGGAACCAGCTTCACCGCGCCCGGGCAGCTCTTCTTCGCCAACGGCGTGCTGTACGGCAACGTCAACGACGACATGGCACCGGACTTCGAGATCGCCTTCACCGGCGTGAGCAATCTGTATTCCTGGCACTTCGCAGCGCTGTAAGCCGGGCGGGGGGCGGACGAGCAGCAGAAGCGCCGCGCTTGCGCTGCATCAAGGACGCGGTGCGGCGCCAGGGGCAGGATGAGGCTCCGGTCCACCATCATGGAAAACGCTCCGATGTCTCGCCTGACCCTCCCCGCTCTGGCCCTGCCGTTCCTCCTCGCCCTGCCGGCGGGAGCGGCCGAAGTGGAGGTCCATGCCCTCAATCGTGGCGGCAACGGCGCGATGATGGTGTTCGAGCCCGCGTTGGTCCGTATCCAGCCCGGGGACACGGTGCGCTTCGTCGCCACCGACAAGGGACATAATGCCGAATCTGTTCCCGGCATGTTGCCCGAGGGGGCCGACGCCTTCGCCGGACGGATGAACGAGACTGTCACCGTCACCTTCGACAAGCCCGGCGTCTATGGCATTCGCTGCAAGCCGCACTATGGCATGGGGATGGTGGCGCTGGTGGCCGTGGGCGCGCCAGAGAACGGGGCGGAGGCCCGCGCTGTGGCGCATCCGGGGCGGGCGAAGCAGGTCTTCGGCCAGCTGTTCGGCACGCTGGATGGCCAGCTGGCCGCGGTGAAATAGCCGCAATCCGCCCGGATGCCCGGGCAACCCCGTCGCGCCTCTGCCTTTAGTCCAGATGACGCCCCACTCGACCTGGGGCCTGGACTGCTGGGAGGGGAGATCATGCGCAGGCATCCGCAGCATCGGAACGACGTGGTGGTGGTGACCGGCGCCTCGGCTGGCGTCGGCCGGGCGGTGGCGCATGAGCTGGCCCGGCGCGGGGCGCGTCTTGGCCTGATCGCGCGCGACGGGGTGGCACTTGAGGAACTGGCCGGGCAGCTTATCGCCGAGGGTGCCGCCGCCGTGCTGCCGCTGCCCTGCGACGTCGCTGACGCCGACGCCGTCTTTGCTGCCGCCGGGCGGGTGGAGGCGGAGCTCGGCCCGATCGATGCCTGGATCAACAATGCGATGGTCACCATCTTCGGCCCGGTGCATGACATCGCGCCGCAGGAGTTCCGCCGCGTCACCGAGGTGACCTATCTCGGCTATGTGCATGGCACCATGGCGGCCCTGAAGCATATGCGCCCGCGCGACCGCGGCACGATCCTGCAGGTGGGCTCGGCGCTGGCCTATCGCAGCATTCCCCTGCAGAGCGCCTATTGCGGCGCCAAGCATGCCATTGTCGGCTTCACCGACTCCCTGCGCACCGAGTTGCGGCACGACAACAGCAACATCAAGGTGACGATGGTGCAGCTTCCCTCGGTGAACACGCCACAATTCGCCTGGGCGCGCACGCGGATGCCGCGCGCGCCGCGCCCGGTGGGTGCGCCGGTCGAGCCGCAGGTGGTGGCGCGCGACATCGTCGCGGCGCTGGAGAACCCCACACGGGAGAGCTGGATCGGCCAGGCGACGGCGCTCGCCATCCTGAGCGGGCTGATGGCGCCCGGCATCGGCGACCGCTATCTCGCCAGCACGGCTGTGGAGGGGCAGTTGAGCGACACCCCCCTCGATAAGCCGCGCGAGGGCAACCTGTTCCGGCCCGTCACCGGGGTGGAGCGGGCCTTCGGCCCGTTTGTGGGGGAAGCGAAGCACCAGGCGGTACAGGTGGACGGCGCCTGGGCACGATACGGTGCAGCGGCCGCGACGGCGCTGCTGGCCTGCGGCCTGGGCCTGCTGATCGGGCGGCGGCAGGGGCGCTGAGGCGGCGCGAGGCCGGGCTGCGGGCCGGCCCCGCCTGGCGCTCAGGCCGGCATGCGCTGATCGTAGTGGCGGATGAAGCGGGCGCAGAGGCCGGTCAGCTTCTCCACCAGCGCCGCACCGGTCTCGGCTGAGCTGAGCTTCGGGTCGCCGCCACCGACGCCCTGGTTGTAGACCTCGTCATACTCGATCGGCAGGCCCACCTCGGCGCCCTCGAAGCTGCCGGCGCCGAGCGTCATGTGCGGGATGTCCAGCTTCGTGTTGCGCTTCAGTGGCTGGCCGGAGGGGACCATGTCCGGGCGCATCATCTCGGGGAAGAGGTGCAGGCCGAGGCTGGTCAGCGGGTCGGCGCCGTGGCCGGAGACCGCCTTGGCCTTTTCCGCGCCGAGGATGCCGGGCAGCAGCCCGTAGGCGATGCGCCAGAGATAGAGGCTCGGGATCAGCGTGCCGTCGCGGCGGTAGATCTCGCGCGTGACCTCGGCGATCGGTCCGACATTGCCGCCATGGCCGTTGATGACGATGACGCGGGTGAGCCCGTTGCGGAACAGTGAACCGAACATATCCTCCAGCACGCGGTTGAGCGTCGCCTGGCTGATGGCGATGCCGCCGATCATGGGGCCGAAGTGGTCGGCGCCGCCGAAGGGAAGCACCGGGGCGACCAGGGTGCGCGTGCCCATCTCGGTGGCGCGCAGGGCGGCCAGCTCGGCCATCTTCTCGGCCAGCAGGTAGTCACCCATCGGGGCGTGCGGGCCCTGGTCCTCATGGCTGCCCATCGGCAGCAGGATCACCGGCTTCTGCGCCAGCAGCTCGCGCGCCTCGCCGCCGGTGATGGTGCCCATATGGACCTTGGGTTCGGTCAAATGTGCCACGGTTGTCGGTCTCCTCTTCGGGGTAAAAGGCCGGGGGAATTCTTTCCCCCGGACTTGTTTCACGCGATCTCCGCCGCGCGGATGCAGGCCACCCGGCGCCCATCCTCGCCGAAGGGCAGCAACTCCGGCACCGCCGCCGCGCAGGCTTCGACGGCGTGCGCGCAGCGCGTGCGGAAGACGCAGCCGGAGGGCGGGTTGGCCGGGCTGGGCGGGTCGCCGGGCAGCAGGATCCGGGTGAGGCGCTTGGCGGGGTCGAGCCGCGGCGTCGCCGAGAGCAGGGCGCGCGTGTAGGGATGCGCGGGCGCGGCGAAGATCGCCTTGGCCGGCCCTTCCTCCATGACGCGGCCGAGATACATCACGATCACCCGGTCGCAGAGATGCGCCACCACCGGCAGGTCGTGGCTGATGAACAGCAGTGCCAAGCCGAGGTCGCGCCGCAGCTCGTCCAGAAGCTGCACCACCTGCGCCTGGATGGAGACGTCGAGCGCGCTGACCGGCTCGTCGGCCACCAGGAAGTCGGGGTTGGTGGCGAGCGCGCGGGCGATGCCGATGCGCTGCCGCTGCCCGCCGGAGAACTCGTGCGGGAAGCGCTGCGCATGGGCGGGGTCCAGCCCGACGCGGGCGAGCAGGGCGGAAACCTTCTCCGCCACCTCTCGGCGGCTGGCGCGGTGGTGCAGCACGATGCCGTCGGCGATCTGGGAACCGACCTTGCGGCGGGGGTCCAGGCTGCCATAGGGATCCTGGAAGACGATCTGCAGCCGCTGGCGCAGCCGCCGCCACTCGGCGCCGGAAAGGCCGGCCAGGGGGCGGCCCTCCACCAGCACCTCGCCGTCGCTGGCCGGCATCAGGCCGAGCATGAGACGGCCGAGCGTGCTCTTGCCGGAGCCGCTTTCGCCCACCACGCCGACCGCCTCGCCGCGCGCCACGGCGGCATCGATGCCGCGCACCGCCTGGACGGGGCGCGTCTTGCGGAACATCCCCTTGCCCGGAAAGGTCTTGGAGAGGCCGCGGGCCTCGATCAGCGCGCCGCTCATGCCGGCACCTCCTCCTTCCGGGGCGCCAGTTCGGTCCAGCGAATGCAGCGCACGGTATGGCCGGGAGCGGCCAGGTCGAGCGCCAGCGGCGCGGCCGAGCAGGCGGGGATCGCATGGGGGCAGCGCGGTGCGAAGCGGCAGCCCTCGGGGAAGGCGTGCGGCGGCGGCACCACGCCGGGAATGCCGGCGGGCTGGGTGTCGCCCTCCGGCACGGCGGCCAGCAGGGCACGGGTATAGGGATGCAGCGGCTCGCGGAAGACCTCTTCCACGCTTCCCTGCTCCACCACCTGCCCGGCATACATGACGGCGACGCGCTGGGCGATCTCCGCCACCACGCCCAGGCTGTGGGTGATGAAGACGATGGCCGTGCCGGTCTCGCGCTGGAGTTCAGCCAGCAGGTCAAGGATCTGCGCCTGCACCGTGACGTCGAGCGCGGTGGTCGGTTCGTCGCAGATCAGCAGTTGCGGGCGGTTGGCCAGCGCCATGGCGATCATCACGCGCTGCCGCATGCCGCCGGACATCTCGTGCGGATAGGCGCGCATCCGCCGCTCCGGGTCGGCGATGCCGACGCGGCGGAACAGCGCCTCGGCCTGCTTCCAGGCCGCATCGGCCGAGACCTTCTGGTGAGCGCGGATGGCTTCCGCCACCTGTGCGCCGGTGCGGTAAACCGGGTTCAGGCTGCTCATCGGGTCCTGGAAGACCATGGCCATGCGGCCACCGCGCAGCTTGCGCATCTCGGGCTCGGGCAGGCGGAGCAGCTCGGTCTCGCCGAACCAGGCCTCGCCATTCACCACCCGCGCGACCGGCGGGAGCAGGCCCATCAGCGCCGTGGTGGTGACCGACTTGCCCGAGCCGCTCTCGCCGACGATGGCCAGGGTCTCCCCGCCACGGACATCGAAGGAGACGTCCTGCACCGGACGGATCGGGCCGCGCGGCGTGTCGATCTCCACCGTGAGGCCCCGCACCTCCAGCACCGTCGGGGGGGTGGGTTCGCGGCGGGGCAGCAGGCCCGGCAGCAGGCGGTCCACGGCGCGGAGGCGGGAGCGGGCGCCGGAGGTGCGCGGGTCCACCGCGTCGCGCAGCGCGTCGCAGAGCAGGTTCATCGCCAGGATGGTCAAAGTCAGCACGGCGCAGGGCCAGAAGAGCAGCATCGGCGCCTGGTCCATGGTGGCCCGCGCCCCGCGGATCATCAGGCCCCAGGAGGGGGCCGGCGGCACCACGCCGAGGCCGAGGAAGGAGAGGCCGCTCTCCAGCACCACCGCCGAGGCCACGGCGAGGCTGAGCTGCACCAGCACCGGCCCGACCACGTTGGGCAGCACCGTGCGCAGCAGAATGCGCGGCGCCGGCGCGCCGAGCGCCCGCACCGCTTCGACATAGTCATGCGCGCGGGCGGAAAGCACCTCGGCATAGGTGACGCGGACGAAGCCCGGCAGATAGAGCACCGATAGCACCAGGATCAGCGTGCCGGCGCCGGGACCCATCAGCGTCACCACCAGCAATGCCAGCAGCACCGGCGGGAAGCAGAGGATGACGTCCATGCTGCGCACCGCCAGCAGCTCGCCCAGGCCCTTGAACCAGCCGCCGATCAGCCCGAGCAGCGTACCGAAGGCGCCGGCGATCAGCGCGGAGGCGAAGGCGACGCTCAGGCTGGTGCGCGCGCCCCAGATCAGGCGCGAGAGCACGTCGCGGCCGAACTCGTCCCGGCCCAGCGGGGAGCCGGGAAGGGCGCCAGCCAGGCGGTGGGCAATGTCCTGCCGGATCGGGTCCGCCAGCGGGAGCAGGGGAGCGGCCAGCGCCGCCAGCAGGATCAGGCCGACCAGCGTGCCAGGGACGATCAGGCGCTTCATGGCCTTCCTCCTTGGGCAGGAAGGTCAGGGGAATGAATTCCCCCGAACCCCCTTCTTTTTTCTGTCAATTGGGTGGGCGTCATCGTCACGCCGCGCGGATCCGCGGGTCCAGCGCCGCGTAGAGCAGGTCCATGATCAGGTTGATCAGGAGGAACAGGCCGGAAATCGTCAGCACGATGCCGACCACCATGGGGTAGTCCCGCGCTTCCACGGCCCGCAGCAGCGGCGTCGAAAGGCCGGGCCAGTTGAACACGTATTCCACCAGCACCGTGCCGCCGAGCAGCGTGCCCATGTGCAGGCCCAGCACCGTCAGGATAGGCGTCAGCGCGTTGCGGACGACATGGCGTGTCAGCACGCGGCGCGGCGTCAGGCCCTTGGCGCGGGCGGTGCGGACATGGTCGCGCGAGAGGGCGTCCAGCACCGAGGCGCGTGTCATGCGGAACAGCACGGCGGCCAGGCCCTTGGCGATGGTCAACGCCGGCAGGGCCAGCAGGGCGAGGTGACGGCCGGGATTGTCGGCGAAGGGCACGTAGCCGCCCGCCGGCATGATGCGCAGCCATTGCGCCAGGATCAGGATCAGCAGCGTGCCGACGACGAAGACCGGCACCGCCAGCAGCAGCGCCGCCACGCCGGAGGCGATGCGGTCGAAGGCGCCGCCACGGTGCAGGGCGGCATAGGTGCCGGCCGGCAGCGCCACGATGATGGCGAGGATGGCGCCGGAGAAGATCAGCTCCAGCGTCCGCGGCAGGCGCAGCGCCACCTCGGCCAGCACGGGATAGTCGTCGATCAGCGAGTTGCCCAGGTCGCCGCGCGTCAGGCCGCGCAGGAAGTCGCCATACTGCACCAGCAGCGGGTCGTTGAGGCCGAGCCGGTCGCGCAGCTCGGCCACCGCGCCGGGGTCGGGCATGATGCCGCCGGTGGAGAGCAGCAGCTCCGCCGGGTCGCCGGGGACGAGGTGCAGCGCCATGAAGACGATGCTCGCCACCAGCCAGGCGAGAATGAGGGAGACGCCGATGCGGCGCAGGATCCAGGCCATCAGGCGAACTCCGTCGTTTCGAGATGGGTGCCGGAAAGGGTGGTCAGCGCGCCGGGCAGGTTGGTGAAGCCCTGCAGGTTGCGCTTCATGCCGTAGCCCTGGCTGCGCCAGGCGAGGCCGATCATCGGCACCTCCTCCAGCGCAGCGCGCTGCATGTCCTTGTAGAGGGCGATGCGCTTCTGCGTGTCGAACTCGGCGCGGCCCTGGGCCAGCAGCGCGGCGGTACGCGGCGCCTGCACGCCGAAGGATCGGCCATGCGAGGGCGAGAGCGTGGTGTCCAGCACCGTGCTCAGCCCGTCCGGGTCGTTGTTCTCCGCCGCGGTGCCGTGGATGGCGATCTCGTACTGGCCGCGCGTGCCGAGGCTGACGCGGGTTGACCAGTCCGGCAGGCGCAGCTCGCATTGGATGCCGATGGCGGCGAGGTGCTGCTGCACCACCTCGGCCGTATCCTTGTGCATGCCGAACTGCGCGGTGGCGAGCAGGGTGGTCTGGAAGCCGTTGGGGTGCCCGGCCTCGGCCAGCAGGGCCTTGGCGCGGGCGGGGTCGTAGTTCCAGCCATGCGCGAGCTGCTCGTCGTACCAGGGCGTGCCGCGTGGGATGGGCACGCCTTCCAGCGGGCTGCCGCGACCGAAGAAGGCGGCCTTGACGATGTCCTCGCGGCGGATGGCATGCGCCACGGCGCGGCGCACCCGCGCATCCGCGAAGGGACCGCGCGTGCCGTTGAACAGCACGTCCATGAAGGGGCCGTCCACCGCGTCGAGCTTCAGCGCCGGGTCACTCTCCACAGCGGCCATGGACTGCCAGGGGACGTACTCGATCATGTCCACGTCGCCGGATTGCAGTGCGGCGGCGCGGAGGTTTTCGTCGGCATAGACGATGAAGCGGATGCGCCTCAGCTTCGGCAGTCCCGGCTTGTAGAAGCGGTTGAAGGCGGTGAGTTCCAGTGCGCTGCCGCGCTCCTGGCCGGTGAGGCGGAAGGGTCCGGCGCCGATGGGATCGTTGGGCTCCGACTTCCGCCAGACCATGGCCATGTTGTAGCCGCCGAACCAGTGCGGCAGCGTCGCCGTCGGCTCCTTGGTGACAAGCCGCACGGTGTGGGCGTCCGGCGTCTCGATGCGCTCCACGCGCTGGAACTGCGCGCGCATATAGGCGGTGGAGCGCTCGCCGGCGATCTGCTCCAGGGTCCACTTGATGTCCGCGGCGGTGACGGGCTCGCCGTTGTGGAAGAGCGCGTTGGGCCGAAGGCGGAAGACCCAGGCGCCGTCATCGTCGAGCGACCAGGATTCGGCCAGTTCGCCGCGCAGCTCGCCCTTGCTGTCATAGGAGACGAGGCTGCGGTGTATCAGAAGCTTGACAGTGCCGGCGGAGGCGCCGGTGCTGGCCCAGGGCTGCAGGTTGGGGGGCCAGGCGGAAAGGCCGAAGCGAAGCGTGCCCTCGGCGGGTTGCGCGCGCGCGCCGCGACCCAGCAGGGGGAGCGTCGCACCGGCCAGCAGCAGCGAGCGTCGGGGCAGGGTGGTCATGAGCAAGCCTCCAGCCTGGCGAAGCATCGCGCGTGAACGCGCTGGTGGAAGGGTCCGGCGAGAAGCGGGCGCCCGTCAAGGAAAGCAGCCGCAAAAAGTCCTGGGAGGAGGAAGAAACCGACGCGAAGCGGAGCGGCGCGCGTACTCGGTGCTGCGAAGCGCGCGGATTTCGCGCATGCGCAGGAATTCAGAGGGCAGCGGCGTGCTTCTGGGCAAGCACTCACGCCGGGGTGGTGGATCAGGCGCCTGGATTGCCACCATCGCCGCGCCGAGCTGACAGAAAAAGGAACGGGCGCGGGGGAATTCCTTTCCCTGACCTTTCCTGCAGCGGCATCCGGCCTTAGGGCTGGTCTGTCTGAGATGAGGATACGGCTTACGCATGGACCGCCCTTCCGCCGACCTGTCGCGGCGTTTGGCGCCGAACTGGTTCGCGCGCTCGCGGCTGAAGCTGCGGCAGCTGCAACTGCTGGTCGCCCTTGATGAGACGCGTAACCTGCACCGGGCGGCGCTGGGCCTCGGCATCACGCAGCCGGCGGCCTCCAAGCTGCTGGCGGAGGTGGAGCAGATGGTGGGCACCCCCTTGTTCGAGCGGCGGCCGCGCGGACTCGTGCCGAACCTCCAGGGGGAGGCGATGGTGCGCCGGGCCCGCTCGGCGCTGGTGGAACTGGAGCAGGCGGCGGCTGAGCTGAACAGCCTGGAGGCCGGTTCCGGCGGCCGGATCGCGCTGGGCAGCGTGACGGCGCCGGCGGTGGATATCGTCGTCCGGGCCGTGGAGACGGTGCAGCGGGCGCATCCGGCGCTGGAGATCGCCGTGGAGGTGGATAGCAGCCCGGCCTTGGTGACCCGCCTGCTGGAGGGCCGGCTGGACTTCGTGCTGGCCCGCATTCCACCAGGCGTGGACGCCACGACGCTGGAGTATCGCGAGGTGGCGGAGGAGGCACTGTGCCTCTTGGTGCTGGAGGGGCATCCGCTCTTGGGGCGGGAGGTGGTCGCGCTTGGGGACCTGCTCGCCTACGGCTGGGTGCTGCCGCTGCCGGGCAGCCTGATGCGGCAGGAAGTGGAGCGGCTGTTCCAGCGCCACGGCCTGCCGGCACCGGAGCGGGTGCTGAACACCGACTCCGTGCTGCTGGGGCTGGCAGCGCTGGGGCAGGGGCCGTCCATCTGTGTCGTCACGGCCTCGGTGGCGCAGTTGCTGGAGCCGGGAGGGCGATACCGGCGCCTGCCGCCGCTGGAAGGGGCCCCACGGCTGGCGGTGCCATCTTTCGGGCTCATACGCAGCCGGGTACGGCCGTTCTCACCCGCGGCCGGGCGGCTTTACGAACACATTGCCGCGGAACTCTTCGGGGAAGGCGCTGCCTTCCCCGGATTTCCTCCGCCGGGGTGACAGTGTCACCCCGGACCCAGCAAGATAGGGGTCAGCGGCCCCAGCGGAGGACCAGGGTGTCCAGCCGCTTCGCCAACTCGATCAGGCCGGCACGGGTGGCGGGGTGGAGTGGAGCGATCGGGGCGCGGGGGCGGCCGCAGCGGATCACCCCGCCCTCTTCCATCAGCGCCTTGGCAGCCAGCAGGCCACACTGGCGGTTCTCGTAGTTGATGAGCGGAAGCCAGCGCTGGTAGGCGTCCATCGCCTCCTCCCGCCGGCCGGCCTGGTAGGGGTCGATGATCTGGCGGATGCCGTCCGGGAAGCCGCCCCCGGTCATGGAGCCGGTGGCGCCGGCATCCAGATCGGCCATCAGGGTGATCGCCTCCTCGCCGTCCCAGGGGCCGACGATCGCCTCGCCACCCTGTGCGATCACCTCGCGCAGCTTGGCGGCGGCCTGCGGCACCTCGATCTTGAAGTAGGAGACATGCTCGATCTCCCGCGCCATGCGGGCGAGGAAGCCGGCGGAAAGCGGCGTGCCGGCCACCGGCGCATCCTGGATCATGATCGGAATGTCGATCGCGTCCGAGACGCGCTTGAAGAACTCATGGATGGCGAGCTCGGGCACGCGGATGGTGGCGCCGTGATAGGGCGGCATCAGCATCACCATCGCCGCGCCGAGATCCTGGGCGCGACGGCTGCGCTCGGCCGCAATGTGGGTGGCGAAATGCGTGGTGGTCACGATCACCGGCACGCGGTCGGCGACATGCTTCAGCACCGCCTGCATCACCTGCTCGCGCTCTTCATCCGTCAACACGAACTGTTCGGAGAAGTTGGCGAGGATGCAAAGACCCTGGGAGCCCGCATCGATCATGAAGTCCACGGCGCGGCGCTGGCCGTCGAGATCGAGGCGCCCGGCATCGTCAAAGATGGTCGGCACGACGGGGAAGACGCCGCGATAGGGGCCGCTCTGGGCTGGGGACATGGGTGTTTCCTCCTCAGTGATTGTCGCGGGGCACGGGGGAGCCGCTGCGCCCCACGAGGAAGTCCAGGTCCACGCCCTCATTCGCCTGCTGGACGTGGTCGATATACATCTTGACGTAGCCGCGGTCGGCAGCCGGCGGAGGCGGGGTCCAGGCGGCGCGGCGGGCGGCCAGTTCCGCCTCGTCCACATGCAGGTGCAGGGAGCGGGCGGCGACGTCGAGGGTGATCATGTCGCCGTTCTGCACCAGGGCCAGCGGGCCGCCGGCGGCCGCCTCGGGCGCCACATGCAGCACGACGGTGCCATAGGCGGTGCCGGACATGCGGGCATCGGAGATGCGGATCATGTCGCGCACACCCTGCTGCAGCAGCTTCTTCGGGATCGGCATGTTGCCGACCTCGGCCATGCCCGGATAGCCCTTGGGGCCGCAATTCTTCAGCACCATGATGCAGGATGCGTCGATGTCCAGGCTGTCATCGTCCTTTAGCCGGTGCAGCTCCTCGATGTTCTCGAAGACCACGGCGCGGCCGGTATGCTTCATCAGTTCCGGCGAGGCGGCGGAGGGCTTGATGACGGCGCCGTCGGGCGCCAGGTTGCCGCGCAGGATGGCCATGCCGGATTCCGGCTTGAAGGGCGCATCCTGCGGGGTGATGACCTCGCGGTTGTAGCACTCGGCGTTCTTGACGTTCTCCCAGATGGACTTGCCGTTCACCGTGGGGGCGTCCTTGTGCAGCTTGCCGGCCTCGCCGAGGGCGCGCAGCACCACCGGCAGGCCGCCGGCGTAGTAGAAGTCCTCCATCAGGAAGCGGCCGGAGGGCATCAGGTCCACCACGCAGTCCACACCGCGGCCGAGGCGGTCGAAGTCGTCGAGCGTCAGCGGGATGCCGACGCGGCGGGCGATGGCCAGCAGGTGTACCACGGCGTTGGTGGAGCCGCCGATGGCGCCGAGGGTGCGGATGGCGTTCTCGAAGGCCTCCTTTACCAGGATCTTCGAGAGGGTGAGGTCCTCATGCACCATCTGCACGATGCGGCGGCCGGCGAAGCGCGCGAGCTCGTTGCGGCGGGCGTCCACGGCGGGAATGGCGGCATTGCCCGGCAGGCCGACGCCCAGCGCCTCGACCAGCGAGGCCATGGTGGAGGCGGTGCCCATGGTCATGCAGTGGCCGGAGGAGCGGTTCATGCCCGCCTCGGCCTCGTGGAACTCCTCCAGCGTGATCTCGCCGGCGCGGAGCTGCTCGCTCATGGAGATGATGTTGGTGCCGGAGCCGATCATCTGGCCGCGGTATACGCCGCGGAGCTGCGGGCCGCCGGAGACGCCGATGGTGGGCAGGTCGGCCGAGGCGGCGCCCATCAGCAAAGCGGGGGTGGTCTTGTCGCAGCCCATAAGGAGGACGACGCCGTCCAGCGGGTGGGCGCGGATGGCCTCCTCCACGTCCATGGCGGCCAGGTTGCGGTAGAGCATGGCGGTCGGGCGCATGGTCACCTCGCCGAGCGAGGAGACCGGGAACTCCAGCGGGAAGCCGCCCGCCTCCAGCACGCCGTAGCGGACATGCTCGGCGATGGTGCGGAAGTGGGAGTTGCAGGGGTTCAGCTCGGACCAGGTGTTGCAGATGCCGATGACCGGCCGGCCGTCGAACTGGTCCTGCGGGAAGCCGCGGTTCTTGAGGAAGGACCGGTAATAGAAGCCCATCTTGTCCTGGCGGCCGAACCAGGCCTGGCTGCGCAGGGGCTTGCGGGTACTCATTGGACGTCTCCGCGGAGAAAGAGGAGGGGCAGGGGGCGCCAGACAGGCCGACGGGCACCGGGATGCGGCTCGCCGCACAGCCAGTGCGGGCAGGATGGCATCGTGCATAGGCCCATATCGCGGCTTGCCTCCCTGGTTGGCCCCACCTTTCGCGGGGAGCCTTGGCCTTCACTCTGTAGGGACGCGAGGGATTATCGTCCAATGCCGTGATGAGGCTCAGGCATATCGTTTTGGATATGAGCGCGGAAGGGCGGGAGGCGGCAGCAACAAATCCGCAGGGGGCGCGTTAAAACCGATTTGACACGGGTTTCGGCTGGGCCTAGAAGGCGCGCCCTGCTGCTGGGTTGAAGGGTGTGAGCCTGGAGGTTTGGTGGTGGGGCTGGAAGGTTTCTGGTGGTCTTGGTGTTGACTTTGGAAG